>JAABUR0100005636.1_pt1 | contig 15840 bp, 15 predicted proteins | sample 5560091 | NCBI WGS metagenome assembly JAABUR01 (sample SAMN10711879, study PRJNA513375) | rock metagenome | isolation source: Antarctica rocks | place: Antarctica: Victoria Land, University Valley sud
TCCGACACCTCGGGCCGCGAGGCGACGTCGCGAAATACCGCCCGAACGGAGTCATCTTGGATGCCCATCGCCTCCGCTACGCCCTCGACCGTTCCACCGCCGAGGAGCAACCGGACGGCCCGCGCCGCCCAGTCCTCGCCCATCGGACGAGGCGTGAACCTGGCCGCCGCCGCCGAGGAGGCGACGTTCGGCTCCACGCCGCCACCGCCTCCAGGCGCTCCGGGCTCCAGGACGCGCCCTACGAGATAGCCGAGCACGAGCCGCTGATCGGGCTCGGGGAGGCCGCCTATCGCCTCCACGAGCAGTCCGACGGCTCGTGCCCGGTCAGCGCCTTCTCCAGGGGATTCAGCGATATCGCCAAAGATATCATGTGCGATACAAGCCCTCGCTCGCGACGTGCCGACGATCGAGACCTGCCTCTAGCCTGCCTCCGCCACGAGCAACCCCATCTGGGCGAGCCCTTCGAGGCTGCGCTCGAGGCCCTCGGCCAGATCTTTACCGGGCGGTGAGGCCCCCTCGCGCCGAAAATCCTCGACCTCCTGGAGAAGCGCCTCGCGGTTGCGTGTGCCGTCGAGCAGCGTGACGAGATGGCGGCCGAGCTCGTCCTCGATGCGAACGCTCCGGTGGCGAAGCGTCGTCACGTGGGAGCGCCGGCGGGCTTGAGCGTCGGGTAGCGCGACCGCCATCGGAAGGAGGTTCTCGGCGTCGCCGCACCCGAGCTCCAGCACCCGGGCGGAGGAGATCGGCGCGGCCTCCACCCCGAAGAGGGCGCCCATGGTCGCCAGCCTCGTCCGGGTGAGTCTGGGCGACGGGGCGCCCCGGGTAGGCGACCGAGTCGTAAACGCAGCACGGCGACCGGAGTCGGCGCTTCCACAGCCCCGGTAGCTCCGGTAGCTCCGACGCCGCCTGGCCGGTGGCAGCCGCGGCTGCCACCGGCTCTAGATCGGCTCGCGGCGTCGGTAGACGGGGTCGTCCACCGGCGCGCGCGCGTACGGGTCGCCCGCCCGCGGATCGTCCACGTAGCGGTCGGCCACCACGGCCGTCCGCGGGCCGCGGAGCGTCCAGATAAGCGACAAGACCAACCCGATGGCGCCGATCACGAGGAGGATCAGCCCGACGACCTGAAGGTCGATGCCTGCGACGTGCGCGGTGACGGCCCAGCGCAGGATGGCGCCCACGGCGATGAGAAACAGTGCGACTCCGATTGTCATTGGCCTTGTGTTCCCCCGCCAAGCGGACCGCCAAACCGTTCGTGGACGCTGGTCTGAGCCCTGCGGAGCGAAGACCGAGAGAGCGAACTGCCTCTACGCGGCCGGGTCCTTGGAGGTGCCCCCGGCAGGACTCGAACCTGCGACCCGCGGCTTAGAAGGCCGCCGACAGGCACCCTCATACATTGCCGTCGATCGCTATTGCCTGCCACAGAGCCAAATTGCCGCGCCGACCGTTGCCACTGGTCGCCACTGATTTCCGCAACTGCTTGCATCCCTGCTTGACTCCTTGCGCGAGCAAGCTACGTCGAGGTAGCCCGGAGCAGGCCACCGAACTCGGCGTCGAGCGCCTCGCGGGCCTTCTCGGCTTGCCCGCGCGCGTCGAAGAGGTGCGCGTAGACTCGCAGCGTGAACCCCGGGCTCGTGTGGCCCAGCTGCCGGCTGACGAACACGACATCGCGGCCCTGCGCGATCAGCATCGACGCGAACGTATGGCGCAGCACGTGGAAGCTCACGCCCTTCAGCCCGGCCTGCTCGCACGCCTTTCCCAGACCGCGGCTCGCGAGGTTGCGCTGCCCGATCGTGGTACCGACACGAGTGCAGAACACTAGGTCCTCGTCACGCGAGCACAGCGATGCGACACGGTGCTCGCGCAGCAGCCGCGCCAAGGCGGGCATCAGTACAACGTCGCGCTGGCCGGCGTCGGTCTTCACCCGTCGGCGCTTGGGATTCTTGCCCTTGGATTCCATCTGCCACCGCACCCGGATGACGCGTTCATCGAAGTCCACGTCCTCCCATGTCAGCCCGACCAGCTCACTGATCCGGAGCCCCGCGAACAGCCCGATGGCGATCGCCGCGCGGTAACGCACCGGCGCATGAGTGAGTAGGCGGCCGACCTCGTCCCGGGAGAGGAACCGTACCCTTGAGGGGCCCGGCTTCGGCCGCTCGCGGCGGCTTAGCAAGTCCGCGGGGTTGGTCGGGATGAGCCCATACCGTGCGGCGTGCTGCAATGCGAGGCGAAACGGCATCCAGCGCTTGCGGATCGTCCACGCCGAAACGCCCGACAGCCGCTGGCGGGTGTGCCAGAGCACCAGGTCATCGGCGGTGATCGACGCGACCAGCCGCGACTCGAAGTCGGGCAACACGTGTCGCTCCAGGCCCTCCCTGTAGCCATCTCGTGTCCGCGGCGCGAGCTCGTCGAGCTCCACCAGCCGCTCCACGTTTCCCAGCCACTCGCGTGCGACATCGCCGAACGTCACGCGACCCGTTTTGGGTGAAGGCAGGTCGCCGCGACGGATCTGCGCGACCCACTCGTCACGCAACCGGCGGGCTTCCATCACCCCAATGTCCCCCAGTGATTTCCACCGCGCCTGTCGCGACCCCAGCGGCGTCGCACATGCCAGATACCTCGCGCCCTGCTTGTACAGCCCGCGCTCGACGCGCGCGCGCTTCTCGCTACGCGGCATGCTCGCTCCTCCTGAACGGCGTCGCTCCACCCTCACGGGGAATGTAACCCAGGCCGCGGTCAAGTTCCGTAACGTGGAATACACTACGGCGCCCGTCACGCCGTCCGCCGAACACGCCCTGCGCCGCAAGCTTCTCGAACGTGCTCCGCGGAAGCCGCGTGTACTCGATCGCTTCCTCTGTCGTCCGCCACGGCGTCCCCGTACCACTTGAGCCCGACGCTGCGAGACGTGCCGCAAGCCGCTCGGCGACACCATCCGCGAGTTTATCCACCAGGGCATCCGGCACCTCGACCTTCACCAGACCACCTGCCTCCGCTGATAGACGCAGCGAGCGCAGTGGGCGCACTCTCGCACCCGCCGGTGGCTATCGGAGCGCCAACAAAGGCGGTGACGCTCCCGCATTCGCCGCGCGAGCGTCGATCGCGGCTCACGTAGCATCGTGCCGCCTTGGTCAGGAAGCGCCGCGGTCCTACTTTTCGAACATGTGGTCGAAGTAGGGTTGGCCGCGCCCCTCGGCCGCGCTCCACAGCATCCGTCGACGATAGTTGCCACCGCCCCAGCGTCGCTCAGAGGTGTTCGCTTGCCGGTCCTCACGCGGCATCTCCAAAGACGGACTGGTCGGTTTCGGTGAGCAGGTCGAGGAGGAGGATGCGCGTTTCTTCGAGTGCGGCGCTCCATGCGGCGCGTAGGAGGGCGTTGGCGAGGTCTCGTCGTTCGGCGGCTGTCAGGCGCTCAAGTTCGATGTAGAGGGTGTTCATGCGACGGGTTCCTCGGTGGCGGCTGCTTGCAAGTGGCGCTCACGCTCTTGCCAGTTGATCCGCCGTCCCGTATGTCATTTGCGTGGTCATCGCACCGCCCCCAGAATGCCCAGATCGTCGGCGAGCTGGGCCGACGCCGATGAGGATGTTGGTAAGCAGTCCGAGGACAGGACCAGGTTGAAGTCCGCGCGGTCGGAGGCAGAGCGGGCGGCCGGTGGCGCGAGCGAAGAGGGTCATCTCAGACATATAGAGGCCACCAGGGCCCTTAACGGCCCCCCCCCCCCCCCGAAAATCCGCGCTCTCACGGGCAGCCCGCGAAGGGACCGGTAGTCGCGGAGTGGCGCATCGGCCGCCCCTATCGGGCCCTAGGTGCACAGAATCGCCGTTTGTGCCACCCCGGGTGCGTCCCCATCCGGTGACGGGGGGCGGCCTGTCGCCGCGCCACGCCAGCTTCAGCTCCCACCCGGTCTAACCTGGTCGAGGTCGGACGAGCGAAGCCGGGCCGCCCTATGGGTGGGCGGCCCGGCTTCCGGCGGGCTAGTCGTTGTTGTTGGCGCGGGGCTTGGCGCCGTATTCGAGGTCGGCGTTGTGGATCTCGAGGGCGACGCGCTGTTGGCCGTCCTTGGTCTGGTAGGGGCGCGGCTCGAAGCGCCCGGTGAAGGCGACGGCTTGGCCTTTGACGAGGTGCTTTATGGCGGCTTCGGCCTGGGCCTCCCAGAGCACGAGGTCGACGTAGACGGGGTCGGCGTCGCGGTCGCGGCGGTCGCTGGCCACCGAGACGGTGGTGACCGCCTTGCCGCTGGTGGTGGTGCGCAGCTCGGGGCTGCGGGTGAGGCGGGCGTTGCCGGTGATGGCGAGCATGGGGCTCCTCCTGTGGTTGGGGTGAGGCTGCTTGACGTAGTCGAGTGCTGCCGGGCACGGGGCGAAACGGGTGACAACGCACGCGCCAGCTGCCAGCCGCTTGCGGCGGGCGACCAGGGGTCGTGGGCAGCTGGAGCGGTGGATGGCGCCCGTTCGCATCCGGCTCGGCGATGCTCAGACGGAGGCATGCAGCCGTCTCTCCCGGCCTTCAGGAGGCGGCCTATTGCTCGCCGGTCGCCGGGGTCTTGCCGGCCCAGACTTGCCTGCGAAGGCGCCTCGAGGCGAGGCGGTCATCACCGATCGGCTGGTCGGCGTCGAGCGCGGGGCGCGAGCCTCGCTACAGGCGTCAGCGCGCTCTGGGAGGGGGCAGGCAGGCCGAAGCCGGCGTCACCGCGCATCTGTCAGGGGGGGACCAGGTCGGCGAGGAGGCTGATGACGGCGATGCTGGTGTAGAGGAGCGGGAGGGCGACTAGCAGCGCGACGCTGACGCGGACGGGGCGTGACGTGGCCGGGTCGCGCAGCCGGCGAATGAGGTCGCAACCGGCTTGGGCGAACAGCCGTGCGCCGGCGAGCGCCCAGAGCAGCCCGGCGATCAGCAGGCAGCCGACGACCCAGACGGCGAGCAGCAGCACGATGAGCGTCATTGGCGGTTATAGGCGTCGGGCGGTGGAAGTTCGCCCCCTAGGCGGCGGCGGATGCGGTGATCTGGTTGTTGATGCCGGGGGCGTCGTTGGTGCACCAGCGGGTGGCGGGGGTTATGCCGACGTAGTTGGCGGGGCATTGGACGGCGCCTGAGAGGCGGATTTCGAGGTGTAGGTGTGGTCCGGTGCTGTTTCCGGTGGAGCCGACGGCGCCGATCTTTTCGCCGCGTTGGACGGTTTGGCCGGGTCGGACGAGGATCTGGGATTGGTGGCCGTAGCAGGATTTGACGGTTTGGGTGTGTTGGATGCAGGTGTAGTTCCCGTAGCCGCCGGCGGGGCCGGCGGTGGTGACGCGTCCGGCGCCGGCGGCGTAGAGGGGGGTGCCGGTGGGGGCGGCGAGGTCGGTGCCGGGGTGGCGTTCGTAGCTGCGTTGTTCCCAGAAGAGCGAGGTGATGGTGTAGGACCCTTTGGGTAGCGGGATTTGGTAGGGGCCGCCGTCGGTGGCGATCTGCTCGGCTGAGGCGGGGGTCTTGCAGGCGGGGGCGGCGCCGAGGCGGGCGTCGGGGAGTCCGCCGCCGTCGAGGCGGGTGAAGGAGACGACGTCGACGCCTGAGAAGGCGAGCTGCCGCCCGGTCTCATACCAGAGGTCAAGGGCGCGGGCGCGGCCTTTGACCGGGCCGCCGCCTTTGCCGACGTCGAGCTTGTAGGCGACGAGCTCGCGGCCTTGGTAGACGATCCGCGCCGCGGTCTTGTACGGGAGGTTCCCCAGCAGCCCAGAGCGTGAGTTCTGCTCGTTGGTGGTCGTCGAGTAGCCGAGCTCGGCGTACGCGCTCTTGCCGGTTAGGCGGTCGCCGCGGTAGCCGCCGGCGCCGGTGCCGGGGTCTGCGGGTCCGCCGAACTGCGAGGCGCCGACGAGCTGCGTCTGGCCGGTCTGGGCGGCAACCGGGGTCTCGCCGGTGAGGACGGGGGTCTGCTCGATCGGCGTGCTCTGGCTGGGTGGTTGGATGCGCCCTTGGAAGTAGGCGGCGCGGGCGAGGACCTGGCGGACGTACCAGCCGGCGCGGTTGTAGGCGAAGATCGCTGTCGACCAGCTCCCCGGGGCGCCTGAGGCTTTGAGGTAGGCGCCGGCGGCGAAGGCGGAGTCGATGTTTGAGTAGACGTCTTTGTCGCCGTCTCCGTCGCCGTCTTGGGCGTAGGAGCGCCACGTGCTCGAGGACGCCAAGTCGTAGAACTGGAAGGGGCCTTTGCAGCAGCCATAGCTGTTGACTCCGGACTTGACGCCGGGGGCGTCAGATCGTCCGAAGGTGGTCTCGATCTCGTGGATGGCCATGAGCACGTAGGGGCCGAGCGGGCCGAGCTGCGCGCGTTGAGCGGCGGCGAAGTACAGGCCGATGAAGTTGGCCGGTGGCGTGCCGGGCCCGGGCTCGTCGGGTCCACGCCAGTACTTGCCGTCGAACCCGGCGACGGCCTGTTGGTCGGCGGCCTGGCCGGCGGGGGCGCCGCAGGCGGCCTGCACGGCGGCGGTGGAGGCGATCACCGACCCAATCGCCAGCAGCACTACGACGCCGGCGACGACGGCGAGCGGCGCGGCGATGGCCGCGGCCTTGAGCGCGACGGGGTTGGTCGCGATCGCCTTGGCCGCTTTGCGCGCGACGCGGCGCCCGAGCTCGTCGCGGGCGACGCGGCCGGCGCGCCGCGCGCGGTCTCCTACAGGGTGATTTGGGCGATTTTCCATCCCGCCTCGGTGGGGAGCGCGTTGACGCTGAGGTACTGGCGCTCGCCCGCGCGGTCGCGCAGAGCGACGGTCACTTCGAGATGGCCGCCTTCAAGGGGGGTGCTGACGCCGGCAATGCGCTCGTAGCGGTCGCGGCCGCGGATCGCGCCCGCGGGCGGCCGAACCTGGCTTAGCTGCCCCCAGAGCGCGGCGGTGCAGGTCCGCCGCACGCGGCGGGCGGCTTGGCGGTCGCTGGGGTCTGCGCTGTAGCGCGTCCACGCGCGGGCGAAGGCAGCCGCCGTGCGCGCGGCCGCCCGGTGGCGCCGACGCTCGCGGGCGCTGACCTGGTCGACCTCGTCGCTTCCGCCCGGGCGCAGCGCCGAGCGGCCAGGGGAGACGACGGCCGGGGGCCGCAGAGGGCGCCCCGGCGGCTCCGCGGCCGCGCCGCCCGCGGGCGGCGGGCGGGAAGGCCGCTGGATCGGAGACTGGGCTGGGGGAGCGGCGCTGTCGGGCTCGGGGCGCTGGCCGGCGGTCGTGAGGAAGATCGCGCCGCAGGTGACCAGGACGCCGGCGAGGGCGAGAATGGGTGCGCGTGAGCGAGGACCGGTGTGCTGGGTTTGGGGGGTGGGCATGGTCAGCGCCCGCGGGTGGGGCGTCGGGTGCGGCGGTGCTGGTCGTAGCGCTGGGCGCGCAGGTCGCGGCGGCGGGTCTCGATCTGCCGCGCGAGGTCGGGTTCGCGGTGCGCGACGCGCTCGCGGTAGCTGCGCGCCCCCGATTGAGCGCTGCTGGGGGCGAGGTCGGGGATGGCGGCCAGCTCGCCGTTGGGGTTGTAGCGCTGGCGGTCGCGTTGGCGTGAGACCTCGATGTCTCCGAGGACGCGTTGGCGCTGTTCGGGCGCCAGCGCGCGGTAGTCCTGGGGTGAGAGTTGGCGGTAGTGGCGTAGGTTCTCGGCGCTGTCGGCGGGGAGGCCGAGGCGTCGTTTGATGTGGGCGGCGTGCTCGAGGAGTTGTTGGTCTGACCAGCGCCCGCCGGCGTTGGCGCGGGCGGCGAGGAGCGCCTGGTCGTCGCGCGCTTGGGGCTCGCCGGCGGCTAGGCGGGCGCGTAGGGTCTGGGCGCGCTGGGCGAGGCGCTGGGAGCGCTGCTCGAGCTGGGCGGCCTGGTCGGAGTCGCGGGGGGCCTGTTGGCGGCGGGCGCGGGTGTCGAGGAGCTCGTCGTCGACGTCGGCGAGCTCTGCGCGGTTGGCGTCGCGGTCGCGCTGGCGGGCGTCGGCGTGGTCTGTCTGCTCGTCGCGGTCGCTGCGTACGCGTTGCAGGGTGCGCTCGCGGGCGACGTCGCCGGCGGCCTGGTCGCCGACGGCCTGTTTTTCGTGGCGGCGATCGCCGACGCCTTGTACGCGGCTGGTGATGGCGCGCTGACCGCCGCGGAGCAGACCGTGGGCCTGGCGGCCCAGCTGGAAAGCGTAGTAGCCGCCGGCCAGCATCCGCCCGGCGCCGCCGGCGTCGCTTTTGTCGCCGGCCAGCGGCGGCGCGAGGAAGTTGGCCAGCTGCGCGCGTTTGAGAAAGACGGCCCAGTAGAAGAGGGCGGTGAGCAGGAAGGTCAGGCCCCACGCCTTGCGGTCTGAGAGCTGGCCGAGCAGGCTCGACCCGGCAAGCACGATGCCCAAGAACGCGGCGTAGAACGCCTTGGCGAGGATCGCGCCGAGGAGGGATTGCAGCCAGACGGTGAAGGCGCGGCGGCCGGCTTGTCCGAGGCCGGCGAAGAGCAGCACGAACGGGGCGGCGAGCAGGAGCACGAGGGCCACGGCGGCTTGCAGAAAGAGCCGGACGGCGAGCCAGCCGAACAGCAAGGCGGCGCCGGTGAGAGCGATCAGGCAGATGGGGACGAGGCCCATGCGCGTCCAGGTGCCGCCCTCGTCTTGGATGGCCACCTTCTCGGGGGCCAGGGCGGCGCCCTTGTTCTCTTTGGCGAGGCCGAGGGCGCCGGCCAGCTCGTTGGCGGTACCGTTGGCTACGCCCAAAGGCGAGGCGACCTGCAGGGCGGACTTGACCGCGCCGGGGAGAGGGGCGTCTTTGCGTTCTTTGCCTGAGTAGACGTAGTACAGCGCGATGCGGGGGGGCGATTCGGCGCTGTAGCGCCAGTAGAGGTCGGCGCGCGAGCGCGGCGCGCCGTAGCGCTCTTTGACAGCGGCGTTGACGGCCTCCTGGATCTTTCCCAGGTCGCCAGGGTTGGCGATCGACCCGAGCAGCTTCTGGCCGGCGGCGCGCGTGATTCCCAGCGCGCCGAGGTCGTTGGCGGCGGCCGCCTCGGCGGCCTTGATGGCTTGGGGTTCGGGCGGGGACAGGCACCAGGCCACGTCGCCGAACTGCAGCGCGCACCAGGGCTCTTCGATGAGGTCTTTCCACGCCCCGGCGAGCGCGGCAGCGAACGTCTGGTCGGCGCGGGCGGGGGACTTTCCTTGGGGTGCGGCGATGGCCGCTTTGGCGAGGTCGTTGGAGATCGCGGCCAGGCGCCCGATCGTCGCCTTGGGCGCGGCAATGATGACCATCGCCAGCACGATCATTCCGCTGGCCGCCAGCGCGTCGCCTAGCGCGCCGGCGGCGTCGCGTTTGGCCACGCCGCGCCAGACGATCCCGAAGCCGACGAGGCCCAGCACGGAGGCCATGAGCGGCTGGGTCAGCGTGCGGCGCATCGTCTCGAGCTTTCGATCGAGCGAGGCCATCGTCGCGCTGTCGGTGAAGGGGCTGAGGCTGAAGGCCCACTGCAGCAGGCTGAAGATGCCGCGCAGGAAGTACACCCAGGCCAGCCACGCACCCTCGAGCAGCGTCTGCAGAGTGGACGCGGCGACGTTCTTGGGCTTGACGATGCTCGCGTCAATGTTCACGTCCCACGCGTAGTTGGAGGCGGGGTAGTCGGACTCCACGCTTCCCGAGCGCTGGCAGCGCAGCCGCTGCCCGGCGCTCAGGCGCGGGTCGTTGTTGGGGTTGCGGTCGTTGATCGCCGCGCACAGCGGGCTGACCACGCCCAGGCTTTGCAGGGGGTCGGGCTGCCCACCGATCGCCGACGGTGCCGGGGTGCCCCCGGCCGGAGGGTCAGGGCTGGGTGTGCCTGTCGCACCCGGCGCCTGGGCGGCGTTGTCGCTCGCGCCCGGGCGGCTGTCGCGGCGATCGTCGTCTTTGGGCTTGGCGGCGCATCGCTTGGGTTTGCGCTCAGGGTTGGCGTAGACGCGGTCACACGAGTCGCTCTCGGACGGCTTGGCGGCGGCGGCCGCCATCGGGGAGCGCTCGGCCCGCGGCTCCCCTCGGGCCGTCGGCGGCAGAGCAGCGAGGCAAAGCGCCACCGCGGTGCAGACGAGCGCGACGGCGGGCAGCGTGGGTTGGTCAGGCGGCTTGGGGTGCACCGCGCTCGGTCTCCTCGGCCTGGCGGCGCGGCGTGGTGTCGAGCTTCTGGAGGATGCGCGGGTCGACGGGGTCGACCTGGACGCGGGCGACGCGGCCGTGGATGTCTCGCATGACGCAGCGCCCGCGGCGGTTTGACAGGATCGCTTGGCGCATCTGGACGCTGTCTTGGTCGAGGTGGAGGAGGCGCAGCGCCTGGTCGGCCTCGCGTTCTGTTTCCACCCCGAAGACGAGGCTGGTGCCGATCAGCCCGTCGAGGGCTTCGGCGTCGCCGACGAGTTGGGAGGCGAGGATCGGGGTGGCGTGCAGGCTGCGGCCCCAGCGGACCATCTCGTCGACCATCCGCAGGCCCATCCCGCCGGCGCCTCCGCCGCCGCCGGCGAGAATCCGCGACGCTTCGTCGAGGGAGAACACGGAGTGCTGGCCCGGCTCCTTGTCCGAGGCGACGCGCATGCCGTAGAGGGCGATCAGCCGCAGAACGGTTTGACCGATCCTTTCTTCCCTTGTGAATTCGGAGCGGTGGACGTTTGCGCCGATGTGCGGCAGGCCGCGCACCTGGATGTGGACGATCTGGCGCTGCCCGATGGCCGCGGGCGGCCGGGCCGGGTCGGCGAACCCGAGTTGCGCGAGTCCGGAGTCGGCGTGCACGCCCAGCGCGCGGCCGGCGGCCCGGGCGGGGTCGTCGCCCGAGGCGAGCACCTCGAGCACGTGGCTGCAGGTCGGGTGGCCGTCGGGGCCGTGACGGTCGAGGACCTGCTTTACGGCCTCCTCGATGGCGACCAGCCACTCTCCGTTATCGGCGGGCAGCAGATCGGCGAGGAACCCGACGGTCATGTCAAAGCGCGACTCGGGCGCCGCGACCCTCAGGGGGTCGAGGAGGCCGCGGTGGGTACCGTCGCCCCTGAGCTCGATGCGCTCGATCCGCCCTTCCATGCCGGGCAGCGCTGAGAGCTTGTGATCGGGCTGGCTTTCGCTGCCCTTGGGGTCGATGTCGACGATCCGCGACCCGGCCAGCGCCGCCCCGTAGAGCAGCAGCATGAGCGTGACCGTCTTCCCGGTCCCCAGCGTGCCGACCAGATAGATGGTCGGCGGGCGATCGTGCTCGGCGGCCTCGGCCAAGTCCATGAGAACCGGCTGGGCGCCCCCGCCGATGGTGTGGCCCAGGTAGAGCCCGCGGTCAGAGCCCGCGCGGGTGGTCGCGTGGGGCACCATCGCACCGACCTGCTCGACGGTGTAGGGGCTTAGGTAGTCGCGCACCGGGAATGCGCCGGCGGGGAAGCAGCCCAGGAACAGGCGGTGCTGCTCGCCGGCGGTCTGGTGCAGGCTGATCGCGCCGTAGGCGTCTCTGAGCTGCTCGACGCGCTCGGCGAGCGTGTCGGCGTCAGGCGCTCCGACCGCGATCGTCACCGCCCCTGGTAGCAGCGGCGGGCGGTCGGGCGCGTTGAGGGTGGTCTCGAGCTCGCGCGCGGTCTCGGGACGCTCGTAGCTTTGCTCGGTGGGGCCGTGCTCTGAGCCCTCGAGCTCCTCCCTGAGTTGGTTGGCGGCGTCGACCTTGCGCTTCTCCGCCAAACCTCGCGCTTGGCGGTTTCCCAGCCACTGGCAATACAACGAGACGTCCACCGGGAACGTGAGCCCGTCGACCGGGCCGAACATGACCTCGGCGTCGCCGGGCAGCCACGCCACGTCGGGCAGCGCGCCGAGGACGAGGAAGGCCTGGTGAGACTCGCCGTGCTCAGAGCGCACGACCAGCTTGGTGATCCCGCGCTCGACGAGGCCGTCGTGGAGGCGCAGGACCTCGCCGCCGCGCGGAAGCCACTGCACCGGCGCGCCGTCTGGCGTCTCGATCTCCATGGCCTGCGAGGTCCAGTAGGCCTCCAGGGGCGGCTCGCCGATCCCGCGCGTGTACGGCCGCTTGAGCAGCCACTGCACCTCGGGGCTGGTCGCGCGCTCGACGTCGAGGTAGGCCAGGCAGCGCTCATAGACGCGGTGCTCGCGAGCGAGCATCTGGTCGCGCTCGGTCTGAGTCTGCAAGGCGGCGGGACGCTCGAGCGCCCGGCGGGCCCGCGCGATCAACGCGCGCGGACCGCCCGCCAGCGCATCGACGAGGTGATCGGCCGCGGTGCGCTGCGCGTCGTGCAACCGGACGGCGAGGTAGCACTCGGGCTGAACGATCCCCCGCGCCGAGAGCGAGCGGTGATGCAGGCGCAGGTAGCGCTCCCACACCGTGCGCTGCCCACGCGCCTCATCAAACGTCGTCTGCGCGGCGGCGACGTAGGCATCGGCGTCGAACGCGCGATGAACGCGTAAGAGGCGAAAGTCGGCGCCGATGCGGTAGGCAAACGATTCGAGCAGCCCGGCGAGCTCGAGCTTGCCCTGGGTCGGCATCCCGGTGTAGGAACGCATCGCCACCCGATACAGGGCCCAGCAGTCGCGGCGGCCCGGGCCGTAGAGCAGGTTGCCGTCCACCCACTCCACCGGGGCGCGGACCTGGTTCACGAGCGCACCTCGAGGCGCTCGCCGTCGCCGACGTCGACTTCCTGTCCGCGGCGGCGCGGCGGTCCGTCGAGTGAGACCTCGAGCACCGAACCGCCCCTGGTCGCGGTCACGCGGGCGGGGTGGCGCGCGGTGATAGTCGCCGGCCCGACCACGTCGCCGTGTAGCGGGCGGTCCCCGTCGCGCCAGTCGGCGCACATCACGACGTCTGAGATGGCCAGCGCTGGGCGGCCAATCCCGTACTCGGGGCGCAGGCCGGCCAGCGCCCGCGGCGAGAGCGCCCACCGCGCGACGCTCAAGGCGGCGTGGTGAGGGATCCGGCCGTCGGGGCGAAAGCGCGCGAGCGCAAGCGCGCCACCGACGGGCAGAATCAACCAGCCGACCGGAGCGGGCAACAGGTCGTGCAACGCCGCGACCGGCGGGACCACCCGCAGCACGAGCAGGGCGGCGTAGCAGGCGATCGCGTAGACGATCGCGCGCACCTCGAGACCCGATCGCAGCGGGATCCGCCAACGATCGATGCGAAACAGCCGCCGCTCGATCGCAAACACCTCGCGGAAGCTGCGCACCGCCCGCCCCGCCTGGCGCTCTTTGCTTCGCTCCGACATCAGTAGCCCTGAAAAGCGCTGGCGCGGTTCAGGTGATCTTCGAGATGATCGCCTGGAAGAGCCGCTGCGCGCCGGAGGCGTTGTTGAGGACGAACAGCGACCCGGCGCCGGTGATCATGAACACGGTGAGCAGCTCGGCGATGTTGCGCCGCCCGACGGCGACGACGACCATCAGCGCCGCGAGCGAGAAGACAATCGCGCTGGCCCACGCGAAGATGATCTTCCCCAGCTCGCGACCCGCCTTCTCGGCGCTGGTGCCGCTCTCCGAGCCCGAGCTCGAGGTGCCCTTCTTACTCGCGCGAGGCTCAACCGGCCCGGAGGCCTTCGGACTGGCCTGCGCGACCACGATGGTATCGCCCGCCGCGGCGTGGGCGACCGGTGCGGCCACGGTAAGCACGAGCGCAGCGCCGATGAGAATGAGAAACGTCTTGTGAAGCATGGATGCTGGTCCTCCCTAGGGGGTGGTGGATGGGTGGTGGATGGGTGGTGGGTTAGGTCTCGGTGGCCAGCGTGTCGATCCACGCGATGCGCCAGTCGCTGGCTTCCTGGCGCACGCCGAGCTCGTAGCTGTAGGTCCACGTCGCGCCCGTCTCGTCGACGGCAACCACCCGGATCTGCACGGCCTCGCGCCGCGCCGACGCCCACTGCACCGCGGCGATCTCCTGCACGCGCATCGACTCAGCGGGCAAGGTCACCGTCGCGTCGGAGGCCAGATCGGCGCGCAGGTTTGGCAGGTCGCCGCGCAGATAGTTGGCGATCGCTCTGCGCGCAAGCGTGGCGATCGCCGGGATCTCGACGTCTTCGCGGTCAGGCAGCTTGGCGTCGGCGGTCGCCAGCGGCCCCCCAACCAGCGCCGGGAAGTCGACCAGGCGCAACTCACCGCTGGCGCTACGCGCGACGCTGACCGCGAGGAACAGCGGGCCGTCACGCACGTCTACGTTGGCGGCCACGGTCACGATGCGCGCCTGACCGCTGACCGTGGGTTGGGACTGGACGGCCTGCGCGGAGAGGACTCGCTGAGCGGACGCCTCGTCGCTGGCCGGCAGCGCGGCGCCGGCATCGCTGCCCAGGTCGCCCTCGCCGACGAATGGCGAGAGCGCACGCTGGTGAGCATCGGGGGCGTCGGGATCGAAGGTCAGGTACGCGCGCACGAACTCCGCCGCGAAGCCCTCCAGGGCAATGTCCTGCGGCGCAGGCTTGAGCGCCGCGGGAACGCGGGGTGTGGGCGGAAACAGGACGCCGCGTACGCCGGCGAGGGCGAGCAGCGCGACGGCGGCGACGGCGGCGATGCGCGGGGCGCGCGCCGACCAGCGCAGCCGCCGCAACGAGATCATCTGAGGGGCGCCGGTGCTCATCGCTCGAAGCCGAACTCCTGGCCGCCCGCCCCGCCGCCGGCGGGCGGGGAGGGCGACGGTGCGCTCGATGAGGCGGGTGGGGTAGCGCGCGGCTGCGGCGTGGGCCCGGGTGACGGCGACGAGGTGGTGTCGGCGTCGGCGGGCGCGGATGTCGAAGCTGTCTCGGTCGGCCGCGACGGGCTTCTGGGCGCGGTAGCGACCCGGCCGAGGTTCCGCCGCGCGGCGCGTGTGCTGGTCGTCCTCGATCGCCGGTGACGGCGGGCCCGGCGTGCAGGGGCAGACGTTGCCGTCGGCGACGACGTCCTGGCTGACGTGCGGGCCGGTGAAGGTGACCCGTCGTCAGTGGAGGGACGTGCCGATAGCACCAAGATCAGCACCGTCAGCGACGCGGCCGCGACGGCCAGCGCACTGCCCACGACTATGGCCATCCACGGCGACGCGCCGCCGTGGGGGGAGCGCGGGGGCCGCCTGGTACCCACTCGCCGCGGCGGGCGTGCCGGACGCGACGCGGGGGCCCACCGAGGCCGGTGCGGCCGATGGTCGCGCCGCGACGCAACCGGCGGCACCGGCGAGCGCAATGGCTCAGCGGGCGTCTGATCGTCGTCGAGGTTCCGGTCGAGCTCGTCTAGGCGATCGCGGTCTGGTTCGGGTCGGCGATGCTCCGCGGGCGAGGGCTCCTCGAGCGAAAGGTCCGTGGCGTGTGGTTCGCAGACGGGATCCGGGGGTGAGCAGGGCGCGTCTGCGCTCTCGTCACTGCTCGCGAGCTCGTGGCTGTCTGAGAGCGTGCTCTGGCTGTCCTGGGCGCCACCAGGACCTGCTGTGGAGTCGCTATCGAAGTTGGGTGCCGGCGACCAGAAGTCATCGAGGTTTAGGTCCTCGCGCTCAGGACGCAGAACGGGCGGCTGGTAGCGGGGGCGAAGAAGGGCCATCTACAGACCAAGAGGCCACGAGCGGCCTTAACTGCCCCCCCCCCCCCGGAAATTCGTGTCCCTCGCGTCGGCCGCGAGCGCACCGGGTCGTGCGTGTCTGGCGGTGTCCCCGCGCAAGTGGTGCAATGACGGGGCGGGGAGCGCTTTCATCGCGGCTCACGGGTCCTCTGGGGGCGGCGTGCGCCGTTGGTCGACGGCTGCTACGCGGCGCGCAGTTCGTCGCGGACGCGCATCAGGGCGCGGCCCAGGAGGTTGGCGCCGGTGTAGCCGCCGCGGCGGTCGCGACAGCCCCAAAGGGCGTCGTAGGGGGAGTCTTCGGCCAGCAGCCGATCGCCGGTTGAGAGCAGAAGCTCCCGCAGTTCACCGTCGGCGAACTTCGCGCGCACGACCGCGAGCATCACGTGGACGCGAC
>JAABUR0100005637.1_pt1 | contig 15829 bp, 19 predicted proteins | sample 5560091 | NCBI WGS metagenome assembly JAABUR01 (sample SAMN10711879, study PRJNA513375) | rock metagenome | isolation source: Antarctica rocks | place: Antarctica: Victoria Land, University Valley sud
GTCCTGCCCAGCGCAGCTGCAGACGCGCACCGGCGCGGCATGCAACGCACTGCATAAAGGTGCCCTGGACGTCCTGCCCTGCGCAGCTCGTGCATTGACACGTCCACTGCTTTCGCCTGTCCAGGGCATTAGCAGCATGGTTACAGGTACACACAGAGCATCCCCAGGCGCTGCCATCACGCCATTGACACGCTTCCCGCACATGCAGGAGGTCGAGACGCTCCTGTTGGCATCAAGAGTAATGTACAAAGTGCGCTGCCCCGAGCATGGCATGCCCTGCTTCAAAAGAAACCGACTGCTTCTAACCCTTATGCTGCCTCTGCCGCTGCCTTGGCATGACGTGTAGACGGCATAGGCAGCATGAGGTTTAGAAGCAGCCGGTTTCTTTGGAAAGCAGGTGCATGCCATGCTCGGGGCAGCGCACTTTGTACATTTCTTCTGATGCCAACAGGAGCGTCTCGACCTCCTACATGTGCGGAAAGCGTGTCAGTGACGTGATGGCAGCGCCTGGGGCCGCAGAGCAATCTTGTGCGCTGATAATTGCAAATTCTGCTGCGCTGCTATAACAAGCAGGCTCACTGTGCGTGCAGGCATCCATGGCAACCGCTGGCGTGGTCTACCGCGTGCGCTTCGAGGTGCGCAGCCCCCGCAGCAACTGTCGCAGCGCTTCCTTCTGCATGCTGCTCTAAGCTGTCTTGACTGGACGCGCGGAGCAGCGTGTACCGGATGCATGCGACGTGCCTGCTCGGCGCTGAGCTGCTGCAGCATGCTCACTGAAAGTGCAGGCTCACATGCATCCAGTCCACAATCTGTGCAGCTCCACGCGCTTTTGCCGCCAACAGCGTCTCCGCCTCCGAGCCGCCGCTGCCGATGGCGGCTCCGCCGTCAACGGCCGAGATCCTGCCGCCGCCGCCGCAGGCGCCCGTGACGGCGCGCCCGGGCCCCTGCACTCCACGGCCTTGCTACTTTTGGCTTTGTTGCCGCCTGCCGCATGTCAGTCTCACAGCATCTGCCCTGTCTTATGGCCCTGCATGCAAGACGGCCCCCAGGCACGCACACAAAACCACTTCCAGCCTCTGTGAATAGCCCTCTCGGTCGGCGCGCGCTGTGTGACAGGCGCATCGCGTCGCAGGCCGCCAAGCAGCCGCCGTTGCCGCCGCCATCACCGCCGCCGCCGCCACCTATGTTGGCGTCTCCGCTCCGCAGAGATGCGCAGGCGGGATCGCTCGACGACCCCGGCCGCCGCATGGCTGGCCTGTGAGGAGCAGGCTGAGGAGTAGGGCGGGGGCCAGTAGCCCGCTGACACGACCGTCATGCCCAGCATGCCCACGCTGGCGGTCGCGTGGGTGGCAGCCTTGTTGGCTGACAGGATTCTGTGCTTGGGGCACATACGTGCATGTAGGGGATGTATCAGGAGCGCCGTGCTGCACCGCAGGCCTGCCTGTGGCGCACCGCACAGACGCGGCCGGTTGTGCATGCAGGGGGTGCATGCAGTGGGTGCATCGTGACCTGCATATGCATGCAGGCTGAGCGGCATGGTCACTGCCATCCAGAGCCAGCCGCAGGCCCTGGACCTGAGCGGCCTCATCGCCCTGACTGAGTTGGAGCTGGTCAGACCTTGTCTTGATGCTAGGGGCGAACCGGCCAGTGCTGCTGCGCATCAACGTCGCGCAGCGGGTGCAGCGCATGTCGTGACCCTGGGGCAGCTGCCACTGCTGCAAGGTCTGACAGCCTTGCCTGCCTTGACTGCTTCAGGCGCTGCAAGCTGCGCGACGTTGATGCGCAGTAGCGCCGCCTGGTTCGCCCCTAGCGTCGAGCCGGGGTCTGTCCCCCACCAGACGCGCTGTACTAGATAAAGTGTTGCAGTGCGGGCCGGTGGGACGGAGGAGGGCAATCTCTGTCGCTGGCAGTGCTCAGCTGCATCTTGTAGGTTATCACGAGTTGGACATCACTATACTCAAACGGCGCAGCCTGCTTCTAGCCTCGACTGCCCGTTCAAAAGCAACGGCCGCAGGACCAACTAGCCCCTCTAAAAGCAGACTCCCACCATGACGGCCTCAGACAGCTAGACCTGAATTCATATCCCATCCTCCCATCCAGGTGTGTCAACCCAGCCGAGCACAGAAACTCACCCCAACGACAGAAGCGGCGGCGGAGCCCGCCGCGGCACCCTATGCTCGCTGCGCCAGCGAAGGCAGCCTGTGGCCGGGCGGCCGCAGGTTGCTCAGGCCGCCCACGCGCATGTAGCTGTCCGCGGCGGCCGCCACGCAGGCCGCGCCGAACGGCGACCCGGAGTCTACCACCTTGAGCGCGAAGCGGTCCGCCACCGCGTCGCCCAGGATGTCGCGCACGCCCTCGAGCACCGCGGCGCGGTAGGCGGCGTGGCGCACAAAGACGCCGCCGTCCACCGCAATCACCGTGCGCGGCGGCTCGCCGCCCGCCGCCTTGGGCCTGCACAGGCGGCCCCACAAAGGTCGGCGGGCAGGGCCACGCCGGCTGGCGCACGGCCGCAGCCACCAACTGCGGTGCAGGAGTCAGCAGGTCGCTGCCTGGTGTGCGCCTGTGAGAGCCTGTGGCCCACACCGCGATAGCGCCATGGGGGGAGCAACAACACGTCTCCCTAACCCCGGCTGGGCGGCAGCGACGGGCCGGTAGCGGCGCCGCGCCTGTCGCGGTGCAGATGGCGCAGGATGCCGGCGAGCGTGGCGGCGATGAGCCGCGCGCTGCGCTCGCGCACCAGCACGCACACCTGCTGCACCTGCGCCGGCGCCGCACGCCGGGCTCGAGTCAGGGCCTGGTGACACCTTCGTCAGGCGACTACAAGAAGTTTGCACCATAGAAGCCTTTCTGCAAGGCAAACTCGCTGGCACACGACAGACCCCGGCTGTAGCTGCGCCGCTCTGCCTTGCCTGCCAGGGCCACCCGGCACTGCAACGTCACCAGAGCAGCGCCCGAGTGCACACCTGTGTACGCCCTGAACAACTGACGTCCCTGGCCGCGGCTGGCGCGGGGGCCGGGCAGGGGCCCACGCCTCGCGCCGCACATCGGGCTTGGCCAGCGCGGCCGGCAGCCCGAACGCCTCGGCCAGCACGCCGCCGACGCGGTCCAGGTCCGGCGTTGCGTCCTCGGCCGCCTGGTTCATCAGCGTTGTGGTGAAGCTGCCCTTTTGCCGCAGCTGGTCCGGCACATCGCCGCCGAACAGCTCGCCCGTCTCGGCCAGGCTGCGCGCGGGCGAGCGGGCGCGCTGCTGTCATAGCCTGTCGAGGCCTAGTGGAAACCCTAACAGGGTACCATCACCGTGCGGGCGCACATGGCATTGCAGTGCGGCAGCGAGATGGCACCGCATGCGCCCAAGCCGGTCGTCTTCTCACCGCTGCAGCGGCACAGCGCCCGGTCCGGCGGGCAGCAGAGCACCGCAGGGGCACATAAGGCCGGCCGAAGGGACAGCCAGTCGTAAGCCGTGCGAGGTGCGCGCCTGAGCAGCAGGCGGCGCGCGATGTCGCCGATGTACAGCCCCGACGTCATCTTCTCGAACTGCGCGCCAGTAAGCGCCCCCTCTTAAGCGCCCCCTGTAAGCGCCCCCCGTGACCGCGCGCCGCACGCCCGTCGCCGGCGCCGCGCGTGCGGCCTGCCGCCGCGCCAACACTCCTGACAAGCGCTGCTGGTGCAGGAGTGCGCCGCCAGCAGATGAACGCCTGGGCCTGTAAGAGGCGAGGTCGCAGCTCGAGGCCCCACCTGCTGCTGCCCCGGGTTGTTCGACGCCTCGTCCAGCTCACGGTCCTCCGCCAGCACCGGCAGCTCGGGCACCGCAAAGCCTGGCCACTCGATGTTCACCACCTGCGCATGCGGCGCAGCTTGTGAAAATAATTGTTTACGTCGCAAATTTTCCTTGTGACAGGCCTGTAAAGCTTGCATCTGTAGAGATGACAATGTTGAGTCGCCTTAGCATATTAGCGCACCATGTCGGGCGTGCGCGCGCGATACCGCGGCATCCACTTTGTGATGCGCCCCAGCTGCTCGATGTAGCATGCGTTCGTGCCTGGCCCGCGGCGGCGCTGAGTCCATGGGCCGGCAAGCGCAGCCTGTCTGATTTGTCTCAGCTTACAACGCACTGCCAAGCTGAAGCACTGTCCATGTGTTCCCGCAAAACTCCGCCTGTGCTCGGGGCTATGCAGCATTTGGCACTGGTGAGCCACACACAGGGCTGCATTTGAAGACCTGCTGCATCATACCACTTGCAGTGACACACCATGCGCAGGGGTGGCTGTTCCACTTCAGGACAGGCGCAGACGCGCGCCTTGGCCTCAACTGCCAGAAGGCCTGTGAGGGCAGTGCAGGCCCGCAGGAGCGCGCCTGTGCCCATGATGACAGAGCCGACGGCGTCGGGACCGTCCAGGTACCGCGCTGCTGCCAGTGCGGCCACGGTGTCGTTCACCAGCGCATTCACGTGCACCTTTGTCAGCCCCTGCGCCGGAGTTCTCCACGTTTGCGTGCGCTGTGCGCGCAGCTTGACAGACAGCAGTGTGTTGCTCCCTGTGCCACCGCATCTGCCCATCTATAGAGGTGCAACAACCTAGCAGGGACATAGGCTCAACACAGCTCTGAAGAGGGACAAGCGCATGCATCATCACTTGCAAGTAACGCTGCTGGTTTTACATGTACACGCTTACCAGAGCAGATGACTTATGCACAATCAGAGAGCACACGCAGGAACGGACGCTTGGCAGAGCAAACGCTCCCTGTGCGTCACCGGCACATGGCGCAGGCCACGGCAAACCTCTGAAGGCCGCGCCTGCCTGTGGAAGGCTTCTCGCAGCAGCTTGGCGGGGTCCTCGCCCACGGCGCCAGGGTTCTCAAAGCCCTTGGTCCACTGGATCAGCGTCCCCGAGTCCAGCGTGTGGTGGTCCACCGGGAAGCTGAACCCAAAGCCCAGCACAGGCCGCGCGCGGTCCGCAATGGCCCTGCGCCGCGCCGAGGCAGCGCTGTAGCAGCTGCGCCTGGTGCGTCTCAAAGTGCAAAATGCGGAGCGCAAGCGCCCGACGCTTGCACGCTGACCGTATATAGCAGTCTGCAGCCTGATGATATCAGCTAGCCAGCAACCAGCAACCAGTGTGTGTCAATGATGGCATGTCAATCCGTATGTGAAGGTAATAGGAGACAGTATGCACGACGGGAAGCCTAGCCAGCGTTGCACGACGGGGAAGCCTAGCCCCGCACCAGCCCTGCTCCCTGCTCCAGTCTATCATGTGCCGCACAATGTAGTCCAGGAGCTCGCTCACAGGCACCTTGTGCAGGCCCGGTGGTATGACAGATATGTCCACCTTCACCTCCTCCTGTTAAGAGCACCGGTGCCCCAGTCACCCTGGCATCTCTGCAGAAGCATGCCAAGCATAACAGCTGTGTCTATGTGTGTCGTTCCGCAGTAGTGCAGCACTTGGCGCTGTTAGGTGCAGGTCCAGCCAGGCAGTGCAAGCTTTTAACACTGCGGCAGAGCCAGGAGCCGCAGAATGAACTGGTATGAGTGCTCCTGCAGCAGCGCAAGGTTCGGCGAGCTCGCTGGAGCAAGGGAGTCACCACAGCGTGTTTTGCCGCGCCTAGCCGCGTGTACAGGAGCCGCAGGTTGGTGCCCCCAAAGTCGATGGAGTAGTATTCTCCGGTCTCCTGGCCTTGCGGCAGGACGTCGACCATGGTGGGCAGCATGAGCAGCGAGCTGCGCTGCTTCTCCCGCAGGCCCAGCTCCAGCTGCGCATGCGGCGGAGAGCACGTGAGCGGCGCGGCAGTGGCTTGCACTGCATGCAAGTGCATGCATATGCTCCCAAGCGTCCTCTGCTGCGTTGCTAAGAGCCCAGAGCTGAGCGTGCTCAGTAAAGTTGGCGCGAGGGCGCTCTCGCGGGAGCTCACCTGCTCGACAAAGGCCTCCGCAAGCCTCTGCAGCTCATCCGTAGAGATGTGCAACTTCGCCTGGTACTGTGGACACGCACGGAAAGGGGTCAGCTTGATAAACACTCTGCAGCTCGCACGTCCAAGGCCAAGCACGTGTCCTGTACCTCTATGAACGCGACCTCACGCCGCCTCTTGCTGTCCATGCGGTCAAAGGCTGCGTCGCCTGCCGCGGAGTCCATTGGTGGCTCCAGAGCGCTCTGCAGCGCTCACACGGTCCGTCGCATCGAGCAACACTTACTACACTACTGCCATGCAAGCTGTTCAGCGCCCTTTGCCTTGCAGTGCTACGTTCTTGGGTCAACCCCTTCTGTGTCTGGTGGGCCAGGCTTGCAGCAATGCGGGCCCCTTTGTGCGCTGTGCTGCGTCATTGTACCTTGGCCTGAATCCTTCTTCTTCCTGTCTGTCAGCGCACACTGGCATGCCAGATCTGGCATGCATGCGCCATATGGCAAACTCCGAAAGTCTGGCGTGGGTAATTGCCGCAGCACTGGCAGTGTGACAGAGCATTCCCTGGTACCATGGAGGTACGGCACCACCGGTTTAAGCCAGGCAGCAGAGCTGGTGCTGCGATTGCTGGTTGCTTGCAAGGAGTACAGCGCAGAAACTGACTGAGGCGCTTGCCATTGCGCACAGGGGGGCCTGGCGGCGGACACGATCACGCCGCACCAAGTGTCAATCTGCATCATCCTGCGCGCCTACCTGGACCCGAGCTCTGGTATTGAGGTGCGCCAACCTCTCCTGCTTGTACGAAGTAATCCTCTGCAGCGTGCCTGCCACGTAATCTCCCACTTTGGCAAGGAGTGAAAAGCAAGAAAAAAAGTTAAGATTTCTCGCGGTGGCAGGTATTTGGGCAACAGGATGCAGTCTGCGCTCTGCTGGAGTGCATACAGCCCACCAAGGGTTTGCGGCAGCCGTCCCTGGCGGAACTCCTCGCCGAGTTGCAGGCCAGCGGCCCGGGACTGGTTTGCGCTGCAGTTACCAAGCACACCCCTTGCCTCACGCCTTGCTTACGCTGAGCCTCGGCATAGACTGTCCTGCTTCTGCTGTATGTTTTAAAATGTCTCTGTTGTTGCCCCGGTGTGCATAGGTTGAGAGCAGGGTATCAGGCGCGCGGAGCAGGTTGCATGCACTGGTGCTTACTTGCTCGTTACTGAGGGCTGTCAGACCGCTTTGGGCACCAGCACTTGAGAGGCTGTCTCAGCTGTGATAGTTGACGAGCGCGGACGAGTTTCCTATGGCGCTCGCCCTGCGCCCTCGCTGTGTTGCATTAGCGCAGCGTCCGGCGGCAGGCGCGCGTCAAGTCAGGCCGCGCGCGCGCAGGCCAATCTGCCGGCGGGCGCAGGCGCGTGGGCGGCGAGCGTCGTGGCGGAGCAGCTGCGCGCGCTGGCCTGCCCGGACGACCTGCTGACGCTGTTCGCCGAGCTGGGCGGCCTGCTGGCCGGCGGCCCCGGCGGCCTGGGCGCGCCCGGCGGCCAGCAGGCCGCGGACCCCGCGTCCGCGCTCGGCCTCTTCCTGCGCCGCCGCGTGCTCACGTTCGAGAGCCTGCAGTTCGAGGCGCGCCCGGACGCCCCGGGGCCGGCGGGGCGGCGGTGCGCCGGGCGCGGGCGGCGAGCCTTCGGCCGGGCGTGCAGAGTACCCTGCTGTGCGTGGCCTGGGATGCCCTGTGTGTCTGCTTCTCCACTTGGAGCGGCAGGGGTCCGGGAGCGCTCGTGCCCCGTGTGTGCAGAAATAGCGCCAGCCCCGCCGCGCATGCCACGCGTCCAGCCCCGCCGCGGACGTCCGCGGCAGGCCGTGTGCCGCCTGTTCATGGACTTGCGCGCGTACACGGAGGCGGCGCAGCTCGGCGGCGGCTACGCGCGCACGGCCGCGGCGGCGCGCGCGCGCGCGGCCGCGGGCCGCCTCGGCAGCCAGAGCGGCAGCGGCGCGCCGCAAGACGCGGGCGCGCTGGCGGCGCTGCTGCATGGCGCGCTTGACGCCGTGCCGCGCGAGGCGGGCCGCGGGCCGCCCGGCGCGGCCAGCGCGCTGGTAGCCGACGTGCGCGCGGCCGCGCCCGCGCTGCCGCAGGCGCGCGCCCTCGCGTGCGCTGCCGCTGCGGCGGGGGCACGGGTTTGTTTAGCGGGCGCGATAGTGGCAGCCAGGCCACCGCTCGGCTGCTGCATCATATGCCTGGAGTGTGCACCAGCCAGCCGGCCAAGGTCGGCTGGCTGGTTACGCAATAACGCAGTACTCCTAGTAGCTCTGTATCTGCCTCTGTACCCTGCCTGTGCGGCCTCTGTCTGCACAATGCCATGTGCGCCAACAGCAGTGGTTCTCAGTTTGAGCTCACATAGTGCTGCGGGCTGACCCTAGGTTTGAGCCTAGGTCTGAACCTAGGTCTGATTCCAGGTCTGACCCTAGGTCTGAATTCGCGCGGCGCTGCAGGCGCACCTGCTGGAGGCGCGCGGCGCGCTGTATGCGGGCGATGCGGCGCTGGCCGTCACCGCGCTGCACCGCTACTTCGACTACGCAGGTGCCCGGCCCCGCGCGCCGCCACGGGCCGGCAGCCTCTGGTCTCAACACTCACTTCTCCCTCTGACGGTGACCCTGGCTCATGCGCTGTCACTATATTTCCGTGCTTAATTGGTGCTTCACATGCGCGCTTGTGCTGTCAATTTGACACCGCGCCGCACCGGCTACCCGCAGTCACGTATGCAGGCCCCGGACTCGGCTGCTGACCGGGCTTGCTGGCGAGGTGCGAGGAGAGCACGCGAGCTGCTCAGGGTGGCGCCGGCGGCACCGTGCGCTGATGCGCAAGGGCGCCGCGCCGCACGTGCAGGCGGCGCCGGCGGCAAGGCGGGCGGCGACAAGGGCCGCCTGCAGACCGCGCTGCTGAGCCTGGGCGCGTGGCACACGCAGCTGGGCCATGTGCAGGTGCGGGGCCCCGGCGGCGCCGGGGGCGCAGGGGCGAGCCTGGCACGCGGCGCTGGTAAGGTAGCGCGCAGGCACAGCTATCCTTGGAATGTGCGCAGCGACTGCCGATCTGTAAGGACATGCAAGGCCCTTGGCCGCCTATTCAGGTTGCTTTTAGAACAGACACGTCTTGCTCAATCAGAGTTGGGCATGACTGCAGACGAAAGGTTGCGGCCAGAGGTGCACCTGGGCCAAAAAGGGTTGGATGGGATGCCGGCTCGTGGCGAGCGCGCGCGCGCACGCGCGCAGGGCGCGGCGATGGCGCTCAACGAGGCCGTGCGTGTGGCGCAGCAGCACGGCGACCACGCCGCGCTGACGCACGTGCTGGCCGCGCTGCTGCGGCTGCTGGCGGCCGCCGCGCCGCCGCCGCCGGCCGCGCCCGGCGAGGCGTGCGGCGCCGGCGGGCCGCCCGGCCACCTCCTGCACACGCTCCGGCTCATCCGCCGGTGCGCCCGCACCTGCCGCGTGTAGGGTTTTGGGGTCCATGCTATGACCGTCTGGCTTCCACAGGTTTGGACGCATGAGCACCCGCCCTACCTGCCGTGAGGCTGGGGCGTGCTCGACCTGCGCCGCTGTGCGCAGCCGCGCGGGGCAGATGCGCCCGCACCTGCTCGCCTCCCCTACCGGTGCACCGCTCGTTCCGGGCTTTCTCCCCTGAGAGCGCAGCTGCGCGTCAGGCCATGGTGCGGGGCCCGCGCGCGCTGTGAGCGCGATCGAGGGAGCGCGGCGGGGCTGCGGGCGCCTCAGGGCTGGGTGTCCGTGCGAGCCCCTGTACGCGCGCGGCGTGCGCGCAGGTGCCTCCGGCGCGGCGAGGAGCTGCGGCTGCCGCACCTGGCTGCCTATGCGCGCCTGGCGCTCGCGCGCTTTGCGCTGCAGCACCGCCTGGCGCCGCCCGAGGCGCACCAGCGCGCCGAGCGCGCGCTGCCCGCGCCAGAGTTGGGTGCGCCCAGCGGCCTGGCCCGGCCGAGCAGCCGGCTGCGCGCGCCGCCCGTGTTCAACGGCACGACAGCAAGGGCGTGCGCTTGAGCACGACCGTGATCCTGTAACTCCCATGTGTGCAATGTGTCTGGGCCTAACCGCGACGCTGGTGCCGCACTCACGTATGGAAAGATGTGCAGGCTAACTTGCTCGGGCGCTAGTGTCAGGCAGCGCGTGCGCAGCACCCCGCCAGCGGGCCGGCCGGCCCTGCGCGCTGCCTGCTGCGCATCCTTTCTCGCGCGCCGGAGAGCGAGCGCAGCCCGGCCTGTCTGCCGCCAGGGACCGCCGCCCGCGCCTCACCGAGCCGCCTCACCCTGCCCGCCCCTGACCCTAACCCTGTCCAGGCGCGTACCTGCCGCTGGTGGAGGCTGGCCGCGCGCAGCGCAGCGTGGCGCGTCTGCAGACCGCGGCGGTGCTGGCGGCCGCGCTGCCGCCGCCGGCGGCGCCGCCGCCGGGCGAGCGTGCCGCGGCCTCGCCCGGCGGCGGGCCCCAGGCCGCCCTGCGCGCCGCTGGCGCCGACCTGCTGCCCGCGCCGTCGCCGGTATTCCGATCTGCGGATGCGGGTGCTGCACGCCGCCGCACCTACCCGAATCTGTCTTGCAGTCTCGCGGAGGTCCCACCTGCCATGTCGTGCATAATGCGCCGGCAGCTGGACCTGCCGCGCACGTGCGGACATGCGCATGTACCGTCTGTGCTGCGCGCACTGTCGGCCTGAGCATATGCTCGCCCTGTGCGTGCGTAGCACAGCACTTGCACTGGACCCTGGCCCGGGCCAGGGTCCATGCGCAGTGAGTGTACTTGGCGGAGGGGGCCCCACCATAGCGCCCGTTCGCAAGCGCGGTGTCACCGGCGGCGCACGCCGCGCCAGGCGCGTGCGTGGCTAAGGCAGGCACCGTTTGCGAGCGCCCGTTTGCGGGCGCAGAGACGCCGGCGCCCATTTGCGAACGCCCGTTTGCGGGCGCACGTGTCGGGCGCGGTGACGCGGGCGGCGCGCGCCGCGGCAGGCGCGTGCGAGGCGGTGGCGGGCGCGGTGGAGGGCGCGATGGCGTCCGCGCACCTGCTGCGCGGCGCCGCCTGGCGCCGCTCCGGCGCGCCCAGCCTGGCGGCCGCGTCCGCGCTCGCGCACCCTGCGGTACAGCCCGTCCTGTGACTGCGGTGCGGGGCGGGCGCACGGGGCGGAGCGGGCGCGCGGGGCGGGGCGGCCTGAGGCGCAATGCACGCGCTCGGCGCAAGGCGTCGTGGGTCTCTCGCGAGCGGCTGAGGGCCGGCGGGCTTGCCGTTGCGGCCGCGCGTGCGTGCGTGCCGCGGCAGCGGCAGGCCACTGACTGCAGGCTGTGACCCAATGGAGCATTGAGCAGGGCGGCACTTGCACAGGCAGAGCGCTCGTCCAGCCTGAGCTGCTCATTCGATGGATGCCGCTCTTCCGGCTGCGCGTACGCTGTGACCCTGATTTGTGGTCGCCTCCACAGCGCGACACGGTCCTGGCAGGGCGGTGCGCGGCGCGTTGGCTCTGGCAGCTCGTGCCCGTGAGGGGCGCGCTGGCGCGCGCAGGTGTACCGCGACGTCGCCTCCGCGGACGACCGCTGCCTGGCGTACGCGCAGCTGGCGGTGGCGGCCGCCGAGCGCCAGGGCTATGCGGCCGCGGAGCGGGTGCGGGCGTGGCCTCATGGACACTCTCGTGGGGTATAGGTTATGGGGGGCCCTAGGCACACTCCTGTGGCGGCTGCGGCCGCACTGTGTGCGGCGCGGCGTGGGGCGGCGGCGCGGTGCACCCGCTGTGGTGTCCCCGTGTGTCTGCCGGCCGAGCCCGTTGCCAGTGGGCGCTTAAAGCCGGTGCGTGCAGGCAAACAGGTCTCAGCAGACATTCGCAGTCCGCGGTGCCCTACAGACTTGCCGTGGTCTGACAACCCAGCACCGGGCAGCCATGTTGGGCAAGCTGGCGCTCCAGCCTGCAATCCCTCAGTTGCGCACAGGGTAAGGGTATATACACGACAGATGATGGGCGAGAGTTTGAGAGCGCGGGCGGGCGCGGCAGGTGCTGGACCTGGCCGACGCGGAGTTCCCGTTCGCGGCCGGCGGCGCGCTGCGCGCCGCGCGCCTGGGCATCGCGCACGGCCGCGCGGTCGCGCGGCGCGACGCGCGCGCGGCCGAGCGCCTGGGCGCCGAGCTCGCCGCGCTCGCGCCGCCGGACGACGCGACCGACCTGCCCCTGCGGTGCGCGGCCGCCCTCGCATGGCGGCCGCTGCGTTGGGCTGATCGTGGGGCGGTGTAGGAACCTGCGCGCTCTAGATCGGCGCCACAAAGCTGCCATGCGGTGCGCGCTGCCCCTAATGCAGTGACGACTCGCTGCGGCCGCTGTCAGCACGGCGGCAAGACTTGTGCCGCCTCCCAGGCGGCGCCGCCCATCTGACCATGCGATGTGTGTGCTGTGTTGCACTACCTGTGCCTCCCTGCGCTTCGCTTTGTGCGGTGCTCGCAGCCGAGGCACGCACGCCGTGCGTGCCCTCCCAGCCGCCGACCTGCCTGCCGCTCAGCCTGGTTCAGCCACAGCGCGGCGCGCACCGTTGGCGGCCAAAGCCCCACCCCTGACCCTGTCAGTGCATACGCGTCTGCAGCATGGAGGTGGAGCAGCGCAACGCGGAGGCGCTGCTCGCCGCCGGCCGGCTGGAGGACGCGCACGCGGCGGCCTGCAGCCAGTTCGCGACGTGCGCGGACGCGGGCATGCAGGCGCGGTCCGTCCGCCGTAAATAAGCCGCAACGCCAAATTATTTCAAGTGACACAAAGACCATCAAGTTGTTGAAAAAAGCTGTTGGCTTTGTCCGCGCGGGGCACTGCCGCCCTCCGGCCGTGCAGGACGGCACTGCAGGGGCATGCAGGGAGCCCTGCACCCTTCAGTGGCCGCCGCAGCGCCAAGCACCTTGAGCCGCTGTCGCGGCCGCGCCCGCTCGCACCATGACCCGCCGCCGCAGCCGACCCGGCGCGCTGAGCCCGGCGCCGGCGGCAGGATGAGGCGGTGCGCGCGCTGGTGCTGCTGGCGGACGTGCAGCTGGCCGCCGGGCTGCCGGCCGCGGCTCTCCCGTACGCGCTGGCCGCGGGCGCGCACGCGCGCGCGTGCGATGCCGACCTGCTGGCGCGCCCCGCCGGTCCAGGGGGGCGCCGGCAGGGCGCCGTGCAGTGAGGAGCATGGCGTGCGGACATGCACCGGCACAGGGAGACTGACATGCCGCCGCACTTTGCATGGGCTCAGCGCGGCAGGGGCGGCTCGAACATGCCATGACAGACCATCGACAGCAGAGTTTGCAGCTCGGCGTGCCCGGAGCGGCTCAACCACACCATGACAGACCAGTGATAGCCACGTTCGCAGGTCCGCGTGCCCGAGCGCAGAGCAGGCCCGAGCCGTTTGCGGGGGCAGCGCAGGCCGCCGAGGCGGGCGTGCGCGTGGCGGCCGCGTCCGGCGCGCTGGGCCCCGGCGCGGCGCCGTCGGCCGGCGCGCGCTTGCGCGCTGACCTGCCGCTGCTGCTGGGCGCGGCGCCCGCGCCGGCGCGCGCGCGCGCGCAGCTCACGCTGGCGGAGGGGCTGCTGTCTGCCGCCAGCGCCGCGCAGCTGGCCGCCGACCCCGACAGGCGCGCGCGGCCTGGGTGGCTAGGGTGGGCTACCCTACCCTATGTCCCGGGGCTGAGCGCCTGCGACGACCCGCGCTTGTGCAGCTCGTGAGGCGGAAGCGGGCGCATGCGGCGCGCGCCGCCGCGACAGAAGGCGGGCGCCTGCCGCCGTCGGCGCAGTCAGCTGCTGACTGACACGCGCCGCATGCGCGGGTTGCCGCTGTCAAGGAGGCACAAATGATGGGCATGCGCTTCAGCTGCAACGCTCAGTGAGGGTTTGTGACCGCGGGCAGGGTGCTGCAGCCGCTGGGCGCGGCCGCGGCGCTGTTCGAGGCGCTGGAGGACTGGCGCGGCGCGGCGGCCGCGCAGCACCTGGCCGCGCTCGTGTGCCAGGCCGCGCGGCGCACGCCGCAGCGCAATGCCGCGGCGGCCGCGTTCTGCCGGCTGGCCGCGCGCGCGGAGGCCTGCTGCTGACGCTGCGCGCGGAGGAGGGTTTCGGAGCAGGGTGTGAGAGGAGGGCGGCCGCACTGGCGCTGTCTGCGGAGCGGGTGCCGCCCCTGCACCGTCCCTGCCTGTCCGCACGGCGGGCGAAGGGGGTGGCCGGGCGCGCGAGCCGCTCGCCGCACTTGGTCTACATCGCGGTGCTGTAAACGCTGCAAGCACCCTGTCGGTCCTGAGGCAGGCATCCACACTCCTTGCAAACCAGACACTTGCATCCCAAAGTGTAAAGCTGACCAGTGTGTGTGTTGATAGGAGCCGCGCCTCATGTGTCACAGCGCGCTGCAGCAACGTCTGCTTACGCACCGGCCCCAGTGCGCGCAGTGCATGCTGCGTTGTAGCATGGCTGGCAACGTGGCGCGGACTGTGCCCGTGACGTGCGCTGCTGGCGAGCGCGCGCACCTGCCGCCTTGCCTTGCACAACGCTCGCTGCACGTGCAGCTTCTGCCGGCCGCTATTGACACCGTGAGCACCTGCGCCACCCAGGCAGCCTGCAGCGCGTGCTGGTGTAACGTGCAAGTCGCTCCAAGAGAGCTTGATGGCAGCAGGTCAAGGGCAGGGTTGCACGGGACAGCCCAAGCAGCCAGAACCTTTGAGGGGGACGAGCCGGAGCTTGTGCAGCACGAGCAGTGAGTGAGCTGTGTGCAAGGCGCCCAGCAGGCGGAGCCGCGGCCCGAGCACCCGGCATCTCTGCACCCTCCGCGTCGGCTCCGGCTGAGCCCCTGCCCGCAGGGCTGTGCTGCCTCTCGCACCAGCTGACGCACGGTGCGCCAGGCCCGCCCCTGCTTGCAGCGCAGTGCCGGTGCACCCCCTGCCCGCTCTCGGCGTGCATTGCCGTACTGCGGCCACTTAGCTCCTCCGCCGGGCGCAGGCGGGCCGAGCACGGCCATGGCGGGCACGGACGCAAAGTACCCAAAGGTACGGCTGCGCCGGAACGAGCAATTATGCCGGCGGGAGCTGACATCTTGTTATGTGCAGTAGCAACACACAGCAATGCTCACACCCTGGGCCGCTGCGGGCAGGTGCCTGGCTCTGCTGCGCCTGGCTGCGGCCCAGACGGCCTCATCCCCGCAATACGCCGCCGCCGCCGGCGCGGGGCGGGCCGGCAGGCGCCCGTCGTCAGCCAGGGCCGGCCTGCGGCGCCCGCGACCCCCGAGCAGGGGTCGGGCGGCGGGCTGAGCCAGCTGCCGCCGCACCTGGGCAGCCTGGTGCCGATGGCGCGCGGCGGCGGCAAGCCATGGTTCACCTCGGGTGCGCCCCCGGCCGGCGCCCTGGTGCCCGTGCAGCTGCCCTTGGCACCACAGGTGCTGCCTGCCGCGGCGTGCCGTGCGGCGCTGTGCCGCGGTGGTGCTCTCACTGACACGCAGCGGGCGCCGCGCGCAGCGCCCGTGCTTGCGCACGGGTGGGAGCTGGGCCTGGGCAACAGCACCTATAATTGGCTTCATGTATTCGAGGACTCCTGGGTCGGTCTTTATGTGATAGACCGCGGCTGCATCGTCCGCATCCCGGACGGCACTTTGTCCGGGATGCTGAACGGCTGCAGCGGCTGGCTGCGCGGCGCGGCGGGCGTCTGGCACCGCCAGGCCGGCTACTATCTGCTGCAGTGCGCAGCCACCCACAGCCGCGACTCGCTGGGCGCGGACCTGGCGCGCGGGCAGCTCCCGGTGTGCTGCTGCCCGCACGGTCGCTGCTGCGGCGGCGCGGCGGGCGACATGCTGCCGCCGGTGCCGCAGCCCTGCTTGCGCGGCCCGCAGTAGGCCTGTACTTGTCCTTGGCCTGTACTTGCATCACAGTGTTGTATATAGGGTGATGCAAGTACAGGCCAAACGGACTGCTGCCTGGAAGTGTTGTATTGCCA
>JAABUR0100005639.1_pt1 | contig 15816 bp, 12 predicted proteins | sample 5560091 | NCBI WGS metagenome assembly JAABUR01 (sample SAMN10711879, study PRJNA513375) | rock metagenome | isolation source: Antarctica rocks | place: Antarctica: Victoria Land, University Valley sud
GATCTGCAAGCGCTGCCTCAATTGAAGCCATATTGAATTTGTAATTGATTTTTGAAGAAAGATGAAAGTAGTAAAGTGGGGTGTGCACGGGACCGGAACGTGCATCGGGCCGGGAATACTCCTATACGTACGCCCCAATTTACTACATATACGCCCCGCGTTTTACTACATATACGCCCCCCCAAAAAAGGTTTAGCTTCCGAATATGCGCAACCCGAAGGTACTTCGTTTCTGGTGACTGTCACCCAATCTCATGTATTTTCTGGTAGAAGCCATAAATTCAAAGCTCAATAACCTGAGTGTACCTTTATTCCGGTGCGACGGTCATATAAATCTATGCACCACAGGTTAAGTCAAAGTCTTCTTCATCTGAAGCTTCTGTTTGAAACTTCTACTCTAAAGCAGCAGTACCTCCGCTCCGCCCCCTACCTCGCCCCCTACCTGTGTTTGTTGGCTCAAAGCCTTCTCCACACGTTCAAATTGAGAAGGTAGCGGTCGAGTTGAGGCTTCAAAGTGCTGCTTCTGGCGCGTACGCGCAGTGAATCCGACCGGCCTTCCTCGTGGCCTCGTGACTGGCGGATCCTGCACTAGTAGCAGTGAATTCATGACGACGGCGACAGCGAAGTCAGTGAAGGGCGACGGCGAGGATGTAGTAGCAGTGGCAGTAGCAGTAGCAGTAGCAGTAGCAGATAGAGGCAACAGATAAGCAGAAATAGTACGGGTAATGTTGTGGTAGTAGGAAGAAGAAGGTGCAGATGATTGTCGGGCGAATGTTTGTTTATTGCAGAAAAATTAAACATTCTACCAGAAAATACATAAGATTGAGTGACAGTCACATCAGAAACGAAGTACCTTCGAATTGCACATATTCGGAAGCTAAACCTTTTTTGGGAAGCGTATATGTAGTAAAACGCGAGACGTATATGTAGTATTAGCGTGTGCAGAAAGGTATCGAATCCTTGGCATCGCGCTTCTTCCTTCAAATTTACTATTGAATTCAGACATTCTTGATACCTCGAAACCTTCGAAGCCTATTTTCGTGTTCAAACAGCAAGTAAAATTGAAGCTATTCAAAAGCACTTACTGACCTGTCAAATAGCTATGCCTCGCACACTGAACTCATTCATTCGCTTCAAAATAGTACGTCTTCTACTACTACACTGACGTTCTCTAGCTATCGTCGAAGAGATTCACTGTCATTTTGATACCGTTTATAATATACAAGAGAATCTATTTATATATCATTCGTCGTGCAGACCTCAGTTTCAACTCAAGAGCGCTTCTCGAAAGATCTTTCCAGCCGCTGAAGACTCTCTAATTACATATCTGAAGCAACAGTCATAAATCATGCAGAAAGAGATGATGTGATTTCTATGAAAGAAGTGAGATATACATGTTCATAGATTCACGATATTCAGAATTCTGAAAAAGAGACACTGAAGTGAAAAGAGAGAACAGCGTGTCGACATCAAACAGAACGATGAGCTGCGATTAAACTGAATTGTCTCTCTTTCTTCTCTGCGACGACGTAAAGTCTCTTCTTCGTCAAATTGAGCAATCTCTGCAGATCGAGTTCTTTTCTCTTGTGATCTCTGAGTTCTGATTCGATCTGCAGCATTCGTCTGTCGCTGAAGCTCAACGACGTGAGTCTCGCATGTCTTCTTCGCTGCTTTGAAATTATCAATGATATGTCTCTTGAAATTGCGAGGGCAATTGGCTTTGACAGCAGCGTCTGCAGTGTTTGCTTTGGCAGCAGCGTCTACAATGATCTTAGCAGCGACGTCAGTCTTGACTTTGCGAGCAGCGTCTGCTTTGGCTTTGCCAGAAGGTTTATTCGATCTAGATGAGATGCTTGAGAAGATGAGTGAATCCTCTAGAGGTAGATTCTGGCTTCGGCGTGATGACGGCATGATGGCTTCGGAGATCGGGAGGGGGGAGACTACAAGGATGTTAGCACTGTGAAACGTTTGAACAGCTTCATATTTACCTATTTGATCGATTTCTTTAACAAAATAGGCTTTCAAGGCTTGGTGATACACCGTGATAGCGAGAATATCAAGAATGTCTGAATTCAATAGTAAATTTGGGAGGGAGCGCGACAATTGCGATGCCAAGAACTCGATACCTTTCTGCACACGCTAATAAATTGGGGCGTACGTATAGTGGGATCCTTTTTTATTCGATATTAATGATTAAGGAAATTTTTCTAACTACACACTTTGTATAGAAGTAATTCACTTGAGTAAGTTTTCTGTGTCGTTTCTAGTGTATCGGTCGAAAGTTGAAGAATTATATCTTGTAGATTGGTATTCTGACTGAGTATGAAGAAGGTCAGTTGAGTTCGTCTCTATACTCGAGTATATCTTGTAGCTTAGCTACTTCTAAGAGCTGAAATGATGCGGTACATCTGGCCTAGCGTCAGCCTTGCGGCACTGCTTAAACGAACCAGGCTTTGTTATACTTCAACTTCTGCGTAGGTATACTCAGCTCTCGTGTGTGTACTCTTCAATACTGCTTCTCTTCTCTGTCCTCGGTACCTGATAGCATACTGACTTGTCTTCGTAATGTCTAGATCTTCGCTTTCTAAAAATAAGGCGATAAGGCTACGAGGTAATATGCACGCTTTATGTAGGCTCCGAACCGAATCGTGGCTTGGAGGAGTCAGCCTTGCCTTCGTATCGCGGGGCTTTTGGGTCGGTTGAAGTCGTGTCTCTGCTTGTATTAAGCTCTGTTGTCTTTTTTTATGATTCGGATTGCGCGTCAAGGATGTGGACTGTTCGCACTAAGTCGAAATTACTACTCGACAGGTCTTCTATTGAGGATATTTGCTAGTGAATGTACGGCCTTGAACTTAAGACTCTTGAACTGTCGGGGTTGGAATCATGTCGAAGCTAGAACCACCCGAAGATGTTGGGGCACCTGAACGTTCGATGTCCAGCTACTATGATCCGATACCTCCAGGCTCCTCTCGGGCCTCTGTCTCTGAGCTGTTAGTATTACGGCTTCGTCATAGCTCTCCGCCCATAAACGAAGCATACCGAAATCGCAGGTGAGGGTCGTTGTTTTGGCCGCTGTCTCTGAACTGTCAGTAATCAGACTTTCTCATAGCTCTCTGCCTATAGACGAAGACAACCAAGCATACCAACGTCATGGGTAAGTGACACAATGCGAATCGTTCTCCAAAAAGCTACTGACTGATGTCTTTGCAGATATTCACCCCGTCCATCATCCAGAGCTTCCTCAGGTCACTCTTATGACTCAGGATATGGGTCAGGTTCATCTTCGATGGGCCTTCCGGATCCTTTCGAAACGTTTCCGGGGCCACATTCTATCTCGCACCTGTCTACTACTAAGGCAGTACCAAAAACAACACCCTATCACTGTCTTCACCCCGGCTGCCTGCGCCAATTTAAGAGGAGCTATGACTTAAGCCGTCACTCAGCCATTCACAGGCCGCAGGACTTATATGACTGTCCTAAGAGACGGTGCGGCAGAGTTGGCGAGTTTGGCTTCACTCGAAAGGATCATCTACATGAGCACTTGAGAAAGATGCATCCTGCAGCAAAGATAGATAACAGACCACAGGGTAGCTTTGACCTCGGACAACCTCTCTATGTCTGTGGATCTAAAGATTGCTATCGCGAGTTCACTAGTAGGCCTGAGTGGGAGAATCATGTGGAATCCTGCGCTCCGAAGGGTCCGAGGCAATGGACGGAGTATAGGAGACCGATGCACTTGGGAATTGCACCGCGAAGTACTCGAGAAGCGAGAGCAGATGACATACCTGGCTTTGAGACGAACTCTGACCATCTTGAAAATGTGACCGAAGCCGCTAAAACTGTGAGAAGTTCAGAAAACACGCTAGGTGAATTTACTCCGGCTGTCCTCTTCGAAAGGAGTGAGGATTACACAAAGAGGGGCATCTCAACAGACTTGAGAGCACCGAGTGTTATCAGTAATATGATCAGTTGTGGAATTACATCAGTTGGTACATTCAGTGGGGGAGATAACACGGCGGCTGGACATGCTAGCGCTGAGCTGCCTGCAACTGCCAACAGTGGCTGTTTAAGTCCTAATCTACAATTGCAAGACAATGGCGTCATCAGAAGCGAATCGAAACAGCGAATCCAGTGGCAATGTCACTGCGGGCATGCATCGTATGATGACTTCGTTGAACTTCGGCCGGGAGCAGTGAAAGAATACGAGTCTATGCTTCGTAACCGGATAAACACTAGAAACAGCCGCAGTGCGAATGCAGGTGGCAATGGCTCGGTTCTGCATAACATTCCCGGATGGAATCGTTTATCACGATATGTGAACAATGTGATCAAAGCGGAGACACCCTCTCTTCCTCGATATCAGCTTGAGAGTGTTTCTGTGAGCCAGCCACAGCCGTCGACTTCAGACATCGAAATCCTCTATCTCTTGCTATGTGTCCCACATCAGAAATTTGCGACAAAGCTCCTTCAACTCGACCTCACCAAAGTCACCTCTGACCAACATCTGTTCGGTCTTCTTCGAGGAAATTATTTCCAGATGCGTGGGCGCTTCAAGAATTTTTTTTCTTTGAAATCGCTGCGAAGCATCAAATTTGTTCAATTCGAGATGTACAGATCAGACCTGGTCGATATCCAAAAGCAGGATGATCTTCCGCCGGCGGATCTGAAAGATACATATCGCTATAACCCTGTTCCCGCAGACAAAATCCCGCCAGTCGGCGAAAACCACATGTTACATCTGTGCACCCATCCCGAATGTGCCGACGAGACAGGGATACTGTTTGATCGCATACCGAAGAAGCTGAAAGAACGCCTCGCAGTCTGCCCACAAAAAGGATCGAGCCTTGGATGGGGTATTTATTTCATCGAGGGCTGGCACATTGGTATTGTCACTTTGCTAGCTTACGCTATCTTGGTACTTGTGAGTTTCGTCTTCTTTGTATGTTGGGCTGTTCTCGAACAGGATGTTCAAGGAGCTTCGGGTGTTGCGACATATGTGCTGGCGTTTTTGACTTTGGGGACTGGGAGTGTACAGGCTGCTTTCGAATTTCAGTAATTGACGAGAAACGCTGTGGCGGTACATTGGCTCGTGATGCTGGACGTATGCATTCTACTTGGAACGTGTATGCGAAGACGGCAAATTCCGCACATTTATGATAAGAAAACAATACTAGAACGATCTTTGAAGTATCATTGTAAGAAAGTCAAAACTGGGAAGACAAGCATCAGGGCAACCAACAAGCGAATTTCGAAGATGTGGACATCTCGACACAGAAATAGCACTAAGGGATCTTCTGAACACATAAAACCCCTCCGAGTCAGCCAAAGTCAATAAAGCAATCAGCAGCGCAAACTTGACATTTCGCAAGGGTAACATATATGGTACAGTACATCCCCTCTTCATACATACATGTGCACCCCCAATACCGTGGCTTGTATTAGCCCCACCGCCCTCTACTAAGTTAATTAATACCTTCTACAGTAACCTCGCTATAGCCCCCTTCCTTCCGTCTCCACCATCACTCTCGTCATCGTCGCCGTCCTGAGCCAGGATGGAAAAAGAAAGGGGGAGGGGAGGAGTGAACGCTGTCAGAATGACACGACACTCTTTTCGGTGCAGTTTGAAGCGGCTTTATATACAGCGTTGTACGTGTAATCTCAGCAGAGACGAAGCGACGTAAAGCCACTGGCAATTTATATATCATCCTCTGATCAAAACAAAGATACACGTCAACAAGACCGGGGCCATTCTCCAAAACAAAATGAAACCAACAGCTACCACCTCCCCTCTCAAAACCCTCCTCCATGCCGTCCAAATCTCTCCTCTGCCATTGTGTAGCTCCGCCTACCCCCCCTTTGTTGGATTAGGAAGGCTTTTACGAACTTTTTGGATGTTCTATGAGAAGATCCCCCAAGGGAAGAAGGAGGAGGAGGAGGAGGAGGAGGAGGAGGAGGAGGAGGAGGAGGAGGGAAACGGGGTTGGAAGGGGGGAGGGGGAAGAAGAGGGGTTGGAGGCATGGGGCCATCGCTAACAGATCTTATTTAGGGAGATAAGACTACTTTGGGGTTGGTTGGCAGGTTGGTTGTGAGAAAAGACCGAAGCACAAGGCGAGATATGAGGGCGGTTTCCAGGGATAGGGGTTCTGACAGGCGGAAGTGATGAAGGAGTGTTTTGCAACACATAGTACGGGAATAAGGGTTTGAGGCTTTTTTCTTCAGGTGGAATCCCCCGGTTGGGAGTTTTAAGAAATTCGGCTTTTGGGTTGTTGGGACGTTGGGGTGGTGAAGCTGGTGGTGCAAGTGGTAAGGAGGGAGAGTTGCAAGTTTGAGTTGAGGTGTGGTTGGTTAGTTGTCAATCAATGCTGGTTCGCTAGGCGTGGGCTCTGGTCCCTGGTTGGTATTGGCTTTGGTACCGGTGTCCAGCCGTCTTCCATTCCTCGATTCCATCATTCGTCTTCCTACTCCTCGACTTCCTCTTCGGCAGTCATATCAGCTTCATCTTCGCCCACATCTGCGTCGCCAAGCTCTTCGTTGTCATCGTCTTCAGCCAAGTCCGCTTCTTCAGCACTGCTACTTTCTCCACTCCCTATCCCCTCACCATCAACGAGATCTTCCAGTTCCTCGTCTTCTACCGCGCTAAGTGAGCACTCGTCTTCATCAACGTCCATTGCATCCGCTAGGTCCTGGGGTCGGCTTGGGCCATCGCCTGCGCGCTCCAATTTATTCAACTCCGCTAGCGCGTGTGCAACTCTGGCGTCCCTCTCTAACCCGGATGGTGGGGTAGGGTCTATAGGAGCGTCATTAAGAGTCTCTCTCTCACTATCTGCAACCTGTCTCGCTCTTGCAACATCCAGTACCCTCTTATCGTAATTCCTACCATACTCATGTCTCGCGGCCGTGGTTCTCATCTCACTAATAATGCGATACTCCAGCGATGTAGCCTTTCCTCTTTCAAGATGCGCTGTTCGCTTGGTGGTCTGATCATACACGTCGGGGAAACGACTGATGACGTTGAGGAAAACGGCGTCATTTGGGATTTCCCCGGTTAGGATCGAGTGCATCTTGTTTTTCATGATGGTTTTGGCTTTGGCCCAAGTGCCGTTGTGGAACCAGCCGTCTCCTTGGATCTGCGGGGTATGGGTTAGTGAGAGATTGGGGTTATGAGGTGGATAGGTAACGTACGTGACAGGTATCTCTCAGGTTTGCTGTTGATAGCACAGACTTTAAGAGCGGGTCTGTGATATCACATATCTGCCATACTTTCCCATCTAAGCTGACATTATTCCCATCAAACAAGTGACTGTTCCTTATCATCGCCTTCGCAGCTCTGGAACTGTCTTGCTTAGTCCGGCTCTCTCCAAGCTTGTTCATTCGATTGTCCGCTGGTTCATTCTCAAGCATAAACATCATAGTCTGGTAAATCCCATAGGAAGGGTCAGTGCGGGGGTCCACGCCGAATCTCACGATGGCGTCTCTCCAAGGTCCAGAGCCGTACATATAGCCAACGTATTGGTAGACATATTTGGCGGTACTGGTCCCCACTTTGTCCCAATCGGCAACTGAGAGATTGTTGCGTAAAGCTCGTCGAGTCCAGATGGGTCTTTGTTCGAAAAGGCTGCGAGCTTGTTCGACCAGGCGCCGAAATGCTGGATCTAGAGTCTCGAACGCGGGCAGGTCCGAAGTGGAGCCGGTGGGAATGGTAGGGATGTTGTAGGGGACGGGTCGGTTCGAGAGTCTGGGTACGACGGAGATGTTGGCCATCTTGACATTGCCTTGGGAATCAACTTGTGGCTTCACCAATGGGTTCTGCTTGTACATGTAGTTGAAGGGGATGGAAAGATGGGTCCACTTAGGCGGTGCGATCAGTTCGGTATTTGGTTTTACCCCTTTACTCATGTCGAATTTAAACTTCTTTAGTTTCTCATCTAGCAGAATTAACCACAGGCCTGATAATCGATCCTGGGTCTTTAACATACATTTGAAAGGTAGAATGTCCTGTCTCAGTTTATGCATGAACTTGCTATCTGGACCAGTGGTCGAGGTCACGAAATCGGGCATATCTAATGATGTCAGGGTTGAAACAATACATGCAAGCTATTCGATGTGTCAGACTTACTTCGAAAGCGGTGGGTTTCATGAACAACCCCAACAGGTTGGATCTCATACCTGCCAACATTATCTCGTAAACTGCGAAGCAAATATCGAGTATCTCTGGATGTCAGTGACGGCTGCGTTTGGGTTTCTTCAGGGCCATCATGATAAGGTTCAGGAGCTCCTCTCTTGCGCCTTCGTCCGGTCCGCTTAGGAACAGTAATCTTTAAGACGATGTTATTTGTATTCACATTATGTGAAGAAGTCGGTTTACTATTCCAATCCCCTGGATGGAGATATAAACTTGCGACAGAGCTTGGGTTGCTACCTTGAACTAACTGTAAAATCTTGAGTCGTGATATCTATACCATTTATAACGAAATGTATACCTTCTGCACCTTTGCTTCGCCTCCTAGCGACGCAATGCCTCTGTCAATATTTTTGATAATGTACGGATGCTCCACGTTAACGACAAGCTGGTCAGGCACTTTATACCACGGTGCGGAACGTGGTGAAGTCATTTTCGAAGACCATTGGCGAAATTCTAGCTATTGAAAAGAAGAATACGTCTAGAAAAGCGAAGAATTTAAAGTAATGCGTAGACTTCGCCAAAGGCGGCAAATGGCAGCTCTATGTTTAAGTACGGCGGCCTGCAACGAGATAGACGCTGCCAAGAGTGGCAGGGCTGTAAGCTTAGCGTGGGAAAGGCCTGTTAACACACCAAGCGGTTAAGGGGCCAAGATATATGTAGGAAACAAACCAGACCTTCTTTTAGCATCTAGTGGTCGACTCAAAAGCTGTTACTCCAGCAGTCTGTGCTGTAACGAGTGTTGGTGGGATTTGTTTCACGACAAACGCCCCGCAGCCTCTTCCCGCATTCGCTTGGCACCTCCATTCTAGCTTAGCCGCCAAATCGCATTGGACTCCAACCTCACCACCAGCTCGAACCTCACCGTCGCCAAGATCACACGCTCTTGACCAGATAACACAACTTGACACCGTCATCCTCACTGCCTCGGGGACGCTACCCAAAGAGCCGCATGATCTCGTGATCTTGGGGGTTTCAACAGAGGTAGGGGAGGGGCGTATTCAACATCAAACCTATCAACACTCCTGTACGGATCCATCTCTTACAGACATGTTCTAATGACGCATTACTCTTTCTTAGAGTAGTGGAGGAACAGACAAGTCTTTGAGTGGCCTGTCGTGAACTTGCACCGCCCGGAAGTCGTATAAGTAACGGTAGTTGTTTGATAAACAACAAGCGCGCTACCTACTGTTCCACTTTGGACACCATAACACAAAACGGACTCGGAGTATCTTTTCACCTAATGCCGATAGATATGAAGGGGTTCAGGCAAAGAGTAGTATGAGACCCTAATGAGCTTGCTTGCCATACTTCCATTGCCGCGCGCCTTTTGCCAGCTGCTGTGATCAAGACATCGCTAACGCAACCAGCATGAACAGCTCTCGCGAGCTAAAGACTCCAACAAAACCTCCAAAAACAAAAAGGACTCGGCTTCAGGTACAACATCGCCCTCCCAGAGTTCGACTTTAGCGCCTTCCGGCAACGCGCAGTCTCCTGGATCCTCAAATCATGGCACTCCAACTGGATCTACCACAGCTCTGAACGATCCGAGAAACAAACCATTGCCTCCTGGGGAGAATGGTCCGGCAGGGTCAGGCCTTGGCAGCTCCCATCATGCGTCCTCGCAAGGTGCACCCAACACATTGCCGTCTGGACAACCGTTCATACCCTCTCAGCTTGGGATTATGGGAGGAATGGGATCCCAAGGTAATGCTGGAGGGCCGGGTACACCTACAAGATCGGGTCATTCTCTCGCGCCAAGTGTGGTCATAAGCCCCAGCAGCGCGCCGGTAGGTACCCCTCATTCGCGGCTAGTCGCAGGATTAACATCCTCGACATTCTCCCCCAAGCTCAGGGGCGATGCATTTTTATCATTGTTTAGAGACTCGCGCTAATACGAGGCATCAGCATATTCCACCTCCCGGCGCTGCCGAGACTATGCCCGGCGATTTAGCCCCACCCAGACATGGAACAAAGTCAATGGCGTTCGATCGGCTATCATCCACTCCGAAAGACGTGCCCGAGGGGATTAGAACGCCGAAGCGGCAACATTCGTCGAGGTTTGATATATCGGACCAGCGTCAGAGGGAACTGGAAAAGCTTCCTGGTTTTCACGAGGTACCTCCAAACAGACGACAAGAGCTCTTCATGCAAAAGATTGACCAGTGCAATATCATCTTCGATTTCAACGACTCTAGTGGGGACATGAAGTCGAAAGAGATAAAGCGATTAGCTCTCCACGAGTTGCTTGACTACGTGGCAAACAATCGACAGGTCATTACAGAGCCGATGTACCCAAGAGTTGTCGACATGTTCAGCAAGAATCTTTTCCGTCCCATACCACCACCAATGAACCCACAAGGGGAAGCGTTTGACCCTGAAGAGGACGAGCCGGTCCTCGAGGTTGCATGGCCTCATATTCAGGTTGTGTACGAATTTTTTCTTCGATTCATTGAAAGCCAAGACTTCAACACGAACATCGCAAAGGGCTTTATAGATCATCGATTTGTCCTTCAGGTAATTGGATCATACTACCTCCTTTCTATACTTTGCTAATTTCTTTCCAGCTCCTCGAACTCTTCGACTCGGAAGATCCTCGAGAGCGAGATTTTCTCAAGACCACTCTTCACCGGATATACGGCAAATTCCTGAACTTGCGTTCGTACATAAGGCGGTCGATAAATAATGTTTTCTTTCAATTCGTCTACGAGACAGAGCGGTTCAACGGCATCGCCGAACTCTTGGAGATTCTCGGGTCAATAATTAATGGCTTTGCACTTCCATTAAAGGAAGAACACAAACTGTTCCTCACAAGGGGTTTGATCCCCTTACACAAGGTGAAGAGTTTGAGCATGTACCATCCGCAACTGGCGTATTGCATTGTACAATTTCTGGAAAAAGATGCTGCTCTAACTGAAGAGGTAAGGACAGCGCTCTCTTTTGACTTGATCTGAGCTAATGTGCGATGCTAGGTTGTCCTTGGCCTGTTAAGGTACTGGCCGAAGGTCAACAGTACAAAGGAAGTTATGTTCCTTAATGAAGTCGAAGACATCTTCGAAGTCATGGATCCTGCAGAGTTTGCAAAAGTACAGGAGCCTTTATTCAATCAACTGGCCAAATCAGTCGCAAGCCCTCATTTTCAGGTATGTCCAGGGGAATTTTCAACGCGGTAGGGCCTAACGCTCTACACATAGGTGGCAGAGCGAGCCCTATACTTTTGGAACAATGAGTACTTCTGCAACCTTATCAGCGACAACGTCGAAGTTATCCTACCTATCATGTTTGCTCCCCTTTACGAAAATTCAAAAGGGCATTGGAATAGGTTCGTCCGTATTATCTCATTACTCCAGATCAATGGACTGACTCATCAGAACTATTCACGGCATGGTCTACAACGCAATGAAACTGTTCATGGAGATCAATCCTCAACTCTTCGATCTCTGCTCCCACGACTACACCGAGCTACAAAATACTGCCGACGAAAGGCAACAAGCCCGGGCAAGAAAATGGGAGAGGCTTGCCGAGCAAGCTAAGGCAAGGAAGGACAGCCAGCAGGGGGCAATGCCATCATCGTACAATCCTAGAGGGCAGAAAATTAATACGCCGGTACGAATAGACGAGGTAGATCCGATGACACAGGACAGTCAGAGGAAGCTGGATGCCCTGAAGCTTCAGGATGAGAGTAGTATCGGAAGAGATCAGAGGAGACCAAGAGAGCTGGATAGGCAGAACTCGGTACGTCCTAGCTATGCCCATTTGGCATACGCGTTTTTGTGCACCTCACGGATACTAATGCTATTCCAGTTCCCCCATTCGTCAGAGGACCCGCGAGGAGCCTCCGGCCAACCCCGTCTCGAGCGAAACGGCTCCGGCGGCGGCGTGGGGACGCCTCCCGTGATGTCTCGCCAAAATTCAAACCCCAACGTCCCACGAGCAGGATGACAAAAGTACTATAACATTCGGGGACGAGGATTGGAGCTGTCAATAGGGTATCTTCTTTCTCCTTTTTTTTGCAAGGGAACGTTTTGCATCCGTGGGTCCAGAGTGTGCAGGTTACGGCAGGTATCTAGCACTGCCTTGTATCACAGCCCGTGACTCAAGCGGGCTTTTGTCTCTTTTCCCTTCGTTTACCATATGCCCCCTCCTAAACCGGGGCTGGGTGTTTAGACTTGCATCTTTAGGTAAAAGGAAATTGTGGATATATGAATCTTTCTGCTGCGCAAGATGAGCTGATGTGCTTTGAGACCTGCCTACAGTATTCGCTATCAGCATTGCTTTTGCCGCTAGCGGTTCATGCCTAATTCCTGCTGCCTCGCCCGTTCCTTTTTAGAACCCTAGTCCAACCTTTTTTTTCACTCGGATTGCACGACTGTCTCATCTGACTAGCCATCCATCTCCATCTCAGTCGTTTGCGGACTGGAAAATTTTTTGTATGCCAATTCCGCCATTCCTAGCCGTCAAGCGTCACGATCATGACAAGTATTTTCACAACCATGCAGGCCCGCACGGCTTTTCCATGCTGCTGCTGCTGCTGCTGCTGCCACCACAGTTGACGAGGAAAACTGTGTTAACCATGCTGGCCTCGGCTACTGTAAGTTAAAGTTCATTGGGGATCGTTGTTGTATTGTACATAGTTTGATTGATTAGCCACCACTCTGAAATTCTGGGCTGGCTACCGATTATTTTATGATGGAGCGGTTATCCGTACTTTGTGTTCCTTTTGTCGTTCTTTTCTGGTTTTGTTTTTATTTTTTAAAGGCTGTGCTGCTTGGGCTAGCGACACTTTTTCCAAGACCGCGGTTTGTTGTCTTCTAGTTTCAGTGGACATATTGGGGAGTGGTGGCTCGGTAGTGGTGTTTGTGTAGGGAGGGGCATGGTACAAAGTGCTGGCCTATTGCTGGTGTTTGGGGGGATGTGTTTTGCGGCGGGGCTGTTTTTTTTGGAATAGACGGTTTGTGAAACTCATTGCTTGTAACCTAACAGATATTATCAATAGAAGCAAACGCAGCAATTCAGGCTACCGCAAACCCCAGCTTTGCCAAAGCCTTTCAGAGCACCTCCGAACCAAGCCCCTCAAGCCCCCACACGGGTCAAATTCCCCATGCCCGCTGTCGACAAGCTCGGCGGCAAGTCCCCGGCCCCAGTCCCCCAAGTACTCTCCTGCGGCCCAAGATACAGCACCAACTCCTTCCCCTCTAAGAAAAAGCTATGATCAATCCAGTTCTTAGTGTACGGTTTTCCGTCCAAGGTAGCGTTTTGGATATAGATGTTGTTGTAAGCGGCATCGAAGTTGATGTTGCGGATTGTGGCTGTGTTTCCTGTCTGCCCGCTGGTGATGCTGACGCTTTCGAAATAGGGAGGGATGATTAGGTAGACGTTTTGGCCGGGGTTGGGGAAGAGGCCGAGCATGCTGAAGGCGATGAAACTGCCCATTGCACCTGGGAAAGGGGTTGGAGTTAGTGGTTCGGGGTTGGCATATGAGTGTGAGATGGGGACATGTGTATTTGGTTTTTTTCCATGATGTGTAACAATTCTCAAGATTTCTTTCAAATTAGTAGGAAAAACTCCATAACATGCTTACCTGAATCGTCATTGCCCGGCAAGCCCGAGGTATTCGTACTGAAGTATGTGGGAATATATGTATGAGAGCGGTAAGAGGAGAGGCCTGGGCGACCGGCATAGTGGTATTGGAAGACGGTCAGGAATGACGGTTCGTTGCCGATGTAATTGAGCCCAGACTCGTGGAGGTAGTTTAGACGGGAGACGAAAGAAGTAGGCCCGCCCATTAGGGAGATGAGGGAAGCCATATCGCCAGGGACAAAACTGGAGGAGTGACATGGAGTCAGTACTTGGCTAGTAGAGATATTGGGTAGGAATGTCCGGGGTAAAAGCGAAGAAAAAGTCCAGGGAAAGGCTACTTACAAGCTATATTCCCAGATACTCGACTCGAAAGTCTCTTGGCCTGTATTCTGTAGCGAACAAGCAACGTTCGGTTCATCAGGTAGGTTGCTGCATAATGCGGGATCCTGGAATCCAAAAGTCTGATTGAGGTATTTTGGCTGGAAGAATCCGGTATAACCTAAAGATGTTTGATTGGCTTTGAACAAGTTCTTCCAATTCTCAGATCGCTTTTGGTATTTCGACGCATCTGCAGTCTTACCCATACGCTGGGCCATCGCAGCGATATTAAAGTCGTTGTATGAGTACTCCAAGGTACGAGAAACGCTTCGGGTATAAGTGCCGAAGCCTAGGTAGTCGAAATCCTCGGCTGGAATATAGTTCAAGCTTTTCCAGCTCATCAGCCCGCCTCGTCCCTCGTTTGACCAATCCAGCGGCTCGTCTTCTGCGTCGTGCACAACAGCTTTATATGCAAGTTCCCAGTCGATATCTCCAGTAACATTCTTGGAATATGCATCTACAATGACATTGTCGGCATTTGAGCCTCCTTGAGTAAAGCCTTTACATAGGCTCATGCGGCAGTCTGGAAGATATCCTCCGTTCTTGTAGATATTCAGGAGACCTCGGATCATGCGAGATAGAGATGTAGGGTCTAATACAGTCAGAAAAGGGAGTTGAGATCGGAACGAGTCCCAGAGACTGTGATTGTTAGCCTAGAGACGTCCTAGTGCTGCATTCTCTTCAACCGTGCTTACCAATAGAAGGAGTCGAAATATGGCTCTGTACTCTGCCATAGCGGGTTTTCACCTGTATAGTCTTGTGGATTGATCATCCTAGATGGCTGTTAGTATGGAATGAAGCATACAATCTTCCGGTAGGAGACATACGTCCGGTAGATTCCACTCCAGAAAATGGTTTGGATATCGTCGCTAACACCAGGTCCTGGCGTCACCGTGATCGGGCTCAGCTTCTTCCGCCATGCATCCTCGGCGATCTTCTTGGTTCCCTCAAAATCCCAATTTGGAATCTCTTGTGCGGCGTTTTGACAGGCTTGATCGTTGCTAATAAAACTCACTCCAACCCGGGCGAGAATAGTGCCGTTAGTAGTGGGTGGCTGAAATCTCGTGAAGGCACCGCCTGGGAGTGGATAGCCATTGATTCCGCGGGTGATGAACAGTTCTTTCGGTTCAGTGCCGGCTCTGTCGTTCACAAATATACCACTATCCCGAACGGGCGCTCCTTGAAACTCCGTGCAGAAGTGTAACGAATACATTCCGGAACCAAAACTCGGAAGGAAAGTGGCATTGCCTGTCATCTTTCCACTATCGACGTCTACAGATATAGATCCGTTTTGACGTGAATCGGAAAGGTCTGTCAAGTCCAAAAGAATTAGGGGGCTGAGAGGGCTACCATCGACCGGCGTAGCTGGGAATCGAAAACGAAACAAAGATGTGTGATTCGACACAGTCATGTCGACATTGATATTGCTCGCTAGCTCAATATTAAAGTAGCCAGGGCTGGCTTCCAGCGAGCCGTTTAACGTTGGTATGTCTCTCGTTTTCTTCGGAAAAAGACAACCGTCGATCTGGTCACCTTTACAACCGGCGTGAGGGAACAGAGCAAAGTTGCCAAGTGAGCCTGCCTATGTATGATGAGCAAGCACGCTCATTTAGTGTAGATAAACTGCGTTTAATCGAAAAGGCTAAACACTCACTCCGCCAGTTCCACTGTCGTGCATCT
>JAABUR0100005640.1_pt1 | contig 15814 bp, 14 predicted proteins | sample 5560091 | NCBI WGS metagenome assembly JAABUR01 (sample SAMN10711879, study PRJNA513375) | rock metagenome | isolation source: Antarctica rocks | place: Antarctica: Victoria Land, University Valley sud
CGAGCCCTCAACTACCCAGCAGTTCATCCGCCACGGCGCCGGCAGCCACCTGAGCCCGCCGACCGTCGGCGAGTTCAAACCGGCGGTCGAGCCCCAGGTCGCCCTCGCCGGCACGCTGGCCTCCTGGTTGGAGCTGTTCGGGCACCCGGTCGCGCTAGCGCCTCCGCTCCTACGCACAGAAGGGCGCTGGCGCGTCGCGGAGCTCGGCCACGACTGGCCGCTCGCCCCCTACCAAGCCAATGCCCGATAATCGGGCTTATGTAAACTTACCTGCAAAACCAGGGTTTAGGGTTCACATAACCCGCGCGGTCGCGGCTCAAGAACCAGTCGCTCTGCGAAGGAGGGCTGCCGAGCGTCCAAACCATGCAGAACCGCTTCGGCGGATGGATGGCCGCCGTCCGCGCCGCGGGCAGGACCCCCCGCCGCGGGGCCCGCAGGATGCGCGCGTAGCTCGCCAGCTACGGCCTAGCTGATTGACCTGCGCCGGCGATCAGGCCGCAACCCGGTTCCGTCTGAGCGCACCGACCAGATCCCCGTTTCGCGCTCGAAGGCGATCTGCCCGCGCGTGGACCACACCGGCCGGCCCTCGACCGGCGTGTCGGCGGTCAGGCGCCGCAGTTCCGTCCCGTCCGGGCGGACGGTGTAGAGGTCAGTGACGCCGCCGACGAGCCCCACGAACACCAGCCGTCGGCCGTCGGGCGACCACGCCGGCTCGCGGTCGGCCTCGGTCAGGTCCGCCAACCGGGCACCCACTCGACCGCGACGATCCGCGGGCTCCACGAGGGAGTCAAAGCACTCCAGGCCCCCGCCCGCCCGGGGCGACTCCCCGCGCGTCGGAAGCTGCTCAACGTAGAAGGAGGCACCCGCGACCTCGGGGCCGATCCGAGCGGCTCGGCTCGCCCTCGACCCAGAGGATGCGCCCGTCGCGGCCGGGGAACGCCGCCCCGGCCGGCCCGGCAAGCGCTCCGGACCCTTCGGCCCTAGTTCCGTGACCGTAGCCCTGGGTTTGTGGCAGCCCTTACGCTGATCGGCTGTGACCATGGCGACTAGTGGACTGTTCATAGAAAGTGAGGACGGACTGAAGCCCCTCAGCGAGGCAAAGGTCGAGTTCGAGGACGACCTGCAGGCACTCGTCGCCCGCTATCCAGCTCTACTGTCGGGAGACGATGACGCGGCCGCAGGCCGGAGATGGTTGTTGATCCGCCGCGAGCAGGGCATAGCCGTGGCCGAAGGGGAGGGCGCCCGCTTTTCGCTCGACCACCTCTTCGTTGACCAAGACGGCGTGCCTACGCTTGTCGAGGTTAAGCGCGCTGCCGACACGAGGGCGCGGCGTGAGGTCGTCGCGCAGATGCTCGACTACGCCGCCAATGCCCGGTTCCTGCAGGCTGCGGAGCTCCGCGCCACGTTCGAGGCCGCCCAACCTGAGTCCGACGCAGCGTTGCGCGACGCGCTCGGCGAAGAGGTGGAGCCGGACGAGCTCTGGCAGAGAGCGGCGACGAACCTCGAGCAGGGCAATCTGCGCCTGGTCTTTCTCGCTGATCGCATTCCGAGGGAGCTGCGCGTACTGGTCGAGTTCCTGAACGAACAGCTGCGGACGATGGAGGTCCTCGCCATCGAGGTTTCGACCTTCGAGGCCGACGGCACGCGGGTTCTCCGAGCAAAGACGATCGGCCAGACTCAGGCTGCGCAGGCGGTGAAGGGTCCCCGGGCACCGAAAGGCCCGTGGACCAAGGAGGAGTGGCTTGATTCGCTGAGCGAACAAGGTGGAGCTGCGTCTCGAGGGGTGGTCGAGCGGCTCCTTGCCTTCGCGGAGCGGCGCGGTCTAGTCGTGCGCTTCGGAAAGCGGCCAAACGGCTCGCTGCAACTCGGTCTGGAGCGGTCAAATGCATTCATCTTCCCGTTCTTCTTCTACCCGGCGGGAGGAGTCGAGGTGACGTTCCAGAGCATGCTCAAAGTTCCCTACCCTCCGTTTCATCGCCTGAGCAAGCGAGAAGAACTGCTGCGGAAACTGAACTCGATCGAAGGACTCGACCTTTCGGCCGAACGCATTGCGTTGCGACCGAGCTTCTCGCTGAAGCTGCTTGAAGAAGAAGCCCGGTTCGACGCGTTCATTGAGATCTTCGAGTGGACACTGCAGGAGGCCGAGGCCTCGGGTATCGGGACGGCGAACCTGGAGAGTGCGAAGCAGGAACGGGACTCCGGAGTAGGCAACGCGCCGTAGCCAGATGCATGGGGGTTCTCTGCCGACGCGGGAGGGAGGAGCGTTTCTCGGATAGGTTCGAAGGCATCAGGCGCGCTCGTGGACTGCCCCGTGGAGCAAGTCGCCGAAGCATGCAGAGTCCGGGAGGTGAATCCAGCCCTCGAGGCGCGCCAAAGCCGCTTCAGCGGGTTGGGGCCAGGCGGTTCGGTCCGTGGCGGCAGCGCGCGCCACAAGGGCAGACACGGCCGCATCGAGCGCGTGGTCGCTCCGCACGCAGGCTTCGCGCGAGCCGTCGGCCCATCGCAACCACCCGTCGGCGCGACCCTCGAGCTCGCTGACAAGACGCTCACGCTGGCCTGCCTTTGCGGGGCCGCCCTTGTATCCGTCGCGCTCGACGAACTCCCAAACCTTTAGGGCCGCCCCTGGGTAGACCTCGACGAGCCGGTCTTCACCGCTGCGTCGAACGCTGTCGAGGTCGGGCCGGGCGTCGTGAAGCAGGGCCGCGCAGCGCCAGGCGGTCATCGCGATCTTGTCCGCTGACACCGACAGGGGGTTGATTCCGTAGTCGAGCCCGCGCAGTTTCCGATCGGTGAGCCGGTATCTGAAGTGGTCACGGTCGGGGGCTTGCCAGGATTCGCCGGCAGCGTACGTGGCTACCGCTGCCACCATCGCCTCGGGCCATCCAACGGTGCGTCTATTCCGACCCAGCCGCCGGAGTCGAGCGTGTCCCTTATGGCCCGCCCCAGCCAATCCTTGCTCTCCCCCTTGGGTCCGCCGGGGAGGACGGTTGCGACAGCGCTCTTATCGGTCCATTCGACGCGACAAACCGCGGTAGCAAGGTTCTGAGTGGCGAGATCGATCCCGAGGGTCAGCACGCTCAACTTATCATCGCCGTTACCTGTCAAGCCAGAGGATTCTCGCCGCTAATCGAGGCGTCGGTCGGAGCTCACCCTCGTCGTGGTGGGTGCGTATGTTGAATCGCCGGAACGATGCGCCGTTGATTTCGCGGGTGTTTTTCTCCTCGATCGCCGGATCCATCAACCCGTGCGAGTCGATGATCGAGTGCGTGCGCCGCAGCGCCCGCAACATCAAGTGCTGGCGCGACGGACAGATGTGACTGCACTGGACCTCCGCCGGCATGCTCAAGGCCCAGCGCCAGTTCCGGCGCATCATCGGCTACGCCGACCTGGCAAAGCTCATCACCGCGATCGAGCGCGAACTCGATCAGCCGACCCGTCCGCCCCGACCAAGGAAACCCCCACCCCCACCACCGTGTAACCATCACACCCGGGACCGCCATCGCGAAGTTCCACGACGAGCGGACATCTCCACGGCGCTGATTATCCGGCGAGACGGGTAGGGCTACGCTGCGTCCTCGTCGCGCGGTGCTAGCGCCGCTCTGAGCGTGCGCCGCACCTCAGCGCGCTCGCGATCGAGTCGGGTAGCGAGGATGCGCCAGCCCTTGCGGTCCACCGGGTTGCGCTCTACGACAACCGCCTCGTAATGGTCGTCGATGGCGGCTATCCGCTCCCCGGCCTGGCGCAGCGCTTTCCGCCGGTCGACCTCGCGCGCGTGTCGGACACCCAGGGCGGTGTAGGCCTTGTCACCGAGGATGATGTAGGTCTTCTCACGCCCGTCCCCCACCGCCTTGAAGCGCTCGGCCTCGAGATAGATCCACAACCGTTTGGCGAGGCCCCCGAGCTGGCGCTGCACGCGCCAGTCAAGGTAGGTCACATACTGCTTCTCGAGCTGACGGACGAGCCATGGGGCCAGCTTGATCTCATAGCTGTTGCCCCTCAACGCCCCTGTTGCCGCCCCATCCTCGCGGGTAGGCACATCGACCTCGATGTCCTCGGCCCATACCGCGGACTCCACCAGGTGAACCAACGACGCCAGCTTGGGCTTGGTCTCTCCGGAATGGGCGTTGAACCCACCGAGCGTGATAAGCGCCCCCGCGAGGTTCTCGATAGCCCCACGGATCAGACGGACCTCCTTCCCCGAGGGCTTGCGCCCGTAGAGGGCTAGGCCAAGCTCATAGAGGGTGCAGTTGAGCAGCCCATCCCTGGACCGACCCGACTCGAACCAGCGGGCCGTCAGCCAGGAGAAGACATCAAGCTCGAGCGGACCTAGCGCGGCACCCTTGCTTCGAACGACCACGCCAAGAAAATCCTTGCCGCGAACCTCCAGTTGGCCTTGCCCGCTGGCGGCGCCAGGCTCCCACCCTCCCCAACGGCTGAGGTTGGTTTCCATCGCACTACGCTCACGCCGAGGCACACCCATCTGACCGCGGAGCATCACCGCCCACGCGGACGGAACGGTGGGAAAAACGTGGCCACGGTGCTCGGCTGCTATCAGACGGTGGACCGCCGCTCCCGCACGGTGGACCGCCGCTCCCACCGAGGGTGGACCCGTGCTCCCAGCTGGGCACAGGCGAGGCCGGCTACCGGCAGCCGGCGCATCTGTTTCCCCGGTTCACGAGAAGGCCCCCGGGCGGGAAGATGAGGTGTTGCCCTCAGCTCGCGCGGGTGGGCGGCGGAACCGTGAACCCACGCTCCCAGACGGTGGACCGACACTCCCAGACGGTGGACCGATACTCCCGCTTGATGGCCGGCTGAAGCGTGTGGGCACGAAGTCTTCGTTTACGCGACGGTGGACCCGCACTCCCGCTCAAGGGGCAAGGAGCAGGGGCCGCGCTCTCGGACGGTGGACCCGCACTCCCGCTCGACGAGCTTTTCGCCGCCGCGCAGAATCCTTGGCGGGCGGCGCGGCTTCGTGATCTAGACGGTGGACTTAAGCTCCCGCAAACGAGGCGCTTTGAGGGTGGACCACAGCTCCCACGTGACGGTGGACCACCACTCGCTGGAAGGGTGGACCAGCGCTCACAGAACGGTGGACCTGCGCTCCCACGTTGGACCCGGCAACCGCAGTGGTGGAGCGGGGTTGCGAACCCCTTAACGTCAGTAAGTACGTTAGAAATACGTTCAACTACCTAACGTCGCGCTCGCCCTTGGCTCGCGCACCGTTGATCAAATGGCTTTCGGGAAAGGATCAAGGAAGGGACTCAACAAGAAGCAAGCAACGTATTCCACTCGCGCACGATCAGAGTGGCTGACGCGACATCGGCTGGCCCCGCGAAATGAAAGATTGCGTTGACCAGCAGCGACCGGCCGTGGCCGATGCCGTTCTCGCGTAAGCCACGGGCGTGGCCGTCGAGCAGCTCCTTCTGGAGTCCGTAGACACGCAGTTTACGTTCGATGGCGGGCTCGGTCGCGTAGGGCCACTCCTCGGATGCGCGCAGCAGCCGCCACTGCTTCACCAGGTCGCGCGCCGCCGCCAAGTCTCGAGGTGTGCTGGCGTGAAGGACGGCCTGCGCCAGCGCGTTGCGGCTGACTCGCTGGCCGTTCTCGCGCAGCTCGTCCACGCGTCGCTCGAGGGAGGCCAAGACCGCCGGGACGAACATCACAGGCAGCTCGTGACGAAGCCCGCGGAAAGACGCGGGCTCAGGCGGCGGGTGAGCGGCCTTACGCGCGGCTGCTGTGAGGGGCTGCGGCGACTGGCGAGGGACCCGCCGCCGCGCGGCAGGCCGGGTGCCACCCCCCTCCCCACTCTGGCGTTTCGGCGCCTCCTCGATGGCCGCACTGATCACCGCGGTTTCCTCGCGGCGGACGTCTAAGGGGTTGTCGGTCTCGAGCAACTTCAGCCGCGCCATCAGGCCGCCTCCTCGATCTCCGGCGTGATCGGCCGCATGCCGTCGAGCTCGGCCGCGAGCGCCCGGTAAGCGCATGCCGCTTCGCCGTCGGGTGCGCGCAAGAGCACTGGCACTCCCTCCGTCCCAGCGTCGTGGAAAGCGGCACGCATGGGAATCTCTGTCGCGGTGATCGGGACCTGGAGTTTGGGCAGCGCCTGGGCCAGGGTCTGGTAGGTGTTGCGGCGCGGGTCCACCTGGTTCGGGACGAGCGCGGTGATCGCGACGTCGACGCGCTTGCGTCGAAGCTCGGCCAGGGTCTTCAAGAGCGTCGCAGCGCCCTTGAAGGCATTGCGGTCGACCATCGAGACAGGCACGACCACCTCCGGCGCGGCGCACAACGCGTTAGTGGTCAGCATGCCGAGGTTGGGCGGGCAGTCGATCAGTACGATGTCATAGCCGTCGACCTGTTTCTCCAGCGCGCTCGCCAGGAACTCCTCCCGACGGACCTGGCTCACAAGCGTCATCTCAACATCCGCGAGCTTCTCGTGGCCGGGCACGAGATCGACGCCGCGCGCAACGCCGTGAATGGTCGCCTGCGCGATCTCCGCGGAGCCGAGGAAGACCTCGTACAGGGTCGCCTGCGCGTCGGCAGGCGAGCGGCCGAACAGCGCCGTGAGATCGTGCTGCTGGTCGAGATCGATCACGACCACACGCTTGCGTCCCCCCTCCCCCATCGCTACTGCGAGGTTCGCCGTCATCGTGGACTTGCCGGCGCCACCCTTCTGATTCGCGATCGCGATCGTTCGTGCCATGCCATTCCTTTCGATGTTCCGGTGCGCCTTCCTGCCAGCGTCCCGCCCGTCCTCACGTCCAAGCGCCCAGCCTTCCGACCTCCCTCTCGCCCGGTCAACCTCCCATCCGTCCTCCCGTACGGCCGCCCTGAGCTCCGACCGGCCACCCTCGCACTCGACCTGTCGTTCGCCCGAACGACCGCGGTTCCTTCCACCCTTCCTCCCATCCTTCCGGTCAGGCTACGCCGCGCGTCGGCCGGATTGCCCGGGGGAGGGGAACTCGCTGCTCCGCTGTCGGTCTGCGACTCGTCCTCATTCGGCGGAGGGTCAAGCGCCCCACCAGTTCCTCTTCTGCGATCTCAGACGTGACTGCGGGAAGCAGCTCCGCGTCTTCAAGAAACGGATGCGCCGACGGGGCCCGGCATCCCGCCGTAGCTGGCCAAAGCGAGGCCGCCGCCAAAGGGCCGTGCGCCGAGGCCGGCGAATCGCCGTCGCACGCTCGTAATGAAGGGGCATGCAGCAGCCAATTTTCGTAAAGTCCCTGCAAAAGCGCAACTATGCTGTCATGAGTGAAGCGCTCTAACCGCTGAGCTACGGAGCCGCCCCGCGAGCATAGCCCGTGGCAGAGGCGAATCCGTGCTGGGACGCGCGCTGCGAGGCGGACCGAAACGGCAAGGTGACACAACGGGGGTGACGACACCCGCCGCAGGAGGGCTTTCGGCCGGCTCGCCGAATCCGGCCGAAGACGTAGAGTGACCTCGACCGATGGCGGCCGCGACCCTAGATCGAGATGAAGCTGCCGAGCGCCTGAGCGTGTTCTCGCCCTACCGCGCCGGCGCCCTGGCCGGTGTCAGCGGCAAGCGCATCGGCCAGTGGGCTCGGTACGGCCTCATACGCCCCACGATCTACGAGGGGCGCCCGACGAACCGCTACGCGTTCTTCGACGTGGCCGAAGCGATCGTCGTGCACGAGCTGCAGGACCTCGGCTTCACCTACCGCGAGATCCACACCGCGATCGACACCGCGCGTGAGCGCTTCCCTGCCTGGCCTCTACTGAACGCCGACATCGGGGTTGCGCGCCACGCGATCGAGGGCGACCGCGGCGTCATCGTCGAGAAGCGCGAGGACCACTACGTCGAGACTGGCCGCCCAGGTGGTCAGATCGTGCTCAAGCCGCAGCTGCTCTCACTCGCTCGCGACATGCTCGCCTCGGGTGGTTGGTTGGCCCGGGACCTGAAGCTCGAGCGCATCGAGGTGGACCCCGCGAAGCTGGGCGGCGCGCCCACGCTTCGGGGTCGACGGTGGCCCGTTGAGCGAGTGGCCCGAACGGCAGCGGACCCCGCCGGCCGCGCGATCCTGATCGACGACTATGGCCTCGACGAGCGAGACGTCAGCGAATCGGTGCGCTGGGCGAAAGCCGCCGCCGCTCTGTAACGCAGCACCGTGGCCATGGCCCACCTGGTGCTGGATGAGCAGCTCTCCGGCCGGGCGCTGATCGCGAGCGTGAGCGGCCGTGGATTCGGCGTCGCCACCGTGGGGGACCTCGGCGCACAAGGGCGACCGGACCCAGACGTGATGCGCCGAGCCGAGGAGTCCCAGCCAGGCCAGTGGGTGCTGATCACGATGGACACCACGATCATCGAGGATCATCCCCGCTTCGGCTGGGCGGACTATGCGATTGCATGGATCTCCATCCACGAGGACCTGCGGGGCGAGGCTGTCGAGCAAAGCAAGATGAACGTCGTGCACCGCCACCTACACCTGATCGCCGGCCAAGCTCGCGGCGATCACTTCACCTACTCCGAGCACCGCCACGATAAGGCCCCGCCGAGTGTCTCGACCCAGATGCGGCGCAAGCTCTAGGTGGGAGGACGTGCGCTTCGGTGAGCGGCCTGTGCTGCTCGTGCGCCGGCAGGTCTGCCGTGGTGTCGAGCGGGGGCTCAAGACAAGCAACGCCCCGGCGGGACCTGCCGTTATCTGAGGGGATGGCTCGCGGACTGTGGCGGCTGACACTGCGGGCAACCGGCGGACGCGCCGCTCTTCGCCAGCGGCGTACGCGGCAGCCGTGGCGGGACGCCCCTCGGCGCGTCGAACATGCGCTGTAGGGTCCTCAACCCGGCAGGCAAGAGGGCGGGACCTCGAGTGGGTCACCTTCCACTCGTTCCGTCACACCTGCGCCTCGCTGCTCTTCGCTGAGGGCCGCAACCTGCGCCAGGTGGCCAAGCTGGCTCGGGCGCGCCGACCCGGCCTTCACGCTGCTCACCTACGTGCACCTGGTGGATGGCTGGGCCCGGCTGGCGCCGGGGGGTGTGGCCGAGCAAGCGCGCGGCGGAGGGGTCCCAGCGCGCGCCGAGCGCCTTCGCGTCAGCGTTCTCGGCGAACGGCACGCCGAGCATCACCCGGTCGCTCATCCCGACACGGTCGCACAGAGCCCGGTCGCTTCCGCGAGCCATCTGCTGCCTGCGGCGGCTTGCACAGCGCTCGCCCGCGGGCTCCGCCCCGCGGGCTCACGAACGTCAACAACACCGCTGTTCCCAACAGCATCAAGTCGTCGCTGCGTTCGCAGCTCAGTTACACACTTGCACCTTACGATGCGTAAGTTACGCGGGTGGGCTACGATCCGGGCCTGGTGTTGAGTATCGGCGTGATCGGCGGGCGGGCAGGCGACGGCCGTTCGGCCGGCTATTACACGTCGTCGGTGGCGAAGGGCCGCGACGACTACTACACCGGCAAGGGGGAGGCCCCGGGCGAGTGGTTCGGGGAGGGCGCTGAGGCGCTGGGGCTGGTCGGCGAGGTCGACGGGGCGGCGTTTCGCGCGGTGGTGATGGAGGCTGTGGCGCCGGGGGCGGGGGAGCCGTTGCGCAGGCTCGCGCGCGACCGGCCGGTGTATGGGTTTGACATGACGTTCTCGGCGCCGAAGTCGGTGTCGCTGCTGTTCTTCTTGGGCGACGAGGCAGCCCAGGCGGCGGTGCGCCAGGCGCACGACGGGGCGGTGGCGGCGGCGCTGGGGTACATGCAGCGCGAGGCGTGTTTGGTGCGCGAGGGCCAGGGCGGGTCGAAGGGCCGGGCGGTCGCCGAGGGGTTCGTCGGCGCGACGTTTCGCCACCGCACCTCACGGGCGTTGGACCCTCAGCTGCACACCCACGCGGTCGTCGCGAATCTCGCGCAGCGGCGCGGGGATGGCAAGTACGTGGCCTTGGACGGCGCGGCGATCTACGCGCAGGCAAAGACGGGGGGCTACCTGTATCAGGCGGAGTTGAGGGCCCGGTTGACGGCGTCCCTCGGCGTCGAGTGGGGCCAGCTGAGCAACGGCACGGCGGAGATCGCGGGGGTTGCGCGGCCGGTGGTGGAGGAGTTCTCAAAGCGCCGCCGCGCGATCGTCGACACGATGGACGCGCGGCGCGAGTACTCGCCGCGCTCGGCGCAAGACGCGGCGCTCGAGACCCGGCCCGACAAGTCCGACGCGGACCTCTCTCAACTGGTCGAAGAGTGGCGGGCGGTCGCGGCGGAGCTCGGGTTCGGCCAGGCCGAGGTCGACAGCGTCGCGGGCCGCCTCGAGCAGCGCCCGCGACCGGACGGCGCGGAGCTGGCGGCGCTCACCGCGGCGATGGGCGGCGAGCGCGGCCTGACCGAGCGCGCGTCGACATTCGACCGGCGCCAGGTGCTGCAAGCCGTCTGCGCCGGGCACCGCCACGGCGCGGCGGTGGCCCGCGTGGAGCAGCTCGCGGGCGAGTTCACGAGCTCGCCGCGGGTGGTGCCCCTCGAGGGCGGGGCGGTCGTGACCGGGCCCGACACGCTGCGCCGCCGCGACGGGAGCCTGGTGGTGCGCGCGACGGGGGTGCGCTACACGACCCCGGAGATGCTCGACCGCGAGACGCGGCTGGTCCACGGCGCCCAGCGGCGGCGCGGCGCGGGCGCGGGGGTGGCGTCGCCGGAGGGCCTGGAGGCGGCGCTGTCGCGGCCGGCGGGGCGCCCCGCGCTGTCAGGCGAGCAGGCGGCGATGGTGCGTTCGCTGGCGGGGTCGGGCGACGGGGTGCAGGTGGTGCGCGCGGCGGCGGGGACGGGCAAGACCCACGCCCTCGACGCCGCCAGGCGGGCGTGGCAGCACGACGGGCGGCGGGTGTACGGGGCGGCTTTGTCGGCGCGCGCGGCGCTGGAGCTGCGCGACACCGGCGGGATCGACTCGACGACGGTGGCGTCTTTGCTGACCGATTTCGAGCGCGGGTACGGGCTCGCGGAGGGCGGGGTGCTCGTCGTCGACGAGGCGGGGATGGTCGGCACCCGGGCACTCGAGCGCCTCGCCGGCGCCTGTCAGGACACCGCCACCAAGCTCGTGCTCGTCGGCGACGATCGCCAGCTGCCCGAGATCGACGCCGGCGGCGCGTTTCGCGGCCTCGCCGCCCGCCTCGGCGCGGTGGAGCTGACGGAGGTGTTCCGCCAGTCTGATCGCGCCGACATAGCGGCGCTGGCCGATCTGCGCGCCGGGCGGGCGGGGGAGTGGCTGCGCTCGGCCGACGAGCGCGGCCACGTGGTCGTGGAGCGGACCGTCGACGGCCAGTACGAGCACCTGGTGTCTGACTGGTGGCACGGCCGCGAGGGCCTCGAAGGTGGGGGGGAGGCGATGATGTTCGCCCCGACCAGGGAGGCCGCCGCCGAGCTCAACGAGCGCGCCCAGGCCTACATGCGCCACAGCGGCCGCCTCGGCGAGCGCGCGCTAGCCGGGCCGCGCGATGTTCGCTTCGCGGAGGGCGACCGCGTGATGTGCCTCCAAAACGCCGAGCGCGATGTGGGGGTGCTAAACGGCCAGCGCGGCACCGTGGTCGCGGTGGAGGAGTCGACGTTCTCGCTGCAGGTCCAGATCGACGGGGGGGAGGAGGTGGTGCTGCCGGGCTCCTACATCGATGACGGCAACGTCGGGCTGGGGTATGCGATGACGGTGCACAAGTCGCAGGGGATGAGCGTCGAGCGGGCCTACGTGCTCGGCGGGGAGGGCCTGTACGCCCAGTTGGCCTACACCGCGCTGTCGCGCCACCGCGAGCGGTGCCGGTTCTATGTCAACGCCGGCGAGGTCGCCGGCGCCCAGTTAGAGCTCGAGCTCGGCGGCGAGGCGCGCGATGAGGCGCTCGAGCAGATCGAGCGCACGATCGGCGTCGACCGCGCGCAGCAGATGGCGCTCGACGTCCACGAGACCGACGACGCGCTGCGCGCGCTGCCCGACGGCGAGCTTGCCGCCCGCGCGGGCGAGCTCGCGGAGCTGCTGGCCAGCTACCCCGTCCACGCCCGCGCCGCCGCGCGGCTGCGTCAGGACCTCGAGCGCCGCGGCACCGAGATCCGCGCCGACGAGCAGCGCCTAGCCGCCGCGCGCGAGCAGCGCGAGGCGCTGGGGCGCCGCGAGCGCGCCCGCCGCGCCGAGCTCGACGAGCGAATCGCCCGCGACGAGGAGATCCTCGCCGCCGCGCGCGCCGCCTACGGCGAGCTCGCCGACAGCGCCTCGGGCGCAGACACGGCCGGGCACGAGTGGCTCGAGCGCCACCGCGCCGAGCTCGCCCAGGCGACCGTCGTCGAGCGCGAGCTCGCCGCGCGCCGCCAAGGCCTCTACGAGCAGGCCCTCGCCCAGGCCGCCCACGACCCCGCCAGCGAAACCGCAGAGCTGTTGGGCCCGCGCCCGGGGTCGCTGCTCGAAGCCGAACGCTGGGACGCCGCCGCCGCGAGCGTCGAGAGCTACCGCCTCGCCCACGGCGAGCTGCCCGGCCCCGACGCCCCGACCGACGGGCCACGGCGCCGCGCCTGGCAGAAGACCCGCCGCGCACGCGGCGAGCTACGCGAACTCCAAGACCCCGCCCTCACCGCGACACTCGAACCGGTGCCGGCCGAGGTCGACGGGCCCGACATCGACCTCTAGCCCACGTCGGCGTCGAGGGCGTGCGTCTTGCCCACCCCGGCCAGCGCGCCACTTTCCCCTGACGTTCGGTCGGCTGCGCCACTTATCCCCCCCTTCGACCCTGGGGCGCGACACAACCCGCGCCGCCGCGCGACCGCTACAGCTCGGGCGCTGGCGGGTCGAGGTCGGCCGGGGGGCGCTCGTGGACACGTTCGCGCATCCGCAACGCGTCCCTGTAGGCGGCCTCCATTATTCGTGTGCGATCGGCGGGATCGTGGTCTCTGAGTTCCTTGATCTCCGTCGCCTCGACAGAAGTTAGGGCTCTGAGGGCAAGCCATTGCGCGTCGGGCGCGAGGGCGGGCCAGTGGCCCGCCTCGGCCCCGCGCGCAGCGGGCGGGCCATCGCGATCGGGCGCATCGCCCTCGTGTTCGTTGCCGATCTCCACTCCCTTCAGCTCATCCCGGGACGCGCGCCTACCGCGCGCGATCTCGGCGCGCATGAGCGCGCGCTCCTTGCGCGAGAACACGGGCACAGCGCGGGGGTGGCGGTAGGCGGGGGGCTGTTCGGACACTGGGAGGTCGGGCTCGCTCGACGGTCGAAGGCGTTCGAGTGCCTGGCTGGCAGCCCATTCCTCAAGCCCGGCGCTGTCGCGCTCGGCTCGGAGGACGCTGTCATCGGGATCTTCGCGCAGCTCGACCTCGGCTTCAGTCAGACGCTGCTTGGCTCGCATGGCGTGATCTTCCGCGCGCGCCAGCTCCGCCTGCTCGGCGCGACCTGGCTCGCGTAGCTCCTCCACGCGCTCGTCGAGGGCTTGGCGGTCGGGGTCCATCTCGGCGATGCTCCTGAGGGTCCCAAGCGCCGAGAAGACCGCCTGCGCGTCGACGCCCTTGACTTCGCCGACGTCCACGTACTCCTCACCGCTAAACGCTCTAGCCAAGCTCGTCTCGATCTCGTCGAGCTCGACGCGGGCGGCCGCGATCGAGTCGTCAGCCTGACGCCGTAGGCGCTGCGCCTCCTGGCGCTGCTTCTCCAAGAACGCGCTGAAGTCGTCGTGCTTCGCTGCCTCTTCTGGCTCTCTGTCCGTGCTCATCGGCGCCCTTTCTCTTGTTGTTGGCGGCTGGTGAGGTCGCGGCTGCGCCAGAACGCCTCGAGGCTCACCACTGCGGGCGGGAGGCTGCCCGAGATCAGCAGGGCGCGGTCGTTGCCGAGCTGTTGGAGGGCCTGCGCGGAGGCTTTAGGGCGCCAGCTCTCGTGCTGCTCGCGCTCATCGAGCTCTTGGCCGAGGAGCTGCTCGAGGTAGGAGCGCGTCGTGTTATCGGTGACGGGGCCCATGAACAGCTTCGCGGTCGAGTTCGCGAGGATCGAGTCCGCGCTGTCGCCGTAGCGCTCCCGTGCCTGGGCGACCGACTGCCAGATCGTCGCGATCCGGACGCCGTGCCCGGCGGCCTGGGAGAGGTGCTGGGGCAGATCGCGCAGCGGCGCGATGTTCGCGACCTCGTCGAGCAGGACGCGCAGAGTGGGGGAGAGGGGTCCCTGCTCGGGCCTGCGGGCGGCCGTCTCCTCGAGCAGCGCCGAGAGCAGCGCTACGACCAGCGGCGCGAGCTCCTCCTGGCGGCGAGCGGGGGACCTGACCGTGGTGTGCATCGACAACGGCGGCGGCGGGATCTTCGACTTCCTACCGGTGGCCGCGGCCGCCGATTCCCAGGACTACTCAGGGCACGTGGCCACACCCGCGGACCTGGACCTCGGGACGGTCGCGACGCTGGCCGGCGTGGAGCACCGAGCGGCCTCGAGCGCCGCCGAGGTGCGCGAGGCCATCGCCGCCGGGCCGGGGGCTGATCGAGGTGCGCACCGACCGCGGTCAACGTTGGGGTGCACCGCGAGATCTTTGCCCGCGCCCACGCGGCCCTCGACTGGGCCTGAGGCGGTCCGCTCGGGGCGAGCCACGACTCTCGTGCGCCCAGTTGACAACGTCAGGTGGACGAGGGCATACTCACCGGTCGAATGGTTTCGCGCGCCGCCATCAGGGCTCAGATCCGAAACAGGGCGACACAGGTCTCGCTCGGTGTGATCTCCTGCGCTGTGGTAGTCGCCCTCTCCGCCGTGGCGGGAAGCGCCGCGAAGCCGCCGCCAGCGACGCCGCCCCAGCCGAGTCCTCAGCCCGGCGCGGACCCGCCGCGCCACCCGCGGCCGATTCGCGGCGGGAAGGTCTACAGCGGGACCAGCAAGGGCAAGGATGTGGCGTACTCGTTCGTGGTCCGACGCAGGGCCCGAGTCACCGCCACGTTCATGAACACGACGGCGGATGTCGCCGGTGTGGGACAGACCTTCGACGCGGACCTGCTCAACCGCAGGGGCGAGGATGTCACCTTTCCATCCGCCGAGTCCGTGACTCCTGGCTACACCGACACCCTGCGCCGGAGGCTGAACCGGGGGAGGCACTACGTCCTTCTGGAAGGCTTCGAGAAGGGCGTACCGGTGAGCTTCACGGTTCGCCTCGACCCCGCAAGGGCGATCAAGCCTCCGAGGTAGGGTGGTCCCGGCTCAGCCGCGGCCCGCGCTCAGGTCAGCAGGGGCAGCAGCGCCTCGAGCTTGACCTCGGTCTCGGCCAGCTCCTCGGCGGGGACGGAGTCGGCCACGATCCCGCAGCCGGCGTCGACGAGCTGTCCGCGGCTGCTTGAGCGTGGACGCCGACGACCGTCGGATCGGCGTCGTGATCGCCACCCGCGACAGGCGCGACATCCTGGCCAACTCCCTCGCGCGGCTGAGCGTGCTGGCGGAGTCGCCGGCGATCGTGGTGGTCGACAACGGCTCGCTCGACGGCACCCCCGATGCCGTCCGGCGCACCCACCCGGCCGTGCGAGTGATCGATCTGGGGAGCGACGCCGGCCCGGCCGCGCACGCCGCCGCGTAGACGCCCACCAGCTCATACGCCGGGGAGACCAGCTCGCCACGCACCGACCCCCCCCGCCACCAAGCCGCGACCCTCCGCGCCGGCCACCGCGCTCAGCGGGGCCCCGCGCCCGGGCGCTCGAGCCGGCTCGCCAGCGACAGCTGGCCCGCAGGCGCCAGCGCCGGCGGACCCTCCTCGGCGACCGAAGTCTCACCGGCCCCCCGGCGCCGGCGCGCGTGGCGCCACAGGTCGACGATCTCCCGCGCCGAGGCGTGGCGGTAGGACACCCCGCGCTCGATCGGGACGAAACGCACGACCCCGACCGAGATCTCGGACACTCGTGCGTAGAAGTGACGTCCTC
>JAABUR0100005646.1_pt1 | contig 15803 bp, 14 predicted proteins | sample 5560091 | NCBI WGS metagenome assembly JAABUR01 (sample SAMN10711879, study PRJNA513375) | rock metagenome | isolation source: Antarctica rocks | place: Antarctica: Victoria Land, University Valley sud
TCATCTTGGTACCACCATAGAGCTGCGCAATCTACCAATATCCCGATCCTCGTCAGCCTTATTCTCGAAGCCATTGCCGACACTGCTACCGGTGAGACCATCGGTGTGCAAGTCCTCTGTGAGGCCCTTGGACTTCTCGACGGCTTCTCTACCATTGCCTTTGTTCTCGGCTGCTTTGGTGCAGACGTCAGATCCTGTAGGAGCCTCCTTGTAGTCAAATTCGATCTCGATGAAGCGGTTCCTTGGTTTGAACGCCGAGACCCATTCCTTGACGGAAACATTCTCGTACTGACCGGGCTTCAAGGAGAACCCTGAACTTGATTTCGTGGCTTTTCTTGATCACGTCCGCTCGTTTCTTCATTGGCTGCCTAATTGGTACATCGGCCAATTGGTCAAACTGGATGCCTCCGTCAAATACTAGATTGTTGATGTTTGGCGGAACCTCCATATCCTCCTTTGCGAAGCGTGGGTTATTGTGCGCATCGTCCAACCTTGTCCATTCTGATGAAGCCTCGGTTTGGTAGAATAGACAAGCCTGCTTGACCTGCGCATTCGATCTGGAAACCCCATAATGGCTGACATGATGGCTGGCTCGTAGAGTCTCGACCTCAAACTTGCACAAGATTACTGAATCATACCAGAGTCGCTGCAAGAAGGAACTTATAACGAAGATAGAGGCAATTTGATGGACAAGCGAGCGAGTGCCTTAAACCTGATACGTTAGAATAGGTGGACAAGTGCCTTGAACCTCGTGTGGAAGTAGACTAGTGTCTTGAACCTCGTGTGCAGTGGAACGTGCGACAACTGTCATAGAATGCTGACTTATAGTTTCGATTCTTGACGTTCGGGCGCCGTGGTGCTGCAGGACGAGGAAGAAAAGTCTGGGGTGAGACCATACCTACCTTACTTACTGCACGATCAAGCGAGATCAACGAGATGAATGCTAGAAACCTGAGCTAAGACAACACATTCCTATTTCCTATTTAGCATTAGGCCATATCTGTGGGCTGGTTCCACTTCCCAGTTTTGAGGTACTCAAAGCCTTCTAAAATCTTGCAGAGAGTTTCACCAGAATGGGCTAGAAATTCTGGCTAGAGTGAATAGAAAGGGGCATCAACCTCCATTACCTTGAAAAAAGCAAACCCCTTTGGTCAAACCCATATACTTGTTAACCATTGATTGCTCCGCTGATCTTACCTCCATCCTCGAATCTCACTCAACCCGCCATCTCGTTCGGTTAACCCAAGTTCAAGTAAAAGGTAGTTTTAAAACGACCAAAGAAGCACGTAAAACATGTGAAACAAATAAGAGCACTCAGGAACAGCAATATAAACGCTAAATGACCGGAATTCGTAGACCACTTCACATGGCATTTACATAGGAAAGAGAACTCAATGTTTGAGCTAGTCGACCAATTGGGAATTACCAATTGGAACGCGGGCTGCCTATTCTTCTATCGTTGCTCAGTGGTCTTCTCTAACCTCAACAATTGCCACCCCACGTAGACTTTGTCAAACCAAGACATGGTCTTCCGGCGGATTGGCACGTTGAGTAGGTTTCCTTCAGCTCTTAGAGGATGGTATATTTTCCTTGTGCAAAACAAGTCTTTAAGGCTATTAGCATATGCAGCCTTAGCTCGGGCGATATCTGTCGAAGCCATTATTCCCCTTCAAAGCATTGTCTAGGTATAGATTTGGAAGAGCCTCGATTACTTTTGAACTCTCTTCTGGCTAGAGCTAAACAGCAGGAAAGTTAGTGTTACAGAAGCGGCGCCAGATCTCCCAGTCCCCCAATTCTCCTCGTATGTGCTATCAATTTACCCGTTTAGTTACTTTTTCCCCACTCCCCTTTCGCATTTGTCCGCTACAACTTACTCTTCTGCTGCTCTGCTACTGGTGTCAGCAAGCTGCCGTTTTCTATGGCGCTGCGTAAGTTGTCGATCACTAAAACTTCCATTGCTCGCTGTTTAAACGTTGGCGTTAGCAAGAACCCTCTACACATATCGGATATCCTCCATATCCACAGAAGACAGATCAAGCCGATAGAAATCTTATCCATAATTCCACATACCTGAATCTCAAACGTCAAGCAAGCAGCGTGCGGCAGGAGAACAACGTTATTATGTTCAATCAAACCTGGATGAATCTCTGGCTCTTTCTCAAACACATCCAATCCTGCGCCGAATATCTTTCCCGAGTCCAACGCCTTGACAAGCGCGTTCTCATCAATGATCGATCCCCTTGCCGTATTCACTACTACAACCCCGTCCTTCATCATTGCAAATTCCTTCTGCCCTATCATATATCTTGTGAGGTGTGATAAAGGCAAATGTATACTGATTACATCACTTGTTCTCAATAGCTCCTCGAACGACACATACTTGGCATTTGTCGGGTTCAGCTCGCCAAAGACCGGTCTCCGGTTGTGATATTGTATCTGGAAACCAAACGGAACCGCTCGCAGGGCCAGCGCTCTTCCTATGCCGCCCATTCCAAGGATGCCCAGAACTTTACCTTCTGGACCATGGCCTAGACCCATGTTTCCACGCCATTTGCCAGCACGGATAGCGGTAGAAGGAACGTGAGATCGACGTAGAGCGCCCAGAAGAAGATACATGGCCGTATTGGCAGTGCCTGCGTCAACGACCCCACAGGTATTGGAGACGGCGATGCCTGAAATCGGGATAGTCAGAAAGAACGAGCTTGGTCGAGAAACTGGAAAAGGAAGTTGCAACCTCGAGCTGTGCAAGCGTTGACATCGATTTGATCATATCCCGCACCATTATGGCATATGTATCTGACGCTCTTAGGCAAAACGTCGATGAGTGCTTTGTCAATTCTTCCAGTTATCTGTCGGTTACACAGACCATCATTAAGCTTTCCAATGCAATATAAATCCCAGTCTCTGATCATACACACCGCGACTGAGTCATAGGTCCTGGATATGGCGTAAACATCATTGTGAAGGCCGGATGTACAATCGCTGAGGAATTCCTTTCTGGTTGTACTGCTGACTTGCTAGGTCAGCAATCGGTATGTCAGCTGGTTGACTTGCAGAAGACTTTCAACACTGCGCCAGGTCTCCATGGAGCCCGTACCGTGATTTCAGCAATAGCGTTCAGGGCTTCCCATTCTGCCTGAGCGTAGAAGATCTGCCCTATCAGAAGTACTCTCGGCTTTGGAGCTGCCATTCAGGCTTTGGAGGGACAGTGGGTTAGGAACATGAGAGGCTGAAGGACTAATATGAAAGGACCTGCTCAGCGAAGAGTATATACTTTGTCCAAAATGCATGTGCTTCACATCCGCTTATCATATCCGCAACAATGAACTCAATAATCTTCCCTTAACATCCGCAAACTTGGGGGCCACCACACTTTTAGGGCTCTTTGAATCTGCAGTAGTGACACTTCCGGCCCTAGCGGCCGTTACCTTGGGTGTGGGGGTTGCATCCAATTGAACGGAGTAGATATGCCAACTATCCCTCAGTATGTACCTAGCCAGGGCTATGAGGGCCCAACAGGCGTGATCCCGTCGTTAATGCAATCGGGTTATTGATCGCCGGATCGATAACATGGCGATAACAATGTCTAATCTACGATAAGATGTCAATACGCAAGTACCGTGCACACACAATAATGAACATGATGACGAGCTGTCAGATAAAAGGGGATTCCCGCTCGCGTGCCGGCGGTAGCACCCGCTCGCCCTGCCGTAGCTGTCCTGCTTCTTAAGTGTTGGCCTTCGTTGTGGCGCCGGTGGTATCTTGAGAGCCACTCTGATGAAGAGCTTCTGGCGACGTTGGATCCCACCTGGACCAATTGAAAAGTAGCACCAGATTAAGCGAAACCGACCCCTATTGCCTGTCTGGCCATCATCATGTTTACCTCCAACACCCGGGGCACTCTAACAAACTTTGCAGACTTCAGGGAGGAATATGAAGTACTACCTTATGATGCCAATGGACAGTCTTGTTATTGCTGTTCGAGGGATAAATCACGTGACTCTTATATTAGTCATCCCCGTTAACCCTGAAACATCCCAAATGCCGGTTTGACCGAGCCGCGGGGCGTCTACCAGGCTATGTAGAGTGGATAACTGGATATGGATGCTCTATCAATGTCCCAATAATAAATACCTACTGTGCCTTATGCTTACTTGGTATTGCTGGTCTTTGGGAACCTCTCCTCCACCTTCCACCGTCATCCAACTATGCCTGCCGCCTTCATCAATCGTGCAATCTTCGAGTTCCTTCTAGATGAAAAAGCCATTTGTTAAAAACCCACATAGGCTTTAACTGTCATAGCCTCTTTGTCACCACTCATCAGCCTCAGCTACTACACAGACTCTTCCCTGCTGGCTTAGAAGGCTCGGTCATAACGGAACGGCAAGACCATTCGGGTCACACAAGCGAGAAACTTGATTGTTCATAAAGTAGGGAAAGAGAAAGCCCGACGATATCGACACTATGTCTTCACCAGTTCCTCTCCTTCGCCCGCCTATCCCAGGTTCAAAGGGAGGCGCCCGTACACCGAGGCTAGGGCTGGCCATACCTCCATCACCCAACCAGAAGCCCATGGCAGGCAAGGGCAGCGTACCTGAGCTTGCTCCACTAACAACGTCTCAGCGGCCCTCATCACGGCCTGCACCACCTCAGTTACGGTTGGCGACGCCAATGGGTAGTAATACTACGCCACAAGAAGGGCAATCTCTCTCTAACGGTCGACCACCGCCACAACCTCATGTCGGTAGTTCAGCTAGCGGTGCTAGTGACGGGAGCGGGCACTCGAGATCAGACAGCTTTACAATGGTGGACGGGGGGAATAGTGGGTCAGCATCGTCATTCTCATCTTCGGCTTTATCGTATCCGACAGGAGCCCTCCGACACGCCGGTACACCCGATCCAGCCTCCGCGATAAGCTCGGTCTACTCTGACGAGCGAGGTGGAGCGCCCATGGAGCGGGAGGGAAGCAATCATGCTTTACCCGATCTAGAGAAGCTTAGTCTCGAAATGGGCAGGAATCTTGACGTAGAAGATCTAGACGATGATGGCTGGAGAGCAGCAAGTGAGACGAAGAAGATCATCGAATTGGGCAGCCTGGGAGAGGGTGCAGGTGGTGCCGTGACGAGATGTAAACTCGTTGGTGGGAAGACAGAATTTGCTCTCAAGGTATGTTGTCCGTTTCTTGCATTTGACCATGCGGATGTTAATTCCTATCTAGATCATCACCACCGATCCAAATCCAGACGTTAAGAAACAAATAAAGCGAGAACTAGCTTTTAACATAAATTGTGCCTCAGAACACATCTGCAGATACTATGGGGCCTTTGATGATTCTAGCGGCACAATATCTATAGCCATGGAGTTTTGCGAAGGAGGAAGTCTAGATGGGGTCTACCGAGAAGTCAAAAAGCTGGGCGGTAGAACTGGGGAGAAAGTGCTGGGAAAAGTAGCAGAAGGAGTGCTAAACGGCTTGACCTATCTACATGGCCAGAAGATTATCCACAGAGGTAAGGTGTCTCGCGCCAAAATATACGCAGACTTCATTAACAATGAGCGTTAGATATAAAACCCTCAAACATCCTCCTGTGCCGTAACGGCCAAGTCAAACTCTGCGATTTTGGCGTCAGTGGTGAATTCGGAACCAAAGGTGACGCTAACACCTTCATTGGCACATCCTACTACATGGCCCCGGAGCGCATCACAGGTCAATCTTACACCATCACCTCCGACGTCTGGTCCCTAGGCGTTACTCTTCTTGAAGTCGCTCAGCACCGCTTTCCGTTTCCAGCAGACGGAACGGAGATGCAGCCACGAGCCGGGTTGATAGATCTTTTGACCTATATTGTAAGGCAGCCGATCCCAAAGCTGAAGGATGAGAAAGAGCATGGGATTGAGTGGAGTGAGAGCTTCAAGTATTTTATTGAGTGCTCGTAGGTTAAGCCCTTGCGATCTCCTATCTTCGACATTATCATGGCGTGTAAGACTATGCTGACCCAACGTTGCCCATCCAGCCTAGAAAAAGAACCCTCGCGAAGGGCAACACCATGGCGGATGCTGGAACATCCGTGGATCGTCGAGATGAAGACCAAGAAAGTCAACATGGCACATTTCTTGGCCCAGGTTTGGGACTGGAAGGATTGATCGAGACTCGCAAAGGGTTTCCGCAACATACAGAACAATTTGTCTCTTAACCCTCTTATTTCGGTTTGGCTATACGATTCCTCTAAAGGCTTCTATGGCGCCATGCTTTGAGCGACTGCATGGTTTTTACGATTTGACATTGCCGTGTCAAGGAAGCGATAGGCGTTTGGATTCTGCGCCTTTGGTAGGGGCGATGGCGTTCGTGTTCCAGGAGAGGAGCGGGAGGGTTTCCGAGAAAAAGAATGGATGAGTGAGGAAGAAGTTTCGACGGAGATGAATATTGTTAGATCGAGCGTAACGCCATTGGTATTCGGGTTTTAACGTAGCATACCTTAGGTAGTGATTGACTTCTCGACTTTTTCGGATAGCCTGATTTGAAATCAAAATATACTTCTCGAGAGCTACATACCTACCTTGACCCAGTCGTTTCCCGGGTTCGTCTCCACCATGCAGCCCTCGGGCTCTGCTAGGAAAAACCGCACCCGTTTTCGTACCGAGACAAAATGCTAGTTTCTGTCACAAGAAACAATGTCCACGCTCCTTCCTTCTCCTTCCATCTCGGTATGTACTAAGAACCACGAAAAGAGAAAAAAATTCAATCCCATCATCCAACCTTACACAAAAATATATATATATAGATTTAGAAATATCACGATTATTATTTTTCCCTTTTTCATCCATCCATCCCATCCCATCCCACCCCCCAATCCCCCCCTTATATTCCCCCCTTCAACTCCACACCCACACCCACACCCACACACACACAAACCCCACCCCCCGAAATCTTACCACACAAACAGACATCCATCCCACATTTCCGCTATATTATTTAGGTATATACATACATACAAAAATCTCCCAAGCAAATCGAGAAAAAAAGTAAGTGTATCTTACTACTGTATGTATCTTTGGCAAGGGGGTTAACGGACACGGGGCGGAAGCGGTTTCCTTTTTTTCTTTTTTTTTCTTTTTTTTTTGGCAATATGGGAGGGGTTAGGTGGATGTGAAAGATCTTGTGGGGGGGGCGAGGGGTGATTGTTCCTGAGAAGGGGTTTTTTTGCGAAGTATTTCCGAAAGTTGGAAAGGGTGTGTGTGTGTGTGTGTGATTATGCACGCAGAGAAAATCCGTGTTTTAAAAGTTGGTTTTTTGCGATAGGAGAAGAAGAAGAAGAAGAAGAAGAAGAGACGACTTTGATTGAAGGGAAATTACCCCTGGGCTGTGGATATGTGTTTTGATGATGTTTTATCAAGCCATCGTTTATATCAAACTGAAAACGATTTAAACCAATATGACACGAGCCAGCCAACGTCCCATACATAGTATGGAGTTTTCTACTCTGAAACCGCCTTCATCCAATCTCCCTGCCTTACCTCCCCCACTCGTCCCCACCTCAAACGAAAATAAAACCAGCCGGGGGGGGGGGGATGAGAGGGGAGGGGCGTGGGTGGAGGCGGAATGGGGACTGAGAGGCTGGTCGTAACGGCGTTGTGTGGTCGATGTTTGTACGGTTTTTTATCAGAGTCGCGATTTATTCTTTATCGAAGAAGTAATTTATAGTGCAATACCATAACCCCCTATTCTTCTTCTTCTCGGCAGCTAAGAGGGAGGGGGATACGTGGCTTCGAAGGCAGATGGGAGATGAGGGTTTGGGATGTATTCTTTCTGTATAGATGAGACAGTGTCTTGGTTTTTTTTGGTTTTTTTTGGTGGGTTGGGTTTGTTTTGATGTTTCGTGCTCTACATATATGTTTTGGTAATAGTTCTTTTGGGTGTTTATTGACGTGGGTGGGGTGTTGGGGGTTCAAGGGAGATTCAGATGTTGCTTTCGTGGTGTTTTGAAGGCTTGTAGACTCGATGGTGGATTTGGTTGGGGGGAAGGTGGAAGCGTAGACGAAGGGCGATGATGGTTTCACTCTTGAAATAAGGATAGATGCTGTGGATAGATGGGTATTACTATCTCGAAAACCCAATATTCTTCAACTAATCCCGGCTTTGCTTTTACGAGAGAGCCTCCTCGGTCCTTCACTAATGGCTAATCTTCTTGAAGAGACTTGAGACCGAGGCAAGGGGTTCGGGGCAAAGGACGGGTCGGAAAGCGTGAGGTAGGTTGAACTTGTATTATTCCCTTCTTGTATAGTAGTTGTGAAGACAATATCTTAAGATGTTTATAGTGGGTTGGATTTTGTTTAATCTCGCTCTTGAGCTCCAACGTGTTTTTATGAAAAGCCTTCAATCCGTGGGTACGAATCCGATGTTCCAACGCGGCCTGAAAGTGCGCGATCCACGCTCTTGTGAAACCCCCCCCCCCCCCAAACGCCGGCACACCTCACCCACTCGACCCCAACCGCCTACATCGTCGACGCCGGCCTCACCACCCTCCTCGCCACCCACTCCCAACTGCACGTCCCCCGTGGCGTCTCCTCTTCAAACCGACTGACCGCGCTCCTGAAGCTTGTCTCCCTCGACGGCACATCTCGCTCTACCCGCAGCGAGGGCGTAGAAGACGAAGGCGGGAAATACGACGCCGACCAATCCATCATCGCGGGCGCTCTGGGCATCTCTTCCTGCATCGGTTCGCGCTCTGATAACGAAGAGGAAAGTAAGCGATCTTCTTCCCTCGGTTCGAGCAGACTGCGCAGCTGGTCTTGCACCGGTGATAATGGTGGAGTGAGGTCGTAGTGGAAGTGGCGAGTCGGTGGGGACTCTGAGCGGCTGTAGTTGCGTCGCGTATATGCAGGTGGAGACTCCTGGTACGCCTCACGGTCCAATCCCGGAAGCGCTTCGTCCGACGTGAGCCACATTTGCTCGTCGGGCAGCCAGACCATGGGGGACGGGGAGGTGTGGGAGCGCGCGCGTTGTTGAATGCTGGTTTCGGGAACTGAGAGGGTGAGTTGCGGGGGTGGGGGAATGTTGCGGCGTTGGGGGATGGAGTGGTGAGGGTCGAAAAGGGGCTCGTCTGGCCGCGGTCTCCTAATTCGGCGGAGGATACAGCAGGATTGGACGTCGCGAGTGTCGGGGAAGGGGCCTCTTCTGCCGCCTAGTCTTCGAGAAGGGAGGGGTGGAAGAGGCTTCATTGTACAGCTTCGGGGATGGTAGTAGTCGTGGTTTTGTAGGGTGTTCTCGGCGTACGTGCGGAGAGTGTTCTCTGTATAAGCGCTTCTTGAGGTTTGGTGTGGAATAGAAGGCGGGTCTGAGACGGCGAAGTGACTGTCGTTGGTAGGAGATACAGCGAAGAGTGAAAGATCAACCAGTTCATCGTTTGGCTCCATGGCAATATGAATTAAAAATTATTCGTTCGTCCTAGAAGTACATATGCCAGCGATATCGAATCGTCCCTCAGCTTCAAAAGTACGAACTTTATGTTATAATCGTCAGTGAACTGATAGTCAGATTAAAACCGGTTGTGGGATATGGATAACAGGGCGAAGGATGGGTTCTTTGAGGGAGGAAGCAGGTGATGCTTTAATCCTAGATCATGCAATATTGAAAGATTGGCGCCAGATTCCCGCCAAGGAGGCAGTGTTTTGAATTATTGCAGGTGGCCTTACAACTGTGCAGTAGCTATACGTAAACCTTGGATATCTGATGATATGGAAAACAACGCCGCCGATAGATGACCCCCAGGGCTCAAATTGAACAGTCGGTTTGGTTTATTGCGATGTTGGAATTGGCTACTAGAGGAAGAAGGTAGATGTTGGAAGGAAAGTTTGACGGGACGGGCTAAAGGCCTCCACAAGTGTATGTAAGTAATGCGGTTAGTTCGGGGAAGCCGTGGAAGATGAAGTTCAACCTGCCAGAAGAGTATAAGCCCCCTCAAGGTGCTGCATGACAAGATATACTAAGCAGCGTGCATACACAACGAAGAAAAGATGGAGGCGGATTGGGGCAAAGGCATAGCATTGCAGCAATGTTACTGCAAATGAGAACGGCATCGAGGATGAGTTACTGCCACCGAAAAGGAAGGGTGGCTTCGACGGTCATCCATCCAGAGTCGCATTGGAACCTGTCAGAGATATCTAAGCCGAGGGCCTTGTAGTGTTGTTGAATTAGAATAGAGTATTCGCAAGTAAAAGTTGGTTTTTGCGAGGCTGTGCAGAGCCCATGTACATCAAGTGGTAGGCTGTGTGGCCTTCAACCTCTAACCCCCATTTAACGTTGCGGAAGTTTTGCGGAAGTCTTGCATCATTAGTACACGCTAGTTTAAGAATGTACTTTGATCGGTGAGGCATCCCTGGTCGTGCCAGACAAGTTGTACCATAATGCAGCATTCTTCGTAATCTTAAGTAGTCGGATTATCCAACATCAGAGTCCTCTGCGCCTTCACTACGACAAGGTTGATCTATGCCATGATCATGATGCTTGCATGACAAGTCCTGCTTCAGAGCGAGACTGTCCATATCGACAGCGCCAACAGCGCCAACGTAATATCTAATCTCGGCGTCCAGCGACAGTGATCGTTATCTCTCGTAGGCTGGACCAACTCCGTCATAGCTGCAGTGGGAAAGGCATGCTGTAGCGAGCTCCGGAGGCATACGCCGCAGGCCTGACGTTGCATTTTGTCATAACCTGATAACAATGGTAGATATTGAGGCCGACATTGAAGGGGTCCCTGATCCAATCATGGGCTGGAATTCCGAATTCTGATGGCGGAACTCTCTAATCCTTCAACCCAGCGGTGGCAACGGGATCAACCCGCCAGGATCGATGCCTTCACGAATTGCAGGAGAGCGGTGCTAGTCGTCCAACGTTTATACAAAATGCTTTCGGAGCGGGAACAAATCTCAATGACCTGAAAGGCGCAGCATGTCAACTGTTGGGAGTTTTACTATACTACTCATGCTATCAAACTTACCAGATCCTTTATCACACTGTGGCATCCAAGTGGCAAGAATCCTCTGTTACAGAATGTGTTTCATGGACGTCGTTGAACCCGCTCATTTTACGTGCAGAATCCTTTCGTACTCTTTTCCCGAATGTTCGTGATAACAAATTTGCGTTCAAAGTGCTAGTCTGCACTGGGTCGTAGAATCCATGGGGTCGTAAGCTCCATTGATACAGCGATTCAGAACTTGGTATCCCTTGGCTTTCGGAGCAACTGCGGTGTCGTTAGAGACGCACGATACTGTCACTTTAGGTTTTGGTTTTTCGATCTCTTCCGGAACCGACTGCAGAGGAAATTGCCCGTCATCAACTTCCAACGGGAAAACTCCCGATATCTAGCTGAGTAAGTGGACCTGGTTACCATATCAATGTGACATGGTGTGTCAAAATCCTCGATAAGAAAAGGCTCAGAGCTTTTGCGAGCTCCGAGCCGAGAACCAATTCGACTGTCAAGCTGAACAACCTTGCCGAAGTCTTAGTCGGGATACCCTTTGGTCCTTCAGCAGAGCTTAAGACCAAACACTGAGCGATAGTAACAACCGATCCTCCCTTCCGCTGAACCCTTCTTCTGTCGCTGTCATGAGACATCCGTGAAAACCGTCAAAAGCCCATGCCGGCTATGCAGTCCTGACCGATTCCCGACGCTTTTTTTTGGATGCATAACTTCTTATATGGCGCAAATGGCAAATTAACTGCTGGCGACCAATTCCTCCAGGATGGATGAATGCTACACGTCGATGCTGCAAAGTGGAAAAGTGTGATCTGCAAGCTTACTATTTCGAGAAAGGTTATCTTAAAAAGTCCAATAGAACTAATCTGTTTAGGAGCAAGGCCGAGTTTGCGAAAATAGATGGAATCGGAGAAAGGGATGAGGACATAGCATTTCCTGGAACAAGTACAGAGCATGGCCTCCGCTCTAGAGGTTGCTCTTTGATCAGCTGGGCGTTCTTATGCTTTGTCCTGCGAGTCGACATTTATGGCTTTCAATATGGGGGGTATAGAGAATCTGCTCTATGATTGGAAGATTGGAAGATTTATATGCCAATGCTGTGCAAACGCGGAAGGGTTGTGTTATGGAAAGCGAACAGCCTTCGCGGGGAGGGTCGGCAATTCCGAAAGGTAGTAGGAGTACTTTCATGAAACGACAAATCTGGTAAAGCAGAGAGAAAAAACAGCTAAGAACTGAGCAGTCCAGGGAAGAAATCTTCGAGCAGTTGAACATCTGAAAGATCAGATACATCAGTAGTAGTGGGACATAGGGAGCAGAAACATGTTTGAGAGTGTAACTGCTCGGAGGGGCTGACGCCAATTGTCCATTGTACCAAAGCGAAGCCAACAGAGGTACTTTGTCCATAACCGCACGATCAAACAGTGCAACAGAGGTCAGAACTAGTATTGTTGGAAGGAATGGAAGAAAACAACTGGGAAATGCACTCGAAACCCTGTTGGATCAGAGGGAGCTGAAGATGTATTGCTGGGGCGCCACACATAGTAAGCGGAACGCCTCATGGCCTAAAATCCTGCAAGATCTGCTTCGAACATATCCGCTCACTTGCAGTTTCTTCTCCGCCAGTAACCCCCCGTACAACTGACGGGGACTGGGCGAATACCAGTTGAATGGCCTCATATATTTAATAAATACTATAATAGGCTTAATAGCTAAGGCAAATAACATCGGCGCCGACGACTCGGAGGTGTGCTGCACGTACTACTAGGGTGCGAATCTGTTTAAAACATGTTTTTGACTAACTCCTTTAGGCTAGCTCAAAGCATGTTTTAAACACAGGGGTGGTTTATATTTATAGTATCAAATTAATAGAGGGTCGGTCAGGAGCCTAATAGGCCTGCAGGTTGACCCCTTCACCATGTCAAGGAAGCTCCAAAAGCACCTGGCCGTCGATAATGCTATCCAAATACTCGTTGAGGGTATCCTCGCTCGAAGGATTGAGCCTGGCCATAGCAATTTCCTCCTTCAATAGTCTATCCTCCATTTCACCGTAGGCATTGCACGGTATTTCGTCTTTCTGATACGATGATCTGCTGATAGTTGTCAGCAACAGTCTGATTGACTGATCTATCACCTCGTTGCGAAGGCATTGAGCTATGGGGGATGTCAAAAGGCCTGTAGGCTGTATTCTAGGCTGTAGCTGAAGCAGCTGGAGGTGACAGCGACGTGGCGACAGCAAGGTAATCCTCCAATCAATGGCCCTTGTATGCTTACATAATTAAAAGCGTTGTTTAAAACAATAAAAAGCCGCTAGGAGGTTTTAAACACGCTTTTTGTAGAAAAAGCGGTTTTTTTCGTTCCCTAGCTGCACGTGTCGTGTGAATAATAGGCTGAGCTAAAAGGCTAGTGGCGCGCTAGTGTTTCCGCTTGGACCAAAGTGAACGATTGATACATTTACCCCTGACGCTAACACATCTGACTTCATCCGCCCAATTGTTGCACTCAACGCAGGATCCCCCGACATGCGGTGCGACGACAGGAAACACCGCAATGTTTTCCTTAGAGCTTCATATTCAGACCAGGAAGTAGGTGACATGTGATGCCAAACCGACTCCAGTTTCCCCTCTTCCGCTGTCACCAACAGTCATGCGTGACATGGATTACAGTACCGGTTTATCCATTGGTAATATTGACAAGTATTGAGCCGGAGCCGCCTCCCCACTCGCAAATGAGGTTACTATTTCAATACACGGTCTCGTCCAATCAAACACGAGAAGCGGGGCAGTAGCAAGTCGCAAGTGGTAATCTTCCCTGCAAGTTCTGGTCTGGGTGGTGGAGCCAGTATCGATCATTACGTGAAGTTGGCAACCTAACACCGGCATCCCACCCAATCAGACACCGCTTTGCCGCTTGTATACTGTGTACCCCCCATTACCCTCCCCTTTCCCCTTTCCCCTTTTCCCTCTTCCCGATCAGCGGATTAATCTCACGGGAGGTATAAGGATCAGGTACCCGCGGCATAGCCTGTTTCTGTTTCTTCCTCTGCCCAACACCCAAATTTCACTCGTACTTCTTTTAAAAGTAATCTGCCCACCTGTCTCTGCTCGACTTCGGTCATCACACTCTTTAAGACAGAAACTCGCGACAACATACTACACTCTCTTAATTCTTCACCTTCAACCTACCTACCTACTTCTTAAAACCCCAACCTTCAAGAACCTTTACCAAATTCAAAATGCGTTACTCATTCGCTGTCACCGCTCTTTTGGTGGGTGCGGTCACCGCTACCCCGGCTCTTCAAGCCTCCCAGCCCATGGTCTCCCAGATTGGCGATGGACAGATCCAAGCTCCTGGCCCATCCTCCGCACCGGCCTCTGCACCCGCAGTGCCAGCGTCCAGCAACTCCCCAGCGAGCTCTGCGCCAGCTGCTCCCCCGGTCTCTATCGTGATGAGCACGCAGGAGGTGACCATTACCAGCTGCGGTCCCGAAGTGACCAGCTGCCCGGCTCGCTCCACCGTGGTCTCGACCACTTCTTTCCCGGTCACCCAGCCGAGCGCTCCCGCCAGCTCTGCGCCTGCTGTTCCGGCTTCTTCCGCACCAGCGACTAGCGAGGCTTCTTCTGCCCCAGCGACCAGCGAGGCTTCTTCTGCCCCAGCGACCAGCGAGGTTTCTTCTGCCCCAGCGACCAGCGAGGCTTCTTCTGCCCCAGCGACCAGCGAGGCTTCGTCCGCGCCTGCCGTTCCAGCTTCAAGCAACTCCCCCGCCTCGTCCCCAGCTGCTCCCGCTGTCCCGGCTTCTTCTGCCCCAGCGACCAGCAAGGCTTCGTCCGCGCCTGCCGTTCCAGCTTCAAGCAACTCCCCCGCCTCGTCCCCAGCTGCCCCCGCTGTTCCGGCTTCGTCTTGCCCAGCCACGTGCTCCCCAGTGACCATCTACTCGACCGTCACCGTGGCTGCCAGCCCATCGCCTGCCCCGGCCGGCCCAGCTTCGTCCGCACCCGCCGTCCCGGCTTCCAGCAACTCCCCAGCCAGCGCCTCAGCTGCCCCAGGTGTCCCAGCTTCATCCGCACCTGCAGTGCCAGCTTCCAGCAACTCCCCAGTTCAGGCTAGCCCAGTTGCCCCATACCCAGTCGGCCCATCCGGTGTTGGCGCTCCCGCCAGCTTCCCTAGTGGAACCGGTGCATCAGCGTAAGCAATACTTCCGTCCTCCAAGCCCTCCCATCTTACTAACATTAAACAGCGGTCTCCCCAAAGCCACCGGCCCAGCTGCATTCACCGGCGCCGCCAGCACCGTCGGCAGCTCCTTCGCTGTTGTCGCACTGGGTGCCATCGCCGCTGTTCTCCTCATCTAAGACTCTCATATCGCTACGAATGACCTTGCCCATATATTATGGAGAGGTTTACCAATGGATATAGATCTTCGATGATGGCGGGTTTCATGCTTGTCAAATTTTTCGGGTGGGGTTGACGGATGGTGTGTAATGGTTGATTGGAGACATAAAAGGTCCACATTGGATGTGGAATTTATTGGCTTCCCTTCTGGTGGGGTGTGGTGGTTGTACATACGAGAGGAAAATCGAGGATGTGATTTCAATCTCTCACTTTGACGTTTGTGAATCACGAATTCATCATGATCGCTTTGATTGATTCTATCCACCCCCTTACTTGCGCCCACGCATCCCCATTTCCCCACCCCACCCACTCCCACTCCCACCACAACTCCCCATCCCATCCCATCCCATCCACCCACCACCATCCCCACCCAACCGCACCTATCCCATCCTAGAATCCAAATTCCCCCTTCCCGACTAACACCAGCCAAAGCTCAAACCCACA
>JAABUR0100005648.1_pt1 | contig 15793 bp, 14 predicted proteins | sample 5560091 | NCBI WGS metagenome assembly JAABUR01 (sample SAMN10711879, study PRJNA513375) | rock metagenome | isolation source: Antarctica rocks | place: Antarctica: Victoria Land, University Valley sud
GCAACGTCGGCTTCTACCGTGTAATCGTCGCGGTCACCTGGTCGGCGAAGAGCTGTCCTGCCGGCTCGTGCACCTACGCGACGGCCGAGTTGCAGAACGTCTCGACTGATCCGGTGTTCAACCTCAGCACCGGTAGCGCCAGCACCGGACAGGTGAACGCGGCGCTGGCCGTGACGTCACCGGGTGACCAGTCCACGACGACCGGCGTCCCGGTGTCGTTGCAGTTGCTCTACAAAGGCGGAACCGGCCAGGTGACCTGGACCGGCACGCTACCGAGCGGCCTTTCGCTGGACCCGGTGAGCGGTGCCATCTGGGGTACCCCGGTGTGCGGCTCTTCGGCTGGCTGCCCGGTGACCATCACCGGCACCGACCCGATCGACCCAGCCAGCACCATCAACTTCCTCTGGCGGGTGAACGCGGTGCCGGCCATCTCCAACCCCGCCGACGGCCAAGTGATCACCAGCGACGCCGGAGCCGCCATCTCGCCCCTGACGCTGACCGCGGCCGGTGGGTCCGCGCCGTACGCCTGGTCCATCACCACGCTGCCGGCCGGCCTGATTCTCAACGGCGCCACCATCTCGGGCACGCCGACGACCGGAGGAACGACCAACATCATGGTCAGCGTGGTCGACCAGTCCGGCAAGAAAGACACCAGCACGTTCAGCTGGACGGTCCGGCCCGACGTCGTCAACCCGGGCAACCAGGCCTTCGATGTCGGTAAGCAGGTCAACCTGACGCTGGTGGCCAGGGGATTCAGCTCACCGGTGACCTGGACCGTGGGCTCCGGCGCGCTGCCTGCCGGAGTCAGCCTGAACGCGGCGACCGGGGTTCTCAGCGGCACGCTGACCGCGATCCAGACCGTCGCCACGACCGTGACCGCGACAGCGGGCAGTCAGACCGATTTCGTCGCCTTCAACTGGGTGGTCTCGGGGGGCCTCGCCGCCTACGGCAGCCTGTCGGGCCAGTGCGTCGACATCAGCGGCAACCTGGCCGCTGCCAAGACCGCGGCTATCGCCTATACGTGCGGCGCCCAGCGTAACCAGTACTACTCCTACGCCGTGGACCGGTCGTTGCACGTCACGACCGGAGGTGCGGACATGTGCCTGACGGCGAGTGGCAACGCCGCGGGATACAGCGTTGTCAGCTACACCTGCGGAACATATTCGGCCTTGCAGACCTGGTCATTCGTCGCCACCGGCGGTGGCGTCCAGATCAGGCTGGTCGGGTCCTCACCGGTGCTGTGCCTGGATGCCAGCGGCACCTCGACCGCATCCGGGACGCCCCTGGATGTCGTCTCGTGCACCGACAGCAGCCGTAGCTCCCGAGACGTCTGGGTACCCGGAGGATGAGGCGCAACGACATCCGGCGGTGGACGTTGGAGCGCCGGAACGCGGCTGGTGATCGCGAGGCCGGCTTCACCATGCTTGAGGTGATGGTGTCCATGAGCCTTATGAGCTTCTTCATGGTCATGTTCACCGGCGCGATCCTGCAGATGTACAACGTCTCCAACAAGACAGACGCGATCACCAACTCCTCGACCCAGCTCAATATCGCTTTTCAGCGCATCGACAAGCAGGTTCGCTACGCAGCGGCCATCAGCCCGCCGAATCAGACGCGGAGCGCCCTGGGCGGGTGGTACGTCGAGTTCGTCAACACCACGTCCGGGATGGACGCCTGCTACCAGCTGCGGGTCCTCGGCGGGACATTGCAGGAGCGTTCCTGGAGTGGCACCCCGTCGGTTGCTCCGACGTGGGTACCGCTCGCATCGGGAATCGTCATGCCGACGGCCACACCGTTCATGTTCGCCACCGCTGCGGGTAGCCAGACCAGCCAGCGATTGAAGGTAACCTTGACGGCGTCGGCAGGCTCGGACAAGTCCGGCGCCACGTCGCAGACCGCAGTGACTTTCGCTGCCATGAACAGCGGCCAGGTCAGTTCATCAACCAATGACGGCAGCAGCCTGATCTGCCAGAACACCCCAGATGGCGGACGGCCATGACGGCACGGCGACTATCCAACCGACTCAGCGGCCGGGCAGCGACGTTGCGGCGGGATGAGCAAGGCTCCATCCCCATGGTGATGCTGATCATCCTGGTATGCGTGTCACTCAGTGCCATCCTCGTTCCCAGTTTCATCCGGCTGAACAGCTCCACCCGCAGCGATGTCACACGGGTGCGCGCGCTGCACGCGGCCGAAACTGGATTACAGGTCGGCCTCGGTGCGGTTCGTTCCGCGGCTACCACCTCGGGCCAGGGCGACAACACCAAGCTGCCGTGCACCGGTCAGCTGAGCGGAGTGGTCGCCAGTGGGGCAGCCCAGTACCGCGTCTCGATGGTGTACTTCGATCTCGACCCCCGTGGCAAGACCGCGAGCTGGCGCAACGCGAACTCGATCAGCTGTGGTGACCTGCCCAGCCACACCCCGTCCTTCGTCGCGATGACGTCGGTGGGATCGAACAATGCGGCGTTCGGCGGTTCCGGGGACCGGACCCTCGATGCCACGTATGCGATCCGGACCAATAACCAGAACATTCCCGGCGGCCTCCTCCAGAACTACTACGAGAAGGTGGCGACCTATCTTGCTCTCTGCATGGATGCGGGGTCGGCCACGCCGGCGGCGGGCACACCGCTCACCGTGCAGACGTGCCAGAACAACGTGCCGGACAGGCAGAAGTTCTCGTATCGGAACAACCTGTCGCTGGTGCTGAACTCGACGGTCACGCCGACCAGTGCAGGCATGTGCCTGCAAGCCGATCCGGGAGGCAGCGGCACCGTGCTGTTCGAGCCGTGCCTCGCCAGCGACAGCACCAGCCTGTACAAGCAGCAGTGGAGCTTCAACGACAGCGCCCAGTTCCAGAGCGCCACCAGCTCGGGTGCTGATCTCGGCAACCAGTGCCTCGACATCCAGGCGGTGGACATGGCGGGCAGCAACGTGATCCTGGGTGGCTGCGGCTCGTATCCGCAGCGGCAGGGCAACTGGCTGCCCAGTCCGGCGTCCGGTGCCGGGATGGCGGGGCCCAACACGAACCAGCTCGTCAACTTCAAGCAATTCGGCCGCTGCCTGGACTTGCAGAGCTGGGGCCTGAGCAATCCGCTGATCGCGTGGCCCTGTAAGCAGACTCCGAGTGGGGCGCCCGGCTGGAATCAGCGCTGGGTGTACAACAGCACCACCAAGACACTGTCGACGGACTATTCTCCGGTCAACTCCGGGCCGGGCAACCCGACACTGCCGTACTGCGTGAAAGCCCCCGTTTCGACAGCCAGCGGGACGGCGCTGCGTGCGTACGTCAACCCGTGCCCCGACCCGTCCACGCCGACTCCGGCCAACATGCAGTGGCAGAGCCACACATCGGTCACCGACACCTACCGCGACAGGTACACCTACGTCGACTCCAGCGGCCGGTGCCTGCAACCGAGCACGAGCGACCTCTACATCGACGCCGGCAATAGCGGGAACTCTGCCGGCAACACCAGCTACGTGGTTGTTGCCCCGTGCGACGGTTCCCTGCTGCAGAAGTGGAACGGCGACCCCAACGTGCTGACCGGCTCGCCGCTGCGCGACGCCAACGAGCGCTGAGGCAGCCGATCATCCCCGCTCGACATACGCCGACGGGCAGTCCTGGCTATGGCGGTTCTGGGCAACGACGGCGTGAAGCTCGTCGCAGCGCATGGAGCCCATGACCAAGGACACGCCGATTGCCGTGGCCGGCTAGGCGGTCCGGCGGCCGCAGCTCTCGGTCCTGTCGGCATCGCGCTGATGCACCACGGCTAGGGCATTCCGGCCGGCAGCACATCCGGTCGGAGCCCGGCAAGCTTGCGGCGGCAGAGGAGGGCAGGGCGTGCGGCCTGCCGCCGGGCGGTTGCCGGGCTCAGCCCAGCGAGCCACCGAGCTGCTTGCGGAGCTGTGCCTCGGCGGCTGGAGTCTGGGGCGCCACGAACACCTGCAGTTGCGCGGTGAGCGTGGTCCCCACGTCGACGGAGGTCACCTTGCCCGTGCTGCCTGGCGCGAACTGCAGCGAGGTCACCAGGGCTCGGCGCGGGCCGGTCACCTGAATCGAATGCAGGAACGCCCGCTCATCAGCCAATGTTCCGGTGGCGACCACGTTGATGGGAATGGCGAAGAGGTGCCCGGCCGGGTTTCCGGTCGGAATGGTGCCGGTTGCCGCTGAGCCGGCGATACTCGCGGTTACGGGCGCCCCCACCGTGATACCCGTGACGGATACCTGGGCCTTCGTCGCCTGGCTGAGCAGCTGGCGGGTGTAGGCGGGCAGATCGCTGTCGACCGGCAGCCCTCGGCGTGCCTCACGCAGGGTGGAGCCGAGGACCGCCAGCTTGTCGTTCTCGGCACGCAGTCGATTGACCTTCACTTGGAGCAGGGCCGTGTCGGCCCGGACGTCCGAGGTCTGATGCTTGATGGCTGACGTGCCGGACATCTCCGGGCCGATCACGGCGAACCAGCCGAGTGCCGTCAACGCGGCCGCCCCCGCCGCCGCGCCGCCGAGCCACGTCTTGCTTGATTGCGTTCCGGTCGCCATTACTTGGTTCCGTTCTTGGCCGCAAACCGGTGGGTGAAGAGCTGATTCGTCATGGTCAGCTGCACGTTGTACTTGACCCCGGTGCTGCTGGACTGGTTACTCGCGGGATAGGGCTCCACAACGCCGGTGAGCAGCTTCAGCTTGTCCACGAAGGACGATACGTCAGCGAGTTGCTTCGCCGACCCGGATACGGTGACGCTGCCGATGTGCTGCCGGCCGGATGCGTCCAGGGCCGCGGCGCCGCTTCCCGACGACGCGGCGGCGCTGCTGTTCACCACCACGGCGAGCTGGTCGATCGTCATCCCCGTGGGAAGCTGGGCGCTGATCTTGCCGAGCAAGGACGCCAGGTCGACATCGCTGGTCATCAGGCTCGCCACCTGCGACTGCACCTGCCCGATGCTGCCCTGGATCTGCACCACGCCGGCGTACTTGCGCTGCTGGGCCTGCAACTGCGCGGTACGGGCTTGCTCGCTGGTCAAGTCGTCCGTCGCCGCCCGGCGCTGCATCGTCGCGTAGCCGTAGCAGGCGATGCAAACCAGCAGCAGCAGAGTGAACGCGGCAATCAGGAGCTTGCGGATCAGCCGCAGCTTGCGCGCGACAAGAACCTCTGGTGGCGTCAGGTTGGCATAGATTCCCCAGCCCGGCATGGTGCTCCAGAGCTGATCGGGTCGAATCAGGGTCGTCATGCTGCCGCTCCCATCGCAAGGCCGATCGAAACCGCGGTGGCTGAGGCTTCGGCCTCATCCGGCTGCGTCTGCTTTCCCGCCCAGCGGTTACGGATGTGCTGCATCGGAGCGAGCACGTTGGTCGGGAGGCCTAGCTGCTCGGACAGGAGCTCCGCGAGGCCGGGTAGCCGCGATGCGCCGCCGGTCAATGACACGCGCTCCACCACCGCTCCGTTGTTGGTGGAGCCGAAGTAGTGGATGGAGCTTCGGATCTCGGCGAGCAGCGGCCGTACCGATTCGTTGAGGTTCTTTGTGATCTCGGCGTGGTGGCCGCGCAGGCCCATCTCGGCCTTGGCGGACTCCGCATCCGTCTGACTGAGGCCCATGTGCTCCATGAGCTTGGCGGTCAGCTCGTCGCCACCGCGGGAAATGGTGCGCACCACCTTGGGAACGCCATGGCTGTGGATGACGATGCTCGTCAGGTGCGCACCCAGGTCGATGACTGCCTCGACCGACAGCTGCTCGTGGGCGATCGAGCGCAACACCGCGAACGACGATAGGTCCACCCGGGCGACCTTCAGGTTGGCGCGTTCGACCGCTTCCACCGCCGCGAGAACCGGTTGCCTCGGGGTCGCCACGAGCAGCCCGCTGACGGTCTCGGCTTCCGGGTCCACCTCGCCGAGCTGAGCGAAGTCGATCAGCACCTGGTCCATGGGCAACGCCACGATCTCGCGGGCCTGGAACGGCAGGGCCTTGGCACGCTGCTGCGGGCTCAGGTTCGGAACGGTCATGTCACGCACGACCACTTGCTGGTTGGTGATTCCCAGGATGACGTTGCGGCACTCGAACTTGTTGGCTCGCCACAGTGCTTTCAACGCCGCGGTGACGGCCGACTGATCCGTGACCACGCCGTTGACCACAGCGCCGGGGGGCAGTGGCACGCTGCCGAGCCCGTGCACCGTCACCGATGGCCGGCCTTCGTTCGTTCCAGGAGAAAGGATTGCGGCACGCACGGCCGTAGCCCCGATGTCCACGCCGATGGCATGACCGTCGGGGTTGATCGGGCCGACCTTCGCGATGCCGGTCTGATGGTGCTTCATGGGTTCTCCGAACCGGATCAGTGGATCCCTGAGGTCAGGTGGCTAAGACGAGAGAGGAGTAGAGACCGGTTATCGGAGCGCCGGCGAAGATGGCCAGCACAGCCGCGAGGATCATGAAGGGCCCGAAGGGAATGGCGCTCTTGCGGGTGGCGCGCCCCGTTGCCAGCAGCAGCATGCTGAGCACGCCGCCGATCAGGAACGCGCCGAAGGCCCCGATGAGCGCGGCGGAGTAGGAAAGAAAACCCAGAACGCCGCCGATCACGCCGGCGAGCTTCACGTCCCCGAAGCCCATGCCCGCTGGATAGGCGAACACCAGCAGGAAGTAGCAGCCGTACAATGCTAAACCGCAGATCCCCGCTCGCACCAGCGCCGCCGGCTGGTCCAGCTGCACCGCGGCAATGGTCAGCAGCAGGCCCAGCACCGGGTACGAGGGCAGCACGATGGCGTTGGGCAGGATCTTCAGGTCCAGATCGATCAGGGTCAGCGAGATTCCGACCGCGGCGAAGAAGAGATAGGCCGGCAGCGCCGGCAGTAGATGCAGGCGGTCCAGCCGCCAGGCCAGTGCCATGAACAGCACCGGTGTGAGCAGCTCCACCACTGGATAGCGGACGCTGATAGGTGCCGCGCAGTCGGCGCAACGGCCGCGAAGCAGCAACCAGCCCAGTACCGGGATGTTGTGGCGCCTGCGAATCGGGTGTTGGCAGGACGGGCACCGCGAGGACGGCCGGGACAGCGAGAGCTCCAGTGGGACCCGGTGGATCACCACGTTCAGGAAGGAGCCGATCGCGAGACCCAGCAGGGCCACCGTGGCCATCAGCAGGGGCATCGGGCGTTGCCTTCCGGACCGGAGTTGCTGTGCTGGGGAAAGAGCTGCGGCCAAAACTTCCCGAGTGCCCGGTGGCCTTGGTGGAAGTCATGGGAGTACCTCTTCGGCGGATGGGATTGTCAGCGGCGCGCAACCGCCTGTGGCGAGGAGTGCAAATCTCCTCGCCACAGGGCGGCTGGTGCGCGGCGGATCAGGTGGTGGCGGTCTTGCCGGTGCTGCTGTCGTACTTGTAGGTCTTGTGCCCGCTAGTTCCGTAGGTGCCAGAGACGGTGTAGCTCGTGGCGCCGGGAGTGTAGGTGAGCTTGACGTTGCTGGATACGTTGATGGTCTGCTGGTCGGTGCCGAGCGCCGGGCTGTGCGCGGTTCCGTCGCCGGCGGCAGTGCAGGTCAGGCCCAGGGTGGTACCAGCGCCGGTGACGACCGTGCCGGTCGGGTACGTGTTGTTGTTGTCGGTGTAGCAGGCCTCGATCGCCGAGATGGCGTTGCGTACGTCGGACTGCGCCGACTTGTTCTGGGCACCGGTCTGGTAGTTCAGGTACAGCGGGATGGCGATCGCGATCAGGATGCCGATGATCACGACGACCACCAGCAGCTCGATCAGGGTGAAGCCGCGGTCACCCTCGGCGCGCTCCTCGCGGAGCTTCTGGAGCTTGTTGAGCATGGGGAGCCTCCTGGCTCGTTCGGTTGGCGTCGGCGAGGGGCCGGACTGCCTGACTGTGAACTCATAAGTAATTTCGGCGTAAGGCGATGGGACTTAAGGCTGAATGACCGCGATCTTCACTGGCGTAGTAACGATCACGTGACGATGCTGATCAGTTGGTTTGAATGTGCTGGTAGATAGAGAACATCGGCAGATAGAGGCAGACCACCATCGTGCCGATGACGGCTCCCAGCAGCACCACGAGCAGCGGCTCCATGGCCGAGGTGAGTGACTCGGTGGCCGTTTCGACCTCGTGGTCATAGAAGTCCGCGACCTTGTCGAGCATGTCTGTGATCTGGCCGGTTTCTTCACCAACCTCCAGCATCTGGACCACCATGTTCGGAAAGAGCGGATGCCGGGACAGCGGCCCGGACATCTGGGAGCCGACCCGGACGGCGTCGCGCACCTCCTCCATCGCCTCGGCCACGACGGTGTTGCCGGCCGTGCCGCCGACGATTTCGAGGGCTTGGATAATCGGGACGCCGACCGACAACAGCGTTCCGAGGTTGCGAGCCCATCGGCTCAGTGCCAGCTTGGTGAACAGCGAGCCGAACACCGGCAGCTTCAGCTTCAGCTTGTCGACCCGGAGCCGGAACGCATAGCTGGTGCGGATAGCGTGGCGATAAACGCGCAGTGCGGCGAAGCCGCCGATCAGTGCCAGCGGTAGCACCCAATACATATTGTGGGAAAGGGTGACCATGATTTGAGTCGGCAGCGGCAGCGCGCCACCGAGGTTCTTGAACATCTTCTCGAACACCGGAACGATGAAGATGATCACGCCGGTACCCAGCAGCAGCGAGAACAGCAGCACGATGACCGGGTACGTCATGGCGGACTTGATCTTCGCGCGCAGGTTGGCATCGGACTCGTACATCCGCGCGATCCGCGACAGCGCCTCGTCCAAGAAGCCGCCGGTCTCACCGGCCTTGATCATGTTGACCATCAGCAGCGGAAAATGGTCGGCGTGCAAGGCCATCGCCGTCGACAGCGTCATGCCGCCCTGCACGTCTGCTCGGGTCTGGCCCAGCGCCGCCTTGAGCTTCGGCTTGGTGGTCTGGTCTTCCAGAATGGCCAGGGAACGCAGCAGCGTCAGCCCGGACGTCGTCATGGAGGCGAACTGGCGGGACAGGATGGCCAGGTCCTTCAGGCTGGTCCTGCCGCCGAAAGACGGCAAGTTGAGGTCCTTCTGCAGGCCTGAGCCGGCGCCGGTGACCGAAAGCGGCACCAGCCGCTGGTCGGCGAGCGCGTTGGCCGCGGCTTCGGCAGATTCAGACTCGATCCTGCCCTTCGACATGACGCCGGTAGCGTCGATGGCCTCGTAGCTGAAGGTCTTGGTGGCCACCGGGTCAGATCCTCGCCAGTCGCTTGAACTCGTTCGGGTCGTGTGCGAGTTCCAGGGCCGTCGACTTGCTGATCACCTGGTCGGCGTAGCGCTGGGCCAGGTGCTGGTCGAAGCTGATCATGCCGGCGTCGGAGGAGGACTGCAGGAAGGACGGGATCTGGTGCACCTTGCCCTCCCGGATCAGGTTCCGGATGGCGGAGGTGGCCGTCATGATCTCGCAGATGATGGTGCGGCCCATCCCGTCCTTGCGGGGCGCCAGCGCCTGGGTGACCACGCCCTGCAGGCAGTTGGACAGCTGCGCGCGGATCTGTTGCTGCTGGTGCGGGGGATAGATGTCGATCAGCCGGTCGATGGTCTGGGCCGCGGACTGGGTGTGCAGGGTGGCCAGCACCAGGTGACCGGTCTCGGCCGCGGTCACCGCAACGGACGTGGTCTCCAGGTCGCGCAGCTCCCCGACCAGGATGATGTCGGGGTCCTGGCGCAGCACGTGCTTGAGGGCAACGGAGAAGTCAGCGGTGTCCGAGCCGACCTCGCGCTGGTTGACCACGCTGCGGCCGTGCCGGTGCAGGTACTCGATCGGGTCCTCGATCGTCACGATGTGCGCGGCCCGGGTCTGGTTGGCGACATCGAGCAGGCTGGCCAGCGTGGTGGACTTTCCCGAGCCGGTGGGGCCGGTGACCAGCACCAGGCCACGGGGCAGGTGTGCGAAGTTCTCCACCGACTGTGGCAGCCCCAGTTCCTCCAGGCCCCGGATCTTGTGCGGAATCGCACGCATGACGGCGCCGACGGCACCGCGCTGCCGGTACACGTTCACCCGGAAGCGGCTGACCCCCGGCAGCGCGTAGGCGGTGTCGAGTTCCTGGGTCGTCTCGAAGCGGTGCCACAATGCGTCGCTGAGGATGGATCGGATGAGCGTCTCGGTGTCCACGGGCAGCAGCCGGTCCCGGCCCTCCAGGGGCTTCAGCTCGCCGTTGACCCGGAAGCACGGGGCGATGCCGGCCGTGATGTGCAGGTCCGAGCCACCCCGCTCCACGAGCAGGCTCAGCAGCTCGTCCAGCTCCTGCTTCGCCTCGTGCATCGAGAACGGGCCGTCAATTGCGGTCAGCGGATTCATGTGACTTCCTCAGTTGTCTTTGCAGTGGATGGCGGCGTCATACCGTCACCCGGAGTACCTCTTCGAGGCTGGTGAGCCCAGCCATGGTCTTGCGAAGGCCGTCGTCGCGCAGGGTCACCATGCCCTCGGCGATCGCGACCTTCTTGATCTCGCTGGCGGCCGCGTGCCGAACGGTCAGCCGCTCGATCTCTTCCGAGACCGGCATGACCTCGTTGATGGCCAACCGGCCGCGGTAGCCGGTCTGGGCGCAGGACCGGCAGCCCACCGGACGCCAGAAGTTCTCCGGTGTCCCGAACACCTCGAAGGGCCACTGCGCGCCGGCCAGGTCCTTCTCCTGCGGCGCGTAGGCCTCTTTGCACCACTCGCACAGCCTGCGGGACAGCCGCTGGGCGAGCACCGAGTCCAGCGAGGATCCCACCAGGAACGGCTCGATCCCCATCTCGACCAGCCGTGGCATCGCGCTCGGAGCGTCGTTGGTGTGCAGGGTCGACAGCACGAGGTGGCCGGTGAGGGCAGCCTCGACCGCGAGCTGGGCGGTGGCCCGGTCCCGGATCTCACCGATCAGCACGACATCGGGGTCCGAGCGCAGGATCGCCGGCAGCACGGCGGCGAAGGTCAGGCCCGCCTTGACGTTCACCTGCACCTGGTTGATGCCGTCCATCCGGTACTCGACCGGGTCCTCGACGGTGATCACGTTGACCTCCGGTCGCGCGATCTCGCCGAGGGTGGCGTACAGGGTGGTGGACTTGCCGGAACCGGTCGGCCCGGTGACCAGCACCATGCCGTGCGGCTTGGAGAAGCTGGCCGAGAAGCGTGCGTAGTTGTCGTCGGTGAACCCGAGCTTGCGCAGTTCGAGGTCGATGCTGCCGGTGTCGAGCACCCGCAGCACGACCTTCTCGCCCCACACCGTCGGCAGGGTGGCGGTACGCAGGTCGATGCTGCGGCCGCCCAGTTCCTTGGTGATGCGGCCGTTCTGCGGCACCCGGCGTTCGGTGATGTCCAGGCCCGAGAGGATCTTCAGGCGCGAGATCAGGGCTGCCTGGATTCCGCGCGGCACCGCGTCGACCTCGTGCAGCACGCCGTCGATGCGCAGCCGGATCTTCAGGTCGTACTCGCTGGGCTCGAGGTGGATGTCGGAGGCACGGCTGGTGATCGCCCGCTCCAGCAGGGCATTGACGTAACGGACGACGGGGGCGTCCTCGTTGACGGAGTTCAGCCCGTCACTGCTGCTGGCGGCGCCCTCGTCCGCGACGATCTGCGCCGCCGCCTGGTCGAGATCAGTGCTCTCCCGGGTGTAGCGGTCCAGCAGCCGGTTCAGCTCGTCCTTGGTGACGACCATCGGGCGCACCATGAGGCCGGTGGCGGCCCGGATGTCGTCCAGGGCCAGGACATCGCCGGGATCGCCGACCGCGACGGTGATGGTGCTTTCGGTGACGGCGATGGGAAGCATCCGGTGCCGGCGTGCGAGCGTCAGCGGGACCCTGCCCATGGCAGCCGCTTCGATCGGAAAGCTCGACAGTTCGGCGGCCTCGACGCCATAGGCCTCGGCGACCGCCTGCGCGAGCTGGAACTCGGTGACAAGCTGGTCGTCGATGAGGACGGTGCGCAGTGGGCGGGACGTCAGTTCAGCGGTGGTCATCGCATGTTGGATGACCTCGTCGCTCATGCCCCGGGTACGCAGTGCCGTCACAATGGCGCGCAGTGCTGGGTCCATGGCTCCTCCGGGAAACGCCGAAGTGGTGACCTACCGCGCCCCCGACCGGGGGATTTATCGTGGACGGGTAGGCACCACTGCGCTTCCTATCGGCTGTGCGTTGCAGATCTGAGCGTCCCGGCGGAAGTCGCGTGATCTGCTGCGCAATCCGTCGCGCTGCGGTCAGGTCGAGCGCTTATGGTCGGCGAGCACGTTCTGGATCACCCGGCGGTTGATCGCCGCTCGCTGAGCGTCGGTATCGATATCCTCGGCCAGTCCGATCAGCGCCTTCCACAACGCCCAGCCCCGCGCCCGTGCCCAGGTTCCGTCGTCGGCTCGGACGGCGCGCCGGAACGCCTCTCGGCTCTCTCCGGAGAACCTGGTCCAGGCGATCACCAGGTCACAGGCGGGATCGCCTACGCCGCACGTTCCGAAGTCGATGACGGCCACGAGCCTGCCGTTCCTGACCAGCAGGTTTCCGGTGGCCACGTCTCCGTGGAACCATACCGGCCGGCCCGTCCACGTCGCCCTCAGCGCCGCCGTCCAGACCGTCGCGGCGCTCGCCGTATCGATACGGCCCGCCAGTGCCTCGAGCACGCGTCGGATTTCACCGTCGTAGTGGGCCGGCGGCGCGCCTCGATAGAAGCTATGCACACCCGCGGCCGGACCGCCAGTCGGGTCGACGCGTTGCAACGCGCGGAGGAATTCCCCTACCTGCATTGCAAATTCCGCCTCTTCGGGGATGTGTGCATGATCGGCCGTGTCACCGGTTATCCAGTGTCGAACGGACCAGTTGTACGGAAAGCCATCGCCGGGCTTGCCCTTGGCGAGACAGACCGGAATCTCCACCGGCACAGGTGGTGCCAGCACGGGCAGCCAGCGGTGCTCCTTGTCGATCGCCGGCGCGTAGTGGTCGGCAGTGGGCAGACGTACCGTCATATCGGTGCCGAGGCGGTAGGTGCGGTTGTCCCAGCCGTCGACTTCTACCGGTACGACGCTCAATCCACTCCACTGCGGAAATTGGGTGGCGATCAGACGTTTCACCAGCGCGGCATCAATGTGTGCGCGACCGTCCGGATGGACGCCTTCAGGCATCCTGGAATTGTCGCAGCAGCCGCCGTCGGCTCGCAACGTCGATTACGGGCTCATCGGAGATTCGGGTGGATGAGCCGTCCGGCAGCCAAGATCACACAGTCGGTAGTTGGCCAGGTGGCGGAAGCCGAGGCCGATGCGGCGGTGTAGCTCGATGATCCCGTTGAATCGCTTCGGTGCCGCTCAGTTGTTCGCGCGGCCGGTGCCGAAGTGGCGAGCAGTTGTTCCCGCCAGAACGCAGTGTTCGTCCGAGCCGTGCGATCTCGGGATGGGGCAGGTGTGGAAGCTGTCGAGCACTTCGATCGCGATGTGGCGGCCGCGGTGCAGGTCCTTGGCGCTGAACGCGGCTCGCAGCTTCTGATAGCACTGCCAGGCGATGGTGACCTCGTAGTTCGGGTCCCCGGCCTCCAGCCCGGCGTTGAGCCGGATGATCTGTCGTTCGGACAGCTTCTCGGCGCCGGCGCGCAGCGCGTTGCGGACCTGGTAGAGCTGGGAACCTCGGCCGATCTGTAGCCTGCATCGTCTTGATTCGGTTCCTGCCTCGAGGGCATGTGGAGAACGCCGGGCGGAATCTAAAGAGGGTGAGCATTCGTTTGCCTCGGATTGCGAGAGCGGGATGTCGATCAGCACGCTGATGCGCCGTCGCTACGCAACCGGCTGGCGTTGACAGTCAGTCAGTCAAGATCGTGGCTCAGTACTGGTTGTGGCGGCATGTCATTCTGATGCTGTGGTTGAGGAGCGGCGGTGGCATGGCTATTGGTCTGTGCCGGGTTCGGACAGAAGCTCAGCCCGGCGTTCTGATGATCGGCGCTGACGGGGAGATCGCGCTCGAACTCATCGGCGGCTTCGACCTCGACGTCCGGATTCTGCTTCCCAGCGGGAACGGGTTCTCCTTCACTGGCGAGCAGCGCGAGTTACCCCTGGTCCATGGGACCTGCGAGGGCACCTCGATCACGTTGGTGCACTGCCACCAGAGGATCAAGGACAGCCGGCTTCGGAGCTCCGAGCTTCCATTCGCTGGGCGCCGGGAGGGCGTTGATCGGGGTGCACCTCCAAGACCTCGACGAGCCGATCTTCAGGCGTGCCTGCCTCCACCTTGAGAAACTTCATGACTTGGTTGGCCATCTCCGCCGTGGAGCACCGCTTAAACAGCGACGGCATAGATCGCTCCGCCCACATTCGGCCCCCCGATCCAGTGGGCGTCACAGTCGGGGGTGGACGATCAGCGCCGGGTTGCTGTCGAGCGTCTTCCGGTTCGAAGAGCGCCGCGACACCGCGTCCGTGATCGGGGATGCGACCGCCGGGCTCACATTGACGCCGCCGGGTCGCTCCACCTACTCGGGTTTCGACGCCATGACCTCGGCCTTCTGCGACCTGCTCACGCTGGCCAGCGGGGAAGCGTGCGGGCTGATCAGCATGTCGTTGGTCATCCGAGACCCAAGGCGCGTCGCTCTCGGTCCCTGGTGAAGGGTGTCGCGTCCGCGTTAGACCTTGGTGATGATGTCTTCGGCGGTGGTTTTCCAGATGAATGGTTTCGGGTCGGTGTTGCAGTGCTCGGCCCAGGTGGTGATGGCGCACTGAGATCGGCGACACTGGTGAATACGCCGCGGCGTAGGCGCCGATCGGTCAGTTCTTTGAACCAGCGTTCGATGAGGTTGAGCTAGGAGCTCGATGTCGGGGTGTAGTGCAGGTGCCAGCGGCGACGGTCGCGGTGAGCCAGCCATTTCTGATCTCGGGCGTGGAGTGAGCGGACAGGTTGTCCAGGACGACGTGGACGGACAGGCCGCGGGGCACGGTGGCGTCGATCTGTTTGAAGAACCGCAAAACGTCGGCGCCAGCGTGGCCTTTGCACAGATCGGTGAGTACTTCGCCGGTGGCCAGGTTCATGGCCGCGAACAGATCGATGGTGCCGTTCCTCTTGTAGTCATGAGTCATCGTGGCGGCCCGGCCACGTTTCATCGGCAGCGAGGGCTGGGTAGGGTCCAGGGCCTGGCACTGGCTTCTCATCAAAGCTGCACACCACCGCCCGCGACGGCGGGCTGAGGTAACGCCCGACGACATCGACGAGTCTCTCCTCGAAACGCGGATCGTTGCTGATCTTGAAGGTGTCGACCTTCCACGGCTTGAGCCCATGATCAGACCAGATCCGGGCCACCGCGTCCTTGCCGATCCCGACTCGGGTCGCCATCGACCTGGTGCTCCAGTGCCTCGAGCCGTCCGCGGGCCGCTCCTGGTGGGTCAGCCGCGCGACCTCTTCGACCGTGCCTGCCGGCATCGGGGGCTTACGCCCTCGACACCCTTGTCGGCAAAGCGTCTGCGCCACCGCCGCACCGTGTCCGAATCGACCTCGCACCGGCGGGCGATCTCTTGATTCGCGGCCCCATCCGTGGCCAACAGCAAACCCTTGGCCTGGACCACTGTGCGATGCGGCAACGACATCGACCTCGCCATTCCCACCAACGCACCGCTCTGATCAGCACTCACCGGCATCGCCGCAGCAGTCTCGAAAGTCATAAACCATATTACCGCACTAAATCACAGACGAACCACTAGCACCACCTCCGGTGGGTGCGCAGTGTGTCTACATAGTTCTCGAAATCTGCGATCTCGAATGCCGTGCATTCGATGACTAAACCCGGTAGCATCCACCTGGTAGCCAAGCAACTGACTGAGTAAAGCTCCGGAGCGATAACAGAACGAAATGGGTGCATCTTGGGATCCTGCAGC
>JAABUR0100005654.1_pt1 | contig 15784 bp, 23 predicted proteins | sample 5560091 | NCBI WGS metagenome assembly JAABUR01 (sample SAMN10711879, study PRJNA513375) | rock metagenome | isolation source: Antarctica rocks | place: Antarctica: Victoria Land, University Valley sud
CCGCGGCGGAGCCCTCCTCGGAGGCGGCGTCGCCATTGGGCGCGCGCGCGCCCGCGGTCGGCGTCGGCGGCTGGCTGTCCGGGCGCGCGCCGTGCGGGCGGCGCGCCTCCGCCGCCTTGGCCTCGGCCAGCTCAGCGGCGTGCTTGGCGGCGACCTCCGCCTGCGCGCGCGTCCGCCGCCTCTGCTTTGCAATTTTTTTGGAATGCCTGCAGGGGCGGCGGGCACTGCAGCGCCGCAGAGACGTCACATCGTGTGCACGCTGGTGCACCCGGCCGGCGGCCTGCAACGCACGAGATGAAGGTGGGGACAAGCCGCAGGAAAAGCAGCGCGCCTTGCGCTTCGCCTCCCGCTCGTCGATCTCCCGGATGCGCGCAGCCGCGTCGTTGGGCTTTGCGTCGCCAAAGGGGTTGCTCTGCGCGCCGGCCACACGCCGCACGCGTCAGCACGGCTGCCTCTGGCGGCACAGGCAGCAGCGGCGACTGCAAACGACTGCATTGCCACCGCCAGCCTGTCGTCGACGGCCGCGACCAAGCTGCTTGGCCTCCGCCAGGTGCGACCAGTCACAGTGCGGAGGGCATGCGGCGGCGCACATCAGCACAACAGCTTACGTTGGATGCAACTTGCAAACTGCGAACTCATAGCTTCACATTGTCGTTAACCATTGCCCATTGCCTCCAACCACGGCCCAGTAATACACCCACGGCCCAGTAATACACCCACGGCCAAATCAGGCCCCACCTTCCTGGCAGTCGGCACAGGCGCATCCAGCTCCACGCCCAGCGGCCTGGTGCGCGGCTGCAGCGCGATGCGCGGCCGCTCCCCGCTCGGCGCCGGTTCGCGCGAGCTGTCGCGGCCGCGCGCCGCGGGCGGCTCGCGCGAGCGCACCCAGCGGTCGCCGCCGTGGTCGTCCTCGTGGCGGCCGCTGCGCGCGCGCGCGCGCCGTCGTCGGGGTCCAGGTTGCAACTACCCGCATGGCCACCTCTGCTACAGTCCTCACACAGCCGGCGCGGCAGCAGGATCCTCGGCCTCGGCTGGCACAAGGGCGCCTGCAAACCTGCAGCGGCGTGGCAGCTTCCGAGCCTGCCTCGCTTCCGCTCCTGCCTGCATCTTTCAAGGCATCCGGATACGCAAATTGCCACGACACGGCCATACAAGGCGCACACCCACGCTCACCATCCGCATGACCTGCACAGACGCGGTGGCCCGCCGCGCGGGCGCACCTGAACCCGCCCCGCTCGCGTCCCCGCTCGTCCGGCCGCGGCTCAAAGCCGCGCCGGTCCTCCTCACAGCCTCCGCCACGGCTGGCGCCGCGGCGCCACACAGCAAGCGTGAATCTCCGTCACAACGTGCAGCAGACAGTCCCCGCTCATGACAGCCTCACCCAGACATCCAAACACTTTGCAAGCAGGGGAGTCAGTCGGCCCCACCCAGGCTGCCCTCAATAGGAAACGCGAGGTTCGCAGCGTCAGCAGCTCATAGGGCTCGGGAACCTACGGAGTGCAGCCCGGCACGTGAACGTCCGCGCTGCCCAGGCGCTGCGCGTGCAAGCCGCAAGGCAGCAAACGGCGATGTGCACACGCCTGAGGCCACACCTGAAGCCATACCCCCGGCCGCCGGCCTCTGGCGCGTCGCGCCCGCCGCGCTCGCGGTCCCGGCCGTAGCTGTCCGCAAAGCTGCCGCCGCTGCTGCGCTCGCGGCCGTAGCTGTCCGCAAAGCCGCCGCCGCCGCGGCTGCGGTCGCGCCCAAAGCCGCCGCCGCCGCCGCGCTCGTCGTCGTAGCCGCTCTCGCCAAAGCCATAGCCGCGCCGGCGCTCCCGCCCGCCTCCAAAGTCGTCGCGCCTTGCGTCGCCTGGCGCGCACCCGGTGCTCAACAGCGGCGTGCCCTTCTGAGAGCGCCAGAAGCCAGCCTGGCGAAGCACGCCGCCGGCGCTTGCGTGCACCTCTGTAGATGCACGCAAAGTGCTCACGCTTGCGGCGCTGGCTGCACATACTAGGCGACCCCAAGCGCCCGGGCGTCCCCGGGGCCCGCACCGCGGCTGTGCGATGGACGCTCCTCCGCGACGTCCACGTTGATCGGCCGCCCCGAGACAACCTGCCGCGGGCGCCCAGCCGTAAGCGGGACTCCGCGCTGCGGCGCGCCGCGCGCTCCGACGCAGCCGCGCGCGGCGGCGGCCGGTCGCCGCGCGCGTTGTTGGCGCACCGTGCCGTTCTTCTGCAGCGCCTTCTCCAGGTCCTCGCGCGTGTCAAACTCCACGAAGCAGCCCTTGGCATTGCCGGTGTCGTGGTGGTGCAGCATGAGCACGTCCACCACCTGCGCGCGTCGGGGGCGGGGGTTGTGCAGCGCGGCCGCCCGACGGCGCGCGCCGGCTGCCGGCATGCAGAGCGCGCGGCCGCGCCGCACCTTCAGCTCCGGGTAGAAGATGGTGCCAATCTGCTCGGCATCGGCCTGAAAAGGGACGTTGCTGATGTAGCATTTCCACGGAGGCTGGGCTGGCAGCGGCCGGGACGCCGCGGCCGGCCGGGACACTCCGCCGGCAGAGTACGACGGCCCCTCGCCGGGCGCGGTGGGCAAGGGCGCCAGGCCATCCACTGCAGGACGCCGAGGTGTCATTGCCAGGCCCGACGGCGGGCCTGAGCCTGCGGCGCTGCAGCAGGGGGTGGCGGAGTGGGGCCGCACGATTGCTGTCGTCCAGGTCGTCGTCCGCCCAGCGCCCCGACTTCTCCGGCTTCAGAAACTCGGTGATGTGCAGTTTCTTACCCTTCTTGGCCTTTGCGCCGCTCCCGGGCGCCGAAGGAGCTGCGAGGCGCGCAGCGGGTATCAGCCAAGCGCGCCCACTTTGCGGCGGCCGGCACATGCGCATACCAGCGCAGCATGTGGAGCTGACGCACCTTCGCTGCTCGATGACATGGTCGGTGAGCGCGCGCACGGTACCTGTCTTGTCGTCCTGCAGTGTGCTCCCTGAGAAGCGAGCTCGGGACTAGCCGCGCTGTTGCAGCTCGAAAAGAAAGCCAGGCCTGGACTAGGGCCTGCTGAGGGCCTGAGCTAAACGTCGTGCAGGTCGCCTCCCGGGACGCCTCCAGTCATCATCGAGGGGAGCTGCAACGCTTCAAAAACTGCCCAGGACATTGGCAAAACAGGAGCGGCCTGCGCACTTGCAGGCCGGGGACGCCGCTGCCCGATGATCCCGCACTTCAGCTTCAACAGGCGGTATGACTGCGCGCTGGACAACGAGCGCCTGCGCGAGTACATCACCGCCATCGTGGACCTGAAGCGCGGCGACTTGACGCTCGTGGAGAAGGCGCGCGCCGCGCCGCGGGCCGCTGCCGCTCGTGCCAGCGGCTGCCGGCAGCTGGCGCCTCCTGTGCTGAGCGTGCGGCGAGCGGCCACAGGTGGAGCTGCTGACCAAGTTCGGGGACAGCGCCGCGTTCTTCTGCCGGCCCGACTTCGTACAGGCGCGCGGCGTGCGGTACCTGGTGGAGGTCGCGACCGCGGCGGGCAGCGACGTGGACGAGGCGCGCGCGCGCCCTCCCGCGTGCATGCGCTCCGCGAGAGCAGATTACAAGATTGGCGGGCGCGCCGGCGCGCTGCCCTGCGGCTGCTCACTGGGGCGCCGCCGCGCGCCGCGCAGGTGGCACAGGTGTCCGAGGACAGGCATCACAGCATGCGCCGCGTGGCGGTCGGCGTCCTGGCCGCGCAGGCCAACTACTGGCCGTACGTCCAGGTGCCGGCCCGCTCCGCTTCTCACGTCTGCCGCCCACGCGGCTGCAGTGCTCACACCCGCCTGGTGCGGCCTGGTCTGCGCTCGCTGTCCCATCCGCTGCCTTCCTGGCGGCCCGCACCAGGCTGACACCCCCCCACACGCTGCTGCCTGTGCCAGCCCCGCGCTTGCTCTGCCGACGCCCGCACAGCCGCCTCTCATACAGCGGGGGCACGGGCGGATGCGCGGGCGCTGCTGACGCGCGGTGGCCGCCGCGGCCGCGCCAGGAGATGCAGGCGGCCGGACTGTTCGAGAAGCTGCCGCGGATGCTGGCGCTGGTGGGCCCCTTCTACCGCCACGGGCAGGGCTACCAGCAGATGTGCGGCTGGGGCCAGTACACCGACCAGCGCCAGTTTGTGTACGAGCGCCTGGTCGACATCTGCGCCGGCGCGGCCATGTGCGCGCGCATTCCCGCCCAAACCGGAGCGCGGCCGCAGCCCCTGCCAGCCAGTCGGTGCCGCCGAGGCGTGGTGGCGTTTGAGGAGAGACCCATCTAGGCTCTCACTCAGCATTTGCAGGGCTCGTAGCCATCGAAGCCAAAGAACGCAAGCACAGTTTGGTAGGGCAATCGAGTGCGGCGGGCAAACCTGGCGGCGTTGCGACACAGCACGCATTGTGCGTGCTGCAGCCCGCAAATGCAGGCACGTCAGGGCAGGTGCCTGCCTGGCCGGCATACCTGGGCAGGACAGCCACTGACGACGGGTCCTGCGCATCCGGCCAGGTTTCACGAGTCGCTGGCTGACGAGCTACTGGAGCGCTGCGGCGAGGTCGTGCTGCAGCACTTCCGGCCCGCCCCTCCACGGCCCGACGTCTCTGTTGAGGCGCGCCCTGATCGCGCTTGACTGCTGCCAACACGCGTTTGCTTTTTTGAACGACTGCGCGCTGCTGGTGTGCAGCTGATAGGGTTGAGACTCTGACCCTACCACCAGCGCGCAGTCGTTCGACGAGGAGGACCCGCTGCCGGACACGGTACTGCGCTTCTTCGGCCACGCGCTGCGGCGCGCCCCCGGCGCGCTCGCGGAGCGCATGCTAGACGCGGGCGCCGAGTACAAACTGCGCACGTGCCGCGCGGGCAACGAGCTGCGGCGGCAGGCGGTGCGCGGCAAGTGCGCCGGCGTCGCCGCGCCGCCGCGGCCCAGCCGGGGGTTGCGCGCGCACACGTCACGCCGAGCCTGGGAGGAGTGGGGGGATGCACAAATCTGCCTGATACAGCCGGGCGTGTCCCATTGTGTGGCGGGCATGGGGCCCTGCGATGTGCACTGCAAAATGTTGCAGAGCAAGGCCGCTGCGCACGGGCCCGTCGTCGCAGGGCTGCGGCGGCAGGCGGCGCGTGTCTGCCGCTCTGCCGCGCCTGCGCTGCAGGCCGTATGACTCGAGCCGGTCCTGCGCTGCAGCATGCCTGGTCATCATCCGTAACCTCTCTGGGCTCTGGCGTGGGCATGACCTTCTTGCAAGCACAAGGGAGGGTGGCTAACGGCGCACCGTCAGAGGCAGGAGCTTGGGATGCAGGCACATCCCTCGCCGGCGGGACACTTGCTCTCAGTGTCGCAATTCGTGGTCTGAGCAGCTGCTATGGAAGCCCTGATCAGGGCTGGAAAGAGGTCGTGGTGTGGGTATCCGCAGGTGCTGTGCAGGCTGGAGGAAGCGTACGAGGCGCGGCAGGCACGCGTGAGGGCCGAGGTGCGGCCGAGAGTGGGCTGTTCCATGCGGCATGCGGGGCGGCTTGCGGCACAGGGTCAGCACGTCGCATATGACATGCAATGCGTCACCAGCCGGAGGAAGCGCCGCCGTCCCTTGTGCAAGCCCATGCTGTAATTCGCCCTGTCCTGTTACATTTGCCCTGGTTCACTGCAACTGGGCAATTTATGATATGTGTGTGTTGTGGCTGTGTTTTAAGCGAGACCAGGGCCGCGCCCTGCAGGTGCAAGCACGCGCGGCAGCAGAGCACAAGGCCGATGGCGCGCGGCTGCGGCACGCCGGGAACAAGGCCTTCCAGCGCGGCAGGCTGGAGGAGGCGTTGAAGCACTACACGGAGGTGTGCGTGCGGCTGGTCCTGGGAGTGGCATCATCCCTGGAGCATGTCGGGGCATGTTGGCATAAGGAGTGTGCAGACATACAGGGAGCGGCTTGGACGCTGTGCCTGCGCTTGTATAGCGGGCATGTTGCATGGTGCTGCATATGTCTGCCTTTGCTGCTGGCCTGACACCATGTCCTCTGCAGGTAGGCCTCTCCACGCATGTGCCAGAATGCTACATTACATTGTTGCATTTATGCACCTAAAGCCTGGCAGTAGCAACAAGCAGCATTGGCGCTAAGGTGAAGTTTCAGATCAGGCCTGGGGTCAGTGACAGGCGCCCTTGGGTTCGACATGCGCCAGGCGTTGCAACTGGAGCCTGGCGACCCAGTGCTGTACAGCAACCGCAGCCTCTGCCACCTGCGCTTGAAGGCGCATAGCGAGGCGCGCACTCAGCGCCATGACAATCATAGCGCTCCCCGACACAGTGCCATGTCTCAAAACCCAAAGTTTTGCTGTCAGCGATGCAATGGCTCATTCTTATCTTCCCAAGCAAGGGTGCGTTGTTGTCAGCCATCAATTTGCGAGCAATCCAGAGCGCCCCATGAGCACATGCAGGCTGCAGCCAGCGTGCTAGACGCTTTTTTTTTTGGGCGGTCCAGGCGTCAGTACACTGCAGCAGTGCCTATTCTGATAAAAGCACTTCCTGGCAATACGCAGGCGGCGAGGGACGCCCTAGCAGCGCTGCGGTGCGACGTCCTGCGCGCCAAGAGCTGGGCGCGCGCGGGCGACGCCTTTGCGGCCCTGGCCATGCAGCAGCTCGCCCACCTCTGCTACGACAAGGTGGGACGCTGACCGCGCTGAGTACTACTGCTCCGGTGATGAACTATCTTGACGCGACTCGTCTGCTTTGGCATGGTTGGCGGCTTGTGTTCCACTGCTTTCAATGTCACATGTAAAGGCCGACAGGGAATGAACTCCCTTCGCACCTACGTGGGGACTGCTGGGCAGCGGCGCGCGGAGCCTGCAGATGCCAAGCGCTCCAGGCCACCTGCAGGCACTGTTGCAGTGAGCCTTGCCTTATAGGCTTGGACGTTGTTTACATCTGCATTAGAGTACACAGAAGCGCACAGCTTTCCAGAGCTGTGTAAGAGGCAGGCGTGCATGGCGCGTCCAGGCAATGTGGTTGGCACCCTAGGGTGGGGTAGGGTAGGGGCCCAACCTATGGCGCCTCATGCAGGCGCGCGACTTGTTGCCGGGCAGCGCGGAGTACGCGGCGCGCGCGGCCGAGGCGGCGGCGGCGCTCGGCGCGCAGCCGCCCTGGTCGCTCGCAAGCATCCCGGACGCGGCCGCGGACGCCGGCGCGCTGGCGGCATGGCTGGGCTGCAGCGCCGCGGCCGCGCGCGAGCGCCTCGCGCGGGCGGCGGGCGGCGGCGGCCTGGGCGGCGGCGGCGCGGACGAGCGCGCGCTGGTGGCCGGCGAGCTGCGGCCCCTGCTTGCGCGGGTGCGGCCCGCGTGCGCTGGCCGCCTTTGGCGCGCCTTGCAGCCCTGATGTCTAGTTGCTCTTGCGGCAATGCCTGGCGCTGGTGCGCAGGCACGGGTGATGCAAAGCCTGCTCATGGGTGTGGCTGGTGCATGGCGCATCGCTCCCAGTGTCACAAGTTTAATGGCGGTTGAGCAAACCAGATAAGGAGGTACAGCGCATTGTACACGCACAGTGTATTCATAACTCTGCATTGTTCATGGCATGTGCTGAGGGTTCTGGGGAGGGCGCGGCAGGCCGATGCGAGGACTGCCAATGGATTACAGGGCGGTCATAGCTAGAGTAGGTAGGGCAGTAGCCGAGATGCAAAGAGCATGCACACTAGCGTGCCGTGAGCTGTAGATTCCTGATGCTCACAGGGAAGAACTGCGTCATGCAGCACCATGCGAACTGTGTTCGGAACACACCCCGTGAAACAGTCACGCTCGTGAGCAAGCATTCTTAATTGCAAAGTGATGATGTCTCAGTAACAGCATGACTGCAATATGTAAGGCTGTTGAACATAAATCGTACGTGCTAGCTACTCATATTATGGCAGCGAGGCACAGCCATATGGGCTAAGGGGGGCAAAAGCAATGATGCGTTGCTGCTAGAGTGTGCGCCAGCCCGCAATGCTAGGCCGGGTGCCACTTGATTCCGCAGCCAATGGAATTACGCATGGGCCGCTGCAACGGCCGCCCCGCGAGGACGTCCTCAATCGCACCGCGCAAGTCATCGCCTGTGCATGCAGGGTATGCGCATGTCAGCCTAGGAGCATTAATGTGTATGGCAGCTGGACTTCAGCTCTGAGTTTCCGCCCATGGTGGGAGTATGTATGTGTGTGGCAACACTGCTGAGCATGGGGACACAGGCCGGCGACACACAACCGACAAGCCACCAGCAGGGTCTCCGCAGGCCACAAAACAGTTCCGTCTGGCAGGACACGCACCCGTGATGGACTTCCCGTTGCGCGGCGTGCTCTCGTCGAAGCGGCCGTGGTAGGCCAAGCGCCGCTGCGCGTCAAACACGTAGAACTCCGGCGTGCAGACGGCCCCGTACGCCTTGGCGACCTCCTGGCTCTCGTCGTACAGGTAGGGGAAGGGGTAGCCTGCGCAGCATGGTAGCAGAGTGCACTGCTATGCAGCGCATGTGCGTGCTTGAGCTCTGCCTGCAGCAAAAAAAAATCCATGCCTGCAGGTGCCTGTGTAGGACCTGCGCCTGTGCTTGTCGCCTGCTGCAGTGCAAGGTGACAGAGGTGCAGGAGCCTGAGTGTGGCAGCTCGCACCCAGCGCCCTGGCCTTCTCAGCCATCTTCTCGGGCCCGTCTTGGGGGTGCGTCTGGACGCTGTTCGCGGATATGCCAAAGGCGGCCAGGCCCTGCGGCTCGTACTGCTTCACCTGCACACGACGTGGGCAGTCCAATACTGCCATGCACGAGGCAGGCAGCGCTAGGCAGCGTGCAGCGGTTGTGGAAGCGTGGAGCACTGCTCACCATGTCGACCAACGCCTTCTCCAGCCAGATCACGAAGGGGCAGTGGTTGCAAACGATTGCTATCAGAATTGCCTTTGCGCCAGCACTGTCGTCCAGCGTCACGGTCTTCCCAGACAGCGGCTCAGGCAGCTGCAGCAGCAGTAACACAGCCCGTAAAGACTCGCTGTTTGTAACACGTAGCGTGACCGGACAGGTGTAGTGAGCCAGCGCCCCACCTCAAAGTGTGGGGCCGGCGTCCCTATAGCCATGCTGCCACTCTCCATTGCGTGGCGCCGGTGCTTGTGCAGCCGCGTGCGCACCCCTTCACGCGAAGGCCCAGCAAGCTGTGGTTTGATTGCTTGCGGACACAGACCCGGGCGTGATGTCGGTGCCTGTGCGTGAGTAATCCCAGGGAGTGCCCTCAGGCAGGGAGCGCTGGAGGCAATGTACATGCAGGTACCACTTTGTGATGTCGCCTTGAGCTTTATAACTTTGCAGCTTCTGTTTAAATAGGTAGATTGTTGATGTTGCATTGCAATTGCCATGGCCATATGCATGCATGCAAAGTGGGTAGGGGGTAAAATGTCCTTGGGTGTCCTGCCAAACCGAGCGCAGCAAGCAAGCATGCTTTATTTCCGCAATGCTAGTCAAGTTCCATTCTTCCCACCCACTTCCTGACTACGTGCTGTGTGTGAGATTCTCTGCCAATGCTCGTGACATGGTTGCACAGTTGTCCGCCTAGGCTTGCTCCTGCGCTTCTGCCTGTGTCGACACAGCAGAGTGCCGAGCTGTCCACCGGAGCGACAGGCCGTGCTGCTGGACAAGCGTGGCATGACAGGTAATGCGGCATTGGTTCAGGCACTCCTGGCCAAACCAATGTGCAGGTCTTACAGCTGAGGCGGGTTGGCTGCAGGGCTGCTATCAGGGCAACTGCAGGGAGCAAGCGCCGAGCGATATCGCTTGCACCGCGTGCCATGGCCGCAGCACCGGCGACCCGGGAGCCGCGAGACACCCGGGCCGCGTCGCGCCTCGTCAAGGTGTGCTCTGCGCACCGGAACATCTCAGTACGCCGACCATCGCTATGCTGACGCAGCTGTTGGCGACTGCCCCTGCAGCGCGGGATGGAGGTGTTCAGGCAGGGCGATGTGCGCGCCTCCTTGGACGCCTTTGACGCCGCACTTGCTGCCGACCAGGGTATCCGTCCCTACCTGTGGCAGCGCGGCCTCAGCCTGTACTATCTGGAGCTGTAAGGCTGCCCCCCACCGCCGCGCGGGTGTGCAGAGCAAAGTGTGGTCTCCTGTCTGCGCTTGCAGCAAATGTGTATATGTTTATTATGTCTTTCTACATGGCCATTGCGGGTAGCAAACATGCCGTGCAATGCCCAGCTGGTGTGCCGTGGCCACAGCAACGCAAGACTGCGGTGACGGGCAGCGCGCCGCGCAGCTGGGAGGAGGGTGCGCAGCAGTTCCGGGACGATGTGGCGGTCAACCCGGCTGACACGGAGGAGGCCGTCTGGGCGTTTATGTGCGAGGCGCGGCTCTGGGGCGCTGAGCGCGCACGCGAGGGCTTCCTGCAGGTCTGCCACATCGCGCTTGTGCATGCACTCTACTTCACCGTATTGCCTGTCGTGCGCGCCAGCCGTGCGAGCAAGCCTCTGCTCCAAGCGCCGCAAAGCTTAGGCAGCAGCCATGGAGAGTGTATGGGCTGTGACACATGCCGTGCCCATCATCAAACACTTCATGGCTGCCTGACCTGCCAGCTGCTCCCGGCGTCGCGCAGGTGGGCCAGGACCCGCGCCCGGTGATGCGCGCCGCGTATGCCTGCTTCCGCGATGGCTCACCTCCAGAGGCGATCCTGGCTGCTGCGGAGCCTGCGCGGGGGTCTCACGACACCTTCTATGCGCAGCTGGTGAGCGTGTGCCCACCGCTAGGCTGCTTAGGTTTTGTGCGGCAGCACCTGTTTAGCGTGGCGATGCCTCGACCCACAGACACGCGTGCGCTTCCTGCACCTGCCCTGTTTCAGGTTGCCGCCGGCGTGTCCGCGCTCCGTGCTCGCGGCGGCTCGGTTGCCTGCACACAAGCCGAAAGGCCAGGTCTCCCAGCCATGGCTGCGGCTCCAACGGCCCGGCATGCGGGGGCGCCAGTACGCCGGCCTCTTCCATGAAGCGCATGGCGCGGCGGCCGAGGCGGAGGCGGCGATAATAGCGGCAATGAAGACGCCCTATGCCCTGCAGTCTGGCGACTACATGGCGGCGGTCGCCTCTGTGCACTGCCTGCGGCGCGGCTGGGGACGTCGATAGTGAGCGGCACTTGTATGGCACTTGGTACCGTACATGGTGTGTGACTATATGGCCTTTACAGAGGTACTAGTCACACGTTGCCCATTTGAAATGAAGTGATGTGAGTGGGAGCAACCAAGGCCTTGCGGTGTAAGCACGATGCTCGCAACCTGTCAGGCAGGAAAGTGCTCCGGTGTCCACTTTCACCAGTACTTGATGGTGAGTACGTTACATGTCGGCCAGCATACTCACATAACGAATATGTGACGTTGTTATCCCGATCCAAAGCAAGGCATAATCATCACATGCAGAACTCTCCTCCTCGCCCTCGGTATGTCGCTTGTCTGTCCACTGGGTGTCGCGCTCACAGCCTTGCCCTTCATCATCGCTTGCCCGTCCACAGGGCGTCACACTCAAAAGCACAGGTCATTGAGAGGGCAGCATATTGTCTCGCCATCATTCCTTATAATGCAGGAAGCAATCCTCCCTCCCCCACAGCACCCCACGCGCGTGCGCGCGGGTCTCACACCGTCTCTATATGATGCTGGTGCCAAAAACCATCAGGCCTTCTGCAATGACCTGCGTCTAGCCGCGTACTGTTTCTTGAAGTGGGTTGCATGCATTTGTCACGGCCGCAGCACAATCACCACAGGGCCCCGATCAGCTTGCAAAAGCACGGTTGTTCCCAAAATTTGGACGCGCATGTCTGTGAATGTGCCTCCTCAGGCTACGCCTTGGCAGGAGGGGGTCTTGCACACGCACACAGCAAAATGCGGCAGCGGTCAAGCAGCAAGCGCCGCTGCCGCAACCAACGCCAATTTGCTGCCAGCTTCTGTGACGCTGGCACACGCTCACGCGGACGCAGCAACTGCGCCAGTGCGCCGCAACGCGGGCGGGTGCGCCTCTACGACGCCGTACATGGACCCCGCCAGCTTGCCGTCCAGCACCTCCTGCTCCATGCCGTACTCGGGCTCCGCGGCCCTGTCGCGAGCGCTCCCGCATTACCACAGCTGTCTGTTGAGCACCGCCAGCGTGGCGCCTAATTCCGCTATGCTGTGCTAAAACTACAACTATTTTGTATTGTTACTGCGAGATATAAAAAGCACAAGCAGCGTCTCACAGTATGTAACAATCAACACCATCGCAGACACCAAAGCATTTCTGATCACACTGCGTGCTCTATACAAACCGCCTGAACAAGTGGTCACGCACCAGCAGTCCTGGTTCTCGACCCAGAACGCGTTGACGCCGCGCTCCACGCGGAAGAAGCCCAGCTCGCCCCAGAAGCTGCCCCAGGAGTTGCGGATCGTCCAGAAGGGCGTGCCGTCCTCCTCGCCCCAGCCCACCACCTGGCGCGCCGGCGTCCCTCCAGCTCAGCCAGCAGAGAGCAGGTCAGCAGAGTTGGCCAGAAAGCTCCCTTGTGCACAAACGCCCGTGCACCAAGCAAGCAATATCGCCCGCTTCGCAGCTCCGAAACATGGCTGCCCATGCGCGGCCTAGCAGACGCGATGCTGAGGACAGAGCAGCGCCCGCACGCCGCCACGCAACCCTGCCTCAGTGTGACGGGCGGTGAAGGCCGGCACTGCCCCCGCCTGCGCTTACGCTCCGGGCAGGCGCGCGCGGGCAGCGCGCCTCCACGTTGTGGTCGATCATCTCAATCTTGGTCTTCTCGTCCGGCCAGATGCCGGCGCGGTAGCCGTACGTAAAGTCCTCGGGGGTGGAGATGCTGCACACGATGGGCCCGCCCTTGTAGATCTCGTTCATCATCGCCAGCTCCTGCTCGCAGGGTTAGGTGTATCTTATAGGTGAGATGTATCTACCTATCCTTTACACTACAATAATCACCGCCAGCTCCTGCACGCCGGCGCCGGCCGGGTCTCGGCCCTTCCCAAGGCCGCAGCCACAGCTTCACGCGAGCACCGCAAAAGGGGCTTGGCGTGCAGCGCCCCTCGCTGACATTCCAGGGTGCATCCCATGCAGGCACATGACAGTATGCACCTGGGGCGTCGACTCGCTGCGGACAGTGACGGTTAGCTGTAGGGCCCGCGCCTGGCCGCCGTGCGAGCCGTTCTGGACCTTGTGCCAGCCGGTGAGCTTGTACAGGATGGGCGTGCGCACGGCCCAGCACGTCTCGGTGCCGTTGGGCGGCAGCGGCATGCAGTTCTCGCAGATCGCCTGGGCCGGGCAGTGCTTGACGTCGCCCGTCTTGTTGAACTTGGTGTGGTCGGTGGCTGAGTACCTGCGCGGACGCGCCTGGTGTCAAGAGCTTGCACAGTCACGGATGCGCCCGCGCGCGCCTCGTGTGACACAGCAACAGAAACCTGCTTCCATTCACGACAGGCTGGCCTCCAGTCAGGCCCACATGCACAGTGGCGACAGGAAACCATGCGGTCGGCGTCCATGCCGCCACGTTCAACCTGTTCAGCTGCTGGGGCAAAGCGAGCCAGCTTATAGGGGCTGTGTACTTGCTGCTCCGCTGCCAGTGCCAGGGAGCACTGCGAAGACAGCTTCACAGAAGCAGACCGGCAGGCGCAGTGCGCACGAGAGGCAGGTGTTGTCCGGCAGGCCAAACTTGGACATGTACTTGAAGACGTCGATGGGGTCGCCTGCAGCGCACAGCAGCTTGATAAGAACATACAGTAACATTTATGACATCTCACTGGTTGCGCACTGACGGCCCCTCTCTGCACAGACACAGCGGACACGCTGTGTCTGCTACTTGCGGTGCTACCCAGATATGATCATAACCCGCTAACTGCGCCGCTCGTCAAGCGAGCAAGAAAGGCATAGCGTGAGGCGTGCACGGAGCGCAAGCGCACGCACCGCCGTCGCAGCCGCCGCCATACCCCTCAAACGCGCCGCAGTTGAGCATGGTCTGCCGGGACAGCATCACGTCTGGCCCGCGCCCGGCCTTCCTGATCTTCAGGCGGTCCTGGATCTGCGCAAGGCCAGCGAGCAGTGTTTAAGAGCAGACGCTGCGCAGGCTGTGTCTGTGCAGAGCAAAGACCACACCACAAGTCACACCGCTGGAAGCAGAGACCCGCATACATGCTGAGTATGACTGCTTACGTGCAACAGCATGCACTGCGCTCACTGCTGTGCTTGCATAGCTACAAGAGGGACTGGACAGCGCGCACCATAGACAAGGTGCCGTGCACCCAGCAGGCGCCGCAGTATATCGGCTGGTGCTGCCCCAGGTTGGGCGTGCACATGCCCAGCTGCACGCTGCACCAGTTGAAGGCCTTGGGCAGGTGGTGCCTCTGCAGCTCCTCCCCCACCGGCGCAGCGTAGTTCCAGCTGTAGTCCTCTGGCTTCACGGGCGCGTGCGGCCGGCCATGGTAGCAGCCTGCGTCAGCCTGCGCAGCCAGGGCCGCGACGAGCAGCGCTGCAAGTGCTGCAACAGCCATCGCCGCTCCTCAAGCCCTTACCAGGCACGTGAAGTGATAAAACTCGCGACTGCACTTTGGGAATCGTGCGCCTCACAGGGCAGGCAGAGCTGCACCTCAGGATGATTCTTCTGCGAGTGGCAATAGAAGTCACGCAGCGAGGTGTTGCACATCCCGTACTCATCCAGGTCTTAGCACCCTTAACCTGACCATACGTTTCCCAGCACAGCAGGCAGGCAAGTCAGACACACCAATGAGCTGCGAGCGCGTGCACGTACACCCGCACTCGCGTGTTTTCTCTGCGGTGCACCCTCTGCTCGGTTCCCAGGAGGTTGGAGGAAAGTCAAGCCCATCAAGTCAATGAGCGTTCATCGCCTGGCCAGCAGCAAGTCCGGCCTGCTGCCGGGCTGCGCTGTATGATATTTTGAACGTGCCGAGCCCTGCTGTAGCAGATAGCCTGCATGTGAGCCAGGGGAAGGAACGCGCCTCGCGTGCTACCACCTACCTGAAAGGCAGGCGAGGTTTCCTAGCTGCTCAGGCCTGCGCAGCCTGCGGGGGAGCGCAGATTGGCCTGCCGCGGTGGCGGGAGCGGTGCTATGCGCGGTTCATTTTTCCCCTAGGAAACTTCTATATGCAGATATGCTTTGCGCGCTGCGCCACGGCGCTGCAGAGACTGCTCAAGTGGGTTGCGTGTGTGTCATTTCGCATCGCACACTTTGCTAGCCACGGAGAAGCTGGGGTTGCATGCTGAATGAGCGCACGGGAACCATGTTGCGCAGCTAAACCGGTTTGCGCAGAGACCCGGGGGTTTGGGTGAGGAGGCTGCTATGCTGGCCCGCAGGTCACTGCGGATGTTCTTGGCCATGGCGCCAATGCGCAAACGGCAAGGAAAGCGGCGCACCTGTGAGGCTGTATTCAGCCCCCTTTCCGTGTGCAGGCTGGTCATCACCTGCCAAGCGCTGGAGAACGCCCTGGCTGCGCTGCTCTCCCGCGAGCATGGCGCCGCCGCCCCGGCCCGCCACGCCCACCAAGCGCGCCGCCGCCGCCAGCCTGCAGGCGACCCCGCCGTTCCCGGGGCAGGCTGGCGGCAAGCGCGTGAGCCTGGGCGGCGACGGGCTGGCGGTCGGGAGCGCGGCGGGCAGCGCGGCGCCCGCGGCGATCTGCGGCTTCAACGTCGTCAGCCCTTTTGCCGCGGCGCCGGCGAACGGCAGCGCGAGCCGGCCGCCGCCGACGCCCGTGCCGCCGGCGCGGCGGCTGGAGCCGGAGCTCGCCGCGCAGGCGCCCGCGGGCTCCGCGCCACCGCCGGCGGACCCGCAGGCGCGCCGGCCTGCTGCTTTGATATGCGCCATGCTCTCAG
>JAABUR0100005655.1_pt1 | contig 15784 bp, 12 predicted proteins | sample 5560091 | NCBI WGS metagenome assembly JAABUR01 (sample SAMN10711879, study PRJNA513375) | rock metagenome | isolation source: Antarctica rocks | place: Antarctica: Victoria Land, University Valley sud
CGGCCAGGGTCTCGGCGTCGGTGTCGCCGGGAACGGCGATCATGTCCAGCCCGACGGAGCAGACGGCGGTCATCGCCTCGAGCTTGGCCAGGGTCAGGTCGCCCCGCTCGACGGCATCGGCCAGGGCGGAGTCCTCGCTCACGGCGACGAAGGCCCCCGAGAGGCCGCCGACGCTCGACGAGGCGAAGCTCCCACCCTTCTTCACCGCGTCGTTGAGCAGGGCCAGGGCCGCGGTCGAGCCGGGGGCTCCGATCCGGAGGACGCCCATCGCCTGGAGGATCTCCCCCACGCTGTCGCCGACCTGCGGCGTCGGGGCCAGCGACAGGTCGACGATCCCGAACGACGCGCCCAGCCGGGCGGCCACCTCGCGGCCGATCAGCTCGCCGACCCGCGTGACGCGGAAGGCAGTGCTCTTGATCTCCTCGGCGATCTCCCCGAGGGTCGGATTCGCGGCCGAGTGCCCGACGAGGTCCTCGATCGCCGCCTTGACGACCCCCGGGCCGCTCACGCCGATGTTGATCACGCAGTCGGGCTCTCCCGTGCCATGGAAGGCCCCGGCCATGAACGGGTTGTCGTTCGGCGCATTGGCGAAGATCACGAGCTTGGCGCAGCCGAAGCCGTCGTGCGATCGCGTCCGCTCCGCCGTCTCCTTCAAGATGCGGCCCAGGGCGAGGATCGCGTCCATGTTGATGCCGGCGGCCGTCGTCCCCACATTGACCGACGCGCAGACGCGTTCGGTGGTCGAGAGCACCTCGGGGAGCGTCTCGATCAGCTGGCGGTCCCCCTCCGTCCAGCCCTTCTGCACCAGTGCGGAGTAGCCGCCGATGAGGTCGACCTCGACCTCGGCCGCCACCGCGTCGAGCGTCCGGGCGACGGCGATATATCCCTCGGCCGAGTGCCCGGAGGCCACCGACGCGATCGGACTAACGGCGATCCGGCGGTTGACGATCGGGATGCCGTATCGGCCCTCGACCTCGCGGCAGACGGCGCGTAATTGCCCCGCGAACCGGAGCAGACGGTCGCGGATTCGTGCGCAGAGGGCGGAGAGATCCGGCGAGGCGCAGGGGTGCAGGTCGATGCCCATGGTCACCGTGCGGACGTCGAGCTTGTGCTGACGGATCATCCCCAGGGTGGCCAGCACGTCTTCAGTGCGGTACAACGGCATCTCCTCGAGGGTTGGGGACGGCGACGCGCACGGGGCCGGGCTCGCTCGTGGCCAGGAAGATGTTCTCGTGCTGCACGTACACGTCCAGCCCGAGGTCGCGGCCGAACCGCTCCAGCTCGGCCCGGACCACGCCGGGCGCCAGCTCCGCGGGCAAGAAGGCCTCCATCACCATCGAGAACTTCTCGCCGTCGACCCGGGCGTGCAAGTCGACGATGTTCACGCCGTGCGAGGCCAGGCAACCGGCGATCCCGTGGATGCTCCCCGGGCGGCCGGCGCCCAGGACCGTCAGGATGAAGCGCTCGGCGTTGAGGACCTGCGGCCCGAGCGTCTCGTCATGCGCCTCGATCACCGCGACCGTCAGGCGGAACCGCTTCCCCGCCTCGCTGATCACCTCGGCGAGCTGCCTCGGGTCGCGCGGGTCGGGGAACGCGACCGCCAGGATGATCGTGAAGTAGCCCCGGAGGACCGTCTGGCTCAACTCGACGATATTCCCTTGCTGGTCCCGCAAGGCGCCCGAGACCGAGTAGACGATCCCCACCCGGTCGGCCGCCGTCACCGTCACGATATAGGTATGCATGCCCCGCGATCTTGTTGAGATTCCCGTTCGGGCGAGTTCGAAATCCGTAAGACCCTCTCCCGCCGGGAGAGGGTGCCCGGAGGGCGGGTGAGGGGCCTGGTCCTAGTCGAGGAAGCCGCCCATCCGCCCCGGCAGACCATCGTCCCACCAGCATACGCGGGAAACGGCCCGGCGACGACTCCTGACAGGACGATTGCAAGGTCCTTCGTCCCCTGCATCGCAGAACAAGCCGACAGTGCCACCCGCCGCCCCTCTTACTTGGAAGTCTCTGCGCCGAAGTCGCGGTCTATCCGGGGCTTCGATGGCCCCTCGGCAGCGACGGCCAGGGCCAGCCAGCCGACGAGTAACGCGACCCCTCCGATCGGCGTGATGGCGCCGAGCCACCGGATTCCCGTGAGCGAGAGGATGTAGAGGCTCCCCGAGAAGACGAGGGTTCCCAGCAGGAATCCCCAGCCCGCGACGGCAACGGCGGTCCCCGTCCTTCCCGCGATCGCGAGCCCACCGACGGCCACCAGGGCCAGTGCGTGGTACATCTGGTACTGCGCGGCCGTCTCGTAATTCGCGAGCGTCCCCAGCGCCTTCAGCCGATTCGACAGCGAGTGGGCCCCGAAGGCCCCCATGCCGACCGCCAGGAAACCCACGACCGCGCCGATCCGAACCCAGAACCAACCGTCCATCGCGTCGTCCTCCGATCAGGTGCTTGACAGGCCCTTGTCACGTCAGGGCGCGGCTCGGTGTCGGATTGGCATTCGTCTCGAGGAGGACCAGGGCGCGGGCCTCCGCGGCCAGGAAGAGTGACCCGGTCACGCAGATCAGCCCGGATTGGGGCGTCAGGCGCCTCGCCAGCTCCACCGCCTCGGCCGGGTCGGCGGCGATGTGGGCCGATCGGCCGTCGATCTCGAGGACCGCCGCGGCGACCTCTTCGGGGGGGACCGAGCGGGGGTTCTCGACGTAGCGGGTGGCGACGATCGCGTCGAAATCGGGGAGGAGGGCCTGGAGCTGGCCGCGGAGGTCCTTGTCGCGGGTCGTGCCGAAGATCAAAATCCGGGGCGAGGGGGGGAAGCACGTCCGCAAGGTCTCGGCCAGCGCCCGAGCCGCGGCGACGTTGTGGGCCCCGTCGATAACGAGCCACGGCGATTCGGCCACCACCTCGATCCGCGCCGGCCATCGGAGGGCGGCGAACCCTCGTATGACGGCATCGCGACCCACCGCGAGCCCCTCCTCGGCCATGACGTCCAGGCTCGCCAGCGCCACCGCCGCGTTGTGCGCCTGGTGGGCCCCGAGCAACGGCAGCTCGATCACGCCCCAGTCGGTCCGCCAGGTCTGGACCGCGACGCTCCCGGCGCGAGGGCGGTTCAGCGGGGGGGCCGGGGGCCGATACTCGAGGTGAAAATCGACGTCGACTCGCTTCAAGGCGCCGCGACGTTGCCGGGCGACCCGTTCGATCACCGCGCGGGCCTCGGCGCCCTGGACGCCGCTGACCGTCGGCCGGCCTCGCTTGATGATGCCCGCCTTCTCCGTCGCGATGGCGTCGAGCGTGGTCCCGAGTTGCCGCGTGTGGTCGAGCGAGATGGTCGTCAGGACCGACAGCAGCGGGTGCACCACGTTCGTGGAATCGAGCCGCCCCCCCAGCCCGACTTCCAGGACGACGGCACCCACGCCTTGCCGCGCGAAGTGGAGCAGCCCCATGGCGGTGGTGAGCTCGAAGAACGTCGGCCCGCGCCTCCCGTCCTGCAGTTCCCGGGCGTCGAGCCCGGCGACCACCGGCCGCACGGCCTCGGTCAAGGCCACGAGTTCCTCCGGCGATGCGCTCTGGCCGTCGATGTTGAAGCGTTCTTCGAGTCGATGCAGGTGGGGCGAACAGAAGAGGCCGGTGCGCACCCCGGACGCCGTGATCGCCGCGGCGAGCATGGCGGCGGTCGAGCCCTTCCCCTTCGTCCCCGCCACGTGGACGATCCGGAGCGCCTGATGCGGGTCGCCCAGCTTCCGCAAGAGCCTGCGCATCCGGCCGATCCGCAGCTCGGCCGCGATCCTCGGCATGCCCAGCCGCTCGTAGTTGAGGCGGCCGAAGAGGAAGTCGAGGCTCTCCGCGTAGGCATCGACCATCAGGACGCCGGCCCGTGCCCCGAGGGCGAATAGGTTGTGTCTCTTGCGGGGCCGCACGCGACCGGTCCCCTGCGGCGGATGGAGGTCGGCGTCTCAGCCCGCATCGGAGACGTCCCGGGACTCCCCCAGGATTCGGGCGAACCTCTGGCACAGCGCGGCGGGCGAGAGGCCCCTGATTCAGTCATCGGCCACCCCCACCGAAAATCCCTCCAGGCGGGAGTCGTCGTCGACCACGCTCGTGAGCACGACCACTTTCACGCCCCCCACGAGCGCATGGTAGCGCATCGCCTCGACTACGATGATTGCTCCCATTCCATTCTGCCCTCGTCCGCGACCGGGATTCTCCCGCCCGGGACGGGGGCCGACCGATGGAACCGAGTGATAACATACTCGGTCGCGGCGGTACACCGCCACGCCAGAACGCCTGGGCGTCCGGGTCCTCGGACCGCGTTCGATGCGCCTCGAAGCGCCAACGAGCGGGTCGAGCCCACGTCGATAGAACCTCCGGCCGGCGTGAGGGACCGGCGAGTTCCCGCCCGATCAGGAGGAGGCCCGTGCCCTGCTCGTTCGCGCCATCGCGGGGACCCGAGGGGACTTGAAGCGCCTTCAAGGCGACGCCGAGGATCACATGCTCGAACGCATCGCCCTCTACCTAGGGATGTATCCGCTCTTCTACGTCGAGGATCCCGACGACTACCAGCGCCCGGGCGACGACGATAACTCCAGTAGGGCCGACGGCGAGTCATCGACTTGACGACGTTCGGCGCCGGGTTCAGGTATCATGGACCTCGATGTGGTCGCGAGGCGGCACCGGATGCCGGTTCGGAATCACGGGAGCAAATCGGAACCGATCGACGGCGTATCCCCAGAAAGCGAAGAGCTTACGGGGTGGGGATGGGATCGAGATTCATGCAAAGATGCCTGACCCTTCTCGCGCTCTCGACGGCGTTGACGGCCCACGCGAGCCTTGCCGAAGATGAGACCGGCACGGAGAAGGCCGACGCGTCTCCCCCGTCGGCGGGACGGCGGGTCGACTTCGAGCGCGACATCCGACCGATCTTCGCCGAGCATTGCACCAAGTGCCATGGCGATAAGAGGCAGCGCGGCGGTTACCGGCTCGATGGGCGTGCCGGAGCGGTCCGCGGCGGCGATTCGGGCGAGGCGGCGATCGTCCCGGGTCGGGGGTCCGAGAGTCGTCTCTTCCGGCTCGTGGCCGGGCTCGAGCCCGATCTCACCATGCCCCCGAAGGGGCCACGCCTGGATGCGCAGAGGGTCGGCCTCTTGCGCGCCTGGATCGACCAGGGGGCCGAATGGCCGGAGGTCCCGATCGCGGGAGGGCCCAAGACCCACTGGTCCCTCACCCCCTTGGCGCGGCCGCCGGTGCCGAAGACCGGAGACAGCGACTGGGCCCGAGGCCCCATCGATGCCTTCGTGCGGGCGGGGCTCGCCCGGAAGGGACTCGCCCCCGCGCCCGAGGCGGACCGCCGGACGCTCATCCGGCGCCTCTCGTTCGACCTGATCGGCCTGCCGCCGACCCCCGAGGAGATCGAGGATTTTCTCGACGACACCCGGCCCGACGCGTACGAGTGCCTGGTCGATCGGCTCCTGGAGAGCCCGCGTCACGGCGAGCGGTGGGCGCGGCACTGGATGGACGCCGTCCATTTCGCCGAGACCCACGGCCACGATCAGGACCGTCCCCGGCCCAACGCCTGGCCCTATCGCGACTACCTCATCCGCTCGTTCAACGACGACAAGCCCTACGCGCGGTTCGTCGAGGAGCAGGTCGCCGGCGATGTCCTCTATCCCCACGACCCGGAGGCGACCGTCGCGCTCGGCTTCCTCGCCGCGGGCCCATGGGACGAGAGCTCGCAGAGCAACGTCCGCGACGATACCGTCGACAAGAAGATCGCCCAGAACCTCGACCGCGACGACATGGTGATGACCACCATGTCCACCTTCACCAGTACCACGGTCCAGTGCGCCCGGTGCCACGACCACAAGTTCGACCCGATCACCCAGGCGGAATATTACAACCTCCAGGCCGTGTTCGCGGGGGTCGAGCGGGCCGACCGCCCCTACCACCTCGATCCCAGGGCCGAGTCGCTCCGCCGGCCGTTCCTCGCCAGAAAGGCCGCCCTGGAGACCCGTAAGAAGGAGGTTATCGACCCCTTCCTCGACCCTGAGACCCGGGCGGAGATCGCCGGGGCTCAAGTGGCCTGGGAATCCACGACGATGGCGGGATCGACCGCCCGAACCACCCTGGACCCTTCCTCCCAGCGCCCGGCCGCCGTCAAGCCACCTCCCGACGCGATCGCTCGCATCGTCGCGATCCCGCCCGATCGCCGGAGCGGGCCGCAAAAGGACGAACTGACCGCGTATTACTACACCATCTCCCCCCGGATTCAGGCGGCCATCGACCAGGCGGGAAGGGCGGTCGCGGCCCTCCCCCCGGTGCCGATGGTCTACGCCGCGGCCCGTGACTTCGCGCCCTTGTCCAACTTCAAGCCGAGCAAGGGCCCACGCCCGGTCCACCTCCTGAGGCGGGGCGACGTCAACCGCCCGGTCGCGCCGGCGACGCCGGGGGCCCTGGCCCTCGTGCCGGGCCTGGATGCGAGATTCTCGCTGCCCAACCCGGACGACGAGGGGAGTCGCCGCGCGGCCCTGGCGCGCTGGCTCACCGACCCGGCGAACGTGCTGACCTGGCGTTCGATCGTCAACCGGATCTGGCACCACCATTTCGGTCGCGGCCTGGCCGATTCGCCCAACGACCTGGGACGCATGGGCGCCCCCCCTTCGCATCCGGAGTTGATCGATTGGCTGGCCGTCGAGTTCCGCGACGGCGGCGGCTCGATCAAGCGACTCCACCGCCTGATCGTCACCAGCGCGACCTACCGCCAGTCGTGCCGCCACGATCCTCGGATGGCCGGGGTCGATGCCGACAACCTGTACCTCTGGCGGATGAACCGCACCCGCCTCGACGCCGAATCGGTGCGCGATGCGCTCCTGCTGGTCTCCGGCAAGCTCGACACGACCACGGGCGGGCCGTCGGTGAAGCAGTTTATCGAGTCCCCCGGCATCCACGTGACGCCGATGGTGGATTATCTCCGCTTCGACGTCGACAGCCCGGAGAGCTACCGACGGAGCATCTACCGCTTCCTCTTCCGGACGATCCCCGACCCGTTCATGGACTCGATGGACTGCCCCGACGCGTCGCAGCTCAGCCCGAAGCGGAACGCCTCCGTGACCGCCCTCCAGGCGCTCGCCATGCTCAACGATCGCTTCATCGTACGCCAGTGCGAGCACTTCGCCGCGCGGGTCGCTGCCCACGACGAAGACATCCCCGCCCAGGTCAAGGCGGCCTACCGGCACGCCCTCGGACGCCCCCCCGATCGCGACGAGACCGAGGCGGTCGCCGCATTCGCGAATCGCCACGGCATGGCCAATGCGTGCCGCCTGATCGTGAACACGAACGAGTTCCTGTTCGTGAACTAGACTTTCGGGTCGCGTCTGGCGTGAGAAAGGGGTCGCGTATCCCGAAAAGCATCGAGAGCGCCACGCCCGAACTCACCGGCACGACGGATTTTTTCAATGATCGGGAGTCGAGGCTAAAGCCTCGAGCGATGCGATGCACAAGCCCCCCTTGACGGCCAGGCTGGCCAGTGGCCTGGTCCGCCTGGCCCAGCGCTTTGCCCCGATGGGTCGTGGGAAGTGGTGGCTGCGACGGAAGTCATCAGGGTGGCTGGTGACGAGACTCGAGACCGGGCCCTGGATCAGGATCAGCGGAGTCTCGGATTTCGAGTGGTCCGTGCTCGACGGGAACGAAGGAAGCGAAGATCGAACGGCAAGCCTGTTTCTCCAGCTCGTCTCGCCAGGGCACGTCGTGATCGATGTGGGTGCCAACGTCGGGTTCTACTCGCTGACGGCCGCATCGCTGGTCGGGCCGGCCGGCCGAGTCGTGGCGTTCGAGCCGGGCCCGAAGACCGCCTCACGTTTGCGCGAGAATGCCGCCCTCAATGGCTTCGCGAATCTCGTCGTCGTCGAGGCGGCCGTCTCGGACAAGCCGGGGGTCCTCCGCCTCCATCTTGGCGAGGATAGCGAGGGGAACAGCCTGTTCGATCCCGGGCAGGAGGCCACCGACTCCGTCGAGGTCTCGGTCCTGACCCTGGACGCCTATGCAGAGGCCGAGGGCATCGCCCGCGTGGACCTGCTCAAGATTGACGCCGAGGGGGCGGAGGTCGGGATCATCCGGGGGGCTCGCCGCGTCTTGACCGGCCCGGACGCGCCGCCGGTCATCGTCGAAGCGAATCCGTTGACGCTGCGGACGGCGGGCGAATCCGTCGGTTCCCTGCGTGCCGAGCTGGAATCCCTCGGCTATACCATCGAGGTGATCGAGGCCATGCCCTGGCGCGGAGAGGTCGTGGAAAACTGGTTGTCGAAAAAACCGCCCCACCGATGAAATAGATCATCGGCCTTACAGAAATTGAGAAGCTGCCAGATAATGGCGTGCCGTCCTTGCTTCGCTCGCGGCCTCTGGACCCGGAACAAGCCTTCCCCATGACCGTGACCCTTGAGGAACGCCGTTGGCGTGGAACCAGGACGCGGTCGACGACACGGGGCAAAACCGCCCGCCACCGGGGGCCTTGTTTGCCAGGCCGTGTCGATAGCCCCATGGAAATTCGCAAGGCACGAGCCCACACCTCTCCATGCACCCACCCCGATGAGTCGGATGGATGTGGACGGCCTCCGGAACCGCCAGGTGCTTCCTCGCCCCCCGCACTTCGAGATGAATACGAATGAATAGCAAGAGACTCCTCGCGCGTAATCTCTTCTGGAATGGGGCGGGCACTCTATTCGACGCGGCCGTGGCCCTCATCATCTCGCCGATCCTGATCAAGGGGCTCGGCGACACCCCCTATGGCATCTGGATCCTCATCGGTTCGCTCTCGAGTTATTTCGGGCTCCTGGACATCGGGGTCCGGGGCTCGGTGGGACGCTTCATCGCCTTCCATCGTGGCGCGGGCGACCGCGCGGCGGTGAACGCCACAATCAGCACCGCGATGGCCTTGTGTTGCATCTCCGCGTTGATCGTCATGGTCGTGAGCGTCGGTCTCCAGTTCATCTTCTTCCATTTCTTCGAGGTCCCGCCCTCCCTGGCGGTCGAGACGCGTCTGGCGCTCTGGCTGATCTGCTTCAACCTGGCCTTGACATTCCCGCTGAGTCTCTTCGACGGGGTCCTGTGGGCTTCGGGACGATTCGACCTGCTCAACGCGATCGACATCCCGGCCATGTTTGCCCGCGCCCTGCTGAGCTATTTCGTCGTGACCCGCGGTCACGGGCTCGTCGGGCTGGCCATCCTGACCATCTCCCTGACGGTGGTCGTCGGACTGGTCAAGGCCGCGGTCGGCTTCCGCGTCGACCCCGAGATCCGCATCCGTTTTTCCGCCGTGAATCTGGCGACCGCGAGGACCTTGTTCGGTTACGGGGCGATGAACCTCGTCATCACGATCGCCCGCCTCACGCGCCTCCAGATGACGACGATGATGATCGGCTCGATGATGAGTGTGGCCAGGGTGACCCTGTTTTCGATCGCACGTCGGCTCGTCGACTTCTCGGAGCGGGTCATCGTCTCGGGTTCGGGGACCCTCACGCCTCTGGCCACGACGATCCATTCGCAGGGGGAATCGGACCGCCAGCAGGTCCTGCTCACCCAGGGGGGGAAGTTCACGGCCGCGTTCTCGTTCTTCGCCCTGGGATTCCTCGCGATCCTGGGCCGGCCTTTCGTCGTGCTCTGGATGGGGCCCCGATTCGCCGACGCGGGCGACCTGCTCCTCATCCTGGCGGTCGGCGAGGTCCTCCCGCTCTCGCAGATCACGACGGGAAACATCATGTTGGCGATGGCCAAGCTCCGCCTGATCGCCGTGCTCCAGATCTCCGAGGTCCTCGCCCTGCTGGCCGTGGGGCTGCCCGTTTCCAGGGCTTTCGGACTGGTCGGATTCTGCACGGTCATCGCCGTCGTGGGGCTCGTCTTCCGGGGCATCTTCCTGCTCGTCTACGGCTGTCAGGCCGTCGGGGTCCCCGTCCGCACTTACCTACGCGACGCCCTCTTGCCCGCGGTGGCCGCCGCGGCGATCCCCTCCGCGGTCCTGGCCCTGGTCGAGGCGGCGAGCCCCACGACGAGCTGGCCCCATTTCTTCGCCTACCTCGTCATGTATGCATGTCTCTGTTCGGTCGCGATCATCCCGCTGATCGGATTCCGGAGTGTCATTGCCTATTACGGCAAGATCAGGCAATCCTTGATGGGAGCTTGAGCAGGGCCGTTTCGTCCTCCGATTTTCATTCTCCCCTCCCCTCGGGTGCGGGTGCCCGGAGGGCGGGTGAGGGGCGCCGGCTCCCGACGATCGCATTCCGCCAAGGGATGACCCCATGAGACTTCCGGCCTCCCTCGCCACCGGCCCGCTCGGACGCCGCGAGTTCTTGATGCACTGCGGCGGCGGCCTGGGTGGCATCGCGCTGGCGCACATGCTGGGGGGTGCCGGGGCCCTGGCCGATACGGTCGCGCCCCGGGCCGACCTCAACGGGGGGTTGCACCACCGCGCCAGGGTCAGGCGGGTCGTGCAGCTCTTCATGAACGGCGGCGCCAGCCAGTGCGACACGTTCGACTACAAGCCCGAGCTGATCAAGCGCCACGGCCGGGCGTTCGACCCCGGAGGCCGGGTCGAGGCGGCGACGAGCGAGGTGGGCAAGGTCCTCAAGAGCCCCTGGGCGTGGGAGCGTCACGGCGAGTGCGGCCGGTGGGTCAGCAGTGTCTTCCCGCACGTCGCGGAGGTCGTCGACGACCTCGCCTTCCTGATGTCGATGTCCTCGAAGACGAACGTGCACGGGCCGGGCAGCTACATGATGAACACGGGGTTCGTCACGCCCGGCTTCCCCTGCCTGGGCTCGTGGATCTCCTACGGCCTCGGGAGCCTCAACGACAACCTGCCGACGTTCGTCGTCCTCCCCGACCCCCGGGGGCTCCCCTACAACCAGTCCGGCAACTTCTCGTCGGCCTTCCTCCCGGTCGCCCATCAGGGGACAGTCATCAAGGCCACGGCGCCGGTGCCGATCGTCGACCTCTTCCCGCCCGCTTCGGCCGGATACATCACCGCGGCGGCCGAGTCCGAGGGGCGTGAGCTCCTGGGAAAACTCAACCGCGCCCACCTGGACCGATCGCCGGGCGACTCGCGCCTGGAGGCCCGCCTCGACTCGTACGAGATGGCCGCAAGGATGCAGCTCAGCGCCCCCGAGGTGCTCGACATCTCGGGCGAGAGCGACGCGACGCGCACGCTCTACGGGCTCGACCGGCCGGAGACGGAGCCGTTCGGCCGGAATTGCCTGACCGCGCGGCGGATGCTCGAGCGAGGCATCCGCTTCGTGCAGGTCTGGAGCGGGACCGGCGGGGCCTCGGGGAACTGGGACAATCACACCGACGTCGACAAGGACCTGAAATCGATCGCCCTGAGCACCGACCAGCCGGTCGCCGGCCTGGTCCGAGACCTCAAGGCCCGCGGCCTCTTCGAAGACACGCTCGTGATCTGGACGACCGAGTTCGGCCGGATGCCCTTCAGCCAGGGAGGCAAGGGCCGCGACCACAACGGCGGGACCTTCGTCTCGTGGCTCGCCGGCGCCGGCATCGCGCCCGGGGTCTCGCACGGCGAGAGCGACGAGTGGTCGTGGAAGGCGCGCGATCCGCTCTATTGCTACGACCTCCACGCCACGATCCTGCACCTGCTCGGCATCGACCACGAACGCCTCACCTTCCGACACAACGGCAGCGACCGGCGACTCACGGACGTGCACGGGGACGTCATCGAAGCCATCCTGTCCTGACGCAGGAGCGGGCCGACCGAACGTAGTCGACCGAAGCCCGCCCTGGGGTCGAAGCTCGGATTTACGGGGTGTGGCCGCCACCGATCTCTCGACGGCGCGACGGGTGAGGGACGCTTCCAACTCGGACCCCATCACCTCGGGGTGCCGCTTCCGTGGGGGAGAATCGACCGCCCGATCTGGCGAAAAGAGGCATCTGCGGTGCGGATGTCGCAGGACATGGCCCGGACCTTTTCGCGAATCCGCCCCAGCAGCCCGGCCAGGTTTGTCCCCTGCCCGATCGGCCGCCGGCTCGCCCGACATTCTCCTTGAGGACGTGTGTGGGACCTATCAGGATGACCTGGCGGCCAGATGGTTCGTCCTTCCCGTTGTCACTTTCCACGACATTTTGGACATCTACTCCTGTTGAGTCATCCTGCCACTTCGAGAAACCGAGGGTCCGTGAAGGTGGGGCGATCCGGGCGAAGCATCGGACGAGTCCGCGTGGATTTTCCGAGCATGCACCGAACCGGACATGAATCGTCCCGAGGAGCCGGCGTCGCCATACGACTCCGAGGCGGCACATCGGTGTTTTCTTTCGCCCCATGAAGTTGGGAGAAGGATCATGAAATCGCAAGTACAGCGCCCGACCAATGCCTTTATCGGTTCATCCTGGGCTGCGCTATTCGTCGGGGCGATCGCGTATCTCGTCGGCCTCTGGAATGCGCAGATGCAGCTCAATGAGAAGGGCTACTATTTCACCATCCTGATGTACGGCCTCTTCTCCGCCGTTTCCTTGCAGAAGTCGGTCCGCGATCAACTGCAAGGCATTCCCGTGACCGGCATCTACTTCGGTATGTGCTGGTTTTCGCTCGGGCTGTCCGTCGTGTTGTTGACGGTCGGGCTGTGGAACGCCCCGCTCACTTTGAGCGAGAAGGGCTTCCACGCGATGTCCTTCGTCCTCAGCTTGTTTGCAGCCGTGGCCGTTCAGAAGAACGTCAGGGATGTCGCCTCAGTGCGAGAGGACCTGCCGGTCTGAGGCGCGACGATGGCGAGACCTCAATCCATGTGTCAATTCCAAGGTGCGAGGCGTCGCTCCAGCTTTCGGCTTCGGAAGCATAGGAGTGATCGGCGAGCGACGACGCATGAGACGACGACGCGCCCATGCACGTGGTCACAAGCTCGGTCCAGACTCGGTCTATGTCAATATGGTGCGGATGCTGACGTACAAAGTGGGAACTTTGACGCGGCCCCGGGCCTAAGAGCCTGCCCAGGTTCGCCCCCGCCCGATAGGTCGTCCAATTTCCCGCTATTTTCCTTGAGGACGCGCGTGGGACATGTCAGTATGACCCGCGGCGGGATGACACGATTGTCCGGTCGAGTCATATAATGACATTTCGGCCGTCCACGACCGGTCAAGGAGCGTACTCATCCCTCTCGCGTGATCATGATGAAATGAAAGGGAAAGCCGCGACAGGAGGCCCTATGGTCATCAACCGCCGACTGCTCTTTATCCTCGGGCGACGACTGCCCGTCATCTATGACATCATTCCTCACGGCCCGCTGAGCCGCTTGTCGAAGGTCGCGCTCAACCCTCAACCGCTCCCTCCCCACGAGTTGGGTGCCGCGATCGCCGCCGAATTCGTCCACAACTCCTGGCTCATGGACCGCTTCGGACTCGACCTGGGACTCGCATTCAACGACCTCGACGACTGGTGCCCCACCGTTCCGAAGCAACTGACGCTCCCACCGTGGTGGCCACCGGTTCCCGATCCAGAGCCGCACCCGGAATGGTTCATCGACTTCCACCTCGGGTTCGCCGCTCGACTCGCTGCGGCCTCGGCCGGATTCGAGGGCACTCGACTCGGTGAGTCCTTGGAGAAGGCGATCGAACGGTCCCTCGCATCGATCGAGTCTGCGGTCAGCTGAGCGAGCAGTTCGTCGTCACGGTGTTTGGCGGCACTGCGCGATCACGATGGGGAACATCGGGCGGGACGCCGGGCTGACGAACGACGGGTTTCGCAAACTGCTGTCGCAGGCAAAGTCGGCCTGAACGCGGCGGATAGCCCGGGAAGAGCGAACCGCAGCGGAGCGTTTCCCGGAATGACAGTAGTGGCCATCTCCCCGGCGTTCCGGGTCTGCCAGGACCCGGCTTGACGCCCGAAGGAATCTAGGTAGGCTCACGGGCCGATGTCCCCTCGCGCGCCCCGCGGACGGATGCGACCGTTGACGGCCCCGCGCGCGGTCGGACACCGAGGTCAGGGAGGACCCCGGCATGGCTCACGACTTGATCCGGCGCGTCGAGACGCTCGGGAATCCGCGCATCCTGGTCGTCGGCGACCTGATCCTGGACCGCTACATCTGGGGGGACGCCGAGCGGATTAGCCAGGAGGCGCCGGTCCCCTTGCTCCGCGCCAGCAGCCGCGAGCACAGGCTCGGGGGTGCGGCCAGCGTGGCCACGATGCTCCGGACCCTGGGGGCGGAGGTCTGCCTGATCGGCGGGGTCGGCCGGGACGCCGAGGCCACCCTGGTCCGCGCGATGCTCGTCGACCTGGGGATCGACGACAGTCTCGTCGTCTCGCTCGACGACCGCCCGACGACGCTCAAGGAGCGGTACATCGGCCGCGCCCAGGACCGTCACCCACAGCAGATGATCCGAGTCGACTACGAGACGCGCGACCCCATCCCCGCGCCGGTCGAGGCCGCGTTGAGGGCGACCCTGTCCGAGGCGGTGGCACGCGCGGACATCGTCCTGATCTCCGACTATGACAAGGGGGTCTGCACACCTTCCCTGGTCCGGGCTCTCATCGCCTCATGCCGGGGCGCCGGGGTCCGTGTGGTCGCCGACCCGATCCGCTCGACGGACTATTCGAAGTACCGGGGCGTCCACTGCATGACCCCCAACCGGCTCGAGGCGCAGCTCGCCACGGGGATGACCATCGCCCAGCCGGACGATGCCCTGGCGGTGGGGCGCCGGCTGGTCGAGGACCTGGGTATGGAGTCGGTCCTCGTGACGCTCGACCGCGACGGCATGGCCCTGGTCCGCGCCGATGGTCGGGCCGAGATCGTGCCGACCCGGCCGCGACAGGTGTACGACATCACCGGCGCGGGGGACATGGTCCTTTCCGTCGTCGGCCTCTGCCTGGCCGGCGGCGCCGACTATGACGAGGCGGCCGCCCTCGGCAACGTCGCCGGGGGCCTCGAGGTCGAGAAGATCGGGGTCGCGCTCCTCTCTCGCCAGGAGATCCTGCGGGACCTGATCGACCATCAGCGACCCGAGGCGGGCAAGCGGCTCGATCGCGAGGGCCTGATCGCCGAGGTCCGTCGCAGGCGCCTGGCGGGGCAGACGGTCGTCTTCACCAACGGCTGCTTCGACCTGCTCCACGTCGGCCACGTCCGCCTCCTCCGGCAGGCCGCCGGCCTGGGAGATTTCCTCGTCGTGGGGCTGAACGCCGACGCGAGCGTCCGCCGCCTCAAGGGGCCCTCACGCCCGATCAACCCGGAGGACATCCGAGGCGAGCTCCTGGCGGCGCTGGAGTGCATCGACGCCGTCACGATCTTCGACGAGGACACCCCGCTGGACTTGATCGAGGCGATCCTCCCCGACGTGCTCGTCAAGGGGGGCGACTACCTCCCCGAGGAGGTCGTCGGCCGCGACGTCGTCGAGGCGTCGGGGGGTCGACTCGTCCTGGTCCCGCTCGTGCCGGGCCACTCGACCACCCAGCTGGCCCTCTCCCTCCGCCACGGCGATCGGACCGTCGCCGCACATGCCGCCGAGACCTCCCCCCCGGCCCCCGCCTCGCGGACCGCGGCCACCAGGTCCGCTTCCCGCGACTAACCCGCGGCGAGCCCCTTCAAGCCGTCCGGCCCGAGCATCCGATAAAACGTCTGCCGGGTCAGGCCCGGCCGACCGGAAGAGTTCACCGCGCATCGGCCCGGGGGCGATCGGCGGGCAATCACGTGGCAAGGAGGCCCGGTGATATGACACGTCCACGCTCGGGGATCGGTACCGAGCTGCTCGTCGTCATCCTGGTCCCCGCGTGCCTGGCCGGATCGTTGGCACTGATCCTGGCCACGCACCGACGCGCCGC
>JAABUR0100005660.1_pt1 | contig 15776 bp, 15 predicted proteins | sample 5560091 | NCBI WGS metagenome assembly JAABUR01 (sample SAMN10711879, study PRJNA513375) | rock metagenome | isolation source: Antarctica rocks | place: Antarctica: Victoria Land, University Valley sud
TGGTCGGAAGCTGGCCGTTCGGGATCCCGCGGGATGGCCGCCGATGGCCCGGGCCCGAGCGCTGGCGTCCATGGCCGCCGCAGGAGCCGTTCTCCTTTCGGGGGACACCCACCTTCCGGCGCTTGTCAAGCACGTCGACGGACCGATTCAATTCTCCGGGCCGGCCGGGGCGGCCACGTTCGTGCGTTGGTTCGAGCCCTTGGCTTCCCTTCTTTCGAACCCCGGACCCGCGCCCTACACCGGTGACTTCACCGACGGCTTCGGGAACCCACTCCGCGTGCTGGCAGTAGCCAACATGCACGTGGACCAGGCCACGTGGGTGGCGGCCTATGACAACCACGATTGCGGCGATCAGGACCTCAAGGAGGAGGGCTACGGCCTGCTGAGGATCAACCCGGCCAGGCGTAGGTACATCTTCGAATCCTGGCGGTGGGACGTCGACCCGACAGCGTCAGGTGCTGCACCGATGCCAGGCTGGCCCTACGTTCTGTCCTTCGACGACGCCTGACCGAAGAAGGCAGCCCAAGTGGGTGGCCGGGATGCTCGGGGTACATCGCCGGATCGATCCTTTAGCAGGCTCGGGCGGTTGGAATACCGCTACCACCCGGAGGAGTTTCGCGCAGCAGCCAGACCGGGTTGGACAGGGCTATGACCGTGCCAGCCGAGTCCCGTACTTGCGAGCGGATGAATGAGGACTGCCTGGTGTCTACGGCAACGTGGGCGCTGCCGGTAGCAAGGGCGGTGTCGGGCAGAGTGGTGATCACCTGAGTGGTGGCGGAAGGATTTTGGGGTCCGGCGTAGTCGACAGCCCCTTGAACGATTTCCAGCTTTCCACCCTGGGGGACGTTGGTCGCTGTAGCCAGCAGATCGCGGGTAGCCAGTTGGGACACGGTCACTGAGCCCATCGGGCAGGCTCCGTCCACGAGCAGATCGAGGGCTCCGCGGTGTCGCGCCAGTGATCCGCACCAGGCCCGCCCGCTCTTGAGGGCGTCGAGCAGAGTCGCCTCATCTCTGCCCTCTGCCCATACCGAAGTAGTCCAGTCGCCAGGGCGGGCCGTCCAATCGACGCCGGCGTGGTCATCGGTGACGCCGTTTCCGGTCAGGAAGATTCCGTTCCTCGAGCACACGTCCCAGAGCGCGACGTGATGGGCTATGTCGACGCCGGCTCGCAGCGGCAGACCGACCTCGAGAATGTCTGTGTCAAGGGCACGGTTGGAAACCATGTCGGTAGCGACTTGGCTCAGCAGCTGATCCTGCTGCGAAAGCGGGAGAGGGGCCAGCGTATCGCTGGTGCCATACGGGTGGTTGTAGCTAGCCAGACCGCCGGCCCGGTGGATGTTCGGTATGACCGTTCCCCGCATGAAGTTGAGGTAGTCAGCTCGCTTGACTCCCGCGTAGTTAGGCAATGAGATGGCGCCGCCGAACCAGTTGACGTGCGGGGGATCGTGGGACACCTCGACACCGTGGTGCTGGGTTACGTTGGGATACCGGCCCGCGTACGAGGCCATGATGCCGTCCTGAACGGCCAGTGCAACATCTCCGGTGGTCTGCCTGGAGAACCGGAGATAGTCGAAGTAGCCGCTGGCCTTCGCGCCCTTGCTGCTGACCGCGTTCAGCTGGAACTCGTACAAAGAGAAGTCCCGCGAGTCCAGGTCTGGAAACACCGCCGCCAAGTCTTCAGCTGGTTTGAGCACCACGGAGTTCCACTGCCCGACCTGGCACGGGACCGTCACGATCGCGGTCGTGCCTTGTGCCTGCCGCTGGCCCGGCGTACCCGATCCGCCGAAACGGTACGAGATGATGTACTTGCCGGCGGCTCTGCCTCCCGTGGCGGGGTGGTACGAGCTGGTGATGACGAATTCCAGATAGGCGGTTGCAGCAATCGAGGTCGGCTGGACCTCTAAGTACAGCGTCTGCCCGGTGAGATTGGTGCGCCAGTTGTGTTGGGCCGCATTGGTAACGGGGTGAAAGCCAAGGGATGCCTTCGCCGTGCCAGTGCTCTGCGCCGTTACTTGCAAGCTGCCTTGCGGAACCGTGTCGAGCGGTGAGGCAGGACTCGGGACAATGCCTCCGGTTGAGGCAGTGGTGAGTGAACCACTTCGATTCATGGTCCACTTCCAGGGCGCCCCGTCCCCTGTCTCATCGGTGAGACTTGTGAAGTGAACGACCTTACGGTCGTTGATCCCGTTCATCTTCGTGTCGTGGTCGGTCCACCAGATCACGTCGACGTTCTTTGCCGTGGCCTGCTGCAAATGGCCATCCATCGACCCGTACAACTCGCTGAAGGAGGCGTGGATGTGCATCGCCATGGAAACTGCGCCGTCAACGCTCGCCGCCGCAATGGGTGGCGCCCACAACATCCGCCCGAGCAGGCCTCCCGACAGCGATGTGAGGGCGGCGGCTCGCAACAACGTTCGGCGGCTGAGGGCAAGCCGCTCGACGACGTCATCGTCAACGACTACATGGTCGTCACACATGGGCACACCCTAGGGGCAATCCCGCACGTTTGACGTCATTCAGGAGCGGGCGACCCCGGACGAATGCTGCGATCCGACTTGGTTAGAACCCGAATAACGTGCGCGCCAGTGGAGTGGTCTTCCCGGCAACCGCCGTCTGGCCGGACAGGTTCAGGTGCACATCGGCCTGGGCGGCACGCAGCGATATCGGGACGCGGCCCTCGTCCACACATTGCTGGTCGGCGGCGGTGATCGGGAGGTTGGCGGCAGCCATTGCTCCCGTAGGCCCGAGGTCGATGAGGAAGGCCTGCACGTCGAAGAACCTGCCCTTGTACTTGGCGGCCAGTTGTGCGTTGATCCCAGTCACGGGAGTGAAAACTTCGTCGTAGTAAGCGGTGCCGATCCCGCCAGACTCGCCGTTGGTGATGCCGAGGATCAGGTACGGCGCGAGGGGGTATTTGTTCACCAGAGTCCGAATGTTCCTGAGGACCTTCGGGCCGAGGCCCTTGTTCACGTCCGCGTGCCCGCCCCAGAAGAACTGTCCCCACGTGTCGCGTTCCGGGTGCTTGGCCTGCTCGTCTATACAACTGCGCAGCACCGTCCCGGGAATGGCGCCGTTGATCGCCGTCGGCGTGGGGATATCCTCCTGCAGCCCTGGGTCCAGCCCGAGGTTGAGCGCGGTCTGGGCGAACCAGGTGGAGTCCGGCGGCGGGTTCTTGCCAAGGCCGAGGCCGTAGCAGACCGAGCCGCCGTACGCGGTGATCCCTGGCGGGGCAGCGAACGCGGCGGATTGCATGAGTGGGGACATGGCGGCAGCAGCCACCGCCACCCCAGTCCCCTGGAGCAGCTGGCGGCGGTTCAAGGTCAAAGCCATGGGTTCCCCTTCGTGGTCCTTCGGTTTCGCTTCTGCGGGTTGGATCAGATCAGGTGACGGTTAAGCAGCTTGCCCGGCTGCCCTTGCCGCCATCCGGGTTGGTCACGGTCACCTTGTACGCACCTGCCGCTGCCGTGCTTTGGACCGTCACCGGGACGGTGATACTTGTCGATGAGACCGAGGTCGGGGCGCCTGCTGAGATACCGGCCCCGACCACCTTCACCGTGAGGCCCGAGACGAAGTTTTTCCCTGGAATCGTCACCGACGTGGTGCTGCCTCGCGGGGCTGACGGCGTGGCCGACGCCGTCGGAAGTGGTTTGGGGGTGACGGTGAAGGGGGCCGAGGCGGTGCTGCCGTCCGGGTTGGTGACCGTCAGGGTGCGTGCTCCGGTCGCAGCGCTGGCCGCAACGGTGACCTTGAGCGCAATCGTGCTCGCACTGACGAAGGTATTGCTGACGACCGTCACCCCGGTGCCACTGATCGCAACCGCTGCACCGGCGACAAATCCGGTGCCCGTCACGTCGACCGGCAAGTTCTTGGCTCCCTGACCGCGGGCGGCTGGCACCACCGAGGAGATGGTCGGCGAGCCTCCGCCGCCACCGGAGGAGCCAAGGGTGATCCGTACTGCATAGAAGCCGTTGTACGGCTCGTTCGCCAGATCGGCCTCATCCTCAAGGACTAGGAAAACCCCGGGGCCGCCGCCGGGATGACGTGCCGTCCTCAGCCGAGAGTCGGTATAGGACTTGGGCGTCGTGTTGGTCGCGGCGGGGAAGGTGATCGTCACCGTGTCACCAACGACGTCGAACTTGACGGTGTAGCGAACTCCGAGTTGCAGCGCACCGTTGTTGTCGTATCTGATGTTGGTAGCCGGAGCGCTGCCGAACCCGGTGAGAGCGGTTTCGCCGGCCACGGTGCTGACTGCCTTGACGCCGAAGCTCTGCTGGCCGATGACCACGTGCAGCGGGATCTCCGACGTGCTCTTGGTCCCGTCGGTGTCGGCGAACAGATGGATGAAGACGCTCCGCCCACCGGTCCCGACCGGGTCAAGAAAGAAGTCGACTTCCCAGTGCGACGGCACATCCGGCAGGACCAGCCCCGGGTACATGGCACTGGTGGGATCCCGACGGATCAGCTTGCCCTCGACTATGCCGGGGTTACCGGTGCTGAAGAACGGACCCTGGCGCCAGGCCGGGCTGGGGTAGAGCTGAGTCCACGTGTACGGCGCGCCGGCGGAGTCCTGGATGGTCCGGTTGATGATCTCCCTCGTACCGAGGGGGGTGAAGTCATCCGCCAGGGTGACGGCAGCAGCAGCCGTGACGCCGGCAGCACCGGTGCCCGTGGTGACAGACGTACGGGAACGGCTGGAACTGACCTTGGCGACCACCAGTCCGGCCAGGGCATCAGCTGCCAGAAAGAGCGCCTTGCGCCGGTTGACCGGGATCACCGGTGCTGCCCGCGCTGCTCATCGGAGGTGGCCAGCCGCACGGTCACCATCTGCACGGTCGTCATCTGCACGCGGCTCCCGCGCAGTAGATGTACTGGTCGAGCAAAGCTTTCATTCTGGCCTCGTCCGCGTCATACCGAACTGGTCTGGCGCGGTTCGACAGTTCGTAAGGGTCGGCGACCAAGTCGTACAACTCGAGTCTCCCCCGCACGAGCCGCTCGACGTACTTCCACTGCGAAGTGCGGATCCCGTGGTAGGCGTAGGCGCCCCCCGGCTGAGTGGGCCCAACCTCCAGCACGATCGGACGATCGGCGTACAGCGAGGCGTTGGAGATCATCGGCAGCGCGTTGACCCCGTCGATCACGAAGCCCGGTGCGGCCGTCCGTCCGGTCATGCCCAGGATGGTGGGTGCGATGTCCATCGCACCGGTCTGTTGCCGCACCACGCTGCCTTGCGGGATGTTCGGTCCCCGGATCAGCAGCGGCACCCCGATGGACTCCTCGTACGGGGTGCCCTTTCCGGTCAGCCGGTGCTCACCGAGCAGGAAGCCGTTGTCGCTGGTGAAGATGATGTAGGTGTTGTTGATCTCGGTACCCAAGGCGGCAATGATCCGCTTGACCGCATCCTCGACGTAGAGCAGAGACTCCGCTCGTTGCTGATCCAGTTCGGTGATCGCATCGATGTCTGCTTGGGTCAGTAGCACCGGCTTGACCGGTTTGTCATTGATGGGGTCTTCGTTGAAGGACGGCACCGGGTCCAGCGGGCGGTTTTCGAACTGGCCCCCGTGCCCGGGGGCGGTGCGGGGCCCGACATTCGGTGTCGGGTATCCCACCGGGTAGTCGGCCTCTGCCGGGGTTCCGTTGTGCGGAGCGGGGAAGGAGGCCATCAGGAAGAACGGCTCGGCACCGGCGGAACTGGTGTTGATGAAGTCCACAGATTGATCTGCGACCACGTTGGTGATGTATTGCCCGCTGTGGGTGCTGGCCACGCCGTTGTCGTTGAACGCCGGGTCCACATAGTTCTCCGGACTCAGCGAGGCATGCCATTCGTCCCAGCCGGGCGGAACGTAGGTCTTGGTGCCATTGAGGCCGTAGCCGTTGATGTACTTGCCGGTGAAGCCGGTCTGGTAGGCGGGGTCCAACCAGGTCGCAATGGTCTGGGCGTCTCGGAACTGGGCGAAGCCACCTTCGGTCGGGCTGTTGGTCAGCACGCCGTGGTTGTGCGCGTACTGACCGGTCAGCAGCGTGGCGCGATCGGGAGCGCAGACCGGATAGGGCGCATACGACTGGGAGAACGTGGCACCGAGGCCGCCGATCATCTGCTGCACGTACGGCATGGTGCTCAGGTCGTCCAGGCGGGCGTCGTCGACCAAGACCATCACGACATTCGGCGACTCCGCGGCCGAAGCGGTCGAGCCGGTGACCGAAATCGTCGGGGCCAGAAGGGCGCACAGCGCCGCGATGCCAGTGGTGCGAGTCCGGGCGGACTGGTTCATCGCTGTCCATTCGTTTCTCGGGATGTCGGCCGGCTAGGACCCAGCGGCACGAGCCTACAGCGTAAGTCCGGTGATTGAAAGCACAAGCTTTCGTGCGCTGGGCCAGCATAGCGCGCCAAGTCATCCAACATCGGCAACACAGCGAAACCCCATGTGCCCGGTTGTGCTCTCTGGTGAATTGGATGTGCGGGCCCCGACGCGGTAGCGGTTGCAGTATGAGGAGTGGCATAGGTAGGAGCCTCCGCGGACGACGCGCGCGCTCCCCTCGGATGGTCCGAGCGGGTCGATCCGCGTCTGCGGTCTCTCTGCTTGATGCCAGGTCGGGCTCCACCAGTCCGTGCACCACTCCCACACGTTGCCGGCCGTGTTGTACAGGCCCAGTCCGTTGGGGCGGTAGGAGTCCACCGGCAAGGTGCCGCGGCGTTCCTCCGACACGACGTCGAGCATCGGGAAGGGCCCCTGCCAGGTGTTGCAACGGCGCTGGCCACGCGGAGTGAACTCGTCTCCCCACGGGTACTTCGCCTGGTCGAGTCCGCCGCGCGCCGCCTTCTCCCACTCGGCCTCGGTCGGCAGACGCTTGCCGGCCCAGTCCGCGTAGGCAGCAGCGTCGTGCCAGGACACGTGAACAACGGGATGGTTCGCCTTACGCGACACATCCGAGCCCGGTCCGTCCGGGGAACGCCAGGTCGCTCCGCGTACGCCGACCCACCAGGGCGCCTGCGGCTGGACCCCCTCGATCGCGGATTGGCCAGCATCGGTGACCAGGGAGGCGAACACGTACGACCAGCCGTAGCGCTCGGCGTCAGTGACGTACTGGGTCGCCTTCACGAACGTGGCGAAGGCGGCATTGGTCACTGCTTTCGCGTCGATCAGGTACGCGGAAACCTCCACGCGGCGTACGGGCCCCTCGCCGTCACCGGCCACAGCGTCCGGGTCATCGCCACCCATCCGGAAGGTCCCAGCCTCGATCGACACCATCTCGCGGGTGCCCCGGCGACCGGATCGAGCCACGGCGAGGTTGGCTGGCCGCTCCAGCGGCGCCCGCTCTTCAGCCGGCCCACAGCATTGACTCATTACGCCACCTCCGTTGCACCTCACGGTAGCAATGGAGACCCGCAACCAAGGGACTCAGCTCAACGGCGCCAGCTGATCCTGATGCTGGCGCTGTTCCGCTCGTAGCTGCAACCGTCGGCGGCGGCGTCGGAGCAGAAGAGAACGAACTGCCTACCTGCGACGACAGAGTTCATCCGGGCGTGGTACTCCGTGTCGCCGGCACCCTTGCCGGTCTGGTACGCGGACTGGTAGCAGAGGTCGGTTGGGCTGACCTTTTGGGCGTCATTCTGGTCCGGGGTGAGACAGTCGGAGTGGGATTGAGGTTGGGGTTCTCGGTGACTGCACCGATGTCTGGGTTGATGTAGGAAGCCGCCCGGCCGGTCGTTTCACCGGTCGCGTTGGCGAGCCCGCTCGAGGCGCTGACCAGAGCCAGCGCGGCAAGAGTCACGTACAGCATGCGTCGGAACATCATCACTCTTCCTGAATGCCGCAGGGGACCAAGCGCTGACTGCGGCTGGCGAACCCTGACGCAGGTGATTACGGAACGAACACCGACGCCGTTCATCCGATCTAGGGAAATCCGGCACCGGAGCTGGGATCAGGGCTGGCGTTGCTGAACCCGTTCGGTGAAGCGGGTCAGTGCGCCACCGCCGATGTACCCGAGGATCGGCCGAGCGGCCGGAGCCACTAACCGCACTGGGCCGCGCAGGCCGCTGAGTAGCGCAAATCTGGTAGCCCCATCCTCATCGACTGCCGCCATACCCCCGAGAAGGAACCGGCTCTGCATCAGGCACCATCCCGGGCGTAGTACGACCTCGAAGCGCGCCCGTAATCCGGAATGTCCAAGCGCTCTGGCAACGAACCGATCACGGTCTGCGGTGGCGGTGACCGTCACGGAGCGGATGTCGGGGAACAACCATCGGGGTAGTTCAACTTCGAGGTCCTCGGCCACCGCCCAGACCTCCTCCAGCGGTGCCATCACGACGGTCTCCTGGAGGGTCGCGCCAGGGGTGGTCGCGGCCATGACGCGCAACCGGCGGATGGGGTCGAAGTCGGCGACGGGCCAGCTCTGACCGGTCATGACTGCCACTCCTCCCGGAAACTGGCCCGTGCCCGGGACAGCCGCGACTTCGCGGTTCCGACGGGAAGCGCGAGCAACTGAGCGGCGCGTTGTTCGGTCATGCCCTCCACCTCACGCAACAGCAGGATGGCTCGATGTTCGGGGGAGAGCCGGCGCAGTACGTCGGCCACGTCGACGGCCAGCTGGGGGTCGCCCACGGCCGGCAGGTCGGGAAGTTCTGCGTGTGCGCTGCGGCGTTTGGCGATTCGTACGGCTTCGCGTACGGCAATGGTCCGAACCCAACCGAACAGCGCATCGGGAGCCCGTAACTGCCTGAGATTTCGAACGATCACGATCAGGGCCTCCTGGGTGGCATCGGCGCCCTCGTCCATGGCGATCGGGCCGCACAGCCGACGGACATAGGGGATGAGCAGCTCGAGCAGGTCACCAACAGCCATCTGGTCGCCGCTCTGAGCTGCCCGCACCAGGGCAGAAACCCGTTGCGGATCGCGCCGATCCGAGGCCGAGCGTTCCATGAGCCTCCTCTCGATCAACGGGTCCTGTGCTGGGAAGAGGGTGGAGTACCGACAAACGTTCCCTGGCCCGCCGAACGGTCCGGAGTCAGCCAGTCGGGAACGTTTCACCGACAACCGCGCTCTCTTCAATCACCCTCTACAGGAAGGTGTCTCATGACGAGATACGCCGCCATGGTTCTCTGGTTCGCCCTCGCCGCCCAGGCCACCTGGGTGATCCTCAATGTCCTGACTCTGCACCGCTCCCCGGGGCTGGACGTGCTCGGCGGCGTCATCCTCGTCAGCTTCGCCACCTTCGCTGCACTCCACGCCCGACCCGGTTGGCGTTGGTTGAGCGTCCTCGTCCGCGTGATCATGGCGGCTGATTTTCTGCTTGCCGTCGGCGATCGGTTTGGTCTTTTCGGCCCGGCGGGGACCCCCGGCGTGACAACCGGAGACTTCGCTCACTTCGTCGACTACACCCGTACGGTCACCACGTTCTTGCCGGATGGTCTCGCCCCGACCCTTGCCGTCCTTGCCACCGTCGCCGAGATAGCGCTCGCCTCGGCGCTACTGCTGGGACTCCGTCTACGACTCGCAGCTCTTGGCGCGGCCGGTCTGCTCGTCATCTACGGAACGTCGATGATGATCTCGTTACCGGTCGCCGAACAGTTCCGCTACAACGTGTTCGTGTTGGCCGCAGGCATGCTGGTGCTGGCTGGCCTCACCAAGATCCCGCTGACCCTCGATGCGGTGCTGGCCCGGCAGCGCCTAGCCGCCGAACAGGCTCAGGTCAGCCCACACGAGCCGGTGATCGGAACTGGCTACGCCGAACGGGAAACTCGGATCGAAGATCAGGCGATACAGCGGGCTGACTGACACCGGCCAGAAGACCGCGGAGGAGCGGATTCGGAGTGGGACAGAGGGCAGCAGGTAGTCCGCGCGCAGGTTGCCCGGTTCGGTGTCGGAGAAGTCGGCGGTGTCGAAGCGCGGCGGAGACAGGTGCGTCCGGTTGGCACCGCCCTGCTGAAGCGAGGCCTGCACTGCTCCGGCCGAGTCCGGAGTCCTGCTGTCGTTGACTCGGGGGTCGTCCAGCAGCTGTTGGATCGAGCCCGGCAAGCTGTCGCCATCGAGCGGGTCGGAGTTCTGGTCACCGGCTATGACGAACTGCGCGCCGCGCGGCAAACCGCCGTACACGCCATCGTCGTCGTATATGTATCCACTGTCGGCAGGGGTGATGTAGTCACCCCAGAGGCGGATCTCGTCGGAGTTGCGGCGACCGTTGCGGTCCTCAACACCGTCGAAGACCGGCGGCGTCGGGTGGCTGACCAGGAAGTGAACGGTCAGCCGGCCCAGCTGTAGTGGGAGGTCCCAATGACTCTTAGACGACAGCCGGAAGACCTCGAGTTCTTCGGCTGAATAGAAGTCCGCCGGCTCAGGCGTGCTCGGATCGTCCGGAAGGAGCGCGCCAGGCATGTCCTTCCACAGGAAGGTCTGAAAGGTCCTGATGGAATCGGTCTCGATCGGGTACTTGGAGTAGACGGCCATCCCGAACTGGCCGGGGAAGAAGCCGAAACCGAACGCGTCGTCCGGACCTCCCACCGTGCCGTCGTTGTTGAGGTCGAACCCCGACGGGACTCCGGTATTGACCGGGGCGGTGTAAGAGAAGGCGTACTCGATGGCTGGCGCGCCGTTGTGTGGCACCGACAGGTAGTTGTCCTGGAACAGTTGCAGCGCAGTGCCGTTCGCATCGAAGTCGAACTCGTTGATCAATACGACGTCCGGGGCGGTGCGCTGGATGATCTCGGCGACGTTCGCCGCCTGCGCATTGTTCGGCGTGGACAGATCCGTGACGAGCTGGCCTTCGGCCGATCTGTTCAGCGACGCGTTGAACGTCGCGAAGCGGACCGTCCCGGCGTCGGCCGCCTGGGCTGGGGCGACCGTACCCAGCACCATCCCGGTCGCCGCCACGATTCCGGCCGTACGTCGAATTGCCTGAGCAGTCCTCATGGGTCCCATCTCATCGCATCTGAGGGAAATGGGAAGTGTCTTCCCGGGAAAATCTTAGGCGCGAGCACTACGACCAGGCTTCACTCCCGAGCTACTACTCGATGGGCCAGCGCATGCAACGAACCTCGTGGACCGGGAACAAGTTGGCGAAAGGCTGCGCACCTGAATGTGGACTGCACCACCTGAGTCAGCACCAAAAGCTTTGCACGACAACCGGACCGATGATCATCTGACTACGGCCGGGTGTCGCGGAAGAAAATATGCGCTGAACGCTGATCGGCGTGGAGTATTGACGCACGTCGTGCAGCACTCAACAGTGATCACAACATTCGTTTCTCGAGGAGGACCCATGGCCGCGAAGGCTTCGGCAGGTAAGGCCACCGCCGCGAAGGCGCCGGCCAAGAAGAGCACTGCGAAGAAGACCACTGCGAAGAAGACCACTGCGAAGAAGACCACTGCGAAGAAGTCGCCAGCCAAGAAAGCGGCAACGGCCAAGGCCGCCGCCAAGCGGGTCGTGAAGAAGGCGCCGGCGAAGAAGACCACCGCGAAGAAGACCACCGCCAAGAAGACCACCGCCAAGAAGGCGCCAGCCAAGAAGGCCACCGCAACGAAGTCGGCCGCGAAGAAGACCACCAGGAAGGCGCCAGCCAAGAAGGCGTCAGCCAAGAAGGCGGGCACCGGCCGCTAGCGGAGCCGGGTCTGAACACTGCCCGGGGCCGCCGCCTGCATACGTCGACGGCGGCCCTGTCCTTCGAGGCAATCCGCACCGAACTCGGGGTCCCACAACAGTTCCCAGCAGAAGTTCTGAATGATGCTCGCGCCAGCGTCGAGCGAGGTCCGCAATACGAGCGCAGTCGGCTGGATCTGCCCTTTGTCACCATCGATCCACCGACCAGCATGGACCTCGACCAGGCCGTGCACGTCGAACGCTCGGCTGGCGGCTACCTGGTTCACTACGCGATCGCCGACGTGGCTGCTTTCGTCCGTCCCGGCGCTGCCATGGACATCGAATCCTGGAAACGCGGGGTCACGCTCTATAGCCCGGACACCCGTACCCCGCTGTACCCGCCGCAACTGAGCGAGAACGGCGCAAGCCTGCTGCCGGACACCGACCGTCCCGCATTGGTATGGGCGTTCACTTTGGACGATTCCGGTGCATTGACAGCTGTGGACTTGCGCCGTCGGGTCGTGCGAAGCATCGCCAAGCTGAGCTATGCCCAGGTTCAGGACGACTTCGACGGCGGGTCAGTGCATCCCAGCATCGAACCGCTGGCTCAGTTGGGACAGATTTTGATCGGACAGGCACGCGACCGGGGGGCAATCGAGCTTCCCATCCCGGATCAGGAAGTGAGCCAAGGTTCCGACGGGGCGTGGCGACTTTCCTTCCGAGCCCAACTGCCGGTCGAGCGCTGGAATGCGCAGATCTCTCTGCTGACCGGACGTGCCGCTGCGCAGTTGATGTTGACTGCCGGCGTCGGCGTGCTACGGACGTTGCCAGTGCCGAACGAGCAGGCTGTCGCCCGACTTCGGTCGGTCGCAAGCTCACTGGGCATCGCCTGGCAACCGGACGCCTCGCCCGGACTGGTGCTGTCCACTGTGGACGGAAGCACTCCTGCTGAGACTGCCTTCATCGATGAGGCTGCCAGCCTGCTTCGTGGCTCCGGCTATACCGCATTCGACGCGGCGAGCGGAGATGCCCCGACCGCCGGCGAGACAGCGCACGCGGGCGTCGGCGCTCCGTACGCACACGTCACCGCGCCGCTGCGCCGACTGGCTGACCGGTACGTCAACGAGACGTGCCTGGCCATCCACGAGGGCCGGGAGATCGACGGCTGGGCTCGTGACCGGCTTTCGGAGTTGCCGGCCGCGATGAGTGCGGGGGACCGCCGTGACAACGAACTCGAACGAGCCTGTCTCGATGCCGCCGAGGCGGCCGTACTCTCCGGTCACGTCGGTGCGGTCTTCGACGGTGTCGTCGTCGACGTCGAGGCGGGACAGTCCACGAACGGCACGGTGCTGCTCGGTGACCTGGCAATCCGAGCCATCTGCACCGGACCGAATCTGGCCCTGGGCAAGACGGTGCAGGTCAAGGTCATTCGAGCCGACGCTGCGACCCGGACGGTTCGTCTCGAGGTTGCGACGTGAGCGTCGGCAGCTGATATGACTCGCGGGCACGCTGAACCAGTCGATGATGAGGGCCGACCGATGCCGGTACGCGATCCTCGCCGGATCGTCAGCCTCGTACCGTCACTGACCGAGGCCGTCGCGGTCACCCATCGACATCTCCTGATCGGAGTGACCGACTGGTGTACCCATCCGGCCGATCTCGACCTAGCTCGCGTTGGTGGGACGAAGTGGCCCGATCTCGCCGCTATCCGGGCGCTCGAGCCAGATCTCGTGGTGGCCAATGCGGAAGAGAATCGGGCAAGTGACGTAGCGGCATTGCGGGCCAGCGCTATTCCGGTCTGGATGACCGCACCGGCGACGGTGGTGCAGGCCATTGACAGCCTCAGTGGGCTGCTGCGGGCAATCACCGGTGGCGAGCCGGACTGGCTGGTCAAGACCCGGACGCTATGGAGGGCAGCAACCCCGATCACCACGCGACGCCGGGCTGTCGTCGCGATCTGGCGGCGCCCGTGGATGGTCCTCGGCCGAGATACGTTTGCCGGCGATCTACTCCGCAACCTCGGCGTCGACAACGTGTTCGCCGACCATCCGGAGCGCTACCCGAGGATCGAACTGGGCGACGAACGGATCGGCACCGCCGATCTGGTCGTTCTTCCCGATGAGCCGTACTCGTTCACCGCTGATGACGGGCCAGAAGCCTTCCCGGGGAAGACAGTTGCGTTGATCAGCGGTCGGCACCTGACCTGGTACGGCCCCTCACTGCTCGAGGCGCCGAAGGTCCTGCTCGCCCAACTGGCACCCGGCGCCTGACCGCACGACCAGCCGGTCAGTCGTACTGGTGCTCAGGTCCTGGGAACGTGCCACCGCGAACGTCGGCCGCATAGGCACTGGCCGCGTCACGAAGTACGCCGTCCAGGTCGGCGTAGCGCTTGACGAATCGCGGCACCTTGCCAGTGTTGAGGCCGGCCATGTCCTGCCAGACCAGCACCTGCGCGTTGCAATCGGGACCTGCCCCGATGCCGATCGTCGGGATCGCCAGTTCCTTGGTGATCTGTCCGGCCAGGTCGCCCGGGACCATCTCCAACACCACCGCGAAGGCACCGGCGTCTTGTACGCCATGCGCGTCGACGACGAGCTGATCTGCGCCGGCTCCACGTCCCTGGATCTTGTATCCGCCGAGGGAGTGCTCGCTCTGCGGGGTGAATCCGATGTGAGCCATGACCGGCACGCCGGCGTCGACGATCTTGCGGATCTGGGCCGCAACCCGTATGCCGCCCTCCAGCTTGACCGCATGTGCGCCAGCCTCTTTCATCATCCGCACGGCCGAAGCCAGCGCCTGCTCGGGCGAGGCTTCGTAGGAGCCGAACGGCAGATCTGCCACCACGAGGGACCGTTGGGTTGCCCCGACCACGGCACGGACCAGCGGGAGCAGCTCGTCCATGGTCACCCCCAAGGAACTGGGATAGCCGTAGACGTTGTTCGCAGCCGAGTCACCGACTAGCAGCACCGGGATGCCCGCCTGGTCGAAGATGGCCGCGGTGTACTGGTCGTAGGCGGTCAGCATCGGCCACGGCTCGTGGGATCCCTTGAGTGCCTGCAGGTGCGGGATGCGGACCCGTGCGGGCCGGGGCGTTCCGTAGACGCTGGCCTCGTCCGTGCTGCGCGCGTTCGTCATGATGACCTCCGGTCCTACCAGCCTGACACGGCTAGGAGTCGACGGTCTCCCGCCAGCGACTGGTGATCGGGAGACGTCGGTCACGTCCGAAGGACTTGAGCGAGATCTTCGTCCCAGGGGCGAACTGGCGGCGTTTGTACTCCGCCCGGTCGACCAGCTGGAGCACCGCGGCCACGATCTGCGGGTCGTGCCCGCGTTCGAGCAGCTCACGATGGCCGAGATCGCCTTCGACGTAGTCGGCCAGGATCGCGTCGAGAACCTCGTAGTCGGGAAGTGAATCGCTGTCCTGTTGTCCCGGCCTGAGCTCGGCCGACGGCGGTTTGACGATCGAGTTCTCCGGAATCGGTTCGGTCTCGCCACGCTGGCTTGCCGACGCGTTGCGCCACCGAGCGAGCTCCCACACCAGGGTCTTCGGGACGTCCTTGATGGGTGCGAACCCGCCGACGCTGTCGCCGTACAGGGTGGAGTAGCCCACGGAGATCTCGCTCTTGTTCCCGGGCGCCAGCACCAGATGGCCGTGTTCGTTGGACAGACCCATCAGCAGGGTTCCGCGTACCCGGGCCTGGAGATTCTCCTCGGCCAGTCCGGTCAGCTTCACCGCGTCGAGGTAGGCGGCGACCATGGGCTCGATCGCGACTGTGTCGAAGTGGCAGCCCAGCCGGTCGGCCAGTTCCGCGGCGTCATCGCGGGAATGGCCGGATGAGTACTTGCTGGGCATCGAGACGCCGTACACCTGCTCTGCTCCGATGGCATCGGCGGCGAGCGTTGCCACCAGGGCCGAATCGATCCCGCCGGACAGGGCGATGATCACCGACTCGAAGCGGTTCTTCTGCACGTAGTCGCGCAGCCCGATCACCAGGGCCCCCCAGACCTCGGCGAGGTCGGGCATCGGCCTGAAGTGCGGCGCGGGGGGCAGGACAGGACGGCTACGAACGGCCTCGTCCGGCCCCTGCGGCAGAGCCGAGCGGGTGACCGTCATCGAGGCGATCGGCCCGTCCCGGCGGGCCCGTCCCGGCTGCGGCTCGATGGTCAGATCCACCAGGAGCAACCGCTCCTCGAACTGCTGCGCT
>JAABUR0100005676.1_pt1 | contig 15760 bp, 17 predicted proteins | sample 5560091 | NCBI WGS metagenome assembly JAABUR01 (sample SAMN10711879, study PRJNA513375) | rock metagenome | isolation source: Antarctica rocks | place: Antarctica: Victoria Land, University Valley sud
GAGTTCGTTCGAGATGCAGCAGAGCGTCGTAATCTTTCGTGTCGTCGAGCGCGAGACGAGCTCCTCGTACGTCAGTTTCAGCTCACGTTCGACCAGGCCCGTCACCGTCAGCGTCCAGCCATCTCCATCAACCGTCGGATCAGAAATGTTCTTGGAGACATGGTAGAAATCGCTAACGCTCGTCAGCGCCGGGGTCAGGTGACTGTCAGCCTCAAGCACGGCGAACGTTTCACCAGCGGTCGGCGTGCCACGAGCGGCGCCTGCTCCCTGTGCCCCGGGTGCCGGAGTCTCCCCAGCTGGGACCGTCTGGCCCGCCGCGCCATTGACTCCGTCGTTTGTCCCGGCCCCGCCAACACTGCTTGGGGCGCTCCGGGCCCTGGCGTTCGCCAGGATGCGTTTTGCCGCGTCCTCGCTCGACGCCCGATTACCGCTCGCCTGCGGTCGCATGAGACGCCAGCCCATGAGTCCCACGCCCGCCAAAAGGGCGACGACACCGCCGCCCAGGACAACCTGTCGGAGGGTGTCCCGTCGGCTAACCAATGTGTCAGTCGCCGCGAGGTCGCCCCCCCCCGCCCGCCGCATCGTCAAACAGACCCAAGTAATCGCAAACAGGCAAAATGTCGCCGCCAGTTGGACCAGAATCTCCCATTGGTGGCGGGTATCCCGGCCAAAAAACCCTAAGTTCGCCACCGGTAGGATGGCGACCGACGTGAAGACCCACAAGGTCCCCGCGACGATCAGACCGCTGATGATCCGTCCGAACCTTAACCCGCGTAGCTGCCCGCGCTCGGACAACGACCCAGCGACCCCGCCGGCCTCGGCTCCAAGCGCGACAATACCGATCAAGACTGCGACGAACAACGTGTTTTGAGCTAGGCTTCCAAACGTTTCCGTGGCAAACCCAAATACTCCAAGCGGCGTAAGGCGCGCCAATGCTGCCACAACGAGCTCAGGAAAGGATTGAACTCCGGTCGATGACGACGTCAGGCGCCACAGCAATTGCACCGCCAACATCACTAACGCGGCGACCGCTCCTGCTTGGTTCGGTCTCGCAAATAGACCGCGGTGTTCCCCTCGCGCCAGACGATCGTCCGTCTTCGCATGCGAAAACATCGACGAGTTCTCCATAACGTTGTCCTTCACCGTCTAATCATCGTGCTGCCGACGCACCGGTCGCAGGCGAGCGGGTAAGCGCGGCTGGACTTAAACTTGGCCGCCTCGCCCGGTGCCGCCAACGAACACGGCCAGCTATGCGACCTTGCTGTCTCGTACGCCAATCGTACATGGTCGGATCACCGGGACGAGCGACCGCGGTCGCCAGGCTTCCGCAACCCGCACGCGGTCGGCCGGCGGACCGGACGACCCTCCGAGCTAACCTGAGTCAGCGTCCACCCTTTGGTTGCGCCTCTCAAGATCGTCTATCGCCTGCGTCGAGGTACCGCCGTCCGCCCGCAGCCGCTCCACTTCGTGGGCCTGAACTGTTGCGATGAGCACCTCGTCGGTGAAATGGCTAATCTCGGCAAACAACCGTACGGCGCGATGCGACGGGAGTTCTTCCTCTTCGATCATTCCGACGACAGCGCGGACAACCGGTTGGCGAAAGTACAAAAAAGCCTCGACCGTCTCACTAGCGGCGAGCCCAAGGTTGGACCCGGCTCGACCGTAGTGCTCACCAATCTGCCGGGCTTCATCGAGGAGCGACGCCCGATCACCCGCCGCGGGCATCGCGGCGGCGTAGCGCACCGCCAGATCGACCAATCGTCGACCAAGACGCCGGTGCTCTTCTCGCCGCGATGTGCCGTACGCCCGGAACCAACGACGCTCGCGCGCTGCCCGGAGATATTCGTCCTCATATCCGGAAAGCGACCGATCGGTCAGCGATTGGCGGCTCACCCGAGGTCGCTCTTGTCGTCGCGGCCCCCCTCCTACGAACGCACGAAGGTCCTCTTCAGCGTATCTGCGATGGCCTCCCGGCGTTCGAAAGACGGGTATCCTCCCTGCGTCGCTCCAGCGACGCAACGTCGATTGATCCACACCGAGAACGCGAGACGCCGAATGGATTGACAACCAGCGTCGTCCATCTGCTCCAAGTTCGCCGGAACGGCCCGCCTTCCCTGCGATCGGCGCTCCGTCATCCATAGTGCATGCAACAGTGACTTCTGGCTCCGCCGTCATTCGCGCCCTTTCCCACGACGCGGTCGCCCGATACGGCACGGTTCGCGAGACAGCGTACATCCGACGCGGGCGAATCGCCGCCAGCGTCTCACCTCAAGCTTACGGCATGGTCGCAAACCAGTCATGCCGCTTGTGTCGCCTGCAGCGTGTCATCGAGCCGGCGGGAGGGCAACCTGCCATCACTTGCGAGGGATGCAGAAATCGTGCCGACCTTCACGCCTCCGTTCACCGGATCGCTTGTTATGAGGCGTCCCAGGATCTTAATCCGACTCGCATGCAACCGCCAGCCGGTGTACCCTACCAGTCCCCTTCCATGCCGAGTGGGGATGGCGTGGCGAGACGGTCGGATGACAGAGGACCTCGGGCTAACGGCAAGCCCCTTACCCAAGCGCGTCAGTCAATGCGTGGCGATACGAGCATCTTGAGGGTTGCTGATGCGGCCGCGCCTCGCGGCGCGGGAACGGCGAGGATTGAATGCGGTTCGTCAGCCTCAATATGGATTTGCATGATGCAGCCTCGCTCCGTCGAGCAGTCGCAGGTGCCATTACTAACTGCCCATGCACTGGGTCTGGGATGTCCACTCGCTGTGACGCCTGCGCCTCACTGATTGGAATCGCTTCCGACCTTGACTACCTCTTGAGTCGGTCCAACGGTCCATCTACCAACCGTGAGGGGTCACGAGCCAACCAGGGAGCATCGCCCATCGCGATCGACCCTCGTGCCCATCCTGTAACGCACGACGCTCGTCCCGTTCCTCATTCAGACCGTCGCCTTCGCGTGGTGCCGGAGCTACTCACCGATCGATAGCGGCGGAGGCGCGAGCCTGGGCCACGCCGATGGTCAGCCAAATACGGGTGCACCCAAACAGCGCGCAGCATGTCATCGCCGTCCGACGCCTCCCGCCGATCCAGACAAACAGGTGATAACCATGGTAGGCGCGGTCGATCGCCGGGAGCTGGCGAAGACCCAGCCCGTCAAGGAAAATCGCTGGCCTCGCACTGATCGGCGCCATGCCCGCATCGCCACGGTCCTCACGCGTCGGCAACCCGATCTGACGATCGTCCTGGAGAACGTTCACGACCCGCATAACATCAGCGCCGTCCTCCGGTCCTGCGATGGCGTCGGAGTCCTGCGCGTCCATCTGGTCTATAGTCTCGAAGCACCACCCGCGAAAGCCTTCGCCCGAACGACGTCGGCCGGCTCCGCTAAATGGATCGAGGTTCATCTCCACGACTCAATGCCATCATGCTACGCGGTCCTTCGCGCCGAAGGTTTTTCAGTTCTTGCGACAGCATTAACGGCTCAGTCGACGGACCTGTACGCCACAAACCTGCGTAGCCCCATGGCAATCGTGTTCGGGAACGAAATGCGAGGATTGTCAGTCGAGGCGATTGAAGCTGCCGACGGCGCGGTCTCCATACCAATGATGGGCATGGTCCAAAGCCTGAACATCTCGGTCGCGTGCGCGGTCGTCCTCTACGAGGCGCTACGACAGCGACGACTCGCCGGTGATTATGATCACCCGAAGCTCAACGACGATGCCCGTGACGCGAAGGGCGCCGAATGGCTCAAGAGATGACGCTGCACCAACCAACTGCTCGACACATTGGCCAGCTTCCATGCGCACACGGCTGGGCGTTCGCGCTGACACAACCGATTGTTGAACACTAAAACTGCATCGTCGCCGTCTCCTCTTCCCCATTGCGCAGGAACCGCACGGTCGCCTGGTCTCCTGCCTTCAACGTCGCGACAAACTGGTCAAGCTGGGCCATGGTGCGAAGACGCTTACCCGCGAAGGCGACAATTACGTCTCCGTCCTTCAAGCCCGCCCGCTCCGCCGCGGTGTCCGGTCGAATCTTCCCCACAAAGACACCTTTGGTGCCCGGGGGGATTGAGTCGGCTTTCTCGGGGTGGCGTGCCAGGTACTCTTCCGCGTTCGCCGCGAGCACGCCGAGCGGTTGCCGCCGCGGTGCGCCGTACTTTTCCGCGAGCCGCGCTAGTCGTGCCTGATCAAACCCCAAAATGACTTCGTCGTCAGTTGCGACGACTGGTACGCCCTGCTGCCCACTCCGGCGAATCATCTCCATCGCGGCCACATAATCAGTCGCGACGTCCTTTTCCTGGTAGGGAACATTGTGACTGCTAAGGAACTCCTTAGCTCGATCGCACCAAGGTCAGGTGCTCGTCGTATAAACCGTGACCTGATCAACCATCGATTCACATCCTGTTCGCTGGAAATCCAAAGTTCCATCGGCGCCAGTTCCATCGTCCGCGATAAGTTCAGCGCCTCATCCAGAGACCATGGTACCAGCCCTGCCCATTCCAAGAGCACTGCGTACTTCTATGGCACCTGAGAGCTTCCGACGTGTACCGCCGCCGCCATGCGATAGCTCAGCTCATAGGTCTTGCCCGCGATTCGCGCCTTCAGCGGACCACCGGAGGTCGACCGGACGACGACCACGATTGTTGAACCGGGGCGCACCCCAAGCTCTCCCAGGTACCGCAGAAGCTCAGCGTCACGATCGGATACGCGTGCCACCACGGCAGTCCGATGCAGCGGTAGATCCAGCAAAAGTGTCGGCGAGACCGCTGCGATTTCCCCGTCGCGGCTTGGAATTGGGTCGCCGTGTGGATCACGCGTGGGGTGGCCGAGTGCCGAGTCCATCCGTTCCTCGAGCTCGTCGGAGACATGATGCTCGAGACGCTCCGCCTCCGCATGCACCTCGTCCCATTGATAGCCAAGCGTTTGCGCCAGGTACAACTCGAGGAGACGATGGTGCCGGATCACTTCCAGCGCGATCTTCTGGCCGGACGGCGTCAGTCGCACACCATGGTACGGAGCGTATTCGACGAGACAGAGATCATGCAGGCGTTTGACCATATTGGTGACCGACGGACCGGAGATTCGAAGATCCTCCGCCAGGCGCTGCGTCGAGACTGAGCCGTCTGCCGTCTGTAACCGATACACGCTCTTGAGATAATCCTCCATCGCCTGCGTAATCCGAGGCGTTTCCCCCGGTGCAGCCTCGCCGGCTTCTGGCCGTACCCTATCCCCAATCCCAGAATGCTCTCGTCGGTGCATATCCGTCTCGTGCCCCTAAAAAGGGATCGTTCGTCAGCCACCGATCCCGCTTGTCCACTTCGGCTGCGCCGCCGTCCCGCGCACGACTGTCGACACGTCCGCGACCGTCGACCACGTATCTGCCCTCGACAACCATGCTGCCGGCGCGGGTCGCATCCAAAAACCAACCCTCGGGCGCGGCAGTTCATAGATTGAAGGGGAGATTCGTCGGCATCCGACCCTTCTTCGCCATCTTCCCCATCTGAGTCATCATCTTTTGCATCTCGCGAAACTGAGACAGCAATTGGCTCACCTGCGCCGGGCTTGTTCCACTGCCGCGGGCAATTCGACGCCGCCGCCGGTTGCCGATCAATTCGGGACGGCGGCGCTCCTCCCGCGTCATCGAGTAAATGATCGCTTCAACCTGCTTGTAATCGTCGTCAGAAATCTCCGCCTTCGCCTGGCGAAGCTGGCCGCCGAGACCAGGGATCATGTCCAGGAGCTGAGTCAGCGGTCCCATCTTCTTGATTTTCTGAAGTTGGTCCAAGAAGTCCTCAAGATTGAAATGGCCCTTGAACATTCTGTCCTGGAGCCGCTGCGCCTCGTCCTCGTCCGTCTGCTCCTGCGCGCGTTCGACCAGCGACAGGACGTCGCCCATCCCGAGAATACGACCCGCCAAACGCTCCGGATAAAACGGCTCCAACGCGTCGAGCTTCTCGCCGGTACCGATAAACTTGATCGGCACACCGGTCACCGCCCGGATCGACAGCGCGGCACCGCCCCTCGCGTCTCCATCCATTTTTGTCAGGATTAGCCCGCTCAAATCAAGCCGGTTGTGAAACGCTTCGGCGACGCCAACTGCTTCCTGTCCCGTCATCGCATCGGCAACCAACAAAATCTCGGTCGGCGTCACCCGGTCTCGGATGTCGACAAGTTCCTGCATCAACGGTTCGTCTATCTGGAGACGACCAGCCGTGTCGATGATGACCGGACTATGTCCCCGTTCCCGCGCGAACCGCATCGCGTTGTCGGCAATCTCTACCGGCTTCTTGCTCGTTCCCTCATCGTAGACCGTGACGTTGACCTGCCGGCCCAACGCCTGCAGTTGGTTCACCGCCGCCGGGCGGTAAACATCAGCGGCCACGAGCAGCGGATTGCGACCCCCCTTCCGTAGGTGAACCGCGAGCTTCGCCGCGTGGGTGGTCTTGCCCGATCCCTGCAACCCAACCAACATCAGAATCTGCGGCAACCGGTCGGGTACACGCAACTCTTCACGGTCCGTCCCGAGAATCCTGATCAGTTCTTCGTTGACAATCCCGATGGCGGTCTGCGCCGGAGTCAATGACCGCAGCACGTCCTGACCCACCGCTCGTGACCGTACGGCGGCCACGAAGTCTTTCACGACCCTGAAGTTGACGTCAGCTTCCAGCAATGCGCGCCGAACCTCGCGCATCGCCTCATCGACGTCGGTTTCCGTCAACCGGCCTTTTCGCGACAAACGCCCGAACGTCTCGTTCAAGCGGTCGGACAGCGATTCAAACATCGTCGGTCCCCTCGTACATGAGCGGCAAAATTTCGTTGCCCATCTGCACCAGACCTCGCCGGTCCCGCCCAGCCTGCTTGTTGCTCATCAAAACCCGTCACCCGCCCCGAAGAACAGCGAGTCGACGTACGTTTCCGGCTTGAACTCAACCAGATCGTCGGCCTTCTCTCCCGTACCCACATAGGAGATTGGCATTCCGAGCTCCTTTGCCACCGAGAAGGCGATCCCGCCTTTTGCGGTCCCATCAAGTTTTGCGATCATAATGTCGGAGATAGCAACCGAATTGGAGAATTCTTGAGCCTGGACCAAGCCATTTTGTCCCGTGGTCGCGTCGATCACGAGCAACACCTCTTGCGGCGCATCGGCAACGTGCCGTTGCATGACCTTCCGTAGCTTGCCCAGCTCCGCCATCAAGTTGTGCTTCGTATGCAGCCGTCCAGCCGTATCGACGATCAGGACATCCACCCCTCGGGCATGGGCCGCCTGCATGGCATCGAACACGACCGCGCCAGGGTCAGCCCCCTGGTCGTGCGCGATGACCGGCACCTCGAGCCGCTCTCCCCAAACCCGCAACTGGTCGATAGCCGCCGCCCGGAACGTGTCGCCTGCGGCCAGGAGAACGGTTCTGCCAAAACGTTTGTGGTACGCCGCCAGCTTCGCGATCGATGTCGTCTTACCCACGCCGTTGACACCGACCACCAAGATCACGAATGGCACGCCTCGCTGGAGGATTTTGACCTTACGATGACGACTCGCCGACTCTAAGAGTTGAATCATTTCCTCGCGCAGGATTTCCCGCGCATCCGAGGGATTGATGACCCGGTCGCGTCCGGCTCGTGCTCGTAGGTCCCGGACGAGCTTCTGACTTACGTCCCAGCCGACGTCAGCCTGAATCAAGAGCATCTCGAGATCTTCGTACAGATCCTCATCAAGTGCGGACCGATCGAACAGACGAGTGATTTCCAGGAAGACGCCACGACGCGTCTTCTCCAATACCTGCTCAAGTTGGACATCCGGCTCGGCTCGGCGGCGGAACAATCGGCTCAGAACCACGAAAACTCCTCTCGTCGCACGACCCTCAATGCACCCATCATGATGGATTCATCGAACTCATTGAATACGGTTCAAAGGCGCTCACCTGGTCGGGTCACCGACGCGTGAATGGCACGTTCGTCAGCCATCGAAGAGCACGTCGCAGGCCGCCACAACGCCGAAAAAGTATACCATCGGGGTTCCGCCCGACCTCGATTTAGCAGGTTGGACGCCGAAGATACGACAGCCCTACGGTGCCGTGATCACCTGTAGCCCGCCCCGCCACGACACCTCGAAGTACGACTCCACAGTCGGACTCCCGTCGGGTACGATGTGACGTCACCGGGTACATCCCTCATCTGCTGTCTCACCGTCCGACCCGAGCCGGTCTAATCAGGTATCGACACTCCCGCCGGCACGGCCGGACGGTGCCCTACGAGAGGTGACACGCGGGTTGAGCCTGAAGCGTCAGCGCAACTGCCCCTCGCGTGGTCGCGCGACGGAGGACGACGGCGTGTTACCGACCTGCGAGATCGGGGACGAATGAGCAGCGTCGCAATCGCGGTTCAATCAGGAGGGAGGTCATCGTGCCCCTCGTCTTCGGCGCCATCGCGCCGCACGGATTTCCGATCATTCCCGAACTCAGTGACGACGCGGGCGGAGCACTTGCCACCCGGGCGGCCATGGAGGAAATGGGTCGCCGCTTTCAGGCCGCTCGGCCCGACGTAATTTTCATCGCCGGCCCCCACAGCGTGCGGGTGGATGGCGCGATTTGCCTCGCCGATGTCTCGCGCGCCGCTGGCCGGCTCGATTGGGAAGGGCGAGTTGTCGAGATGAATATCCCCGTGGACGGTGCGTTGACGGATGGTATTACTGAGGCCGCGCGTGCCCGGGGCGTCCCCATCGCTCTCGCCGCCTATGCCGGCAACCGCCGGTCCCAGAGCACCTTGCCGTTAGATTGGGGTCTGATAACACCCCTCTGGTTCCTCGGCCACGGCCGGAACGCGGTCGGCAAAGGTGACGTGCTCGCCGATCCTCCCGACTCGGATAGCGGTCCCCCGGTAGTGATCGCGGCCCCATCCCGCTCCTTGCCGCGCGCCTCCATCGTTGACTTCGGACGCGCGGTCGCCGAGGCCGCTCTCAACGACGGGCGGCGCGTCGCGATGATCGCCTCCTGCGACTGGGCACATACCCATCATGCGGATGGACCCTATGGCTTTCACCCGGCCGCAGCGACCGTTGATGACTTCGTTGTCACCGCCGTCAGAGACGGCGAGCTGGGCCGCCTCGTCGATCTCGACGAGCGGCAAGCCGAAGAAGCGGCGATCGACGGCTTATGGCAGGCCCTCATGCTTGCCGGTGCCTTGCAGCGAACACCCATGCGCCACGACCTGCTCTCCTACGAGGCCCCGACCTATTACGGCATGCTCGTTGCCACCTATGGCCCGGTGGACGCGTGAGCCGCCGTGAACGACTCCATGCGCGGCGACACCGGGCACCCTACGAAGGAACTCCACGGCGCGCCCGTCGCTAACACCACACCATCTCAGGTTGGTTCCAGTCTTGGTTGGCGGAGTACATGTGACATACCGGCTGTCAGTCAAAGAAATGGCGGAAGACGAGCGCCCGCGGGAGCGGCTCAAACTGCGTGGCCCCGCTTCCCTCAGCGACGGCGACCTGCTTGCGATCATCCTCAACACCGGCATCGTCGGTGAAACGGTCACGGCCGTCGCCCAACGACTGCTCGCTGACCACGGTGGTCTCCGCGGCTTGATGCGACTCGACGTGCTGGAACTAGCGCGAATCCGCGGCCTCGGCGACGCGAAAGCGGTCAAGCTCAAAGCCGCCCTCGAGCTCGGGCGTCGCTTGGCCGCCCTCAGTCCGGATCAACTCCCCCAGATCTCCTCGCCCGACGATGTCGTCAGCCTCGTCGGCATTGAGATGGCCTCGCTCGATCAGGAGCAACTACGTGTCGTCCTGCTCGACACGAAACATCGTGTCATTGGACAAAAGACCGTCTATCAAGGTAGCGTCAATCAAGCCCAAGTTCGAGTCGCCGAGGTCTTTCGCGACGCGATCCGTCACAATGCCGTAGCCGTCGTCGCGGTCCACAATCATCCATCGGGTGACCCGACTCCGTCCGCTGCCGACGTCGCATTGACCTCCGAACTAGCGAAGGCGGGGACGTTGCTTGACATCGAACTGCTCGACCATATGATCATTGGTCAAGGGCGCTCGACATCGCTCCGGCGCCTCGGCCTTGGGTTCCTGCCCGTCACCTAACCGGGAGCTCTGGGCCGGTTTCCGGGAGCCGCGGCCTTCTAAGGGATTCCCCCTACCATCGGCCGCCGGGAGCGGCGCATGAACAGCGCGCCATATACTCAGATTTTTCAGCGGCAATCGATCGGGAGCCAACACGTGCTCCTCGCGTCGCACGAGAGAAGGGGAACCGCGTCAGATGGAAACGTCTATGACCGCACGCCGCCCGGCAAGGGGGTTCGGTGTCGCGGGCGCTCTCTCCCAACCGCTCGTCCGCTTGCTTGCCAGCGCCGCCGAACTTGCAGGGTATCGCACGTTTTGGGTCAACGACACCCCCGGCGGCGATGGACTGGCCGCGCTCGCCGATGCCGCATCCGTGACAAGCAGCATCCGGCTCGGAGTTGGTGTCATTCCGCTCGACCGGCAATCTGGCGAACAAATTGTCACGCGTATTGACGAGCTCACCTTGCCTGTTGATCGGCTGACGCTCGGCATCGGCGCCGGCGGTGACCCGGGCGGCTTGGCGCGGGTTCGCGCCGGGACGCTCGCTCTCCGCGAAGGAACTTCGGCCAAGATAGTTATCGGCGCCCTCGGCCCCAAGATGTGCCGCCTGGCTGGTGAAGTGGCCGACGGAGTGCTGCTCAATTGGTTGACCCCGGCGCATGTTCTTCGCTCGATTCAGGTCGTCAGCCAAAGTGCCGAGGAGGCACACCGCCCGCACCCCGAATCCATCGGCTACGTCCGGACCGCGCTCGGCGAACCAGCGGCCTTAAGACTGCGCGCGGAGGGTGATCGCTATGCCGCGATTCCGGCCTATGGCGCGCACTTCGCGAGGATGGACGGGCGTCCCGACGAAACGGCGGTCATCGGCAACACACCAGACGAAATCCAGAGCGGTTTGCTCGTGTTTGACGAGGGACTTGACGAGACCGTTGTTCGCGCGGTTACAGAGTCCGATACCGAATCGGCCTACCGCGCCCTGTTAGACGCTGCTGCGCCGAGGTAGGGCGCCCGATACTCCACCGGTCACAGGGTGTCCTCGCAATTCCTCAAAGGCGGCCAAGAATTCACGCCGCATCTGCTCCTTGTCATCGACCGGGAGAAAAGATGCTTGGAGCGCATTGAGCGACAGGCGTTCCAAATCATCTCGTCCATATCCAAACGTCTCAGCGATGACGCCATATTCATTCGTTAAGCTGGTGCCGAAAAGTGCCGGATCATCAGAGTTGACCGTGACGATGATGCCTGCCTCATCGAATCGGCGAAACGGATGATCCCCCATCGACTCCACAACACGCGTTCGGACATTGCTGGTCGGACAAAGCTCGAGCGGGATACGGTTGTCCGCCAGATAGCGGACCAGCCTCTCATCTTCAATCGCTCGGACGCCGTGCCCGATGCGCTCCGCCCCGAGCTCCTCGATGGACGCCCAAATCGTCTCTGGTCCAGTCGTCTCGCCCGCGTGGGCCACGACGTGCGACCCTGCCTGTCGCGCCGCGGAAAAAGAAGCCTTGAACGGTGCCGGAGGATGTCCAACCTCGTCTCCTCCAAGGCCAAGCGCGACGACGCCGTCGAGCGCGTCCAGGCCGGAGATCCAGCGCAATGTGGTGTCGACAGAAGCCGGTCCAGATTCCGCGTCCCGCACCCCGTCGGCAATCCACCGCATCTCGACACCCCACCGCTCGCGAACGTCCCGCCGGCCCCGGTTCATTCCGTCGAGGAGAGCCGCGAACGAATGACCCCGTTTCCGCACGTGGGGCTCTGGATTGAAGTGAACCTCCAAGTAACGAATCTACTGCCGAGCAGCATCCTCGCCGAGCTCCCGAACGACCACCGCGAAATCCTCGGCATCGCGCAGGCAGTCGCAAACCATCATGTACATCTCGACAAAGTGCGGGAAGTTCCGAAAGCGAAACAACTCCGCCAGCGCCGCGACATTCTGCGCCGGCAAGGTAACGCCGTGCCTCTGCGCCAAACGAAGCACGGTATCCGGGCGAATCGATCCTTCGAGGTGGACGTGCAATTCTACCTTCGGCATCGCCCCGATAAACCGGTCGAGGTCTGCCCGCGCCTCATCCGCCACCGTCCATCCTTCCTCGCCTCGATACCCCGCGTGTTCGGACTCCAACCGCCGAGCCTAACGGACGTGATAGCATCACGCCATCTAACAGGATGCCCTCTCGACGAGACCCGCGCCAATCATCGATCGTAGGAGAACGGCTCGATGGAGAGGGCGACCATGCCGGATCGTGTCGACACGAAGCCGAGGCTCTCACCATCGACGAATCCAGCCGGTCGGTTGGCGGGCCGCGCCTCAGCCATCGCCTGGGCGGTTGCCCGCGCCGAAGACCCACGCACGGTGTACCTCGATACGGAAACCACCGGACTCGGCGCCGATGCCGAGGTGATCGACGTCGCCGTCGTTGGTTGGGACGGTAGCCTCCTCTTCGGGACACTCATCCGCCCTATCAAACCCGTTCCGGCTTCGGCCCACGGAATCCATGGCATTTCAAACGACCACCTTGCGCGCTCCCCGTCCTGGCCCTCGATTTACGAGGCGTTAGCATCGGTATTGGCCGGGCGCAACGTCATCGTCTACAACGCCTCATTCGATCGCCGTATGGTCGCCCAAAGTTGCCAGTTGCATCGTCTTACGATGCCCGACCTCACCTGGGAGTGCGCCATGCGCGCCTACGCACAGTTCCACGCGGCTACTGATCCCGCCCGGGGCATACGCATGCACAAGTTGAGCACGGCCGCCGCCGCCTTTGGCGCGAGCCCAGGCACCCATCGCGCCGCTTCCGATGCCCGCGCCTGCCGCTCCGTGGTGCTCGGTCTCGCGTCCTCCGCCGAAGGGTAAGCCCTGCCCAATCTACGCACCGCCCCCTATAACATGCGATCCCCGACGCTCCCCAATACCCGCCTTCTCTCGCCTAGCCGAAACGGGCCTGGGCAGTGCGACAGCCCAACGCACGACCCCGCCATCGTAACCGCGAAGCGTTTCGAAAAGTCCTCGCGTAATCGACATTCCAAGTCTTGCATCGCGCCTGGGGTTGACATACAATTCTAGCGTCGACTCGGAGTCAAGACTCTGGGTCGATCCCCCGACTGGCGGTCCGGTTCCCCCTTCCCTCCCCGGGCCGCCAGCCTTCTCCTCGTAACCCCTTCGCCTCACATCGAATACACCATGCTGCTTCTCCTGATCTGTATACCCAAGTCAATTCTCCCCCACGTCTCCGCTACGTCCGGGATCAACGGCCTCTCCACCCGGCCAGGAATGTGGACCCACGTGTTGCCCGTCACACAGCAAGATCGCGTCCGGTCGGCGATCCACCAACCGGATCCGAAGTGTTGCCACGTCGTTTCGGTGCACAACGGGAAACGCCTCGGGCGGCGGGTGCTGCAGCGCGATGCAATAAGCCCGCTCAAATCCATCTCCGAATCCAACGTGCCGTTTGTCGCCGCCTCGCCTTCGGCGCCGTTCGTCCGCTTCCGGACGTGGGCCCGCGGTGGGCGACGTCGATGGAGCGCCCGTCACCAGCTCCGTTTCGGCCCTCGGCCGATCGAGCGTCGCATCCCCGTCCGGCGGCGGCAATTCGTGTTGGGCCACGGTGTACCCTCCATGTGATCAACCTCAGCGCGCTATCATGTCTCGCCCAGAGTGTCGCGACGCCTATGGTATTATGCCGAGTCGTTCGGCATCGCCGTTAGGACCCCTACGAGCCAACCGTGGGCGTTCTGTGTGGAGAACCACGGCCCGGAGCGCGACCGCGTGGCAAAACAAATCGGTATTGATCTGGGAACGGCGAACGTTCTCGTTTTCCTTCGCGGCCGTGGCATTGTCATCAATGAGCCTTCAGTCGTTGCCATCTCCGCCAAGGATGGCAAGGTCAAGGCGGTTGGGCTCGAAGCCCGCAATATGTTGGGCCGGGAACCGAGGGAAACCATCGAGGTCGTCCGACCGATGCGCGACGGCGTCATTGCCGATTACGTCGTCACGCAAGAAATGCTCCGCTACTTCATCAACAAGAGTTGCGGCCGTTTTTCTCTCGTCCGTCCTGAGGTGATGATCTGCGTGCCGGCGGGCGTCACAGGCGTGGAACGACGCGCGGTCCGCGACGCCGCGCTCAATGCCGGCGCCCGCCGCGCCTACCTGATTAGCGAGCCCCTCGCTGCGGCTATCGGAGCCAGGGTTCCAGTTGCTGATCCCTCCGGTAACATGATTATTGACATTGGCGGCGGCACGACTGAAGTCGCTGTCATCTCTCTCAATGGCATCGTCGTCGCTCGCTCGCTTCGCGTCGGTGGAAACCGGTTCGACGAGGCAATCGCCAACTTTATCAAGCGCAAGTACAACCTCCGCATTGGCGAAAGAACCGCGGAGGAAGTAAAAATCGCGATTGGCAGCGCAATGCCGGTCGAAGAGGACGTGAAGATGGAAGTCCGCGGTCGCGATGAGGTCGCCGGCCTCCCTCGCACCATCCAAATTCACGCCAACGAAGTTACCGACGCCATTACGGAGCCTCTGGAGGCCATTATCGGCGCCGTCCGCGCCGTGTTGGAAGAGACGCCGCCCGAACTCTCATCCGACATTATCGACAAAGGCATGATCCTCACCGGTGGCGGCGCTATGCTGCGCCACCTGCCTGATCTCCTCATGGAGGTCACCGGCGTGCCCTGCTATGTCGCCGATGACCCCCTCTCATGTGTTGCCATAGGGACTGGCCTTGCCCTCGAGCATATGGACATTCTTCGTGATAGCCTCGAAGAACCATAGACTCTCTAAATTGCCTCCGCTTCAGGACTCGGCGCGTGCTGCCGTCCCATCACCCACCACGGCGCCATGGCACACGCGATAACTGGACCACGCTCACTCCAAGCCGAGCGTTGATTTCCTTCACGCCACTCATTTGGCAGTCTGGCGTTGGTCCGATGAAACGGCGGGCTTCTTATCGCCAGTACTATCCGCTTTCCTGCACTCGTCTGCCTTCTTCCCATCTTTCTTATCGGCGTGGGACGCCTTCTTCCGTTGGTCCTTCTGATCGCCGTCTCGCACGTCTGGCGCCTTTCGGCTGGAGCGGCCCGATCCATGGTCGGTCGCGCAGTCCCGCGTCGACGCCTGCGCGCCATCCTTGCCCAATTCGTCTCCACTCGGCGAAGGCGTCTTTTGGGCTGCACCTTCGATCGAATTGCCTGCGGCCGCTTGGGACTTACTTACTCCCGCGTCAGCCGATCGCCCCGCTAGCGACTTGGTGCCTAAACCTTGGCTATTCCCGCCTCGATCTATCTCAATCTCGGTTCCGCTATCAGCGTGTCGCTCGATCGTGGTCGTCGATGTCACGGGAGGCTGCGTCACACGCTCATGAGTCTGACCCGACCCGCTCGTACCACCGGCGCCAACGTGACCAGCGGGGGCCGAACCTTGACTTGCGCCGGACCCGCACCCACTAGCCGCCACGATGCTTCCACTGACGGCGACAACCTTGCAATCGGCCGGGATACCAGCGCCCCCGGCCGCCGCTTTGTTGCCAACCACCGGCACGGCGCCAGCGTCGGTGCTGCCGTGAGATCCCGCCCCCCCACCGACATGCCCGTTACTTCCTGGCACTCGGTTATCAGCTCCGGTCGCACCGCCGCCAGTGTCGTTGGATCGAGCCGACCCGTTTGTCGCGCCCGCAGGATCGCTCCTC
>JAABUR0100005687.1_pt1 | contig 15748 bp, 20 predicted proteins | sample 5560091 | NCBI WGS metagenome assembly JAABUR01 (sample SAMN10711879, study PRJNA513375) | rock metagenome | isolation source: Antarctica rocks | place: Antarctica: Victoria Land, University Valley sud
CCTCCTGCCTTCGTCTTGCGGCGCTTGCGCCGTGCTCTGACGTCGCTGAGGTGGTGAGCTGGGCTCTGGCAACGCCGGCTAGCGCTCTCCTGTGGCGTCGAACTATCATCTGCACAACAGCTGAAGCTGTATCGCCTCAGTTGCAAGTCTCAGCTGCGTCAGCTCAGCTGCAGAAAGGTGTAACATCGCTCCTGCAGGGCTGGGCTGCGACCGCTCTGCCCGGGCTCCTGCTGCCGCTGGGATCCTTGCAGCGCGTGCCACATTTCCAAGCAGGAGGAGGGGGGCCGCAGGGCTTCCTGCCGGACGAGCTGGACCGGTTTGCAGAGTCCACGCTGTACCCCAGCTTCTCGCCCACCGTCGGCGCCTTCCTGCTCTGCTCAGCCGCGTATGGCTTGTGGAAGGTATGGGGCCTCTGTGAAGCCCTTCTTTTGCTTGCATTGTACGCAGCGTCTGGGTTGCTGGGGGCTGCATGTGCTGGTGCCATCCTGCTCTGCTCCGTCGCCGTGCTGTGACTGGTGTAGGGGCCTGTAGGCTGCGCGGTGTGCGGCCCCGGCCGTGCTCGAGGGTAGGGGCGAATGTTGTGAGCGTGCTGAGCAGCTTGCCCATCTTCTGTGCGTTAGATCCCCTACTTGCTATGATACGGCGAAATTTTGGCTCATTGCCACCCTCAAAGCATCTGCCCTTCCAAAGGCATCGTGTTGCAGAGCATGAGCCCTGTGCAAAGCGGCGGGCAGTCTCACTCAATAGCGCACTGGTTGCCGGCCCCCCACGCCGCAGCGTGGCAGCAGCGCATGCAGCGGCGTATCTGATGCGGGCGCTGTGCACGGCGCGCAGTCCAGGCAATGAGGGCGTCCGCCGCTGCCGAGTCCCAGGAGCTAAGCTTTGAGGGTTGCTGAGCGTGAGTTTGCGCTACTGGCTGCCGCCATGGGTGTGCGGTTCCACTAGCAGACTGGTCGCATCCCCGTCCCTGTCCCATGCGAGAGATCTGGCGAGAGATCTGGAGAGCGTGTCACAGAAGGCAATGTGTGAGGTGTGCGGCTGTAACAGTGTCACTTACAGTACACAGATCAGCTCACGTTGAGCACGTGCAGAGGCACTCTGGACGGTCGAGCACACCACCATCTTGTCAGTCTTGCTCCTGTTTTGGAGCAATGCGAATACGAGCGGAAACACATGTGGTAGTGCTCTTGAGACACCCCTCCCAAGCCCTTTCAAGCCACAGCTCACATGGAGCTTGCCCATAACAGGCATGTCTTCCTTGCGCCTGGCGTACTTTACTCAGTGGCCCGCAGCGGCCAAACAAGACAGCAACCCATGGTGAAGTGCTGCCCATGCACACTCGCCCCGATTGTTTGCTGGGCAATGGCAGCGGGCGCGTCTCGCAAATCCGGGCGCGCAAAGGGAGGCAGGACGGGAGACAGAGCGAAGTGTGGACCCAGGGCCGGCAGCCAGGGCACCTGGTGCGCCCAGATGGTATAACAAAGCCCTCAGTCGGCTGGGGTGCTTGGAAATGGTCCAGCAAGTGTGGCGTAGCCAAGCACCGAAACAGGTTCCATGCGAGCAGTGCGCACCATAATGCCCGGGTCCCTGCTGCCGCATGCCTGGGATGCCGTTCTGCGTTCTGGCCGCAGCCTTGGCCCCGGCCGCCGCAAAGCACAGGCAGTAGCCTGCAAACACAGTGCATGGCCAGGTGGGCACACATGCTCTTGCAATGCAGGACCATGCCCTGGAGGCGGCAGTCCGCGCGTTCTGTGGCCCGCGCTCGCACCCGCGTTAGAACATGACAGCTGTACAGCTGCGAATGCGCGGCCCTGCACATACGAGCAAACCTGTACAGACCTGCTGCGGCACCCCGTCAGGTCGCCGCTCTGCCACGAGCGGGAGCGCAGCGCGCCGCCTGAAAGCCTGAAAGTGCGGGGGCGGCACCCCCCGCACAGCTGCCCTGCCGCGGCCCATGCGCGCAGCAGACACACAAGAGGGACAAGCGAGAAAGAGCGGCGCCCGCCCAAGCAAGCAGCAGACTCCCGGGCCTTTGCCCACGCCTTTCAGTCCCAGCCGGTCCATGCGCGCAGGCCCCGGCGCCCCGCGATGCCAGGCCACACCACGAGTATGATGGCCGCACGTACGCATGCGAAAGCGGCACATGGGTCCGGCCACCCGGCCCCTGTCACGGCGGGACGCCCCAGCCAGGTCGCGCGACTGGCGCGCTGTGAGAGGCGCAAGCAGCAGGCGCGCCAGCCCCCGCCAGCACGCTCGCGGCGCGCTGGGGCGCGCGCGGCGCACGCCCGCACAGGCGCCTCGCAAGGCCGCATGCGAGCGCAGGCCGCAGCGCCCGCGCCGCCGGCCCGCCGCCGCGGCAACGCCGCCGCGCCGCGCCGCAGCGCCGCAGCGTCACAGCGTGACGTCCAGGGGCATGGGGTTGTTCAGCAGGAAGCTGCCGCCCACGCGCCGGCCGGCGGCGGCCGCGGCCGCCGCGTCGCTGACGTCGCACACGCGCACCGGCAGCGCGCCGCCGGCGTACTTGCGGTAGGGCCCGGGGCTGGGGCTGGAGTCGGGCGGCTGCGCGCGCGCGGGGCTGCCGGCGTCGCCGCGGCCGGCCGCCGGATCGTCCGCAGCCCGCTGCGGCAGCCGCGGCTCGCCGCGCTGCTGGCCCTGCCGGCGCGCGCTCGGCGTCGTGACCGGCGCGGCCTGGGGCCCAGCGGCAGCCCCGAGCGCTGCACCAAAGGGCGGCAAGGCCGCGCAGCGCGCCTCGAGCGCAGCGCACCGCTCCGAACACGCGCGGCCTCGTCATGACCAGCGCACTGCTGCACGCAGGTCCCGGCCCGGCCAGCACGCAGGCAGGGAGCAGGCGGGGCAGCGCACCCCCAGCGCCGACCGCCGCCCCGTGACGCGGTTGGCGAAGAGCGCGGGTACAGCCGCGTCCGGCGCGCGCCTGTTGAAGCCGCCGGGGGGCCCCCTGCTTCCGCACCCTGGCGCCCCGCTGCCGGACCGGCCGGGCCCGGACCCCCCGCTGCCGGACCCCCCGCTGCCGCACTCCCCGACCCCGAAGCGGAGGCCGTCGGCGCGGGCCGCCGGCGCGGGCGCGTGCGCGCCCGCGGGGGCCCCGCGAGCCTCGCAGGGCTCCCCAGGGTCGTCACACCCTGCATATCTGCCCTTTGCGCACGCGCCCAATCCCGCCGGCGCGCGCCGCCCGCCCGCCTGCTGCAGCGGATGCGGCGGCGGCGGCGGCGCCTGCCACGCGGCCAGGATGTGCTCGGCGGCCAGGCTGAAGGCGGCCGCGTCGGGCCGGGGTTCCTCGTGGGCCGCCGCGGCCGCGCCTGCGTCAGCGGCCGCCGCCGCATGCGCCGCCGCGGCCGCGGCAAGCACGTCGGGCGGAGCGTGGCGCCCAAGCGCCTCCGCCTGCGCGCTTTGTCGGTGCTCAGCTGAAGCCGGAGGGCCGGAGTGACCCCTTGGGATACATGGAAAGGGCTCCTGCCTGCCTGCCTGCCTGCCAGCCACCTTGCACCGCTGCGCCGCGCAGACCCCCCAGCGCCCAGCCCGGCAGACGCCCCGGGGCGCCGGCGCGCCTCCGCGGAGAGGCCGGCGCACTCCACGCGCAGCCGCGCGGCCTCCGCGCGCAGCGCGCCGGCGGCGGCCTCGGCGGCGGCGGCGCGCGCGGCCGCCTGTGCCGCCGCGCCGCGCGCGGCGGCCAGCTCGGCGGCGTGCGCGCGCGCGGCCGCGGACAGCGCCTCCTTCTCCGCCAGCACGCGCTCCAGCTGCCCGCGGAAGTCCGCCGCGATCACCTGCCGCGCGCGCGGGCGGGCCCTCAACGAAGCGACCTCGTTGTCGACGAGCTGGCCTTGGCCGCGCGCTGACGGCATGCGCGCGGCGCGGCGCCTCGGCAGGCGCCTTGCTCCTGGCCAGCGCGCGCAGCAGCTGGCGACGGGGCGTCCGTCGCGGCCGCGCGCGGACAGGCCGAGGCCAGCCCCAACGCTGACGTGGCCCTATGCTGCTGAGGTTGAGCTGGCGCGGGGCGCCGTGCGGGGCGCTGCGCCTCTGGTGGCAAGGTCCGAGGGCGCCAAGGACAGGTGCCACGAAAGAGTCTGTGGGCTGACATCTGTGCCACGGACACGCGAGCACCGTTTGCACAGACGTGCCGCTGCTTTGAAAAGGCTCCGGCAGGCATGGCCGCGGGTGTCCCTTGGTGGGGTCGCAGCTGCGGCGCAACCCCCAGCTACATTGGTTTGCTCATGGCCAGTGAACGTGCTGCGGAGGCGCTGCGGAGGCAGGCGGGCCAGGCAGGGGCGCGAGCAGGGGGCTTATCGCTTATGTAAGCCCCCGAGATCCAGCTCCGCAGGGCGCGCTGCGCAGGCTGCCTGGCTACGGCAGCCACTGCTCACAATATGTCGGGGCCGCGGGCAGACTGTGGGCCAGGCGCGCGCCTTCTGCTTGTCGCGCCAGCGCTGCTGCGCGCGCCGGTTGCGCGCCTTTATCCGCTCGTCCTTGTCCTTGGGCCGCGAGACAGGCAGCTGCACTGGCTCGCCGTCCAGCACGCGCCGCCTGCGCTTGCGGCCCGTGAAGCTGGTGCCCGCATCGGCCTCGCCCGGCCCGTCTGGCTCCTCCACCTCCGCCTCCGACTCGCTGGAGGCTCGCTCCGCCGTGGCCGCGAGGATTTGCAGGTACTCCATGCGCCCGCTCACTTTCGTCGGTCGCCGGAGGCCGAGCTGGTAGCGCTCACCGGCCCCATAATCCCCTAGGGCGGGGAAGGTCATCTCTGCTACTCTGCTGCCTGCTAATTTACAAAAAAAAGAATTTTGCCGGTGGCCTTCTTTACTCATTCTGCCGCCTGCGCCAGTGTTGGGCATGTGCCAGCACTCTCGGCGCACGCACTCTCCTGACCTTGTCGACTTGCACAGGATTGGGGTTCTCAGCCAGGCCACCAGCCGCCTCCGACGACAGGCAGGCTGCTGGCGGCGCCCACCGGCCCCGGCACCTGTTCTGACCACCACTGGGGCAGGCGCTCCTGCTGACCAGCGGTGCCAGGTGCTGTGGCCACCACGTCACAGTCATAGGGGACTTCACCCCCGGCATAGCTCTGTGCTGGTGCGGGCCCGCTGTGCCCCATCGGCTGCAGCGCATTCCTGCGCAGCCCCAGCGACGCACGGAGGTGGTTCGCGCTGTGCGCCGGTGCCTCGGTGTGCCGAGCAGGCTCGGCCCCTCCACCCCGACCCGCCCCAGGTCTGCTGGTCGGCCGCCGGCCCGCCGCAGGGCCTGAGGGGCGCAGGCCATGTGCATGTCAGTGCCATGCCAAGCCCATGTCCCCATGTTCGGCAGGCACACTGGGGATGCAGCGGAGACTGCATGCCGTGGACAGCAAGGCAAACGACGAACACACGACATGCATTGCAGCACAAGTAGAGGGAGCGCACCGCCGTCATCCTCGTCGTCGGACAGACCAGCGCCCTCCAGACCGCCTTCAAGCACACCATCACCTGCCCCAGGCACACGGCAGTGTCCTCCTTCAGCACCCAGGTCGTTCACATGCAAAGCACACTGCGCAATGTCAAGGCAGTCATGCGTGCCAGGCACACAGTGCCATCATCCCCATGCAGTGAGGCCTGCACCTAGCCGCCGGCGCTTGCGCTCGCGATGGCTGCGCCGCGCGCCACCAGCCTCGCCACTGCCTGCCCCGCCGCCGCCGGTCAACCCTGACCCTGCCGCCGCTGGGCCCTCATCTGCCGCGCCGGATGCCATGATGCTCCTGGCTTTGGCGCGCGTCCGGCGTCGTCGCCCGCTGTCTGCCCGCTTGTCTTTGTGACCGCATGGCCGGGCTGACGGGGAGCAGGCGGGCGAGCGGCAGGGAGCAGCGGCTCGACCCGAGGACCCCACTCACTCCCCGCGCTTGGCCTGGCGGTAGGCATTCCCCAGGTTATTGTCAGCCGACAGTCGCTCGCGGCACAGTCGCTCGCGGCAAGCGCCGGCGGCTGCCCTGCCGCCAGCGCACATGCATGCAGCACACTGGCGGGCTGCCTGGGATGGGGCGCAGCGCAGCCCGCCGCTGGTCATGCGTGGGGCCCTCCCCATGGCAGGCCTAGCAAGGCCCGTTGCTGCAAGGGCCTGCCAGAGTCCCACAACATGCAGTCCCTGGCAGGCGCTTGCGCTACCCTTTCCCGTTGCCCCAACGCTCGGCACGACAACAATGCAAAGCCTCGACACGGAGCCTGGTTCCAGCTGCGCGCCAGGGCCCTACTGGCCTGAAAGAGTGAGTGCACTCAGCCTCTAACGACCTAGCAATGAAGCAGAGCTAAGCCAGGGCCAACACTAGCCTGCACCTGCGCGCCGCGGCGAAGTCAAGGATGCTCCGCAGCGGCACGCCGTCAGCCAAGCACTGCACAGCGGCCAGGTTCCCTGACGAGCCGCCGTTGCCGTGCTGCTCCATTGCTGCGGATGCCTCTGCTGATGCTCCTGTCAGCCCGTTCTGCTTCTTCTTGCGCTCCCGTAGCGCGCGTGCCTGGCCGAGATACCCAAGACTGCTGAAAGGATGTCTCAGCGACACGCAGGCGGGGGTACAAGCCTGGCTGAAGTGGCCGGGCAAGGCGCGCCTGCTGGCGTATGCTCAGGGCCACCCCGGGTATGAACGCCGGGGAAAGTCCCAAGTCGCTAACAAGGCCGCGAGCAAAGGCTGCAGTGTCGCTGCGCCTGCTGGCGCAGTCCCACACAAACTTGTCCACGAGCCTGGTGCTGCCGACCTGCACGTCCAGCCTGCGCGGTCCGCAGGGCGTCACGCAGCAGGCAGAGGTGGGACTACTCTAGTGAACAGCACTTGCTTGTGTCCCTGCGCACTCTATGGCCTCCAATCGCTCCTCCTCGTCAGGGCTCGTGCTGCACGCAGAGCTGCTGGCCTGCTCTTTGATTGCACGCACTATGGCATCTTGAAAGCTTGCAGGCAGCCCTTCCTCAGACACCAGGCGCGCTGCAAAGGCGCTCGCAGCCTCGCAGAGCTGCTGGCGCGCCGCACTGTCTGTGCCAGCGGCCACACTCCAAGTGAAGCAATCTCGCAAGCGATGGCCGTCCAAGGCAAGGTCCAACACGATGTGCGCGAGCTCTGTCTGTGTCATGCGCTGCATAGGCGGATGCCGGAGCGTGCTCTTGCAGGTGCAGTGCTCAGCTGTTTCTGATATGTTTGGGAAATACTTAGCATTTATTTCACTGCATGATTAGGGAACTCAAAAAATCACAAAGCACAAGCAGTTCGGCTGATACCCAGGCATATTCAGACAGGCTGAGACCGCTATCTATACACACGCTGTGATGCCCCAAATCAGTTCTCTTCCATGTACATGCATGCCAATGCCTTCTATCCGGCAGCTGCGCAGCCCCGCAGGCACAGCCGGGCGTGCTTAGGCAGTGGGCCTCCGAAGGGCGAAGCCCCCCCACTCTTGCACCACGGCCTGGTCCACTGACTCGCCAGGGCGGTGGACAGTACACCGAAGTTCGCAGGCATACAAAATCAGGGCATGCCCATGTTTCAGGCTGGGTAGGCGCTGAGGTCAAAGGTGAACATGGTGGACGCGCCGCTGTCGGCGTCGCGGCTGACGCCCACCAGCGCGTCCGCCTTCTCGTAGAACGCGTCTTTCAGCGAGATGACGATCGACTGGAAGCGCCGGCGCGGCGCGGGCCGGCGCGCGCCCGGGTCGAGCACGGGGTTGGGGTCGGGGCTGGGGGCCGCGTCCTCGCCCAGCGGCCGCGTGTGGCTCTGGATGTAGCGCGCGACGCGCGCGACGTTGGTCGCGTCCAGCGCGGCGTCGATCTCGTCCAGCACGAAGAACGGCGACGGCTGGAACGCATGGATCGCGAACAGGAGCGCCAGCGCGGCCACCGTCTGCGCGCCGCCGCGGGCGCTGGACGCGGCAGCCACGTGACACATGCAGGCGGCTCACAGGCCGCGCATGACAGCTGCAGCATATTTTCTGTGGCGACAGCAGAGAGTGCCAAGCCTTCCGCAACAGAGCTTCTTTGGCTCGTCACGATGCACGATGGGCTGCAAACGACGCGGTATTAATCTTCGTGCACGCCTTCTCGCCGCCGGACAGCTGCTCCATGTCGCGGAAGCGCTTGGTGGGCGGCATGGCCGTGAACTTGACGCCCGCCAGGTACGGCTCGTCCTCGCTCTCCAGGCTCAGGTACGCGGTGCCGCCGATGGGGTGCGTCGCGCTGCGGCGCCCGGCGCGCGTCGGCGGTGGGGCGGCGCGGCGACGCCATGGAAGGCCGCACTGGCGGGGCACATGCATCGATGGAAGAATAGGCCAGACTTTCTCTAGGCCGCGTAGCCGCGTGGCCTATACAGCATGGTTTGCCTCGTGGCGCGGGCGTGACGTGATGCGGAAGTGGCGCCATCAAGCCCAGCCAAAGACACCCACGGCATGTCACCTCACCCAGACCACTGTCAGGGTAAGAGCGCCGGGCTCGCCTGCGCGTGAGCTCCTTGAAGATGCCGTCGATGGCCTCCGCGACGGAGTCAAACGCGGCCCTGAACGCGTCGTAGCGCCGCTGCCGCACCGCGCTGAACGCCTCCACGGCCGTCTTGGCAGCCTTGCGCGCGGCGCCCAGCGCCTCGTCCTCTTTGCGCTCGCGCTCCTGCAGTCGCCCGTGCAGGTGTCAGGGTTGCCAGGGCTGCAGGGAGGACCCTTGGTCACTGCCTTGCTGCCACGGCGCGGGCGTCGGCCAGGCCAGGCGCGCTCGGGCAGGGCAGGCCTGCCAGCGCTCGAGAGCAGATGGCGCGCCTTGACCGCCTCGAACTGCTCGACGGCCTTGAGGTTGGGCGCGGCGCGCGCCAGCTCGCCCGCGCGCGCCTCCAGCTCGCCGCGCAGCTCCGTATCCAGCGCCTCCTGCGCGCCGGGATGGGGTTAGGGAATGCCAAGGGCGCCCAAAATGGCTGCCTGCTCTGCATGTTCAGTCTAGGGCCTACCCGACCCTACTCCCTGCTCTGCATGTTCACTCCGGCTAACCACTCTGCAAGAGTGGCAGACATAACTCGCCCGGCCCATGCAGGCTCGCCTTCTACCTCCACACTCCACACCGGAATGCACCACCGGAATGCACCACCGGAATGCACCGGTATGAGAGCATCTGCATCTGCATGCCATCGACCAGCGCAACTCGCGCCCCCGCACCGCCCTGAGCCCCGTCACAAGCAGGTCCCTGCGCGCAGGAGGCGGCGGGGGGCCGCGGGCGCACCCGCTCCGCCGCGCTCGCGTCCGCCGCGGCCGCGCGCGAGCGCTTGAGCACGGCGAAGTCCAGCGGCGGCTCCGCGTCCTTGGCGCCCCTGCCCTGCGCGCGGCTGCTGCCCGGCCCCGGCGCAGCGGCCCCGCCACCGCCGCCCGCGGCCTCCTCGCCCTCGTCCTGGTCCTCCTCTTCGTCCTCCTCCTCAGGCTCCACCCGGCGCCGCTTCGAGCCGCCGGCCTTGCGCGGCAGCTTCACCTGCGCAGCGGGGGACAGGGAGTTACCGGGACAGAGCATTGCAGGCTTTGAAAGCGCGACGAGCGCAGCCCGTGGTCCGTGAAGCAGACAGGTGAGAGGAGCACAAACACAGCATATGTGGCACGCAACAAGGTCTCGCTCTGTGCATGCCTGGCACATGTACACGGGTCTTGCGGCCCTCTTCACTCTGAAACATACGGAGGTGTGCGTCGAGCAGTGTTGACAGCGGGACGTGTCCCTCGGGAGCGCCAGGTGGCACGGGCGCAAGGCGCGCCTGCTCCATGGCGGCCGCGCTCAGCACGTCAGCTCGCCGTGCAGCCAGGGCCTCCAGCGCAGCCGCCGCGGCGTCCGCGGCGCCGCGCGCGGCCGCGCGCGCCGCCTGCCGCGCTGTAGCCGCGCGGCGCAGCTCGGCGGCGGCCGCCTCCGCCTCCTCCGCCTTGCGCCGCAGCGCGTCGGAGCGCTCGCGCTGCGCTTGCACCGGGCAGCGCCCCTCAGCCGCATGCGGCCCGCCATGCAGCGCGGGCCTTGATGCCAGGCAGCCGCAACGACGGCCGCGCAGGCCGCGTGTCACAGCGCGCTGCGCGAGCGGGTCGCGTGCGCGTGCCGTAAACGCGTGCCGCCCTGCTTGTGCAACGTAGATTGCGCAGCACTTTAACGGATGGCACTCCTTCATAGAAGAGAGCGTGCTGAAAGTGACACGGTGCTGCAAAGCCGGCGCCATACCTCGGCGGCGAGCTCTGCGCTCAGCTGGGCCGCCGCGGCGTCGGCCGCGGCCGCCTCCTTGTCCAGCTTGGCCAGCTCGCCGGCCAGGCGCTTGGCCTCGGCGCGGGCGGCCTTGACGGCGGCGCGCGCGTCGCGACGCTGCTCGTAATCCAGCTGGTTGCGCAGCCGCGAGGCCTGCGCCGACAGCTCCAGCCGCCGGCGCGCGAGCGCCTCGGCCTCGGCCGCGTGCTGCTCCATGTGCGCGCGGATATTGGCCACGCCCACCTGCGCGCGCGCGCGCTGGCCATGAGCGTGTGGCGCCCGCAGCGCCGCCGTGCTGAGGCGTGCGCATGCTTGCCGCGTCAGTCTGCGACCTGGGGCAGCTCTGTCGCCGTCCGGCAGGGCCGTGCCCTCCGGCCTCTGCTATGCGCGTCCATGCGTCAGACAGGCGGCGACCACGCGCGCGCGCCCGGTCGGGTGAAGCATTGCAGGCAGGGCTTGGCCGAGAGGGTGCACCTTGCGCTGGAGGCCAGCCTGTGTAATGCCTTTGGCACAGACGCACACTGATAGGTGCACCCACTGCTCTCAGGGGTGTATGTGTGATGTTCTTCTCTTTCAAAAGGCTCTACTGCAGGGTATGGCACAAGCCGTGCCAGCGCGACACACTGCTCAGTCCCCTCATGCAGTGCACCCGGCTGCCAGCGGGCGCGGGCGCGCCTTCTGGCTGAACGCCTCAAAGATGCGGTCCTCGATCTCGTGCAGCCGCGCCTGCAGCCTGGCCGCCTTCTCGCGGCGCGCGTCCGCGGCGCGCCGCAGCTTGGCGGCCGCGGGCGCGCGCCGCGCGGCCTCCGCCTCCAGCGCCGCGGCGTCGTCCGCGCCCTTGGCCAGCTTGGCCTCGGTGGCTGCGCGGACAGGGTAGATAACCCTAGAACCTATCCCACCCATGCTCGCAGACAGTGCGCGCACTAAGTCAGACGCGCAGCTGAGATTCAACACCTTGCTCAACAGTAAGGGCCAAGGCTCCTCTGTCACCGCCTGCCGCAGCCTGCTGGCGGCGGGAGCCGTGCTCCTGGCCTCTCTGCTGTGCTGCTGGCGGCTCAAAAGCACATTGCCTGGCTGCATACGTGGTGCAAGGTGTGATCTGATCATGCACAAGGAGAGCTATGCTATCAGGCGTTGTTGTAGAGGCTGTACGCAGGGCACGCCACAGAGGCGAAGAGCCTCCGCGAGGTGGCCGCCCCGCCCCATGCTGCAAGCGCAGCGCTCCGCCCAGTGACTCCGCAGCCAGCCGCATCGCGCGGGGCGCACCCGCGAGGTCCGCGGCCTTGTACTGCAGCCCGCGTTCCAGGCCGGCCATCTCGCTGGTGAGGCGCTCCTCGCGCGCACGCGCCTCGCGCGGCTCTGGCAGGCCGCCCAGCTCATCCGCCAGCTCGTCGCGCCTCTGCCGGTCGGCGGCAACCACGGTCGCATCCGTGCCAACGACGAGAGTGCGAGAGTGCAAAACACACTGCATGTCTACGGAAGCCTCACGCAGGGGCGGTCTCACATTTGCCTGCGTAGAGCTGCGCAACGAGACGACGCTCTCACCACTGCTGGCCAGGCCAAGCCGCACTGCCAGAGCAGCGATGCCGATGTCATAGCGAGTGGCCTATATGTCATGAACGATGACGCAGGCCGTGACTGCCTGGGGTAACTCAGGCAACGGGGGAGGGTATGGCAGGCACGCGCCGCCTTAAGCCGGTCGAGCGCCTGGTCGTCCCAGCGCGACGCGCGCGCGGCCTCGTTGCCGGTGATGCCGCCCGTGATGAGCCCCGCCTTGGCGATCAGCGTGCCGTCCAGCGCGACCACCTTGTGCCGCTCGGGCCCCTGGAAGGCGAGGCGCCGCGCCTCGGCCACCGTCTCGCACACCAGCGTGCTCCTGGCCGCACGCGGGGGGGGCGGGCTGAGCGCCTGCCCTGCCTGGCGCGGCGGGCAAGCGAATGCCAGGCGCCGCGCCTCCTCGCCGCCGCGCACAGCAGCGTTTCCTGGGTTGCGATGAAGGCATCCGACGCCCAGGGGGCGTGCAGCCTCGTTGCTGAAACCGCTGCAAACCGCAGAGGACGCGGCAGGGCGCAGGGAGGGTGAGGGTAGGGACGCCCGGACCAAGGCAAGGTAGATAGGACTTCTTTGGGTCAGGAGAGGTGGGCGTGGGCGGCCAAAGTGCGCTGGCAGGCAGCCCAGGCGCACTGGTGCCAACATCGGCCGAGCGGACACGGCCGTGGGGCGCGCCTGGCCGCCACAGCAAGTCAGGACACGCGCGCCGGCCGCGGGCGCACCCGCAGGCGGCCTGGTACGCGCGCGCGAGCTCGGGCGGGAAGTCCAGCAGGTCGAGCGCAAGGCGCACGGTGCCGCCGAGCGCGCGCAGGCGCTCGGCGACCGGCTTGGCGCGCACGGTGGCCAGCGGGTAGAACGTGAGCGGCGGCTCGCCGTTGCGGCGCAGCCACTCGACGCACGCATGCGCTGCCGCGTCTGTGCTCACGATCACCTGCGCGCACGCGAGCGCCGGCTGCTGATGGCGGCACGGAGGAGAGCAACCCTAACCCTACCATGTACCTTGATAATGAACAGACCCAGGCGCTGCAGGGCAAGCCACAGCACTCTGGGAGCTCTGGCCCGGCAGCCTCGCGCGTGCTTCACACGCGCTTGCGCGCCGGCGAGCGCCACGCAGGGAAGTTGCATGGCTGGCAGGCGGCGTGCAGGCCCCGCGCGGTGACGCTGGGGCTCCCCGTCCTGCAGCATCAAGCCCGATCACTGAACAGCCGGGCAGGCCGCGCGGCGGCCCACCGAGTCGATGTCGCGGCCCAGCACGACGGCCATGGCCAGCTGGAAGCGGCTCTCCGTCACCTTCGCCAGCTGCGTCATGCGGCCAAACACGCCTGCGCGCCGCGGCCAGCGAGCGTCAAAGTAGGTAGATTAGGGGAGGGGTGATGCGGACAAACATGCCCAGGCGCCGTGACCAGCGTGACTCGAGAGCCTCTCGCATGTAGCGGCAACCGCAGTGAGATCACCATCAGCAGGAGGCGTGAGCAGGCTCGCGCTCGCGGCGGCAGCGCGCTGCGGGCAGTGCGGGCGGGAGGCGGGGCGGCACCCGGGATGTGGCGCTTGAGCTGCTCGACGGCGGCGGCCAGGCGGCGGTCGCGCTCGCTCTCCTTGCGGTCCGCCTTGGCGTCCTTCAGCGCCGCCTCCGCCGCGTCCAGGTCGCGCGTGAGCTTGTCGTGCAGCGCGCTGCGCGGCGCGGCCGCACAAGCCCTCACCTACCCTGTCATCGTGGGTTTTTTATATGGGACGCCAGTTCACGCGCTGCGCAAGTGCAGCGCTGACAGTGCGCTGCCGGCCTGACATGCAGCTGGCGCACATGCCCAGCTGTGTGCCCAGGCTGCATGCTCCAACATTCATGTTCCTACCCTATACCCAGTACCAACAACTCAGGTGCAGCCCAGTAAGTGCAGCCCTGAACTGTTGCGCGGCCGCCCGCCCGCCGCGCACTTGGCACGCCGGGCCTCGTCCTGCAGCTTGGAGCGCTCAGCGCGCCGGCCGTCCAGCGCGCCGCGCGCGGCCGCCAGCTCGCGCTCCAGCTCCGCCTTGTGCTCCTCGAGCGCGGCGCGCTCCGCGCGCAGCTCAAGGCGCGCGGCCACGCCGGCCGCCGCGTCGTCCGCCGTGCGCAGCTGCTCCTCGTCCGCCTCCTGCGCAGGCAGCAGAGTGCCATTCATCCTGGTTCATGCTGCGGTCTGCGCGCGCCCGCTGCTTTTGTGTATCCTGCACCCGGCTTGGCGCCGGTCAGGACTGCTGTAGATCGTGATGTGTGGCGGCTATCCGGGCAGGGTGCGGGCGCACGCTTATCATGCAGATTGCAGCCCGACAATGCACAGCTCATGTGGCAGAGCCATGTGGTTTGCGCACGTGCGCACAGCCACATGCCTAGTGAGTGGCGCGCCGCTCGACCTGGGGCCTGCGCCTATGACGTGACTGTGCCCATGCATCCACCGCCGCCAAGGAGACCCGCCCTTCACCCCCCGGACGCGCCTGCGCGGCCTGCAGCGCGGCGTGGTCCGCGCGCAGCCGCGCGGTGCGCGATCCCGCCTCCTCCTGGATGCGGTAGAACTCGGCCTGCTGCTCGTCGGTCAGGCGCAGCTCGCCGTCTCGCGCCTCCGCGCGCGCCTCCTCCTCCAGCGTCGCCTGGGCTGCGCGCAGGAGGGCAGGGCTCGCAGGCTTGCTCGCGCAGGGCGCACGGCGTCATTAAAAGCCAGCGCGCGGGCCGGGCGCGGGCCAGGCCGCCACAGGCCGGCGCCGGGCGTCACGCAGGCCTGCTCGGCTGTGCCGTGGGGCCGGGGAGGCGCACGCAGGCGTGCCATGGAGGCAGGGGGCGCTGCCGCGTCGCCGCGCTCCCCCTGTCAGGCGGCGGGCGCGGGCGCAATCCCCGCGCCAGCCGCGCGCGCGGGCCGCGCGCACCCGCGGTGATGTTGCCCAGGTCCGCCGTCAGCCGGGCGAGCAGGTCCGCGTGCTCCTTGGCGCGGGCCTCCTTGTCGGCGGCGTCCTTCTTGGCGGCCGCCAGGCGCTTGCGCAGGCGGCTGACCTCCTCCTTGGCCTTGACCGCATGCGGGTTCTGCGCCGCCCCCGCGCGCATCACCAGCCGGCAGCCCACAGGCCGCACGATAGGTCGCGGCTCAGGCCCGGGAGCCAGGCTGTGACCCGCCACGGCCCACGGCGCATGCAGCGCGCGCTGCTGCGCGTCCTGACACAATGCGGGCCTGCTCGGCGGCCCCAGGACAGCAGCATCGCGCGCCCCACCACGCAACGAGGCCCAGCTGCGTGCCCCACGCAGGCAGAGCCCACATGATGCCCCCACCCTGGCGCGCCTCTGCTCGCCTCATTCATGTGTCTGTTCACAGCAGCGCCCGCAACGCCCCTCCTAGCTACAGCAGCGACCGCGGCGCCCCTCCTAGCGTCACTACGGAGAAGAGGGCGGGGGTTACGGAGGCGCATGCGCGCGAACCTTCTTCTCCACCTCCGCGCGCCGCGCGGCGAGCTTGCGGTCCAGCAGCGCGCGCTCCTTGGCAAAGCCGGCCGCCTCGCGCCGCTTGGCGGCCGCCTCGCGCTCCGCGCCCGCCAGGCCCGCGCCCGCCGCCTCGGCCTCGGCCGCGCGGCGCGCGGCCTCCGCGCGCGCGCGCCGCGCGTCGCCCTCGATGCACAGCAGCTGCCACAGGAAGTGCTGCGTCTTGAGGTCCTCCTGCGCGAGGGCCGGGTCGGCGTCAGTGCAGCCGCGGCGGCCCTGGCGCCGCCGGCCAGCTGCGCCCCGCATGCTCGCGCTCCTGCCGGATCGAGCCCGTGCGGGCGCTGGCATCAGTGCACCGCGCGCGCCTGTGCTCAGAAGTCAGGCCACGCAGCCCAGGCACCGGCAAGCCAGCCCACCACCCCCTGCGCTGCACCGCATGGAGTCGAGGCGGCCCGGGCAGGCGCACGACGCCGGCTCATTCAGCGCCTGCGGGCGCGCGGCACAGCAGGCGGACACCGGCGGGCGGGCGCTCCAGTGCAACACCATGCACACCCC
>JAABUR0100005688.1_pt1 | contig 15743 bp, 16 predicted proteins | sample 5560091 | NCBI WGS metagenome assembly JAABUR01 (sample SAMN10711879, study PRJNA513375) | rock metagenome | isolation source: Antarctica rocks | place: Antarctica: Victoria Land, University Valley sud
CCCCTGCACGAAGAAATCTTCAACCCGCATCGCAATTGCAGCGCCCACACGGGCGAAGGTGTAGACCATCAAAGCTATCAAAGCCCGATCGCGCAGGCCGGGAAGGGAAGTGGTGTCGATCGCGTCGATCAGGGTACGTGCCTCGTCCACATTCAGGACCGGAGTCTTTCCTTTCCGTTGTGTGTGCTTGGGTCCGCGCACCGCATGGGCCGGATTCACCGCGAGGACCTGTCCGACCACCATCCAGTCGAACAGCATCCGCAACGCGGCCAACCGCTGCTTCACCGTGGGCTTGGAACACTGCCGGAGTTGGTCCTCGACGAAGGCCGCGACGTGGACCGGTTCGACTTGGGCGAGATCCTCGATGCCATGCGCAGCGCAGAACGCGGAGAACTGCCGGACCGCTTCCATGTAGGCGCGGCGGGTGTTCTTGTTGCGGATGTGGGAACTGAAGAAGTCTCGCATCCGCTTCTTCGCGTGGGGCTGCGCGGTAAAGATCGAGGGCAGGGAAGTAGGCGGGGTGGAAACGGTTAGTCCCATAACCGTCACTGTACCTTACTTTTCACACATGATAAAGGACATTATCATGCGTGAAAAGAGGGACGTGGTTTAGCCTGTGTCGGGATAATCGCGGTCAGCAAGATACCACCCATAAAAGAAGTTATGGGTGGCTCGAATAGTTCTGCGGCTGGGTGTGCGGGACTAAGCGAATCGCAATCTTTTCAAGAAAGGCAAATGGGACAGGCGTAGTGACCCTCTGCTATGCCGAGCAGCAGAAGATTACAATCAGATCACCCTCTGCACGGAGTCCCATCCACATGCTTAGCTTCTTCTCCACACTTGATACCCGCATCGTTCCTTACGACCTCCTCACCCACCCCTTCTATCAGGCGTGGTCCAACGGCCAACTCACCCGTGACGATCTCCGCGAGTACGCCGCCGAGTATTGGCATCACGTCTCAGCCTTCCCCACCTATCTCAGCGCCCTGCATGCCCGGCTGGAGGATGCGCCCTTGCGCCGCACTGTGCTTCAGAATCTTGCCGAGGAGGAGGGCCTGCCATTCGGCCGCCCCCACAGTGACCTCTGGATGGACTTTGCGAGCGGCATGGGCGCAGACCCCGCCAGCGTCCGGGCCCGCACATTGCAGCAAGAGACCTCCGCGCTCATCGCCCACTTCCGCGTAGCCGTGCTGGCAACACCTGCTGCCGCGTTGGCTGCCTTTTACACCTACGAATCGCGCGTACCCGCTATCGCTACCACGAAAGCCGATGGTCTCAGGAAACACTACGGTGCGAACGCCGCCACCACCCGGTACTTCACGGTGCACCAGACTGCCGACGTTCACCACGCTCATGTGTGGCGCGAGGCTCTCTGGGCCGAACTCGCGCGCGATCCTAACTGTGCGGACGAAGCTCTCGGAGCCGCTGAGCATGCCGCCGCCGCTCTCTGGACTGCACTCGATGGCATTGAACGCCAGCGGCAACTCCGCAATGCATAAGGGTGTACCCAAAACTTCACGGGGACGCGGGAACCTTTGAGGGGTCACTACAAGAATCGTCAAAAATTGCTGCGGATTGCCGGGGCAGTCTGGTCCGTGAGCGTCTGATCGATCAGAAGTTCGCGTATCTCCTGAAGGGAAAAGCGAGTTCTTGTGCCTTCGGAATGAACTGGAGCTGTCGATCTCGACCTGACGGTAGAGAATATCCGCCTTCGCTCCGCTGTGGTTCCGATGACAGATCCTCCCGCTCATAAAATTTCTACCGATGCAAAATAACCAAAGCCGTTTAGAGCCCGAGTCCCAATCCGTAGCTGTGCTCCTGCTTCGGCGCGATCTCCTGCTGCGGCGCCTGGATGGATTGCTCCTGCTTGAGCTGCGGAGTATGAGCGCTCTCGCGGGAGACTTCATGCCCCAGCGCGGCGGGCAGCTTCTCACGGTCGTTGGTGAAGAGCTGCGCATCGTGCGCTCCGCGCGAGATGGCGACGTAGGCCATGCGGCTGTTCAGCAGGTCTTTCGCGCCCAGCTCCGTGTCCACATGCACCAACACCCGTTCGGCGGTCTGCCCCTGGCTGGAGTGACTGGTCACGGCATAGCCATGATCGAGATGCGGATGTCTGACTGGATCGAGCTGCACCTCGCGGCCTCCATCCATCTTTAAGCCGATACGCCCATCCTGCCCGATGCTCTCGATAGTTCCCAGCTCGCGGTTCGCAACCTTGAGGTCGTTCGCGGGCGCGGTGAACTGGATGCGGTCGCCTACGGAGAAGCTGCGCGGCTCCTCGCGGTAGACCGAGACTCCCTGCTGGCGGTGCGGGTCGTACGTCCGCTCGGTGCCGTCCTTCAGCGCCACCGTGATTCGGTTGTGCGGAGCGTCGATGCCCACCACGCGGGCGTACTCTCCTTTGCCTATGCCAGTCTCCTTCGACCCCCGGCTGTAGCGCAGCACATCATTCACCTCGTACCGCTCGGCCCAGGTGCGGGCCACTCCGGTGAGGTCCTGGCGCGGCACCAGCGTTTCGACGCGATGCTCCTCTCTGCCAACACTGCCATGCCGTTGCAGCTCGGCATGGATGCGCTGATTGATCTCCGCGCGGGAGCGGTTGTCGGGCGAAACGACCAACGTGTTCTCCGGCGACTTCGCATACTCCTTCGCGATGGCGTCGATCCGCTCCTCGCGACCCCGGAACTCATGCACCCGGCCCTGGCTGTCGAGGTTCTTGACCGCAGCTCCCACCTCGCCGCGCGCAAGCTGCTCGACCACCTGGCGCAACTCCGGTTCTTTCTGGCGCACAATCTGGTCAAGCGAGATGGTTTTCATCCCGGCTTCCTGCAACTGCGCGAAGGGCTTTCCGGCTTCCACCGCCTCATGCTGTCGCCGGTCCCCCACCAGCAACACGCGGTCGTTCGGGTGCAGGCGCGTCACAAACTCATGCATCTGCCGGGTGGACGCGAGCGAGGACTCATCGAGCACATAGAGCCGCTTCTCTCCGGTGTCCGGCCCTTGCCGTCTGGCCAGGTGCATCTGCAATGTTGAAGTTTCAATGCCGGCCTCGCCGAGCTTCTGGGCCGCGCGGCTCGTGGGCGCGAAACCCTCCACCTTGTACCCTTCGGCCTCGGCTCCTTCGCGGACGACGGCCAGCGTCGTCGTCTTCCCGGCTCCGGCTACGCCGTCGATGCCGACGATCTTCTCCCGCGCGGCGAAGACATCCCGCACGGCTTCCTGCTGCAAACGGTTCAGCTCCGGGTGCCGCTCCAGCGTATCGAAGCGTTCTCTTCCCTCCAGCAGCATCGGGTCACCGTAGCCGCGCCGGTTGCCCTGCTGCATCTGGCCGACGATCTCCCGCTCCATCCGCACCATCTGCGCGGTCGTGATCTGCGGTCCGCGCACGGACGCCTGCGCCTCGCGGAACTCGCCTGTCTGCATTCGGCGCTCGAACTCCTGCCATACCTGGGTAAAGGTGATCTCGCCCATGCCCCGGTTTAACGCCGTCTCGTACAACGCTCTTCGGTCCTGCACGGCGTCTTTCTCGAACAGATGGTCGCGGGCGTAGGTCACGGCCTGCTGTGCCTTCTGTTCCGGCGTCCGGGCCTGGTGGGGGGATTGGGCTGGGGAGTTTTCCTGGGTGAGCCGCTGCGTACGCTCCCGCATCTCGGCCACAACCCGGTCGGCCTGATGGCCGTGCTGCCCCGCCAGTTCTCGATGTTGCCGCTGCACCTCTTCCGGCGATAGCAGTTCCTTCTTGTCGCGGGTGCGGTGGGCGGCGATCTGCCCGGCTGCCGCGCCGTCGATTCCCTGCTCCCGCTTATAGTCCTGCACCTGTTGGCGGCGGGGACTCGATGCCTCCAGATACTCCCTCGTGTAACCCTTGATCTCCGGCTGGCCATCCTTGCCGCGCTCCAGCTCGTAGCCGAGCTTTTGCAAGCGCGTCGCCAGCTCCGCGCGGTAGATCGCCGTGCCGTAGTGCTGCGAAGCGTACAGCTCATGCGACTGCACGGAGCGGGTCTGCCCGTTCTCGCGCTCGGTCACGTTGAAGATGACGGCATGGGTATGGAGCTGCGGGGCGGCATAGCCATCGACGGGCCGCGCCGTATCGTGCTCGAAGGTCGCGGCAGCGAACTTGCCCGTTGTCTCCGGGGCATGCACGTTGCCGATCCGCGCCTGGGTGTAGTGCTCGATCTCGCCCAGGGCTACGCGAACGCTCTCCCGGTGCGCCTCCCGCACCCGCTCATCCCCGCCGACAAGCGCGGTCAGCGAAACCGACTTCGGGGCGGAGAACGTCGCATCCCATCCGGCGCGGTGCTCCACGCTCGTGACTTCCTTGCCATTCTTACCGTCGTACGTCCGGGAAACCTGATGCCGCACAAGCTGCTCTTCGGTGAACGGGTGCTGGCCTTCGCTCAGTCGCGCGAAGTGGTCATTGCCGACTGCGCCCTCCAAGCCCCACTGCTCGGCAAGCCTGCCCTGCCACTCGCTGAAACCCTGCTGGTCGCGGCTCCAGTAGTTCTGCCGCTCCGACGCGAACTCACGCGCGTGATACGTCCGCGCCTGGCCTGCCGAAAGCGGTTTGGAGGACATCGTGAGCATGGTTATGGCCGGTTCTGGTATCCCTCAAAGATTACTTTTCCAGGGCGGATGCCCGCAGGCACTCTTACGTGACTCCCAACAGCGCTTATCTTCCCATTGCCCTGGTTTTCACCCGATGCACGAGATCGCTCAGAAAGGGTGCAGGGAAGCCAATAGCTCATTCCATCACTGTACAATTTTGCGTAGGCCCTGAGCAGGGATCGCTCTCGCTTGTAACTGCACCTATTTGTACACAGGAGATTCACCATGACCCCGAAGACCTGGACACGCCCTGATTTCGTAGCTGTAAACCTCGGTTGCGAGATCAATTGCTACGCCCCTGCGGAACTCTAAACGATGTTTCGCTTCAAATTGCTGGGGACTGCCGCCGGTGGTGGCAGTCCCCAGTGGAATTGCGCGTGTAATCTTTGTGAGCTAAGCCGACGCCATCCACAGATTCTTGAGCCGCGGCTCCAATTGCAGGCAGTCATGTCGGCCGATGGAGAGAACTGGTTTCTTCTCAATGCGTCGCCGGATCTTCGGGTTCAGATTGAAGCGAATCCTGAGCTGCAGCCCGTCCCGACACGCGGCAACCGCAACACGCCGATCCAAGCCATCATCCTGACCAGCGCCGATCTAGACCAGGTGCTCGGTTTGCTGTTGCTGCGGGAGTTCCAGCCGCTTACGGTGTATGCGACAGCGCTGGTGCGCCGGACGCTGGAAGCGAACAGCTTCTTCCGGATGCTCGAGCGCGTTCCCAACCAGCTCACCTGGCATGAGATCGTTCCGGGCGAGACGTTCGCGGTGGGCGCGAGCGGTATTCTCTGCACGCCCGTTCCGCTCGCCGGCAACCTCCCTTTCTACGCAAAAGAGCTGGACACGCACAAGCATGGTCAGGCCAACCTGGGGCTAGTGCTCGCTTGCGAGGGCCGCCGCATCGCCTATACGCCGGCACTTCCGGAGATTACGGACGATCTCCTGGAGATCTATCGATTCTGCGATACGGTGCTCGTCGATGGCACCTTCTGGAGCGACGCGGAGCTGACGCGGACGCACACGGGCACACCGCTGGCGCGAGCGATCGGCCATATTCCGATGAGCGGAGAGGACGGCACCATAGCGTTGCTCGCGGAGATAAACGTTCCGCGCAGGGTCTTCGTCCATATCAACAACACAAATCCAGTGCTCGACCCGCGCAGCCCGGAGCGCCAGGCAGCGGTCGAGGCCGGCTGGCAGATAGGATATGACGGATGGCAACTGGCGTAGTGCGGATGGAGACAACCGAAACGCTCTTATCGCGTGAGGAGCTGCACGGTCGGTTGAAGGCGGTGGGTGCTGCCCGCTATCATCATCGGCATCCGTTTCACCTACGCATGCACCGCGGCGAGCTGACGCGCGGGCAACTACAGGCGTGGGCGCTGAACCGGTATTACTACCAGAGCCGCATTCCGATGAAGGACTCCCTGATGCTGGCGAAGAGCGACGATCCGGCGTTTCGCCGCGCGTGGAGGAAGCGCATACTTGACCACGATGGCGACCAGGATGGATACGGCGGCGTGGAGAAGTGGATTCAGCTTGCGGAGTCCAGCGGACTGTCGCGCGACCAGGTGATTCCATGCGACGGAATTCTTCCCGGGGTGCGTTATGCTGTCGACGCCTATCTGGGGCTTGTGCGGGACAGCCCGCTACTGATTGCAGTGGCGTCCTCGCTGACAGAGCTTTTTTCGCGCGACCTGATCACGCTGCGTATGGACCAGATGCGGCTGCACTATCCATACCTGACTCCGGGACTGGCCTACTTTGTGGGGCGACTGACGCAGGCACCGGAGGACGCTACCTTCGCGCTCGATTACGTTTCTACCCATGCGGTCACACGCGCCGAGCAGGAGCAGGTGATTGGCGCGCTCGAACAGAAGTGCGCGATCCTATGGGCGCAGCTCGATGCGATCGACTATGCCTATGTGTCTCCGGGCAGTATTCCGCCGGGCTGCTTTACTCCCGATTGCAAATGAAGCGCAGACCTTTATGGATACAAATTCGATACCACGCATTGCGCCGGGCTGTCGGCTGCACCCTACCGACGAGGTGCTGCTCATCCCGGAGGGTGCGCTACAGCTGAGCGGACCGTCGCGGGAGATATTGCAGCTACTTGACGGCCAGAGAAGTGTGCGGGCGGTCGTCGAGGAGCTGCTGCGGCAGTACCCGGGCGCCCCTGCCGAAGAGGTGCGAGGCGACGTTCTCAGCCTGCTCGACCGGATGGCTGAGCGTGGCGTGGTGCGGGTCTGATGGCGGCCGCGGCAACGGGCGCGATGCATGCTCCGTTCTCGCTGATTGCGGAGCTGACGCATCGCTGTCCGCTGCACTGCCTGTACTGTTCGAACCCTATCGAACTGCAGCGCAGCCAGGAGGAGCTGTCAACCGAGGACTGGAAGCGTGTCTTTCGGCAGGCTGCAGCGATGGGGGTCCTGCATCTTCACCTGACGGGTGGAGAGCCGCTGGTCCGCAGGGACCTGGAAGAGCTTATCGCCGTGGCGCGGGATGCGGGCCTCTACGTCAACATGATTACGTCGGGCGTGGGGCTGACTGAGGATCGGCTCAGCAACCTGGTGAAGGCCGGGCTCGACCATTTACAGCTTAGTTTTCAGGATTTGGATGAGTCCTCCGCCAATCACATTGCGGGAACGCGGGCGCATGCCATCAAGCTGGCGCTGGTCCCGGTACTGAAGAAATTTCCGCTCGCGTTCACCATCAACCTCGTGGTCCATCGTATGAACCTGGATCGGCTGGAGGAGTTTATCCGGCTGGCGGAAGATCTGGAGCCGGACCGGTTGGAGATCGCTCATGTACAGTACTACGGCTGGGCGCTGAAGAATCGTTCTCTGCTCATGCCGACCGAGGAGCAGGTGATGCGTTCGCTGCCGATCGCCGCAGCGGCGAAGGAACGGCTGAAGGGAAAGATTCACCTGGAAGCGGTGTTTCCGGATTACTTCGGCAGCTTTCCCAAGGCGTGCGTAGGCGGCTGGGGGCGGCAGACGATGCTGATCGATCCGGCGGGGCTGGCGTTACCGTGCCACTCGGCTGCGATCATTCCCGGGCTTTCGTTCGACAACATCCGCGAGCACAATCTTCAGTGGATATGGCAGTCCTCTTCGGCGTTCAACCGGTTTCGCGGAGACGCATGGATGTCGGAGACCTGCAAGAGCTGCGAGCGCAAGGAGAAGGACTTCGGCGGCTGCCGCTGCCAGGCGTTCCTGCTGACGGACGACGCCGAGGCAATCGATCCGGTGTGCAGCTACAGCCCGGACCACGGGATGTTGACGGCGCTGCGGGTTTCCGCTCCCGATCTGCTTCCGATCTGGAGAGGGTAGGCTTACGCTGGCGCTCTCGCGCCTTTCATTCGATCTCCTGGCTGGCATCCCAAACAAACCCTTCCTGCTTCACGGCGGGCGCATGGATGAGCGGCAACGCAGCCTGAACTGGTTTATTCGGAGGCGCTGGCGCCGGAGCTGCCGTGACGGGTGCTTGCAGCTGCGCTGCTTTCCTGGGCACTGGATTCTCCATTTTCCGCTCGATGAACTCGGGTTGTTTCTTGCGTTTCTTCGCCAGCCGAAAGCGCACCGGCATGACCCGGTTCTCCTGCTTGATGTAGGCATAGTGGCTGTCGAGGCCGGCGATCTCGGAGGCCATGATGAGCGGCTTGGTGGCGATCTCCATCGCGTAGGACTTCTTCGACCGCAGCAACCCCATGCTGCGCGACTCCTTCAGCCGCTCGACCTCGATCTCGCCGATGGCCTCCGAGATCCATTTCGCCGCGCGCGGCTCGGAGGTCCTGAAGAACACCTTGGTCGCGGGCTGCGAGAGCATGGCCTCGGCGTCCTGGCCGTAGCGCTTTTCCATCTGGCTCCGGCCCTGAAAGCCGAGCACGACCGGGTTCCCGTACTTGCGGTTCTCGGTCACGGCGGTATGCAGCTGCGGGAGCTTGTTGAGGCTCGCCAGCTCATCCAGGACGAACCAGACCGGCTGCGCGTCCGGGCAGTGGCCCATCATGCGCAGGATAAACAGGTCCAGCCACACCGAATGCAGCGGCAAGAGCTTTTCCCGGTAGCCGGAGCTGGAGGTTAGAAACACCCATCGCTTCCGGGTCGATATCCACGACGAGGTAGCGAAGCGCGGGTCGTTGTGGTCGGCATACTGGGGCAGCAGCTCCAGGCTGTCGGCCACCATGTTCATGCTCGAAAGAATCCCCGCCCGCTGCGCCGGAGCGCCGGGATCGAGGTAGGCGGCAAGGGGCGTTCCCTTCACGATGGCAGCGATCTCTTCCGGGTCGCTCATCCACCGCAACAGGTCGCGGACGTGCGGCTTCCGGCGCAGCAGATGGGCCAGAACCCGGCGCGGTGCGTCGGTGAAAAATGCCTTCTCGTACTCCTTCTCCGGCAGCATCGCGGCGGCGATGGTGGTTGCAATCTCGTCGTTGAGGATCTCATCGGGCAAGGACCAATACGGAAACCGGGCGTCGAGCGGATTGAGGATCAGGTCGCCGCGCTCGGGCGAATAGAACTCGCCCACAAAGTCCATCGCCGGGTCGTAGACGATGGCGGTGTCGCCACGCTCTTTCACTTGCCGCAGAATCTGCCGGATGGCCGACGATTTGCCGCTCCCGGTGTCGCCCATGAGCATGATGTGACTCGACTCCAGACGCTTCGGAATCGCGTAGCTCCGGCCCCACGGAACGAGCTTCGACCCCATGCTCTCGCCCTGTAATTTGAGACGGATGCCGTCTCGACGAAATACTTTCAGGCTGCTGGGCAGGCTCAGCTCCGGCCCTTTAGTCCTCCGTCCGTGCCGCTCTTCCTGCCGCCGCTGCGCCCACGAACTCAGTCCATAGCCCCAGGCGTCTTTCGCTTTTCGCAGGGCGAGACACACGAAGATCAGCCCTAACAATCCATAAAGAAAGGGCATCCCAAGGAGGCGCGGAATACCCTCGCCGTCGTACATCGAATCCCGGAGCAGCGGGGCCAATTCAGACGACGGAACCTTCTCCGGGGAACTCAGCGCAACTCCCCGCCAGCCCTCCGCGACCGCCTGGGCCGAGAGGCTGACTGGCAGCTTTCGGTTCGGCCCGGCGACTGCATCCTGGGGAAGCATGGGGATCGATTTGCGCCTCGGAGCGGTCTTCAGCACCCACCGAATGTTCGTCACATTGCGCGGCTGGGTTGCCCCCGAGGGAGCTGACAACATAGGTGCCAAGGTAGAACTTTTCGAGCGGCGTGAGCGTCCAATAGAGCCAAACCGAGGCGGGGAGAACGAGCAGGAATGGCCCCAAGGTTATCCCGAACAGGAGCAGCAATACCCTCCCGCCGCGACTCGGAAACCGCATCGGACGGCTCACGGCTGGCCCCCGGACTGGCTCCTGTCTTGGCCCTCCTGGGCGTCATGAGCATGAAAACTTTCCATCATCTTGCGGGCGTCGGCCAGCTTCCGGGCGTTCGCCTGGTCGCGGATTTTGAGCACGGATTCGGCCAGCAAATGCTTCCCTTCCGCGTTCGCCTGGGCGGTCGCGTGGAAGAGATTCAGGAGCATGTACCGGGTCGCCGACTGCTCACTCAGGAGCAGCTCCATCGGGTCCGCCGGACGCTGCCGCGCCGCCTTCAACGCCAGATCCCGCAGCCACTCGGCCAGGGTTTTGCCCTCGCGCTTGGCGGCAGTCTCGACCTCCCGCAGCTCCTCGGGCGTGATCCGGGTGGCGACGGTTTTGGTGCGAAAGCCGGGCTTCTCCTCCACGCCTGCGGAGGCGTTTCGGGGCTTCGGATCGGTCTGGGGAGTGCTCCTGCCGGGAGTGCTCAACTGGTAATTTCCCTGACGAAACCCTAGACCGCGCCCTCGGAGGCCGTCAAGTCGGCTGGATCGCGCCTCTTGGCTAAGTACCTATTACATCAATACGTTTACGCCAGAGTAGCCAATTCGTTTCCATTGGGAAACGCACGTAAACAGATGTAAACGCGGTGTTTCTAAGTTGCTCACTCAGAACACGTTTACAGAAGTAAACGTCAAGGCCACTTCGCGTTTACCTACAGTTCCCATTTGGGGGTGATGCACGGCTTACTCCCGACGCGAAGCGGCGTTCTGGACTTTCCCGGCTACGGGATGCCTAAGTAGGCACCCTATACGGGGCCTCGGAGGTTCCATGGACTACACACTCTACCGCATCAACCGCCAGCTCGACCTACTCGCCATCCGCGCCAATCGCATCGGTCCTGGACCCTGCCGCGACTCTTTGGTTCGGCGCATGGAACGCCTCAACGTGGTCCACCATCTCATCCTTGCGAGGCTCGCCAGCAACTTTGGAGATGTAAATCCACTTCAGGAGGACGACCACGAATGAACCAATTTAAGGATTTAAGGACGCGCGTTTTGCTCTCCACATCACCTGTCTGGGTGATCGTACTTCTGTTCGTTCTCTGCGGAATGTTCGCCGTCTTCGCCATCGTCGTACCGCCCGTCTTCCTGCGGTTTTGGCAACTCAGTGTAGACCACGGCAATCAGGTTTTTCGCTCGGCCCAATGGTACGTGGTTCTCTTCGAGCTAGGAGTTTTTGGAGCGCTCGGATTCTTTTCTCTCAAGGCTGCGAACCGTTGCGCCGATCTGCTCCTGGATCGACTGGGAATGAAGTGAAAAACTGTCGCCGGTCGTGACCTCGTCGGGGGGATCGGCGTGGTCCTCGGTCTCTGAAACGGAAGCCGACCGGACCATCTAACGCAGACGATCCAGAATCTAAAAGTCGAAAGAAGTTGAGGGTCTGACCATGAACATGACGGTTCTCCTCTTTCAGGTTGGTTTCGACCGTTTTAGTGCGATGGCGGTGGACATCGACAGTCCGGATCGAATCTGGGAAAACAAGTTTGATTCGTTCGAGGATATGGTCCACAGTCTGGAGGCGGCGCGTGCGGTGACAGATGATGACGTTGAAGAGCTCGAAATAGGAGCCTGGTTCGAGAAAGGTGCCCCTATCTTGCACGTAGTCGTGGATTGTGAAGCGATTGAGAGTGCCGGCTTTGTGAGGTACTGGAAAAGCTGAACGGATGGGAGTCGCAGGACGACTAGAATCGACAGGTCATGCCACGCATTTTCCTGATCGGCCCCGGCGGAGTGGGCAAGACAACTGTAGGACGGCTCCTGGCTACGCAACTGGGAATACGGTTTCGTGGATCTCGATGAGGAGTTTCCCAACCGGATGGGGCCCATCCGGAACTACCTGAACGAGTTCGGCTACATATCCTACGCTCAGAGCCTCCCGAAAAGATCGCCGGTCTGATCGCGGGGAAGATCGGCGTGGGCCACGGTGGAATCGAAAGCCGGAACGGAAACGAAGTGGGAGTGATAGAGACGGGATCGGGCCGAGACTCTTTTTTGATTGATCTGGGGCTGTAGGAAGCCGCAAGACGGTTTAGGGGATGCCCCTTCCCTGCCCGAACTCTTACGGACGCCTCCATCGGGTGATTCTGGCTCGGTGCTGGCATAGGCAGCACCGAGGTTGAAGGACCACCATAAACGCCGGACCCACCCCACCTTCATTAGGGAGGTTTTCGTTGTTGTTTCTGCCGGGAGGTTTGGAGGGGCGCAGCTCCTCCAAGGAAAGCGACCGTGAGTTTTCCTCAGCCGGAGGCTGAGCGGCTACAGGGTATTTCATATAGGTAAAGCTAAAGGATAACTACAGGCCCATCCGCAAGCTACTGATTGCAATGGTTATATTTCATTTTCGGTCGGCGTTTATGCGTAATTCGGTCGGCGTTTATGCGTGGAAGGTCGGCGTTTATGCGTAGACCCCACGCCAATTCGAGGTTGTTCGGTCGGCGTTTATGCGTGGAAAACATCCTCAATCCACAGGGCGTTTGAGGATTCCCTTGATGTGGGATGGGCTGGGTTGCAAAGTCACGCCGTACTTCCCTTCCCCCACTCTGGCACTGGGGTATTGCATGAGCACTTTCTTGAGCGCTAGACGGAACTCTGGCTTGAAGTGCTTGAGGCTGGCATAGTCAGACCCGAACTGCGCCGCTAACGCCTCCCAGGGGATCTCCGTGGGCTTCGACAGGTAGCTCATGCGATAAGTCAGCCATGTGTAAATGTCGAGCGCCAGCGGCGACCGTCTGAGGGCGCGAAGAGCACGCCGGTCGATGGGAACATTGTGGGCAATGATCTCCTCGTAGAACTTGTTCCCCAGGGTGACGAAAGATTGCCAGAGAGCTACCTGGTCCGGCTCTTGTGGCTTCCACCACATGGCGTAGGAGTCCGCAATCAGGAAATTGACCCCTGCCGCTCCCCTGCCCTGCGGGTCGGCGTAGTTGCAAGAGATGGTGCATGAGAAGAGCCGCTGCATCTGGCTCCGAAGACGCGGAATCGTACCCCAGCGGCCCCCGGTCGGCACCAAGTCCAAATCCGTCATAAAGCTCGTCAACGTATCTCCTAGCAAGAGCGTAGGGTCTTTCTTGCGGACGGCCTCTGTCGTAATCCACGCCAGCAGAATCCGGGGGACGGAGCCATAGGGCAATCCAATGCTGGGATTCGCCATGAGCGAGAGCTGGAAGTTGCCGTTGGTACGCTGGAAGTAGTGCTCTTTGACCTGGGAGTGCGGAAGCGTGGCCTGGACCATGCAACGGGCGACAAAGCCAAGAGCGCCGGCATCCTTGGCCGACTGCTCCTCAATGGCAAGGGCCTCTCGTACAAGTCGGTCGATGGTTTGGGGAGTGGGTCTTTTCATTTTGACGTAATTACGTCATGACGCCATTGCGCCATGACTGCTTACTACTCCTCTGTTAGCGTGGGCAACCCTTTTTCGCTGAATACTCGGTTTAGACCCCTGACAGCAAGAGCCTGGATACTCATTCCTTCGGATACCGCGAGCTGATGCAGCCGTTCCCATTCGGCGCGCTGCAAACGAACCGTGAGCGCAACCACATCCTTTTTGCCCCGCTGCCGTTCGCTGCCCGGTGAAGTGACGCCTTCCGTGACTACAACCGCTGCGGTGGCAGCACCTTTCCGCGAGAATGCAGCTAGTCCAGTTGCCTTTGTACTCATTGCATTTGCTCCTTGAGCCACGCCCATAACGCTCGAATCTCTAACGCCGCCTTGCCTTCTTCCTCGAACTCAGTGACAGCTCTCCCAGTAGCGACCGCCCGCGAAAAAGCCCGCCTGTCGGTAATGTCATGCGGACACACCGGCAAGCCGTACTCAGAAAGCACCTGGCGCGTCTCTGCGATCTCAGGCGAACGGAAGGGACAAGCAGAGAGGACAAGCACAGCGTTTGTCTTAGCAGCTCGCACGATCTCCACGGCATTGCTTACAGCGGCCAGGTCGAACGCCGTAGGGCGGCAGGGAATCACGATCAAATCGACCGCCTTGGCAATTTTCGCTGCATCGGGGGCAGTATGCGGAGCAGTGTCCACAATTGCCAGACTCATCGCTTCCTGCTTAGCCGCTTGGATCACTTTCTCTAAATCGCTTGCGGCAACAGTGGCAACGATGGGCGTTTCGCTTTGCCGCGCCTCGCTCCAGACGGTAGCTGATTTCTGAGGATCGGTGTCGATCAGAACAACGCGTTCCCCGGACTCCTGGGCCGCGACCGCCGTATGGACTGCTAGCGTCGTTTTGCCGCTTCCGCCCTTCTGACTGAGAAACGCAATTGACTTCATGACGCAATGATCTCACGACGCAATGACGTTTTGACGTATTGGCGTCATGACGCATTAAAGTGTCACATCTTTGGCTAAAATTCCACCGGCGGGGTCACCGGTGATATCATGACTTAGTGAAGGTCGTATTCGATACCGCAGCCCTAATTAGCGCAATCCGTTCAAGAACCGGGGCTGCCGCTGAAATTGTCCGATTGACGATATTGGGGAAACCCAAACTGCTGATGGACTACAAACTGGTCTGCGAATATCGGGATGTGGCTTTGCGTCCACAGCACATTGCGGCATCCGGCGGAACATCGGAAGATGCGGAAGCCATCATAAAGACACTGGAGGCCATAGCGATCCCAGTTCTGGTGGAGATCAAACATAGGCCGCTCTCTCAAGACGAAAACGACGACATGGTGCTGGATGTTGCGATCAATGGTCATGCCGACGTAATTGTGACAAACAACATCAAGGATTTTGCCTCAGCGGCGGAACGATTCGGAATTCGAGTAATGACTCCGAGAGATTTTTTGATTGAACTTAGAAAAGGGGAATCCGATCATGCAGGCTAATCAGAGAAAGAGCGTTATTACTAAATTTCCGCTCCGGCTCATGCCTTCCGTGCGGAGGGTCGCCGAAGAGTTCTCACAAAAAGAAGGCGTCTCTCTTAATCAATTCATCAATGTTGCGGTGGCGGAAAAGCTGGCTCATCTTCAACACGAAGAATGGTTGATCTCCAAACCGAAGCCGACCGCCGCGCTCCTTGCGCGCGGGCTTGCAGCTTTGGATCAACCCACAGAAAATGCACCTGAGCCTGGCGATGAATTGCCGGAGGGCTATGTGTCCATTCGCAACAGCCCTGAGTACAAGAAGGCTTTGGGGGCTCAGTAAAGGTCTGCTTAGTCACCCGGCCAATCGGGATTGTGTAACGTCTAGCGCCCCTCGAAAGAGGGGCGCTATTGCCTTCAGATAACGATCCGCTCGACTTCATCTAGGGAGACCTCATCGCTGCGCCGGTCGTAAAGGCCCGTGGTGCGAGCCGACTCATGCGCGGCCATCTGCTGCGCTATTTCAAGCCGTCCGCCGTTCTTGAGATAGGCGGTGATGCCGGTGGCCCGGAAGGTATGACAGCCTATCTCGGTCTCGATCCCGGCCTCGGCAGCTCGCCGGCGAATCATTCGCCACACATCGGATTGCAGCAGAGAACGCTCGGCCAACTCGCCGCCTCGCCCCTTGCTTGTCCGAAAGAGCGGCCCCTTCTTGTCCTGTGCGATGCCGGCGGTGGCGATGTACTCCTCCAGATAGCGGTCCAGATTGTGGTGCGTAGGCATCGCGTGTTCCTTGCCGCCCTTTTCGTGGAGCCGCACCCAGCCCCGACGCCCCTGCACGAAGAAATCTTCAACCCGCATCGCAATTGCAGCGCCCACACGGGCGAAGGTGTAGACCATCAAAGCTATCAAAGCCCGATCGCGCAGGCCGGGAAGGGAAGTGGTGTCGATCGCGTCG
>JAABUR0100005690.1_pt1 | contig 15737 bp, 13 predicted proteins | sample 5560091 | NCBI WGS metagenome assembly JAABUR01 (sample SAMN10711879, study PRJNA513375) | rock metagenome | isolation source: Antarctica rocks | place: Antarctica: Victoria Land, University Valley sud
CATCGCGCCGCCCTCCAGCAGCACGACGATGATCGCGCCCGACCAGCGCTTGCCGATCAGCTCGACCGCCTCGTGCAGCTTGGGGCAGCACGCGGCGCCGGGCGGGTCCATGGTGGCCACGGCGACGCGGGGCCGCGTGGTCTGCCGGGACGAGACCATGACCGTGAACACTACGCTGCCCGCAGGACGCGCGTGTCCTCGAACGAGCCGTCGACGGGGACCTCGCCCGCCACGTTGACCATCGCGGTGAGCGACTCCAGCGTCACGTAGGCGATCGCCTCGAGCAGCTGCTCGTCGGTCCAGCCGGACTCGCGCGCCTCCTCGTGCAGGTGCATCGGCGCGTGGCCGCGCTGGTCGAGCAGGGCGTGCAGATAGCGCAGCAGCGCCGCCTCGCGCGGGTCCGAGGACTCCCAGTCGCGCGCCGCGGCGACCTCGTCGATCCCGACGCCCGCCTGCCGCGCGGTGCGCGTGTGGATCGCCAGGCCGGGCGCGCTGCGGTAGTGCTCCGCGACGGCGAGCGCGATCCGCTCGAGCGTGGGCAGCGTCAGGCTGCCGTGGCGCAGCTCCGACCGGAAGCGGGCGTAGGCGCGCAGGGCCGCGGGGGAGCCGGCGAGGACGCCGAGGAAGTTCGGGAGCTGCCCGCCCGAGGCCATCGCTCCCTTCAGGACCGGCAGCGAGCCCTCGGGTGCGCTGAGGTCGTCGTGGATGTGGAAGCGGCTCATCTGCGTCTTCATGTGAACCCCTGCGAGGCCGGTGTGGGGAGGAACGCCCTTCTTACCCTTCGTAAGTCTAGAAGCGACTGCTCCGTCCCGCAAGGCGGCGCGCGGCTGATGGCGCGTCCGGGGTTGGCGAAGCGCCCGGCCGTGGGACGGCCGGACGGGGTACGGCGCCGATCGCGCTCAGACGGGCGCCGCGTCGGCGGTCGAGATGGCGATGAGGATGAGCAGCAGCCCGAGGGCGAACGCCCAGGCGACGATGCGCTCGGGCCGCGCTCCGACCCACTCCGCCGGCGTCCGCGCCGGCCGGCGGCGCTCGAGCGACATGAGCTCCGCGGGCGGCCGCGGCGCGCCGTCTGGGCGACCGGTGATCAGCTTCGTCGGGCGGCCGGCGCGGGCGACCGCACGCGGGGCGCCGAGCGGGCCGGCAGCGGGCGCCGCGCGCGGCGGGGCGACCGCGGGCGCCGCGCCGAGCGGCTCGTCGGCGGCTGCCGCGCCGAGCGGGTCGACCACGGGCGCCGCTCCGAGCGGGTCGTCGGCGGCTGCCGCGCCGAGCGGGTCGACCACGGGCGCCGCTCCGAGCGGGTCGGCCGCGGGCGCCGCGCCGGGCCGGCCGTCTCCGTCGCGCAGGGCGGGGGGCGCGTCCGCGACGACCGTGACGCCGAGGCGCTCGGCCCGCTCCGGCATCACCTGCTCGGCCGGCGCGGCGCGGCGCTCGCGCGGCTCACTCCGCTCCTCGCCGTCCGGCGTGGCGCGCCGGTCCGCGGGGGGATCGACCAGCGCGAGCGGACGCTCGGCGGCGGCCTGCGACCGGCGGAACCGGGGCGGCGGCGCGTCATCGACCGCGCGCGGGCGCGGCATGCGCGTGAACAGCTCGTCCCCGCCCCAGTCGGCGACCCGGTGCTCCTCTTCGAACTGGTCGTACAGCGCCGCGGCGAAACGGCTGGCGTGCTCTGGCATGACGGCGGTCGTCCTCGTCCCTTGGTGCGGGTCAGCTGACGGGCTCATGGCTGCGGAGCAGTGCTACGCGATGGCGATTCGCCCCGTCGGCAACCCGCGGCCTCAGGCATCGGCAGCAGATGCGGTCGGGCATCGTAGCAGTCATGAAAAGCCCTGCAGGCAGGCGCTTTCATACGCTTCCCCCACGTTCACGGGCCGACCCTCGTGCCGCCCCGCACGACATTCTGGCGGACGCTCCGGCGGAACGGGAGACCCACCCCCGCAGGACTTTCCGCAAGGAGCGGGATGAACGGCCGAGGGACGTCTACTTGGCGGTGGCCGGCTGCCCGACCGCGACCGCGACGAACTGGGCGACCGCCTCGGCGTCAGCGCCCTCCACCAGATCAGCCGCCATGTTGCCGTTGCCGCGCGCGCGTCCTTTCCCGATCGCGTCGAGCACCAGCGCCTTGGGCGGCGCCAGGTCGTCGAGGTTCGGGCCCACCCTCGCCGACGCGCCGGCCGCCTTGAGCGTGTGGCAGTTGCGGCAGCGCTGGCCGAACAGGTCGCGCCCGCGCTCCTGGGTCTTGGTGAGCGCCTTGACGTTCGCCTCGGGGATCGAGTTGCGGCCCTTCTCCGTTGCCACGACCGCCGCGGGGACGGCGACGCCGAGCACGAGGATCGTGACGGCGAACACGAGCGTCGCCCCGCGGCGTCCGCGTCGGCTCTGGGTCTGCACGCGCTCGCGGGCGCCCTTGGGCCCGCCGCTCATCCCGAGGAAGAGCGCGCCCAAGCCGAGCAGGACGAAGAGGAGCACGAACGCGAGGACGGCCATGGAGGCGGACCATACCCATTTGGACGGCGGGCGGGCGCGGCACCCCGCGCCGGCGGGGATGCGGCACCCCGCGCCGGCGCGGGCGCGGCAGGTCGTGCCGGCGGGGCGTCATCGCCGCCGCCCCGCGGCGAAGCTCTGCACGGCCGGGGCGACGCCGCGGAAGTCGGCCAGCGCGCCGTCGCCCGGGATCTCATCCTCCGCCGGGGCCGCGGCGCTGCGGTCGGGCAGCGGGATGACGTCGGCGCCCGCCGCGCTCGGCGCGGCGAGCGGCCGCAGCGCCTTGACGTAGACGTTGAGCGCCCCGCCGGCGATCGGCAGCTTCTCCAGCTTCCCCTGCGCGAGCAGCAGCGGCTCGGAGCGCACGGCCAGCCGGTGGCGCTCGTAGACGGGCGGCGGGACGATCAGGTTGATCGTCCCGAACTCGTCCTCGAGCAGCACGAAGACGATGCCCTTGGCGGTCCCCGGCCGCTGGCGCGCGACGACCAGGCCGCCGATGGTCACCGGCGAGTCGTGCGCGAGCGTCTCGAGGTCGCGCGTCGAGATCGCCCCCGCCGGCAGCTCCGGCCGCAGCAGCGCGACCGGGTGCGGGCCGAGGGTGAGGCCGGTGGTCGCGTAGTCAGCCACCATCGCGTCCCATGCCGCCAGCGGCTCGAGCGCCGGCGCGCCCGGCAGGTCGAGCGGAAGCGCCAGCTGCGTCCCCTCCTTGGCCGCGGCGCCGGGCGCGGCGACCCCGAGCCGCCACAGCGCGGTCCGCCGCGCCCGGGTCACGCCGCTCGACGACCCGTCCGGCGCGACGTGCGCGGCCGGCGCCTCGGCCGCGGCCAGCGCGTCGCACGCGCCGGCCCAGGCGAGGCGGTCGAGGATCGCGCGGCCCGTGCCGGCGCGGGAGGCCAGGTCGGACAGCGAGCGGAACGCACCCCCCTCCTCGCGCGCGGCCACCAGCGTCGCGACCTCGGCGCTGCGCGTGCCCAGCACGTAGTTGAGGCCCAGCCGGATGCGGCCCCGGGCGTCGACCGTGCACTCCTCGCCCGACAGGTTGACGTCGGGCGCGACCATCTCGATCCCCTTGCGCTGCGCCTCGTGGGCCAGCGTGTCGGACGCGTAGAAGCCCATCGGCTGCTCGTTGAGCAGCGCGCAGAGGAACTCCGGCCCGTAGTGGACCCGCAGCCAGGTCGACTGGTAGGCCAGCAGCCCGAACGCCGCCCCGTGCGCCTTGGGGAAGCCGAAGCCCGAGAAGCCGACGATCATCGCGTACACGCGCTCGGCCGTCTCCGCGTCGGCGCCGTGGGTCCGCGCCGCGCCGTCGACGAAGCGCTGGTGGTAGGCCTCGATCGCCGCCGCCGAGCGCTTGCGGCTCATCGCCCGCCGCAGGCCCTCCGCCTCCCCCGGCGAGAAGCCGGCGAACGCCATCGCCACCTCGATCACCTGGTCCTGGAAGATGATCGTGCCCAGCGTGTCGCGCAGCACGGGCTCCAGCGACGGGTGGTCGTAGGGCACCTCGAAGGCGGGGTCCTCGCGCAGCTGCTGGCGGCGCGCGATGTACGGGTTGACCGCCCCGCCCAGGATCGGCCCGGGGCGCACGATCGCGACCTGGATCGTGAGGTCGTCGAGCGACTCGGGCCGCGTCCGGTGCAGCGACTGCATCTGCGCGCGCGACTCGATCTGGAAGACGCCCATCGTGTCGGCCTCCTGGATGGCCGAGTAGGTGGCGGCGTCGTCGAACGGGATCCGCGAGAGGTCGACGCGCTCCCCGCGCGTCCGGGAGATCAGCTCCACCGCGCGCTCGACGCACGAGAGCATCCCCAGGCCGAGCAGGTCGATCTTCAGGAAGCCCGCGTCGGCGCAGGAGTCCTTGTCCCACTGGCACAGCTGGCGCCCCTCCATCGCGGCCGGCAGCACCGGGCAGCAGTCGATCAGCGGGCGGGTGGAGACGATCATCCCCCCCGAGTGCTGGGACAGGTGGCGCGGCAGCCCGTAGGCCTCGTCGCACAGCCGCGCCAGCCACGCCCAGCGGCCGGGCAGCGCCGCGCGCCGACCCTCGTCGCCGTCCCGCTGCTCGTCGCGACCGGGCATGCGGCCGTTGACCATCGCCTGCCACTCCGCCGTCGACATCGCGAACGGCGCGCGCGAGTCCGGGTCGACCACCGGCGCCGGCGGGCCGCCCGGCTCCAGCCCGAGCGCCGACTCCACGTCGGCGGTCACGCCGCGCACCGCCCACGGCTCGGCCCCGCGCGCGACGCGCTCGAGCTCACCCGCCGGCAGCCCGAGCACCTTGCCCAGCTCGCGGATCGCGCCGCGCGAGCGGAACGTCGGGAACGCCGCCACCAGCGCCGAGCGCTCGCGCCCGTAGCGGTCGTGGATGCGCGGGATCAGGGCCTCGCGGATGTCGCGCGGGAAGTCGAGGTCGATGTCGGGCAGCGCGGTCAGCTCCTCGTTGAGGAAGCGCCCGAGGAAGAGGTCGTTGGCGACCGGGTCGATGTGCGAGAGGCCGGTGAGGTAGCAGACGATCGAGGACACCGAGGAGCCCCGCCCCCGCCCCGGCGGCAGCAGCGCGCGCGCCGTGTCCGGCCCCCGGACCTCCACCGCCACCTCGCGCGCCAGCACGAGCAGGTCGCGGTGCAGGATGAAGAAGCCGGCCAGGCCCAGCCCGTCGATGACGCGCAGCTCCTCCTCCAGCCGGGCGTACGCCCCCGCCCGGTGCGGGTTGCCCTCCGGATAGCGCTCGTCGATCAGCGCCCAGCACAGCTCGGCCAGGGCGCGGTCGGCGGCAGGGTCCTCCGCCCCCGGGTAGCGGTAGCCGAGGTCGACGGTGAGGTCGAAGCGCAGCCGCTCGGCGAGCGTCGCGGCCTCGGCCACCGCGCGCGGGTGGTCCTCGAAGCGCGCGGCCATCGCGGCCGGGGAGGCGAGCACGTGCGCGGTGTTGCCGCGCCGCAGCGGCTCGGACGCGTCCAGCGACGTGTGGTTGCGCAGCGCCACGAACGCGTCCTGCAGCGGCGCCCGTGCGCGCACGTGCGCGTGGACGTTCCCGGTCGCCACCGCCGCGACCCCCAGCCGCTCGGCCAGCCCCGCCAGCCGCCGGTTGCGCGCCCGGTCGTCGCGCTGGAACGGCCGCTGCAGCTCCACCCGCAGGTCGTCGCGGCCGAACGCGGCGAGCAGCCGGCGCAGCGTGGGCTCGTCATGCACGCCCTGGTGCGCGCATCCGCTCAGGCACACCAGCCCGGCGGCGTGCTCCTCGATCGCCTCCAGCGGCACGGCCGGCGGCGGCTCTCCGTGATCTCGCGCGTGGGCGTGCGCGCGCGTGAGGATCCGGCACAGGTTGCGCCAGCCCTCCTGCGTGTCGACCAGCAGCGTGAGATGGCGCCTGTCGTCGGTGTCCACCTCCGCCCCGTGGATCGCCTTGAGTCCGATTCCCTTGGCGGCCTGGGCAAGCTCCATCGAGCCGCTCAGGCTGTTGTGGTCGGTCAGCGCGAAGGCGCCGTAGCCGAGCTCGGCGGCCGTGGTCGCCAGCTCCTCGGGCAGCGAGGCGCCGTCGAGGAAGGAGAAGGCGGAGTGGGCGTGCAGCTCGGCGTACATGGGATGCGAACGCATGTTCGCACGCCGAGCGGACAGCCGCCGTCGACGCCGATCCGCCGGGCTCAGCCCGTCCCGACGCCGGCCTTGTAGTGGTCGAGCACCGTGGCGGCCGGCAGCACCTGGTTGTAGACCGCGATCTCGTCGAGGCGGGCGTTGAGGAACTCGCCGGTCCCGGTGCCGTTGGCGGCGAAGTACAGCGCCGTCGTCGTGTTGGTGAGCGTCTGGTTGGTGACGGCGCCGGTCACGTCGACCCCGTCGCGGTAGAGCTTCACCGCCGTGCCGCTCTTCGTCGTCACCCAGTGGTGGTAGCCCGCCGTGTCCGCGGCCGCGCCGGTCGCGTTCGCGATCCCGCCGACCCCGGACTTCGTCAGCCGGTAGTCCGAGCCGTTGAACCCCCACTGCAGCGCCGCGCCCTTGCCGAGGATGTTGTGGTAGCCGGCGGCGGTGTCGTTGCGCTTCACCCAGGCCTCGGCGCTCAGCGGCCCGTCGCCGAGGTCGAGCGAGGCGGAGTCGGGCACGGAGGCGTACTGGCTGGTGCCGTTGAAGTTCGCGGCGCCGTTGAAGTCGCCGACCAGCGCGCCCCCCACGTTGAGCAGCGGGCTGCCGGTGAGCGTGCCGGGGTTCGTCCCGAACGCGTCGGTCAGCGCAACGCCGGTGTTGGGCACGACGCGCAGATTGTCCAGGTGCATCCCGACGGTGTTGCTGACGGCCGCTCCGGCGGTGGTGTCGCCGAGGATCGCGCCGCCTCGACCCGTGGCGGCGATCGCGCTATCGGCCACGGAGACGCGCTGGACGCCGTCGACGTAGAGCCCGAGCGCCGTGCCGTTCATGTCGAGGCGCACGCGGTAGGTCGAGCCGGCGGTCAGCGTCTGCGCGAAGCCGCCCAGCCGCGTCCAGGTGTTGCTGACGGACTTCATCAGCGCCCACTCGCCGGCGGTCACGTCGTAGCGGGCGGCGTAGAGCGTGTTCGCCGCGGTGACCACCCGCCCCGCGACGCCCGCCATGTCGCCGGCGGCCAGCGAGCGGACGTTGACGTCGGCCTCGACGGCGTAGTTGGCGCTCGCCGGCACGCCCGAGGCGTAGTAGAGCGCGTGGCCGGTCCCGTTCTTGCGCAGCCGTCCGGCGTTGGAGAGGACCGCGTCGGCCGTGCTCCAGCCGTGCTTGGTCCAGCCGGCGCCCACCTCGCCGGTGCGGGTCTGCAGCGTCGCCCCCGTGGTGCCGGTGAAGCTGTCGGCGACCGTCGCGTCGGAGCCCATCCGCCACAGGGACACCAGGCCGCCGGTGGCCTCGACGACCTGCTCGTAGCTCTCGATGCTGACGGAGTAGCCCTGCGAGCCGCCGTTGCCGAGCGCGTCCGCGGCGGCGACGGTGTAGGCATAGGACGCGCCGGTGGCGAGCGGGGTGTTGGCGGTCAGCAGCGTGCTGCGGTAGTTGTAGCTCTGGCCGCCGACCGTCCAGGATCCCGGCGACAGCGCGGTCGCGGTCACGCCGGAGTCGACCGTGCTCAGGTTCGCGGTGACGCTCGCGATCGCGCCGGCGTCGGTCACCCAGGCGTACACGTAGTAGTCCCCGCCCTGGCGGATCGTCCCCGCCGTCGCGCCGGACGTCTTGGCCGCCACGGCGCGGCTGATCGTCGGAGCGGTGGCGTCCAGCGCCGAGAACGAGTTCACGCCGTTGGACGTCGTGGCGGTGAACGCGGCCAGGCTCGCGCCGACGGCCGTGCCGAGCACCACCACGATCGCGATCGCCAAGCCCGCCAGGCCGACCCGCCGCGAGCGCCTCATAGGCTGCCGGCCTCCCAGGTGAACCCAGCCGTCGAGGAGCGCCCGCCCGCGGCCGGGTCGCTGTCGAGTGAGACCCGGAACCGGTAGTCGTGCGTCTCGCCCGCGGTCCAGGTCTCCGGGGTGGTTCCGACCGCGGCCTTGTGCGCGGCGACGGTCGCAGCGCTGAGCGCCACGTTGTAGGTGGCGACCTCGTCGAGCGAACCTGCGAAGTAGTTCGCCGCGCTTGCCAGCCTGCCGAGGTTGATGTTCGCCGGGGCGCTGAGGGTGAGCGTGTTCCCCGTGGCCGACCCGGCGCTCGTCCCGTCGACGTAGAGGTTCATCGCCCCCGTCGTCTTCCGGCGGGTGAAGGCGACGTGGTGCCAGGCGCCGTCGTCGTAGCCGCCGGCCGTCGAGACCACCGACGTGTCGGGGTTGCCGACGCCGGCGACGACCCGGCCGTCGGACCGCAGCGACACGCCGAAGTCGTTGCTCGTCCCGGCCACGTCGGCGTCGACGAGGCCGGCGCCCTGCGACCACTGGGGGTTGGTGCCGATGCCCTGCGTCGACTTGAACCAGAGCTCGATCGAGAAGTCGTCGGCGATCTGCCGTGCGGCGGTGACGTGGTCGTTGACCCCGTCGAACGTCGCGGCCGTGTCGGAGTCGCCGCCCGGCGCTCCGGCGACCCCGAGCGTCGGGCCGTTGACGTAGGTCCCGGAGTTGGTGCCCTTGCTGTCCGTGGCGGTGGTCGAGGCGGCGTCGCCGAGGCGCCAGAAGTTGACCAGGCCAGACGTCGTGGCGACCGTCGTGGCGTAGCTGCGCGTGCCGTTGTCGGTGGGATCCACGATCGCCGCCGCGGCGGAGGTCGGGTAGTCCGCGAGCTTGCCGTCGTAGATCACGCCGGCGCCGGCGCCGACGTAGTCGGTCACGTCCGGCGTGAAGCCGGTGCAGCTGTCGAACGTGCCGGCGCCCCCGCCGCGGGTGATCGTCAGCGAGAGGTACGGGGCCAGCGACCCGGTGACGGAGGCGTAGTGGTCGACCCCGGAGGCCAGCGTGCCGTCATACCGCGTGCGGATGCAGCTCGTGTCCGACGCGCCGGCCGCCGCGCCGGACAGCGACAGCATGGCCTGCCCGTCGTCGTTGTCGGAGAGGACGACCGTGCCGGACGTGATCCGGTTGCCGGTGCTCTGCGCCTGGTTCGCGAAGGCCGCGTAGGCGACGCCCGCGCCGCTGGTGGCGAGCGCGAGCATGACGCCCCACCACAGCAGCCCTCCGCGCCGGAGCAGGCGAATCGCCGCTCACCTCCCCGTCGCGCCGGCGGCCGGCGGCCGCTTCGGGCGCCAGATCTCGACCACCACGAGCAGGCCGGAGAGCGCGACGAGGAGCAGGAGCCCCAGGCGCATGGCCCGCTCGTCGAGGTGCGCCTTGAGGTGTCCGAGCAGCGGGATGCGGTACTGGACGAGACCGATCGTGCCGTCCGCCGGCACGCTCCATTCCTCCGAGGCCGTGTTCGCGTCGCCCCGGGTCACCATCTCGGCGACGCCCCCGTGGACCGCCATGCGGACCAGCCGGTGGCTGACCAGCTCCCCGTTGCGCGACGCGTCCCGGAACGTCACGATCTGGCCGGGCCTCGCCTCCGTGGCGGGGATCGCCTCGCTGAGCACGACCGAGCCGACGTGCAGCGCGGGCTCCATGCTCCCCGAGAGGACCGTGAGGCTGCTGTAGCCCGCGACCGCCGGTGCGCTGATGGCGACCGCGAGCCCCAGCGTCAGGCCGACGAGCGTCCAGCACACGAACGCCAGGACCGTCCGGACGGCCGTCATGACCGGACCTCCCGGGCGCGCCAGGCCAGGTCGAGGTCCGCGGACCGTCCGGCGGACTCCCTTCCGTTCGGGGTCGGGATGAGGACGCGGAACCTGACGGTCGCCCGCTGAAGGGCTCCGAGGCGGAACTCGCCGCTCCAGTCGCGCAGCGCGCGCAGCGTGCCGGTGAACCGGCGCCGACCGGCCACGCGCATCTCGACGTGCAGCGCGTCGTCGAGGTCGCGCTCCGTCGAGCGCACTCGGACCGCCACGTCGAGCGGCTCCGCTTTCAGGTTGCGCACCCGCACGCGTGTGCGCGCGGACGCCCCGGGCCGCAGGTCGCGCGCGTCCAGGAAGCGGACGCCGGCCGGCTTCACCGCAAGCTCCTGCGGCGACTGGGTGAGCATCGTCACCTGCGCGCCGACGCTCCGCCCCTCCGCCGGCAGCCTGCCGGCGATCACGATGGCGACCGCCAGGCACAGCCCGGCGACGACGCCGGCCCACCGGGGGATCTGTCCGCTCGTAGGACACATGGCAGGCGGCGAACGCACCGAGGGCCGCCTGACGGCGGCCCTCGGTGCATCGGTCAGCCGCGAGGCACCTAGCTCCGGGCCTCCCAGGTGAAGTCGAACAGGCCGGTGTCGTTGGTCGTGACGTTGCCGTTCGGCACGCCGTCCTTGACGGTCACCGTGAAGCGGTAGTCCACGCTGTCCGAGGCGGCCCACGTGGCGGCGCCGGCCTTGCCGTCGACGCCGGTTGCGTAGCTGGTGCCGAGCGTGTCGAGGTCGGCGGTCGCGAACGCGTCGGTCCCGCTGACGAAGCCGGTGCAGTTCATGTTGGCCGCCGGAGCGGTGAGCCCGGAGCCGCGCTCGATGCGCAGCGAGTACCGGCCGTTGGCCGCGGCGTTGACGCCGCTGGTGTACAGCTTGACTGCGGAGGCCGTCAGCGAGCCGCTGTAGGTCACCCGGATGCACTTCGACTGCGTCGCGAGAGGACCGTTCGCACCCGTGAACAGCGCCAGCTTGCCGGTACCACCGTCGGTGTCGCTGATGATCACCGTGCCGGAGTTGACCTGGTTGCCGACGTTGGTGGTGGTGGCCGAGAACGCGGCGAACGTGCCGAGCACGGTCAGGCCCGAGAACAGCGCGAGCACCGACGCGGTCAGAAAGAGCTTGCGCCTCGTGGTCATGGTCTGCATGGCTTCCTGCTCCCCCTCGCCCGCCTGGGCGCATGTGGTGTGGACTGAAGGCCTAGGGTGTTCACCCCAGATTCGGCGCTTCCGCCGCACTTGTCGGCAAGGAGCCGTCCGGTGCTTACGCTCGAGGGCCGAACATTCGTCCACTGGAGCCCCTGACGTTGCGTCAATGCTGCGCGCACTACCGTTCGGCGCGGTGATCCTGCCGGTCCGCGAGCCCTACGACTGGGATCTGGTCCTCGACTGGCTCGGCACGCGGGCGATCCCGGGGCTGGAGGGCGTCCACGACGGCGTCTACCGGCGCGAGGGCGTGGAGGTCGCGCGGGCCGAGGGCGGGATCGCGGTCACCGGCACCGTCGACCCGGCGCGGGTCGCGCGCGTGTTCGACACGGCGCACGATCCGGCTGCGCTGCCGCACGATCCCCTCTTCGCCCGCGCCCCGGGAGTCCGGGTGCCGGGAGCGTGGAGCGGGTGGGAGCTCGCCGTGCGCGCCGTGCTCGGCCAGCAGGTCAGCGTGGCCGGCGCGCGCAAGACCGCCGAGAAGCTGGTGGCGGCGCTCGGCGAGGACGGGCGGTTCCCGACGCCGGAGGCGGTGGCCGGCGGCGAGCTGCCCGGGATGCCGGCCACCCGTGGGTGCGCACTGCGCGGGCTGGCCGAGGCGGTCGCGGGCGGCCTGCGGCTCGATCCCCCGCTCGACCTCCCCGCCACCCGCGCGGCCCTGCTCGCCCTGCCCGGGTTCGGCCCGTGGACCGTCGAGTACATCGCCATGCGCGCGCTGCGCGACCCCGACGCCTGGCCCGGCAGCGACCTGTGGCTCAAGCGCGCGGCCGGCGCCGGCGACGGGAAGCGCTGGCGGCCGTGGCGCGCCTACGCCGCGATGGTGATCTGGCAGGCCTCCTAGGCCTCACCGCTGCGCGAACCAGCCGCCCACCTCCAGGTCGCGGTAGACGACGAGGTCGCGGCCGTCGGCGGTGACGACCTCCCAGTAGCGGCGGCGCAGCGGCGCGTCGGTCCACCAGCGGTCCTCGACGAGCCAGGACTCGCGCACCCCCTCCACCGGACGGCCGCCGACCGCGGCCGGGCGCCCGCCGTCGTCGGTGCGCACGCGTACCGCACGCGGAGTCGCGAGGCGCCTCACGGATCCCATGGCGCCAGCGTCAGGCGCCGCTCGGGCACCCGCGAGTCGGGATCGACGGGGATGATCCGCAGCGCCGCGTCGGGGCCCGCCACCGAGCGCGCCTGGCGGACCGCCTCGCGCAGCCGCGCGCGGCGGATCGTGGCCGGCTCGGCGAGCAGCGAGCGCTGGTCGCCCGCCGGCGGGCCGAAGCCCTCCGCCCGCAGTCGCAGCACGTCGGTCGGCGCGGGCAGCTCGGCCAGCTTCTGACCGAGCACGAGCCGCATGCGGCGCGGGTCGGCCAGCGGCTCGCGGAACGTCACGCGCGCGCGCCAGGTCCCGCCCTCCACCAGCGCGGCGGAGAGCACCACGGCGCGCAGCGTCCGCCCGCGCCGCTCGCGGCGCGCCAGCATGCGGTCGATCAGCAGCTCCAGTCCGCGCTGCAGCTGCACGCCCGAGGCGGACTCCGGCAGCTCCAGGCGCTCCTCGAGCCGCTCGGCCGCCGTGCGCGCGAGCAGCGGCGTGTCCTTCCCCTGCGCGAGGTCGCGCGCGAGCGGCCCGGCGGCGCCGAAGCGATCAGCCAGCGCGGCGCGCGGCAGCTTGGCCAGCTCGCCGAGCGTGCGGATCCCGAAGCGCTCGAGCGCGTCGGGCAGCAGCGCGACCTCCGGGCGCGAGAGCAGCAGCGAGACGGGCAGCGGCGCCATGTAGGCGGCCAGCGCCGCGGCGGCCATCGGGGTGACCTCCGCGCGCCGGGCGCGTGCGCGGCCGGCGGCGGCGAACGCGGCGAAGCGCGAGGGCGCCGCTCCGAGGCGGACCGGCGCCTTCAGCGCGCGGCGGGTGGCGTCCAGCACGCCCTCCAGCGTGCCGCCGTGCAACGTGCGCAGCCCGCCCGCGCCGAACCAGGCGGTGCCCGGCCGGCCCGCCTCGACGGCGGCGCCGATGCCCTCGAGCGCGGCCACGTGGGCATCCCACGCGTCGGCCACCCCAGCCGGATCGGGGGCGACCAACCGGAGCGTCGGGCAGCGCGCCAGCGCCTCTCCCAGCCGCAGCCCCGCGCGCAGGCCGTAGGCCTCGGCCGCCGCGGACACCTCGCCGATGAACTGCTCGCGCCCCGCCTCAGGCGCCAGGGCGACCGGGCCCGCCGCCAGCACGTCGCGGCCGCCGGCCGCCACGGTGAGGGGGAAGCGGGGGAGCAGGACGCAGACGATCACGAACACATGTTCGCATGTAACGTCGCCGAAGGCCACTACTCCGCGAGCAGCGCGCCCGACCGCACCAGCGCGCGCAGGCGCTCCACGTCGTCGCTGAACACCCGGTCCTCGTGCACGGGCTCGACCGCCTCGGCCAGCCGCGCCACGATCCCCTCCAGCCGCGGCGCCAGCGACGCGTCCCGCAGCGAGCGCGCCTGCCGGACGGCGAGCAGCTCGGCGGCGAGGATCAGCTCGAGGTTGTCGAGCAGGCGGCCGAGCTTCTCGGCCGCCAGGAACGTGAACGCCTGGAAGTCCTCCTGCCCGGCGGAGGCGTCGACCGGGTGCACGCTCGCCGGCGCCGCGAGCAGGCGGTTCTCGGCGGTGTAGCCGATCACCGACTTGTGCAGGAAGACCAGGCCGGTCTGCCGGCCGGGATCGCTCGCCAGCTGGTCGGGCAGCTGCGAGAACCGGTGGTCGAGCATGCGGTGCAGCCGCTTCTCGGCGAGGTTGCCCACCTGCGCGAACGCGATCGCCAGCGCGTCGAGCTGGAACGACAGCACCTGGGAATGGAAGTTCCCGCTCGGGTACAGGCCGGCGGGCTCCTCGCCCTCGGCCGCGAGGAAGAGCGGGCTGTCGGTGACCGCGCGCAGCTCGCGCGCGACCTGCGCGTCGACATGGTCGAGCAGGTCGAGCACCGCGCCGTGGACCTGCGGCAGCACGCGGAAGGAGATCGGCGCCTGGGCCCGGTCGGAGAGGTCGGGCGCGCCGGCGTGCAGCGCGAGCAGGGCGGCGTGGACCTGCGACTGGCCCGGGTCGCCCTTGAGCACGCCGATGCGCCGGGCGTAGGGCCGCAGCGACCCGCCGACCAGCGCCGCGCTGAGGGCACCGGCCAGCGTCGCGTGATCGAGCAGCGCGCGGCAGCGCACCGCCAGCCACGCCGCGAGGGCCGGCGCGAGCGGCGCGCCGTTGACGAGCGCGATGCCCTCCTTCACGTCGGGCTCGTACGGCGCGGCGCCGCGGCGGGCGAGCGCATCGGCCGCGGCGACCGGCTCGCCGTCCTCGAGGACGAGCCCCTCTCCGACCAGCGTCTGGAACAGGTGGCTGAGCGCGATCACCTCGCCCGCACTCGTGATCCCGCGCGACGGGACCACCGGCGTCCAGCCGTCGTTGAGCCGGTCGGCGAGGAACGCGCACAGCGCGCCGGAGACGCCGGCCGCGCCGTCGAGGAAGCCGGTCAGCCGCAGCAGCATCGCGCCACGCACGACCTCGGGCGCGAGCGGCGGCCCCTGGCCCGCGCCGCGCACCAGCAGCGCGCGCTGGAACGCGCGCTGACGATCGGGCTCGATGCGGGTGTGCGACAGGTAGCCCAGCCCGGAGTTGACCCCGTAGGCGCTGGCGCCGGTATCGAGGTGGGCGAGCAGCTTCGTCCGTGCGGCCTCGACGTGCTCGAGCGCCGCGGGGTCGAGCGCGACCGCCTCGCGCTCGACGACGATGCGGCGGTACTGCTCGGGGTCGAGTTGGCCGGCGGGCGCCAGGACGATCATCGGTACGGCAGCAGCATGCCGACGTCCTGATCGATCGCGCGCTCGAGGATCGCCTGTCCGAGCGCGATGTCGGTGGTCGCGAGGCCGCGATGCCAGAACAGGATGCGCTCCTCGTCGGACTCGCGGCCGGGCCGGTTGCCGGCGATCACGTCGCCGAGCTCCCCGGCGATCGACTCGCCGGTGACCAGGCCCTGCTCGACGTGGGCGCGCAGCGCGCCGAACCGCCCGCCCTTGCACTGGCCCCAGTCGTCGACGTAGACCTTGTCCATGATCGAGGTGAGCGACACCTCGACGGCGCTCATCGTCCCGTAGGGCATCACCAGCGCGCCGGGCGCGATCCACTCCGTGCGCAGGATCGGCTCGGGCGCGGTCAGGCGCGTCGCCTCGACCACCACGTCGGCGCCGGTGACCGTCTCCTCCACGCTGTCGCACACGCGGATCGGCTTGCCGAGCGCCTCCTCGAGCTGCTCGGCGAACGCAGCGCGCGACTCCGGCCGGGCGCTCGTGACGCGGATCTCGTCGTAGTCGTGCACCCGGTCGAGCAGCGTCACGTTGGCGAACGCGGTGCCGCGCGCGCCGACGTGGCCGAGCACCTTCGCGCCCGCGCGCGCGAGGTGACGGCCGCCGAGCGCAGTCACCGCGCCGGTCCGCCACTCGGTGATCGCGGTGGCGTCCATGATCGCCCGCGGCACCCCGGTGCGGGGGTCGTAGAGCGTGAGCAGCGCCAGCTCGGACGGCAGTCCGAGCCGGTAGTTGCCGTGGTAGTCGCCGACCACCTTGACGCCCGCGACGTCGAGCGGCGCCACGTAGGCGCGCAGCAGGTTGAAGTGGCCGTCGAACGCCGGGTCGGGAACCAGGTGCTCACGCGGCTCGAGCACCACGTCGCCGTTGCCCTGCGCGGCGAGCGCCTGCTCGGTCGCGTCGAGGATCAGGTCGGGCCCGACGGCGAGCCGAGCCACGTCGTGGCCGGACAGGTAGCGGATCTCGATCGAGGCCACTGCCTGTCTCATGCCCGTTCGCCACGGGGGCGACGCCGTTCGCATGATGACTTTTTGGAGGCAGCGGGTATGAC
>JAABUR0100005691.1_pt1 | contig 15736 bp, 13 predicted proteins | sample 5560091 | NCBI WGS metagenome assembly JAABUR01 (sample SAMN10711879, study PRJNA513375) | rock metagenome | isolation source: Antarctica rocks | place: Antarctica: Victoria Land, University Valley sud
CAGCCGCGCGCCCTCCACAGGAGGGTTGTCCCGAGTCACGTCATCCACAGCCCGCACTGGCGCCCGTCCCTCGGCACGCGGCACCGGAGACGATCACGATCATGAGCCAAGACCGGTCCCTGCCGACGGCCGAGGACGGGCAGCCGTCGACACCCCGCCCGCACCTCGTCCCCAGAACCAGGCGGACGCCGGCGAGCCGTCACCATGAGGACGGGATCCGCGACCTGGCAGACAGACAACAGGGAGTCGTCACGCTTGCCCAGCTGCGTGAGCTCGGAGTCACGGCCGGGCGCCGGCGCGCCCAGATCGCAGCCGAACGGTGGACAGCGCGCCCTTACCGTGCCGTCGTCGTGGGCGGTGGGCGGGGCACCGACTCGGCGGCCTGGTGGGCTGCACTCGCCGATGTCGGCCGTCCAGCTGCGCTCGGCGGTGTCACGGCGCTCATGGCCGACGGCCTGACGGGGTTCGACGAGAACCTGATCCATGTCTGGTTGCCCAAGTCGTCGCGGGTCACTCGGCCACGGGGAGTCCGAGTCCACGAAACTCGCCGATGGGACCCCAGCGACCAGGCCGTGCTCGGCATCCCGCGGGCTCGTCCGGCGGTCGCCGCCGTCCAGGCCGCCCTGTGGGCGGTGTCGCAACGGCAGGCCGTCCTCGCCCTGGTCATGCCGATCCAACAGCGCCTGACCCTGGCGCCCGATGTGGCCGAGGTGCTCGACCGGGTCAGACGTCATCGATTTCGCCCTTGCCTACGAGCCGCCCTGGCTGACATCGCAGACGGAGCGCACTCGATGAACGAGCTCGACTTCGCTCGCATGTGTCGCGCTCACGGACTTCCCGAGCCCTCCCGGCAAACCATGCGGCAAGACGGCAAGGGACGCATCTATCTCGACGTGACGTGGGACGCCTACCGTGTCTGCCTGGAGATCAACGGTGCAGGGCACGCGAGAGTGGATCAGCTGCTCAAGGACAACTTCCGCGCGATCGACCTCCAGCTGAAGGGGGAGACAGCCATCGAGCTATCCGTCCTGACCCTTCGAGCCGCCCCCGACGAAGCGATGAGCCGCATCGCCGGCGTCCTGCGCGCCAAGGGGTGGCACGGCATACCGTCACCATGTCCGGCAGCTCGGCGGTGATAGCCACCCACCTGCCGGACGCAACTGGAGCCTTGTCGCCTGCGTCCGGCAGCTCGGCGGCCCTGGCGACCGACGCGCCGGACGCCACCGGAGCCTTGCCGCCTGCGTCCGGCAGCTCGGCGGTGATAGCCACCCACCTGCCGGACGCAACCGGTGACCCTGGCAGATGAGCCGACACCCGGCATACCTCAGGTCTTGTGGTTGGGGTTGGTGCAGGTGATCTTGTCCTCGGGCGCGTACTTGGTGGTGTAGCTCTCCGTCTTCGCGACCGCGCCGTTCTGGCGCAGGATCCGCTGCACGGTGACGTCGAAGCCGGGCGTCATCTCCGGTTGCGGCACGCACTCCGGGGTGTCGTCGACGAGCTCATTGCCCGGCCTGACGTTCGTGCGCGGACTGTTGACGGCCTCGACGTCGTAGATCTTGGTGCTCCAGATCCGGCCGTGGACCTGGTTCTTGGCCACCCACATCTGCACGAGCATCCCGTGCGGGGAGGTGTTCTTCCACCTGTTGTCGAGCTTGGGCCAGTAGACCGTCGCCTCGCGGCCCTCTGGGTAGCGGGAGATGTAGAAGGTGTGCGCCGTGTGCTCGGTGAGCTCCGCTCCGGCGAACCACGCGAGGTTGTAGACGACCGTCGAGACCTGCGAGATGCCGCCCCCCGTGCCCTTGACGAGGCGGCCGTTCTCGATGACGTAGCCCTCCTGGTATCCCTTGTCGGCCGTGCGCTCACCGAGGATGCCGTTGAGGCTGAAGGTGCCACCCGGGGGGATGAACGTGCCGTTGATCGTGTCGGCGGCTGCCACCAGGTTCGCCGTGCGTGAGGGGTTGTAGGGGAAGGTGGAGTCGAAGGACGAGATGACGCTGCTGACCCCGAGCGACTGCGCCTTCTCGGTCGTCAGAGCCGGCTGGGCGACCGCTGCCTTGAGCATGGCGGTGCGTTGGGGCGAGGACAGCGCCGGGACGACCAGGTCGGGGATCGAGGCCGGGTCGACAGCCACGCCGTCGACCGAGGGGATGATCTTCGGCGCGTCGTTCTCCAGGACGAACCTCGCGTCCTGGGGTGCCACGACGAAACCCTTGGTGGCCGCGAGAACCGTCTCGGTCAGCGTGGCCCGGTCGACGGTGGGCTTGAGCGCGCCGCTGGCGTCGGGCGCCATGGACAGGGCCGGGGCGTACTGCGCCGGCAGGAGCGGCGCGGTCTTGTCCCCCACGACGAGGGAGATCGGGCCCGACATCGCCGGTGTCGCGAAGGAGGCTTTCGCAGCGTCGACCTTGGCCTGGGTGACCTTGGGCTCCGTCCTGGTCACCTCCGCGGTCACGCTCGGCGTGTGCGGGTAGCCCGCTTGGATGGCGTCGACGACCCCGTCCACCTTGACGGCCATGCCGACGACCGCCGGGGTGACGCTGACCTTGCCTTCGGGGAAGGAGATGGTGCCGTCCTTGGGCTGGGAGTCGACGGTCTTCGCCTGGCTCGTCACGGCGGCCGCGAGCTTGTCGTCATCGACGGAGGTCTGCACCGGGCGGTGGATCCTGCCGGTCAGGCGCCCCCAGATCGTCACCGGGCTGAGGCTGAAGCCGGACAGGCCGTCGAGACTGCCGTCGATGTCGAGAGACATACCGGCGGCGTTGGGGTCGATGGTCATCGACTTGCCGGTGTCGGCGACGGTGACCTTGATCGGCGCAGTGGCCAGCGCGCCCAGCTCGCGCTTGAGGGTGGCTGCGGCCGCCTGGGCGGTCATGCCGCCGACGTCGACCCCCTCGATGGTGGCCTTGGCCGGCACCTGGCGTCCGACGACCACGGCAAGCGCGACGTAGGCGGCACCGAGGACGAGGACCGCGATGAGCATGCGCAGCGCAGTGGTGCGCCCATCCTTGGTGGCCAACCTCGTCCTCACTTCAGGGTGCCGAACCGCCCCCGGTAGAAGAGGAGGGCGTCCCCCGGGTGGTCAGTGATCTCCACGGAGAGTACTTGCCCAACGACGATGGTGTGGTCGCCGCCGGGGTAGGTGTCGGTGGTCTGACACTCAATCGTTGCCAAGGCGTCATCAACAAGGGCGACCCCGGTCGCTCGACCCCGGTGGACCGAGATCCGGTCGAGCTGTCCGTGCAGCGGGCGGCCTCTGGTGGCCAGCCAGTCGGCGGGTCCTCGCGACGTCGCCCCGAGGATGCTGACCCCCCACCTGCCCGACTCGAGAATCGCGTCGTGGAACCTGGCCTCCCGCTCCACGCACACGAGCAGCAGCATCGGTTCGAGCGAGAGCGACGTCACCGCGTTGGCCGTCATCGCGTGGTCCATCCCGGCCGCGACACTGGTGACGACGCTGACGCCGGTGGCGAACCGGCCCATCGCCTGCCGCAACGCGTCCGAGGAGGGCTCCGGCAGCGGCGAGATCACGCGTCAGTTTCTCCCATCAGCCCGGGGGCCCATCCGCCGGGTGCCGCCCCTGCGGGTGCCGCTCCCCCTGGTCCCGCTTTGCCGGGTCCTGCTCCCCCGACGCCGGCCGTATGCCGTGCGGCCGGCCTCCCGAGCGCGGCACCCGTCGCCGGGTCGATCAGGGCAAAGCCCTCGCGGCCGCTCAGCCGGGCCGCGATGTGGTTGCTCAGTGCGTAGTGCCCGTCGTGGACGCTGACCTGCGACCGGTGGGCGGCGAGCGCCTGGGACTGGGCGCCCACCTGGGCCGGGTCGATGACGACATGGGTCACCCGGGCGTCGTCGACGACCGCGGGCGGGTACGGCTCGTCTTCGGACAGGAGGGTCAGCCCGGCGCCCGGGGGGACGTGCTCCCGCAGCCAGCCCCGGTCCTCGCGTGCCCAGGATGTCGGGGTGAGGATCTCGAACACGCGGGAGGGTCGCTCCTCTTCGGGGAGCGCAGCCAGCGCGGCCTGGGTCACCCGGCGGGTCTGGATGTGGTCCGGGTGCCCATAGCCGCCGTGCTCGTCGTAGGTGACGACGACGTCGGGTCGTACGGCCTGGATATGCCGGGCGACCAGGTCGGCCGCCTCGGACACGTCAGCCCCGGAGAAGGCGCGCGGGTGGTTCGCGGACGGCATACCGGCCATGCCGCTGTCGCGGTATCTCGACAGCTGCCTCGAGGCGGGGTCCTCGCCGAGCACCGCGTGCGCGACGCCGAGCCGGCGCATGGCCTCGCGCAGCTCCTGCCGTCGCCACGGCCCGAGTGGGTCGCCGGGGGCGCCCTCGAGGTGGGCGAGGTCCGCGGGGATGACCTCGCCCTCCTCGCCGAGCGTGCAGGTGAGGACGTGGACGTCGTCGCCGGCGGCCACGTGGTGGGCCATCGTCGTGCCGCAGGTGAGGGTCTCGTCGTCCGGGTGGGCATGGACGAAGAGCAGCCGCGCCATCAGATGACCTGACGCTCCTCCGGGAAGTGGCAGGCCACCCGGTGACCGGGCTGGATCTCCACGGGTAGCGGCACCTCGAGCGCGCACTTCTCCTGGGCCTTGGGGCAGCGGGTGCGGAAGACGCAGCCGCTCGGCGGGTTCTGCGGGCTGGGCAGGTCGCCCTTGAGCAGGATCCGCTCCTTCTTCGCGGCGCGGTCGGGGTCAGGGGTGGGCACGGCCGAGAGCAGGGCGTGGGTGTAGGGGTGCAGCGGGTGCTCGTACAGCGTGTCGCGCGGCGCCTCCTCCATGAGCTTGCCGAGGTACATGACCACGACCCGGTCGGAGATGTGCCGGACGACGGACAGGTCGTGAGCGATGAAGACGTAGGCCATGCCCTGCTCGTCCTGGATGTCCTCCAGGAGGTTGATCACCTGGGCCTGGATGGACACGTCGAGGGCGGACACCGGCTCGTCGCAGACCACGAGCTGCGGCTTGAGCGCGATCGCCCGCGCGACGCCGATGCGTTGCCGCTGCCCGCCGGAGAACTCGTGCGGGTAGCGGTTGTAGTGCTCGGGGTTCAGGCCCACGCGTTCCATCAGCCCCTGGACCGTCGCGCGGGTCCCGCCGTCGGGCTTGATGGCCTGGATCTCGAAGGGAGCCGCGATGATCGAGCCGACGGTCTGGCGCGGGTTGAGCGAGCCGTAGGGGTCCTGGAAGACCATCTGCATCTCGCGACGGAGCCGGCGCAGGTCCGGGCCGCTGACGTTGGTGATGTCCTTGCCCTCGAACTCGATGCTGCCACCGGTGGGCTCGAGCAGGCGCAGCATCGTCCGGCCCGCGGTGGACTTGCCGCACCCGGACTCCCCGACGAGCCCGACGGTCTCACCCGGGTAGAGGTCGAGCGAGACCCCGTCGACGGCCTTGACGGGCGAGTCGGGGCGCCGGATGAGGGTCTGGCGGAACTGGGGAAAGTACTTCTGCAGGTTGGTCAGCCGTAGCAGCGGTATTCCCTCATGGCTGGGGGCCGCCTTGAGCGCGCCCTCCTGGGCGCCGTCCTGCCGGGTGGAGGCCAGAGGGGTGTCCTCGCCCCGTGGCGCGGTCTGGTCGTGCTGAGTCTGGCTCACGGCCACCTTGTCGCTCTGCTCACTCTGCGCACGCTGCGCGTCCTGGTCGTTCGGGGTGCTTCGGTCGTCGGGGTTGGTGGCTGTGCTGCCGTTGTCGGTCACCTCGGCCCATCCCCTCAGAGCCGCGGCTTGACGACGGTCCGGAAGATCTCGGCCCGTCGCTCGCTGGGAATGTGGCAGCGGGCGCGGTGGCCCGGGCCGGCCTCGTTGAGGTCCGGCACCACGGTCTTGCAGGCGTTGTCCGGCACCTCGCTGCGGAAGGCACAGCGCGGGTTGAAGGCGCAGCCTGACGGCACGTTGATCAGCGAGGGCGGGTTGCCCGGCACCGGGTCCAGTCGGTTCTTGCGCGGCCGGTCCAGGCGCGGCATGGAGGTGAGCAGGCCCCACGTGTAGGGGTCCTCCGGCTCGTAGAAGACGTCGTCGACCGGCCCGTGCTCGACGGCCTTCCCGGCATACATGACAAGGATGTCGTCGGCCATCTCGGCCACCACGCCGAGGTCGTGGGTGATCATGATGATCGCCGAGCCGAACTCGCTCTGGAGGTCGCGCATGAGGTCAAGGATCTGGGCCTGGACGGTCACGTCGAGCGCCGTCGTCGGCTCGTCGGCGATGAGCAGGGACGGGTCGTTCGCGAGCGCCATGGCGATCATGGCGCGCTGGCGCATTCCGCCGGAGAACTCGTGGGGATACTGGTCGACGCGCTTCTGCGGGTTGGGGATCCCGACCCGGCCCAGCAGGTCGACGGTCCGGGTCCGTGCCTGGCCCTTGGACATGTCGGAGTGGTGGACGCGGATTCCCTCGATGATCTGAGAGCCGACCGTGTAGTAGGGGTGAAGGGCGGACAGCGGGTCCTGGAAGACCATCGCCATCTTGTTGCCCCGCAGGGCGCGCAGCCGCTCGTTGCTCACCGCCATGAGGTCCTCGCCATCGAGGACGATCGAGCCGGACGTCTTCGCCCGGGTTCGGCGGTGGAGGCCGAGGATGGCCTGGCTCGTGACGGACTTGCCTGACCCCGACTCGCCGACGATCCCGATGGTCTTGCCCCGCTCGAGGTGGAAGGTCAACCCGTCTACGGCCTTGACCAGGCCGTCGTCGGTCGGGAAGTGCACCTTGAGATCCTCCACCCGGAGGTAGGCGTTGTCGGTCGCCGTCGGGCCGGCGGTGACCGCCCTGGTCGACCGGGCGATGCCCGCGGTGCCGTTGCGCGTTGCCATGGCTCTATTGTCCTTCCCGCTCAGCTCAACCGGACACGCGGGTCGATGACGCCGTAGAGGACGTCGACGATGAGGTTGGCGACGACGACGAAGAAGGAGGCCACGACGACGATCGCCACGATGACCGGCAGGTCGACGTTCTGGATGCCGCGGATGGCGGTCAGGCCGAGGCCGTTGAAGGTGAACACCTGCTCGCTGATGATTGCCCCACCGAGGAGCCCGCCCAGGTCGAGGCCGGCGGCGGTGACAATGGGGGTCAGGGCGGCGCGCAGGCCGTGCCGGCGGACGACGGTCGTCTCCTTGACGCCCTTGGCCCGCGCGGTGCGGATGTAGTCCTCCGACATCGTCTCGAGCATGTAGGCGCGGGTGAGCCGGACGTAGGACGCGGCGAAGACGGCGGCCAGGGTGAGCGACGGAAGGAAGATCCCCTGCGCCCAGAGCACGGGGTTCTCGGTCAACGGCACGAACTGCGGCAGCGGCCAGAGGCCCCACTTGATGGCGACGAAGCTCAGGAGCAGCTGGCCGATGAAGAACGTCGGCAGCGAGAAGCCGATGAGCGACGCCCCGACGAGCAGTCGGTCGAGCCACCGTCCTCGGTTGAGGGCGGCGACGATGCCGAAGAGCACACCGACGATGATCCAGAGGACGAACGCGCCGATGGCGATCGAGGCCGTGACCGGCAGGCCCGCCTTGACGACCTCGGTGACCGACTTCTGCTGGACCTGGGAGTAGCCGAGACACGGAGCGGGGCAGGCGAAGACCGTCTCTGGTGCCTTCGCCTTCTGCACCGGGTCGTCCGGGAAGTCCCGCGCGACGAAGAACCCCTTGATCCAGGTGGCGTACTGCACCGGGATCGGCTTGTCGAAGCCGAGCAGCTTGCGGTTGCCCTCGATCACGGCAGGGGTGCAGTTCTTGGCGCAGGTCAACGACGCCGGGTCGATGGGCGCGGCGAAGAAGACGAGGAACGTCGTCAGGCTGATGATCAGCAACATGACGACCACCGAGAGCAGCCGCCGGATGATGTAGAAGAACATGGGTTTCGGCGCCGCAAGGCACCGGACCTACCTCTCAATCGAGGGCGGCGCCCGACGCCGGGCGGGGGGCTTTCCCCCCACCCGGCGCCGGCCGACTCACCAGAGGAGTGGCGTGCCGCTGACTACTTGACGGCGATGGTCGCCAGGTCGGCGTACCCCCCGAACTGGGGGTTGATGTCGTAGTTCTTCACGGACGAGCCGCGCAGGAAGACGAACTTCTGGTTGACCAGCGGGATGATGCCGCCGTCCTTGTTGATCATCTCGTCGATGTCGCCCCAGGCCTTCTCGCGGGCAGCAGCGTCGGGGATGAGGTACGCGGCGTCGATCGCCTTGTTCACCTCGGGGTTGTTGTAGTAGCCGTAGTCCTGGTTGGTGCCGGCCGGCGAGAGGTTGATCCGCCCGTCCAGCAGCGGCGGGATGTCGGTCGACCCGGACGGCCAGTCCGCACCCCAGCTGGCATAGAAGGCGTCCTTGTCCTTCATGGCCGGGTTGGAGATGGCCCGGTAGTACCCGGTGTTGGCGACACCCTCGAGGGTCACGTTGAAGCCACCCGCGTCCCACGTCTGCTTGAGGGCAGCGAAGGCGTTGTCGCGCGTGGCCGTCTTGCGGTACACCACCGTGATGTTGACCGGCGTGGTGATGCCGCTGTCGGCGAGGAGCTTCTTGGCGCCTGCTGGGTCACCGGCGGTCGGTGCACCGAACGGGTTGAAGTCCTTGTAGCACGGCAGCTCCTTGTTGCAGACGGCGTAGGAGGGCTCCATGACCTGCTTGCCGCCGTTGGCGGTGATGTAGGCGTCCCGGTTGGTCGCCATGGCGAACGCCTGACGGACCTTCGGGTTCGACATGACCTTGCTCGTGACGTTCGGCTGCACATAGTCGACGTAGGGCGCAACCGGGTTGGCGGTGCGCGACTGCGCGCCGGGGTTCGACACGATCTGCGGGAGCAGCGACGCCGGAGCCGTCACGAAGGTGATGGCCGTCTTGTCCTCACCGCTGTCAGCGAGCAGACGCTGGTAGATCGTCTCCGACGTCGGGCCCTGGACCGAGACGATCTTGTCCGGGTAGGCCTTGCGGACCGGGTCGGACTTCTCGTCCCAGTTGGGGTTGCGGACGAAGGTGCCACCGGAGTTCTTGTCGAACGCGCCCTGGAGCATGTACGGCCCGTTGGAGAACGCCTCAAAGAGGCTCTGGGCGCCCTTGTCCTGGTCCTTGCGGAAGGGCGAGAACGCGGCCAGCGACGCGGCCGCGTAGTTGAAGTCCGCCCACGGCGTCTTGTAGTGCAGGGTCAGGGTCTGGCCCTCGCACGTGACGGCCTTGTCGTAGAGGTCCTGGCCCTCGCCCTTGTAGGGGCCGTTGTAGGCCACGACGTCCTTGCCCTCGGCATCCTTCTTCGGCGGGATGTCGAGATACTGCAGGATGTAGGTCGGCCCGTTGGAGATCACGTCCGTGGCGAACGTCCGCGAGATGCCGTACTTGACGTCCTCGCACTTGACCGGCTGGCCGTCCTGCCACTTCGCCGTGTCGACGAGGGTGAACTTCCACGTCTTACCGCCGTCGGACATCTGCCCGGTGTCGGTGGCCAGGTCGGGGATCAGCTTGGCGTCCTTGCCGGTCGAGTACGTCGTCAGGCTCCGGGAGTAGACCCGGGAGGCGAACTCGAGGTCGGCTCCCACATAGCTCTGCTGCGGGTCGAGGCCGTTGTGGGCGTCGTTGTTGATGACGTAGAGGGTGCCACCCTTCTGTGCGGCCGCTCCTCCTCCGCCGGCTGATCCGGTGGCGGTGCCGGTCCCGCCGCCGGAGCTGCTGCACGCCGCCGCGGCGAGCGCCACGACCGCCGCCAGGGCGACCCCCGTAGCGCCCTTCTTGGTGCGCATCATCTGTTCTCCTTGTCGTGTGCACTCTCCACCGCGGTCACAGCGGTGGACGTTCCCACAACGTTTGTTGCGGGCCTGACATCGCGGCTCGGTGTGGCCGGGATGAGTGTGGGGGTCGGCGCCTGGGCCGAGGTGGTGGTGGTGGTGGCCGTCACGACCGACCGGCCTTGGGGTCGAGCGCGTCGCGCAGGCCGTCGCCGAGCAGGTTGAACGACAGGACGAGGATGCAGACCGTGAGCCCCGGGAAGATGAAGTAGCCCGGGTCCGGGAGCGCGTAGACGACCGAGCTGTTGAGGATCGAGCCCAGCGACGATGCGGGAGGGTTCAGCCCGACCCCGAGAAAGCCGAGCGCCGCCTCCGCGGAGATGTTCGCCGGCATAATGAGCGTCGTGTAAACGAGGATCGGCGCCCAGAGGTGCGGCAGCAGCTCCTTGAAGTAGATCCGGCCCCGCTTGGCGCCGAGGGAGCGGGCCGCCTCGACGAACTCCCGCTCACGCAGCGAGAGCACCTGTCCGCGGATGACCCGGGCGAAGAACGGGAACCCGAAGAAGCCGAGCACGAGGACCATGAAGACGATCTTCGGCGGCGGGGCGCTGTCCGGCTGGTTCATCACGGCCGCGATCCGCGCCACGAGGACGGCCTGCAGTGCCAGGAGCATCAGCGTGCTCGGGAAGCTCAGCACGAGGTCCATGAACCGGCTGACCAGCCAGTCGAGCCAGCCACCGGCGAAGCCGGCCACGATGCCGAGGATGGTGCCCACGATGACGGCGAACAACGTCGCGGAGATCGCGACCGTCAACGACGTCGTCATCCCCGTGAGGATGCGCGCCAAGATGTCGCGGCCGGTGCCCGGCTCGACGCCGAGGGGGTGGCTCCAGGAGATGCCGCCACCGAAGGTCTCCGGGATGGCGCCGAGGCCCTGGACGAGCTCGGGGTGCTGCTCGTCGGGCTTGATGATGCCGAGCCTCGCGAGGATGGGTGCCGCTATGCCGGCGAGGAGGAAGAGGACCGAGATGACCAGCGCGACCATGGTGACCTTGTCGCGTCGAACCCGGGCGCGCACGATCTCCCACGGCGAACGTCCCTTGATCGCGACGGCACCGTCAACGGCCTGGGTCTCGGCATCGGTGGCGTCCTGGAGCCGGTCGTTGGTGTCCTCCTGACCTGGGGCGATCGCCATGCGTCTTCAGACCTCGTCTTCTCGACAATGATGGGGTGGTTCACGCGCACATTCCCGAACGTCGAAACCTTAGACCAGCCCGTCCCACATGCTGAACCGGTCCCCGCAGCCGACGCCGGATCGTGACCCAGCTATGACGATCCTGCAAGGAACGTGTGAGCTACTTCGGCACCCGGATGGTGGCCAGGTCGACGTGCCCGCCGAGCAGGAGATTGTCCTGGTAGCCCACGATGCCGGAGCCGTGGATGAGCATGAGCTTCTCCTGGCCCAGAGCAATGTGCCCGCCTGCCCTGGCGATCATCTCGTCCAGGGCCCCCCAGCGCGCGTTGCGGGTGGTGTTGTCGACGACGCCGTACGCCTCGTCGATGGCCTGGTTGACTGCGGGGTCGTTGAAGTATCCATAGTCCTGGCCGGGACCGGTGTCCCCGATGTTGACCCGACCGTCGAAGTTGTTCGGGATGACAGTCGAGCCCGACGGCCAGTCGGCGCTCCAGCTGGCACGGAAGACGTCGTACTCCGTCGCCGCGGCCGGCGTCGCGATCGTCCGGTAGTAGTTCTCTGAGATCGGGCGGAGGTCCACCGCGAAGCCGGCCTGGTCCCAGGTGACCTTGAGGGCGGCGAACGCCTTGTCGGCCGCGTCGGACTTGCGGTAGGCCAGCCGCACCGGGACCGGCAGCGCGACACCAGCCGTGGTCAGCACATCCTTCGCCGCCGCGACGTCGCCGGAGGTCGGCACCCCGAAGGGGTTGAAGACCTTGTAACCCGGGAGGTTTCGGGCCATCACGGAGTAGGCGGGTGTCATCGCCGAAGGACCGCCATAGGCGGACGCGAACGCGTCGCGGTTGGTCGACATGGCGAACGCCCGACGCACGGCGGGGTTGCTCATGACCGGACTCCTGAAGTTCGGCACGAGGTACTCCACGCTCGGGCCGTCCGGGTTGGTCACCCGGGTCAGGAGGTCCTTGCTCGCCAGCAGCTGGGACTGCAGGGCCGGCGGGGCGTCGGCGTAGGTCACGGCATACCGGTCCTGGCCCCTGTCGTCGATGATGCGCTGGATCGCCGTCGTCGTCTCGATCCCCTCACGCACGTCGATGACCTCGGGGAAGCCGAGCCGGATGGGGTCGTCCCTGGCGAGCCAGCTGCGGTTGCGGACGAACCGCCCGCCGTTGCCCGGCTCCCAGACGCCTTCGAGCATGTAGGGGCCACAAGAGAATACGGAGAAGTTGCTCGCGTCCCCCTTGTCCTGGTCCTTGCGGAACGGCGCGAAGGACGGCAGCGACACCGTCTGGTCGAAGTCGTGCACGGGCACCTTGAGGTGGAACGTGATCCGCTGCCCGGAGCAGGTCACCGCCTGGTCGAAGAGGTTCTGGCCGACCGCCGTGTAGGGGCCGGAGTAGGCCGGCACATCAGCTCCGGAGGCATCCTTGACGAGGGGGATGTCGAGCAGGGTCACGGCGTACGGCGGGCCGCCGGCGATCTGGTCGCGGGCGAAGTTGCGCGAGACGCCGTACTTCACGTCCTCACAGCTGACGAGCCGCCCGTCCTGCCACTTCGCGTCGTTGACGAGGGTGAAGGTCCACGTCCTGCCGGAGTCGCTCGCCTCGCCGGTGGTCGTCGCGAGGTCGTGGACGAGGCCCGGCGAGAAGCCCACCCCCGCGGGGGCCTGCGTCGTCAGGGTGCGCAGGAAGGTGCGGACGGCGAACTCACCCTCCGGGCCGGCATACATCCGCTGCGGGTCCCAGTGCTCGACCCGGGTGTCCATGAGGACGCTGAGCGTCCCGCCGCGCAGCACCTTGCCGGTCTCCCTGGGCGCCGGCGGCTTGGACGCGCAGGAGCTGGTGAGCAGGAGGGCGGTCACCGTGGCCGCGAGGGCCAGGTTTCGCCCCCTGCGCGAGGCCGTCGTCACCAACCTGAGCTCCTTCGGATCGTCTCCCGCCGCGGCGAACCCTCAGTATGTCGGGAGCCCGGCTCCCGGGTCGGCGGCCGGCCTGGGCGTGGCCTAGACGCCGGTGGCCTCGGCCTTCACGGCCGACCGGGCGCGGGATGCAGTACGGGCGCGGTCGCTCGCGTCGAGGACCACCTTGCGGATCCGGATGGCTTCGGGAGTGACCTCGACGCACTCGTCCTCGCGGCAGAACTCGAGCGACTGCTCGAGGCTCAGCTTGCGCGGCGGCACGATCTTCTCGAAGTTGTCGGAAGACGAGGCCCGCACGTTGGTGAGCTTCTTCTCCTTGGTGATGTTGACGTCCATGTCGTCGGCGCGGGAGTTCTCTCCGACGATCATGCCCTCGTAGACCTCCGTGGTCGGCTCGGTGAAGAGCGCGCCGCGCTCCTGGAGGTTCACCATCGCGTAGGCGGTGACCACGCCGGTGCGGTCGGAGACCAGCGAGCCGCTGGTCCGCGTCGTGATGGTGCCGAACCAGGGCTCGTAGTCCTCGAAGACGTGGTGCGCGATGCCGGTGCCGCGGGTCTCGGTGAGGAACTCGGTGCGGAAGCCGATGAGGCCGCGCGAGGGCACGAGGAACTCCATCCGGACCCAGCCGGTGCCGTGGTTGGTCATCTGCTCCATGCGGCCCTTGCGGGCGGCGAGGATCTGGGTGATCGCGCCGAGGAACTCCTCGGGGGTGTCGATGGTGAGCCGCTCGACGGGCTCGTGGGTCTTGCCGTCAACCTCACGGGTGACCACCTGCGGCTTGCCGACGGTCAGCTCGTAGCCCTCGCGGCGCATCTGCTCGACGAGGATCGCGAGCGCCAGCTCACCACGGCCCTGGACCTCCCAGGTGTCCGGGCGCGCGGTGTCGAGGATGCGCAGCGACACGTTGCCGATGAGCTCCCTGTCGAGGCGGTCCTTGACCATGCGGGCGGTGACCTTCGAGCCGCGCACCCGGCCCACCATCGGGCTGGTGTTCGTGCCGATGGTCATCGAGATGGCCGGCTCGTCGACGGTGATGAGCGGCAGCGGGATGGGGTTGTCGGCGTCGGCGAGGGTCTCGCCGATGGTGATCTCGGGGATGCCGGCGACGGCGATGATGTCGCCGGGGCCGGCGCTGTCGGCCGGCTTGCGCTCGAGTGCCTCGGTCATCAGCAGCTCGGTGATCTTGACGCGCTGCTGCGAGCCGTCGTGACGGCACCACATGACCTGCTGGCCCTTCCTGATCGTGCCGTTGTGCACGCGCAGCAGGGCGAGGCGGCCGAGGAAGTTGGAGGCGTCGAGGTTGGTGACGTGCGCCTGGAGGGGCGCCTCGTCGTCGTAGGACGGTGCCGGGATGGTCTCGAGGATCGTCGCGAACAGCGCCTCGAGGTCGTGGCCCTCGGGCATCTCGCCGTTCCCGGGGCGGTCGAGCGAGGCGCGGCCGGCCCGGGCGGACGCGTAGACGATCGGGAACTCGAGGACGTTGTTGTGGTCCGCAACGCTGTCGATCAGATCGAGGAAGAGCTCGTAGACCTCGTCGACGACCTCGGCGATGCGGGAGTCCGGACGGTCGACCTTGTTGATGCAGAGGATGACCGGCATCCGCGCGGCGAGCGCCTTGCGCAGGACGAACCGCGTCTGCGGGAGGGGGCCCTCGGATGCGTCGACGAGCAGGACGACACCGTCGACCATGGAGAGGCCGCGCTCGACCTCGCCACCGAAGTCGGCGTGCCCCGGGGTGTCGATGATATTGATCGTCACGCCGTCCGCGAGGCCGGCCTCGGTCGCGGACTTGCCCGTGTAGTGCACCGCGGTGTTCTTCGCGAGGATGGTGATCCCCTTCTCGCGCTCGAGGTCCCCCGAGTCCATGGCCCGCTCGTCGACGTGCTGGTGCTCCCCGAAGGCACCGGACTGCCACAGCATCTTGTCGACGAGGGTGGTCTTCCCGTGGTCGACGTGGGCGATGATGGCGACATTCCGGATGTCGTCGCGGGTCTTGACAGGCATGAGGACAATTCTCTCAGGGTTTCGCGCGCACGCCGACCACCGCTGTGCCCGGCAGGTATGCCGTTCGACCCCCCCGCCCACCGCTCACGCTTCGTGGGGTCGTCAGCCGTGCAGCCGGGACGCCAGGGCCTCGACGATGGGGCGGTCAGCAGGCAGCCAGGGGACGGCATACAGGTCGGGTCCGGTGAGCCAGCGCAGCTGGTCGTGGTCTTCCAGCGCCTGCGGTGTTCCGTCAACGATGACAGCCAGCCAGACGTGCATCCGGTAGCTCACGCCGAGCAGCCAGGTGCCGTCGGGCTGCGGCCCGGCGACGTGGTCACCGACCTTGATCCCGATACCGAGCTCCTCCCGGGTCTCACGGTGCAGCGCGTCGAGGGCAGCCTCACCCGCCTCGGCCTTCCCGCCCGGCAGCTCCCACCCGCCGGCCAACGCCGCCGGCGACGTCCGGCGCGCGCTGAGCAGGCGCCTGGGGTGCGCGAGGTCGTCGACGAGGGCGGCTGCGACCACGAGGGTGGGGCTGCAGGCGGGCATGGTCCCACCCTCCCAGCACCCGCGTCTTGCGGCTGCCCACGGTAAGGGCCGCCTTGGATGACACCGCCCCGCTCGGCGGTCCACAGTTGACGGCATGGCACGGTTGCGCACGGACGAGGAGGCCCCCCGCCGTGCGGGCCCGGCCACGACCCAGGAGCGTGGGCAGTGACCGCAGAGTCGACGGGGTTGGTCGCGCACGACGAGCCGCATGGCGACACCGGTGGACGGCTCAACTGGCTGCGCGCCGCCGTCCTCGGAGCCAATGACGGCATCGTGTCCACCGCCGGCGTCATCGTCGGGGTGGCGGGAGCGACGACCCAGCGCGCCACCATCCTCACCGCTGGAGTTGCCGCCCTCGTGGCCGGGGCGCTCAGCATGGCCGTCGGCGAGT
>JAABUR0100005692.1_pt1 | contig 15736 bp, 12 predicted proteins | sample 5560091 | NCBI WGS metagenome assembly JAABUR01 (sample SAMN10711879, study PRJNA513375) | rock metagenome | isolation source: Antarctica rocks | place: Antarctica: Victoria Land, University Valley sud
GTCGCCGGCGTGTCCGCCTGCACACCAGCCGCGGCGAGCGCCTGCTCGAACGCGCTGGATGCAATCGTGGGGCTGTTGCGCGCGAAAGCGAAGCAGGACTGGATGCCATGAGCGTCGATCACCTTGCCCGCGACCACCTCAAAATGGCGCTCTTCCTGCCGGTGCCGACTGCGCACATAACCACCATCCAGCCCAACCACGACCGGTTCGGCTGGCTTCGCCGCTGTCTGCTGCGCTGTCTTGGTGACCAGCGGCCGCACAACGGCCTCACCGACCCGCAACGTCCTGTTCCGCACCGTTCCGGCGTTCTGCGCCCCGCTGATCGGAAGCAACTCCGACAGCAACGCTGCGACCTGGCCAAACGGCGCCAGCGCCGCATACCGGGCCGTGACATACGCCAACCTGATTACGCATAAACCTCAGCCAGCTTCAGGAGCTGGTAGGGCATGGGCGCGGTTCGCACGCCGGCCCAGCACAGGCGCGGGATCATGGCGGCCAGATCGTAACGACGGTTGAAGCGGTATTCGAACTCGGCCAGGTAGCGCGGCACATGCTTGCTGTTGATCGCACGATAGGTGCCGGTGATCGCGGCCTTGATGTTGCCCAGTGCGGTGTTGACCCACTTGAACGCTGGCGTGCGTGCGGCGGCTGGACCCGATCCGGTCTTGATGGCCTGGTGCGCGCATCCAGCGTCGGTCACGCTGCCAAAACACTGCAATCCGTCGCTGACCACCGTGCAGGTGGGCCAGACGCGGAGCGTCAGTCCGGGATCGAGGCTGCGCTTGGCAAAGCCGGAGATGGATGCGCTGCAGAAGCTTGCGACACGGCCGAGTTTTAGACGGATCGGCTTGCCCTCCGGCGTCGTCTCGACGGCAGCGACGAACGGCGTCTTGCCTGGTGCGCCTCGCCCGCGCTTGCCGCCCGAGCGCTCGCCGCCGAGATAAGCATCGTCGATCTCCACCCGTCCGGTCAGCGGCTTTGTGGCGTTGCGCTCCATCATGACCTGCTTCAGCTTGTGCTTGACCGTCCACGCCGTTGTTTGCGTGACACCGAGGCGTCGGCCCAGCTCGATGCTGGAGATGCCCTGCTTGCTCTGGGTCAGGTGGTAGATCGCGCGAAACCAGGTGCGCAGCGTAAGCTTGGTCGAAGCGAAGATCGTGCCCGCAATGGGCGAGGTTTGCCGGCGGCACGCCCTGCATTGGAACAGGTCGCGGGTTGTCACCATGCTATGCTCCCGACCGCCGCAGGCAGGGCACTGGAACCCATCCGGCCACCGCAACCCGATCACCACGGCCCGGCATTGCTCCTCCGTGCCGTATTGTCGATCAAACGCCGGCTCGCTGAGCCCTTTCTGGAACTGCACCACGTTGCGAGCCATCACCGTCCTTCTCAGATCCTCTATGTTCATGGATCGTACCAGAGCGGAGTCGGCTGAGAAAGGTGCGTAATCAGGTACGCCAATTCGGGCGCCACAGTCGCCGCCTCAAGGTCGAGCACGGCGAAGCTCTTGGCTCCTCCCGAACTCTGGCAGCAGGGACAGACAAGCAGGCGCCGAACTCGGACCGGCACATCGCCGAACAACGAGCGGAACGTCGCAGGATAATAGCCCTTGCTGGCCAGCACGCATCCACACGTCCCGCACAAGCGATGACGTTCGCCCACCACGGTGACTTGCCTCGGCACCATTTCTGCCTGGAGCGCCGCTGTGATCTGCTTTGCCTCGGCCAGCCGCAGTCCAAGGTCGGCCACACTGGCCTGTTCATCGCGCTCGAGGCGGCCGACTTCCACCTCCGTCGTCACCCCAGCCTGAAGCTCCGCCACCAGCTTCACCCGCCACACCAGTTTCGCCACCAGCTCACCTTTCCCCGTGAGCCCAAAACTTACCCCAACAGGAACAAACCCCCACGGGTTTGCATGCTCCCGAAGGAAAACGGGCGGTCGATCATCCCGCCGCTTTCATCACATCAGAAGCTCGTCAGAACCGCCAGCTACTACTCTGCAAGCCAACACCCCGGAACCCGATATGAGCCTCCCGCTTTTGCTCGCGCATCAGAAGCCCGTAGCCCAACTTCCCAATCCCGGTCTCACCACCCTGGAACCCAACAAGAGCCTTAGTCGAATGGGTCACTTCCTAGGCCATTAAGAATTGTCGCATCGCTCGTATTGAGCATGGCTGACCGCTTTGAAGCTCGCGGACGAGCGGCCGATCACGTCCCCTTGCTGCTGGTCAACTTGGTGCCCGTTCAGATACAGTGATCCGGTGTGTTCATGCCCTCGGCGCTGCCAGTTGCAGCAGTAGTGTGATCAGGTCACCTTCGTCTACGGCCATCGCGGCCTGAGCCAGCGTGAACCATTGACGTTCCCGTTGATGTCGCTCGGGCCAGTCTCCTAATATCAGTTCCACATGCATCGCGAAGACCTCGACATTGCACTGCAACTCGCGTCCTTTCGACAGGCGTTTCATATAGGCGTAGGATCCAATTGACTTCGCAGCGACTTGGCCGACCAACCCTGCTTCTTCAAACGCCTCTTTAGCAGCAAGTTCAGGGCCAGAGAGGTTTTTCTCCGCCCATCCTTTTGGCAGAACCCAGCGGCAAGTTTCCCGGCTGGTGACCAACATCACCATCATCTCCCCTTCTCGCTTGGTAAAAGGCATGGCGGCAAACTGCCTCCCCTTACGGCGACATCGGTCTATCTGCCTGTGCGACATGCACGTTATTATACCGGCAGGAACATCGTTACGTGAACCTTTCGTGTAATACGGCTTTGAGTGCTCAAGCCCGGCGCTGTTGAGAGCGCAGCGGCAAAATGAGATGAGCCATCACCGGCCCAGCCTCAGCTCGACTTTGGCCATTTTCGGACCGCCGTCGGCGTTAGATCGCTTGTGATTGAGCCCGGGATTTTCGGCTGGCGCATCGTCAGCAAATCTCTCTCGAACCTTGGTTTGGGAGCGATAGGATGCTGGCGGAACGGACGGGCGACACGGCGCAAACAAAGCTGGGCTCCTGGATGGAGCCATTCAGCGCAGCTTTCACCACTCCTACCTGGCAGCGCGTGCTGGTGCTGATCGTCGGCGCCATCTTGAGCCCCGGGCGACGCACCGTCGCTGCTGCATTGCGCGTCATCGGCCTCGACCAGGATCCACGGTTCACGAACTACCACCGGGTTCTCAACCGCAATCGCTGGTCGAGCCTGCGGCTCGCGCGCTGCCTGAGTCGCCTGCTGGTCAACACCTTTGTCCCCGACGGTCCCGTGGTGATCGGTCTCGACGACACGCTGGAACGCCGATGGGGAGCAAAGATCGCGGCACGGGGCATCTATCGCGATCCGGTCCGCTCTTCGCAGGGCCACTTCGTCAAAGCGAGCGGCCTACGCTGGCTTTCAGTCATGCTGCTGCCCACCATCCCCTGGGCAGGGCGGGTCTGGGGGTTGCCGTTCCTGACCGCGCTTGCGCCTTCCGAGCGCTATGCCGACCAGCGCCAAAAGCAGCACAAAAAGCTGACCGACTGGGGCAGGCAGGTTCTGCTGCAAGCGTCACGCTGGCTGCCGGATCGCAAGATCATCGCGGTGGCCGACAGCAGCTTCGCCGCCATCGACCTGCTGCGAGCCGTGCGGCGGCGCATATGCATGATCACCCGCCTGCGCCTCGACGCACGCCTGTTCAACCCGCCCGCACGCCGCAGGCCCGGCACTGTCGGGCGGCCGCCCGTGATCGGCAAACGGCAGGCAACCTTGGCCAAGCGCTTGGCCGATCCCAAGACACGCTGGCGCCGCTTGCAGGTGACCAGTTGGTATGGACGTGGCGAACGCTTGGTCGAGATCGTCTCCGGCACCGCCCTTTGGCATCACCCTGGCCGCCTCGTGCCGATCCGCTATGTGCTGGTCCGCGACGTCGAAGGCGAACTCCGCCCCCAAGCGTTCCTATGCACCGACCTCGACGCGGACCCGGTCGACATCCTCCGCTGGTTCGTCCGCCGCTGGTCGATCGAGGTCACCTTTGCCGAGGTGCGCCGCCATCTCGGGGTCGAGACCCAACGCCAATGGTCAGACCCGGCCATCGCGCGAACCACGCCCGCGTTGCTCGGGCTGTTCTCGCTTGTCACCCTGTGGGCGCAAGACCTGTATGCCACGCAGACGCCAGTGCCCCGCACGGCAAGCTGGTACTCCAAACCGCTGCCCACATTCAGCGATGCGCTCGCCGTGGTGCGCCGTGAGCTGTGGACGCACCATGATTTCCGCACATCCGCGGCCGTGCCAGACCTCGTCAAATTGCCCCGGACCGCCGTCAACGCCCTGATCGGCGCAGCCTGCTACGCCGCCTGAATGGCCAAAGTCGAGCTCAGGCGCTACGCATAAAATCTCGCATTGGTATTGTAATCGGGCTCGTCGGCGGTCCAACCAGGAGCTTAGTGCCAGTCAGCATCGGGTTTCAGTGCTGATCAGCTCCGCTAGACATCGAACGACAGGGCCAGTCGTGGGTCTCGCACCCTCACTGATCCACAATTAACGATGCCAGGGTTACCGCTGCCATTGGATCCGGACGTAAAACGTCTTTGAATCGTCTTTGATCGGGGAAGGACATGCCGCGCGAAATGCTGCGTCATGCGGTCGCGGATGGCCGCACGTCGGCGCATGCGCAATCTGACTTCGGTCACTTGTTGCAAGATCTCTGCAACAAAGGACCTCGCAAACAAAGCTGCCATCCGCACACCAGCATCGAGTTCAGGGAGTAAAAAATTGAGACCCTTCCGACTATCCCGCATGACCCAGGCAGCGCTGCTCGCCTCCACCGTGCTCGCTGCGCCGAACGTGGCGTTCGCCGAGCGCGACATCGCCTTAGAAGGACAGCGCGGCACGATGCCGCTGCCCACTGGGCAGTATGTGACCCCGAAGGTGCTGACCGGTGCGGTCCAGCAGTATCTCAATCCCGGCCTGGCCGACTACCCGGACTTTGTCGCCGGCATGGCGGTGCGCTCGCAGCTCAGCCCGGACGGCAGCACGCTGGCGATCATCTGCGCTGGCCAGAACACGCTATACAAGTCGACCGGCGTGGTCGACGCGGACAACTCCACACAGTACATTTTCCTGTATGACGTAGCGGACGCCAACAAGACGTCGCCCGTGCTGCAGCAGGTGATCAAACAGGCCAATGCCCATGCCGGCCTTGTGTGGTCGCCGGACGGGAACACGATCTATGCAGCCGGCGGCAGCGATGACGCGGTCTACGTCTACACCAAAAGTGGCGGCACGTTTACCGCGGGCACGCCGATCGCCCTGGGCCATAAAAGCAGCACCCAAGCCAATGGCGGCGTCGGCCTTGCTGTCCAGCCCAACGCCAGCGGCCTCGGCATCTCCTTCGATGGCAAGACGCTGGTGGTCGCGAACAACTACAACGATTCGATCAGCGTCATCGACACCACGACGAGGACGGTCCGTTACGAGCACGATCTGCGGCCGTATTTCGCGAACAACGAGGGCGCGTCCGGCGGCGCCGGCGGGACCTTCCCGTTCGCTGTCGTCCTCAAGGGCAACGGCACGGCCTATGTCTCGTCCGACCGCGACCGGGAGGTCGTCGTGGTCGACGTTTCCTCGAACACTGCCGGCCGCTTGGTGGGGCGCATCAAACTTGACGGCAACGCACTCGGAATGACGTTGGATGCGTCGCAGTCCAGGCTGTATGTGGCGCAGGACAATGCCGATCAGGTCGCCGTGATCAACACGGCCGCCAACAAGGTCACCGCCAAGATCGACGCCCGTGCTCCGGCCGAGCTGCTGAACGGTGCGCAGACCGGCGCGGCAACCTTCGCCGTGACGATCGCCCCCGATGGCAAGACGCTGTATGCCGTCAACTCCGGCGCCAACTCCGTTGCCGTAATCCCGCTGAACGGCCCGAAGGCCAACACCGTCACCGGCTTGATCCCGACCGCCTACGACCCGCATGACATCACGTTCAGCGCGGACAGCAGCTGGATGTATATCGTCAATGGCAAGAGCAACACGGGACCGAACCCCGGCCACCTTTATGGCAATACGGCCCGCCTGACGAGCATCACCTACCCGAATGGGAATGCCGCGGCAGGGACCGCCGCGACGGCATCGAACCAGTATCAACTCCAGCTCGAGCGGGCGACGCTGGTCAGCGCCCAGGCGCCGAAGGCAGAGGACCTGTCTTTCTTGACGGCGCAGGTCGCGCAGAACAACTTCTACAGCGCGGAGTCACGCGACGAGTCGCAGGGCAGCAACCAGTCGACGATGAACTTCATGCGGTCCAAGATCCAGCACGTGATCTATATCGTAAAGGAGAACCGCACCTTCGACCAGATTCTGGGCGACCTCACCAATGGCGCCAACGCAGATCCGACGCTCGCGGTATTCGGTAAGCAGATCACGCCCAACTTCCACCGCCTCTCCAATAATTTCGTCACGCTGGACAACTTCATGGACCCCGGTGACGGCAGCATGGACGGCTGGTCGTGGGCGATGGCGGGCCGCGTGACCAACACGGAAACGATCACGCAGCAGATCAACTATGCCGGTGTCAATCGCGGCCTGTCCTATGAATCCGAAGGTGCGAACCGAAAGGTGCCGGTCGGCCTCACGACGACGGCGGCCCGCGACGCCGCGACGAGCGGAGCGTACAGCACCGGGTCCGCCGGTTTGCCGGGCAGCACCGCCAACCTGCTGGTCGGTGCCGCCAATCATGCCGCGACTGATGCGCCGTTCGGCGTCCAGAACGGCTATATCTTCGACACGGTGCTCCGGGCCGGCAAGACCATCCGCAACTATGGGTTCCTGACGAGCAACATCGGCAGTATCGGCACGATCGCAGCCCCAGTGATCGATCCCTATGCCGCAGGCATCGTCCAGGTTGCTCCGCTCAACCCGGCGCTGATCGGGACCACGGATCTGTATTTCCGTGGCTACGACCAGAACTATCCGGACCTGTGGCGCTACAACGAGTGGAAGCGCGAGTTCGACCAGTACAAAGCGCACGGCGACCTGCCGAACCTTTCGCTGGTCCGCTTCAGCCACGACCATACCGGCAGCTTCGCTACGGCGCTGGGCGGCGTGAACACACCCGAAACCCAGCAGGCCGACGACGATTTGGCGGTTGGCCGCCTGGTCGAGGCAGTTGCGCATAGCCGCTACGCTCGCGACACCCTGATCTTCGTCATCGAGGACGATTGCCAGGACGGCCCCGACCACGTCGACTCGCACCGCACCACAGCGTACGTCGTCGGCCCTTACGTGAAGCGGAACACCGTCGTGAGCACCCACTACAATCAGGTCAGCCTGCTCCGCACGATCGAGGACCTGTTTGGTGCGCCGCACATTAACCTGAACACCGCATACCAGCGGCCGATGGCCGACGTGTTCGACGTGTGGTCGTCTAGCGCATGGACATACTCAGCGATCGCGTCGCGCATCCTGGCGACCACGACGCTCGCGCTGGCTGAGAGCGGGGTTCAATACGCCGAGGGTCCGGATGTGTTCCCGAAGCACGATGCGGCATACTGGGACAAGGCCACGCGCGGCTTCGACTTCTCCGGTGCGGACCGGGTGCCCGTCGACCTTTACAACGAGGTCCTCTGGGCCGGGCTGATGGAAGGCAAGCCCTATCCGACCTATCGCAGCGGCCTGAAGCTTGGCACGGCCGGCGTCACCACCGACTAACTTGACCGACTGATGGACGGGCGGGGCATGTGTCCCCCCGCCCGTCTTCGTCGGTTAGGCCGAGCTCCCATTTTTAGTCGCGCAAACCACTGACATATGGGCAGGTGCTGTTCCCAGGGTCCTGCACCGTCGGCAATGACTGATGCCGAGCAGTGCGGATGGTTTCTGGCTCTGTGCTGGGCAGGTCAGCATGGCGAGCGTGTGATCCGGCATGTTCGCGGCTGTAATGGTGTTTCATGCCCAGGTCGCCAGATCGGGCAGCACCGCGATTATGATGGGCCGGTGCGCTGAAGCACCTGCTCAGGCACTTCCGGCGGTATTGCTGAGATCGGAACGGCGGCCGGTGCGAGAACCTCCCGTGCCGCATCGGCGCAAAGCGCGTTGTGATCGGTTTGTTAATACGCCATCCGAGGTTTTTGCTGCTGGGATCTCGCCTGATACTCGGCGCGACGCCGGGGGTTTGAACTTACGGGTTTGTTTCAGAACGGGCAGAAGGCGGATCTGACATCCCTGCCCATCTCGTCATCGATCGTGCTTGAGCCGGCAGCTTCTAGGCCAATAAGCGGGCGCTCCGGCCCGGTCGCGTCCACATCTGAACAACGCAGCAGCGGGTCATAGCGATGCTGGCCCGGCCATTGTTTGCGTCGGACTGGCGGCCCGGCCCGGCGCGGCGGCAAAGGCAAGCGTGCGTGCGGCGGCCGTGCTTCGGAGATTGACCGGCATGTTGATCTATGATGACAGCCGGCGCGCGCTGTTTGTGAGGATCAACGGGCAAAGTCTATGGCTGTGTCCGAAGGCGCGAAGGCCGCCAGTTCTAAAGTGCAGAAGATTGAGGCCGGGCAGGTCACTCTCTTAAGGCTCGACGGGACGCGCGTGGTCCGGCCAACGTTCGATTTACCGGCTGCTACCGGCTAGTCGACCCGACGTACTGCCTCCGGCACAGGTGCTGGCTGACGGCTACGCGACGTCTCGCAGAGGGATGAGCGCGCGTTGACCGAGGTTTGCGCAACCAGATAACAATGCTGTCCGCGGGACGAACGATCTGCAGCAAACCCGGTGTAACCTTAGTTACCGACAACGCAAGCTGCGACGGCAGCCGCAGCCCAGCAGGTGGACGTAACAGCTGAAGCAACACTTTATTCATCGTGCGGAGTGTCCCACACGAGTACACGCCAACCGCGCCGGTTGGGCGAAGGCCCGATCTGAATGATGGCCCGCCGGGTCACGCGCGCCGCGTTCGACCGCTCTGCCGTCGCTGTAATCCGGACTATGTGGGATCCTGCCTCGCTGGTAGCTGCGATGGCACCCAGGTCGTGCAATGCGTCCCGCACGACCGGGTCGGCGAGGGCGGGATCCGGATCGCCGTCCGCATAAAGCGTGAGGTGCGGCGTGAGTGCCTGCAAAAGAGCGGGCGTCATTCCGAGCACGTCGGCAAGTTCGCTTAAAGTCTCGAACGGCGCGCCAGGGGGACCATAATCGAACCCAGCGGCTTGATATCGAGAGGCCTTGAAGCCCTTCTGCATTGAGCGGCGACCCGGCGTCCGCCAATCGGCGACCGCGCTGGCCACGCCAGGCGCCTGTGCCGGATCGGCGCCGACGCGAACCAGCAATGCGCCGAGCAGCCCGGGCGAAGCGGTATTCGGGTTCACGAGCCCCGACTCGCTTCTTACGTCCACGAGAACGTCGGCACCGGGAAGCCGCATGGTAACAGGCGGACCATTCCGGCTCGCCACGCCGCGCTGCAACACGTCAAACAGCGCCGAGTAGATAGCGCCGTCGGCGGTAGCCTCCAACTCGGCGGCGCTGCGCAGGTTCGCCGTCAACTGCGCATCCGAGCGCGCGGCGGCGGCGAGCATGACGAACAGAAGTGCGATCGGCACCAGCGTCCACAGCACGATCAGCAGCGCGAAGCCGCTTTCGACAACGGACGCATGGTGCTGCCGCCTCATTCCTCCTGCGCTTCCCGGATGGGTGCCACCAGGAGCGGTGGCCAGTGGCGGCCGCTGCCGTCGGCGAACACGACATCGATGCGAACGAGCGCGGGCAGCCGGTCCGCGCTCCAGGTTCGGGACCATGCACTGGACGCGCCCGGCGCTCGATAGGCGAGCTCGATCCGCTGGACGCGTTCGAGCATCACCACGTCCTGCCACGCTGGCCTGGAGCCGAACGGCTCGACGTGGCGGTGCGGCTTCCAGCGTAGCAGCAAGCGCCCGGTTTCGGCCGACAGATCCACATCGGCCCACTGCATCTGCCCACCGCCATAGATCGGAAGTTCGGTGGTGAACGACATCGCCTGCGCCGTGCCCCGCAGCGTGGCAGACTCGGGATAGACGCCTGGATCAGCCAGCGCGATCATGCGCCGCAGCGCGTGGTCGGCAACCTCGAGATCGCCCTTGCGGTCTCGGACTCCCGTTTGTAACTGGGTGGCCCGAAGGCCGAACTGCACGCCCTGGGTCAGCAGAGTGAGGATGACGCCCATGACGAACACTGCGACCAGGAGCTCGAGCAAGGTGAACCCGGCGTCATCCGGCTGAACCCGGCGCAAGGGCGCACTCAAGGACCGGCGCCCGAGGCTGGCCCGAGGCGCCTGGTATCGAGCGTCATCGTCCGCGGTCCATTGGCACCCGACCACGAGATCTCGACCACAACGGCATAAAGCGAGGTGCCGCGTGCGTAGGGAGAGGCACGGGGGGCGGGGCGGGGCGGGGCGGTCGCGGCAATCGGCGCGATGCGGGTTCGCCACGAAAAACCGCCGCCGTCGTCGCCGTCGCGTTCGCCCGCAATCAGGCTGTCGTCGGCGAGCTCGTCCAGGTGCGACTGCGCCCGCGAGATCGCCTCCTGATAGGCTGCCGCTGTCTGGGTCACGGTCATCGAGACCACGCCTTGGCGGTATATCAAAGCGAGCGCCGGCACGGCGATGGCGAGCGCCACAAGCACCTCAAGCAGCGTGAACCCCGCGTCGGCGTGCCATATCGTGCTGGCGCCGCCATTCCTGCAGGCGGACGCGCCGCCGCGTGGGCTGGACGACACTTCTCGCTTTCGGCGGCCAAACATTGGCAACAGGGTGCCAGAAACGGCTGCAGCGCGCCTGCAACGATGCGGGCGAACGCCGAATTTGATGGAAGTGTCATAAAGCATGAGCCGGCACGGCTGCCGAACGCGCAGGTAAAGTCATTCGCCTAAGCAACAGGTGAGCAACGTAATATTATCGTAAGATCCAGGCCAGGTTGGGCGCGATATATGCGCGCGTTCGAGGGACGGGAGCAGAACGCGCAATGGCGAGATCGAACCGGGCGGATCAGCTTCCGCTCTCATTGCGCGTCCGTATTGCTGTCATCCTCGCCATGGCACTTGTCGGCGGCGCAACGGAGGCACCGAGCGCCGATACGCCGCCCGCGAAGGACATCGGCACGGTGAGCGCCACAGGTGCCGGCGATGCGCTGACCGCGGCGCCTGCGCCTGGAACGGCCGCCTATGTGGCGCCGAGCCGCGCGCCGCTCGATGCGACCCAGCCGACGTCGCTGGTTGGCCCGCGGTTCATCGCACGAAGCGTGATCCCCACGCAGAACTACGACAGCATCATCAAGTTCACCCCAAGCGTGCAGAACGTCGAACCGGTCGGCCCCGGGCTGCAGCAGAACTTTTTCCAAACAATACGCGGCTTCAACTACAAGCAAGTCAACTCCACCTTCGACGGCCTGGTCATCCCCGGCACCATCAGCAGCTTTGCCCCGCAGAGCGGCACCTATTTCATGGCGCACGACATCGGCTCGGTGGAGGTGGACCGCGGCCCAGGCACGGCATCGACCATCGGCTATGCGACCTTCGGCGGCACCGTCTCGATCCGCTCGAAGCCGCCGCTCGACAGCTTCACGGTCAACCCATACGCGACCGTCGGCAGCTTCAACACGTCGTTGCGCGGCGTCCAGGTCGACACCGGCCTGATGCCCAGGCTGGGCGGCGCGCGCGGCTTCCTCGACTATCAGGCGCTGGACAGCGACGGCTACCTCACCGGCACCACGACCCGGCGGCGCAACGTCTTCGGCAAGTTCGAGGCGCCGGTCGGCGAGAGCACGCTGCTGACCTTTGGCGGCATGTACAACACTTCGATCACCCATACGCCCGGCGGCGCGACCCTCGATCAGATCCGTCGTCGCGGCGCCAACTACGGGCTGAGCGGCAACCGGAACTCACAGGCCTTTCGCGACTACAACTACGACCGCTATTCGACAGACTTCGAATACCTGCGGGTGAGGTCGGATCTCGGCGACGGCTGGGGCATCGAGGAGACGCCCTACACCGCGTCCTACTACCATAGCGGCACCGTCGGCCTTGACCCGAACGGCACCGCGCCGAACCTCAATGGCCGCTTCTTCATCAATGGCGCCGCTGCGACGCTGAGCAATGCGGTGCCGGGCCGCGGGGTGCACAGCGATTTCCGTGACTACGGCAACCTGCTGCGAGTGACGAAGGACACCTCCGTGGGGCAGGCACGCGCCGGCTTGTGGTTCGACCGCAATGCCGCCAACGCATACCGAACCAACATCGTGCTGTCGCAATCCAATGTCCTGTATGCAAAGACAGCGACCGCAACGCCCTATGACTACAAATACCATGCCAGCCTGACGACGTATCAGCCCTATCTGGAGTTCGCGGCGACGCCGCTGCCTGGCCTCGTCGTCACGCCCGGACTGAAATACACCTCGACCACGCGCGGGTTGGACGCGTCCATCAACCAGGGCACGAAGGTGCCGGCGATGTTCACCCGCACCTATGACGCCGTGCAGCCCTCGATCGACGCGCGCTACACCTTCGCCAAGGGTGTGGTCGGCTACGTGCAGGTGGCGAAAGGCTTCCTGGCGCCCCCACTCGGCGTGCTGCAGACCTTGTCGCCACAAAGTTTGAGCCCGCAGGACACCTGGAACTACCAGATCGGCGCGACTTGGCAGGCCGACCGGTTCACCGTCTCTGGCGACGTTTATTACATCGACTTCGGCAACCGTATCGCCAGCCGGAATGTCAACGGCACGACGTTCTACTTTAACGGCGGCGGCGCGATCTACCAGGGCGTCGAGCTGGAGGGCACCGCGCAGCTTGGCCAAGGATTGTCGATGTATGCCAACGCGACCTTGAACGAGACGCATTACAAGTTCTCGCACGTCAAGCTCGCCGCCGCGCCTACCCGCACCGCCGCCATCGGACCCATCTTCGACCGCGACGGCGTCTCCGCGTCGCTGCTGATAAAGTATGTCGGTCCGCAGTATGGCCAGGACACGCCGATCAACGACTATAGATTAAAGTCCTATGTCACGGCCGATTTCGCGGCGGGTTACACGCTGCCGATCCTGAATGGCCGCAAGCTCGACTTCCGGCTCAACGTCAACAACATCGCCAATGATCACAGCCCCATCTTCCTGAACGGCACCGCGGCCGACGGCAAGACCGGCCTGTTCTTCACCAATGCGGGCCGTAGCGTGTTCGTCTCGGTGGCGGCCTCGCTCTGAGGTGAAGCGTGCCCGGCGCTCAACCGGACCTGAACTCGACCCAAACCAGCAGCCGTAACAGGCGTCCCTCGATCGCAGGCGGCGCCGACGGGTAGCGCGCTATACGGGCGGCGACGAGCGCCGCCTCGTCCAACATCGAGGCGCCCGACGACTGGGCCAGCATGGGGCTGCCGACGTTGCCGCTGCGGTATTCGAGCAGCACACGCGCTCGCCCTGTGACGCCCATCATCCGCGCCGCCGCGGGATAACGCACGGCGGCCTGAACAGCGTCACGAATGTGGGTTTCGAGCGCAGCTTCCGGGTTGGCAGAGCTGAGGGCCGATGGAAGGACAGCGGCAATCGGCGTGTCGGTTTCGGTCTTGGCCGATTCTCTAACGGCAGCACTGTCCTGGCGTGTCGCCATTAGCCTGGGCAGTCTTGCGATCGGGTGCGGCGACGCACTCATGGATCGCGGCTGCGGTGCTAGCGGTTTTGGCTGCGGTCGTAGTGGCGTGATCTCCATAGCCCGCGGCGCAGGATTGACCACGGCGGCTGTCTCACGCACCGGCGTCTCGGGCGCGGGCGGAGATGCATCTGGTAGCGGCGGGTCTGGCGGTGTGGGCATAGGCGTTGCGGCCGAGGTTGGATCAACGGCAACGAGCAGTTTGGCAAGAGGCAGTGGCGGGGCCGTTTCGGATGGCGGCACGACAACTTCGATCGGTTCCGGCCGATCGTCCGCTGCTGGCAGCTGAGGTGACGTCATCGCAAGCTCGACGATCGTCTCGTGAGGCGGCAGCGGCGGCATCTGATTGAATCGGGTGCCCATCAGTGCACCGAGGCAAACAGCGTGCAGCGTGAACGCCGACACGAACGCCGGTCCGGGGCCGCGACGGCGACGGCGTGAGGCGGTCAGCCTAGGGTGTGGATCAGGCACCGCCAGCAAGCAGTTTAGTCGCATGGTCGAGCGCCTCGATGCATTCATCGCCGTCTCCTTCCGCCTGCTCCTTCAAGGCACGCCTGAGGTCGGCATCGATCAAGCGTTTGATTTGTGCGTCGCCATTGAAGGCTGCCGCCTGTTTGGAGAGTTCAGCATGGCGGGTCGAGCAGGCTGCCAAATCTTGCGCCGGGGAGGCCACAGCAGGAACACTGAAGAGGAGTAGGCTCAAGACATGCGGATGCATGGGCTAGGCTCCTTGGCGTTGCACACGTGGCGAAGCGTGTGCGTTGTGGCGGCTAATCGGGGGGTGGAAGCTTAGGCGGAGGTCATCGTCAGAACACACCATGAGGTAGGGTTGGCCGGGCATCAGCCCTGCCCACAGCGCCGCGATGAACAGGTCAGCCGGCAGGCAGCCCGCGCCATAGACGTCGAAGCCCCATGCTGGCGTGGCAGGCCTATACAGGTGTTAAACTCCGCAGTGCCCTGGCTCTGGACGGGCGAGCGGACGTTATCGCCACAGATGTCGCGACATAAGGTAAACTGATTGGCTGAGTCGGTCGCCCTCTGAGCTTGGTTCGTGAGCTGGTTACAATAGCTCGTCAGCACCAGCGGGGCCTTTCCGTGAGGGTTGGCTGCAATTTTGCTGGCGTTGCCCGATGCGAAGTCCGGATGGTAGGGCAGGCCGGGATCTAGCGGCAGCGAAGACCCTTGTCGCGGGCCGCCGCGTGACGAACCGGCCGGACGTCGACGGCAAGTGGCCAGTGTTGTCGAGGGTTTTCTTATCGCTTTCTGTTCGGGCGCCGCTCAGCCGAGTGCTGGCATCAATACGGCTCGCAGAGAGAGTGGCGCTGATCAGGGCTAAATAAGGCGGCTTCCAGACCTCATCGTGTGTCATGCCATCCTCCTCGGGTAGCAGTCGGGCTAAGGACGGCATCCCGGCCTCAGGTATCCCCTCATTTTTTCCGATGTAATTTCAATGATATAGGCGTCGGCAGTGATCAATTGCTTTGCATCTCCGCCGGGGAATCCGCACCTATCGATTTCAAGGAATGGTGACGCAGCACCGTATACATAGTAAAATTCTTCCCAATCGAATAAACATCAAATAGAATTCTCGAATTCAAAAGAATAGAATGAGGGGATCCCTGAGCATCCCGGCTCTATTTGCGCTGCCCACAGCCGCCGCCCGTCAAAGACAGGTGCTCCAGAGCCGGCTCTAGCGCTGCAGAGCGTACCAGCCCTTGCGCACTGCGCCAGGGCCGGCGGTGGACGATTTGATGAAGTTTCGATGTCAGTTGGCTTTCCGCCGAGGCTCGTCGTGCTGGTTCAGCGTTGCCGCTTGGCCATTCACGATCGGACGTCAGCCTCACGTAAGCGCCGTCTCGTCGAGCGCCGCTCTTGTGCATGGTGACAATAGAATGCGCGGCAGCGGCATTGCCGGCAAGCGGGCCGAACAACTTCGCCACCTTTCTTGTTGGAGTTTATGTGTCTTATCGAAAACAGCAAATAAGGCGATTCTATACCCCGACTCTTCGGGAACCCGAAAAAAGCCCCTTGCGAATCAGTTCTGTGCCGACTCTAGTCCTTTCCATGATCCGCGCCGGCTTCCTCGACCCTGAATCGCGTCAAGATCTGATCGATT
>JAABUR0100005698.1_pt1 | contig 15720 bp, 16 predicted proteins | sample 5560091 | NCBI WGS metagenome assembly JAABUR01 (sample SAMN10711879, study PRJNA513375) | rock metagenome | isolation source: Antarctica rocks | place: Antarctica: Victoria Land, University Valley sud
ATCAGCGACTCCAGCATCCACGACCTGCAGTACGGCTACGGCATCACCTGCTGGGACTGCACCGGCACGATCAGCTACACGAGGGTCCGGTCCAACCGGAACATGCTCCCCTTCAACTTCGAGCAGTGCGTCGCCACCGTCAACATCACCGCCTCGGACTTCACCGGTGGCCGCGCCGTCACCACCGACGGCACCAACCCGGTGCACATGATCGTGGACGGCAACAAGGGCTCGTCGAGGGTGACCGTCATCGACCCGGTCTTCGACGGCGCGAAGTTCACCGTCTGCATCCACTCCACCTACCCCTACGGCGGCCCCGCCAACGCCCAAAGGGCCAGCGACATCGCCCTCGTCGTCGGCGGCGTCGCGCGACCGGACCTGCTGAGGATCGTCACCGACTACAAGACGACGACGACCGGGACCGGCTCGACACCGATCCAGGCGCACTACAACCAGCTCGGCGGCTCGAGCGGCTTCCTCGGCGCGCAGGTCACCCCGGAGACCGCCCTCACGGGCGGCGCGTACGCCGGCTACCGGAACGGCCTGATCTACTACTCCGGTGCCACCGGAGCCTTCGAGGTCCACGGCGGGATCCGCAGCAAGTGGGCAGCGTTGGGCAGCGAGGCGGGACTGCTGGGCTACCCCCTCACCGACGAGAGCCCCACCCGTGACGGCGTGGGGCGGGTCAGCCGCTTCCAGGGCGGCTCGGTGCACTGGTCGCCCTGGACGGGGGCGTTCGAGGTCCACGGCGGCATCGGCGCGCACTTCGCCGACCTCGGCGAGGAGGGCGGCGGCGTGCTGGGCTATCCCACCAGCGACGAACTTCGGGCGCGGGACGGGGTGGGGCGCTACAACACCTTCCAGTACGGCGTCCTCTATTGGAGCCCGGCCACCGGGGCCCATGAGGTGCACGGCGCCATCGGAGCCACCTGGCGGTCCATGGGTTCCGAGGCGAGCACTCTCGGCTACCCGGTGAGCGACGAGTATTACGTGCCCGGCGCCCGTCGCAGCGACTTCCAGCGCGGCTCGATCGTCTGGAACGCGGCGACGGGAGCCGTCACCATCCTCCGGTAGCCCGCACGCGGCGCCCGCGCCGGGCCTCGACTCCCACGGCCCTTGACACCTCGGCGGGTGCTCCCTAGCGTCTTCTCGTGCGGAATCCGGGTTCCCCATCGCGGAAAGTCGGGCAGCCGGCCGCCAAAGGACGGCGATGACGGGTCCCGCAGCGGTAGCGGGTCCGGTCGGCGTGCCCGGTGTGTCCACCCTGTCGACGCACATCCTGGACGTGGTGTCGGGCGCCCCCGCCGCGGGTGTCGTCGTCGCCGTCGCCCGCAGGGACGGCGAGACGTGGACGACGCTCGACCGGGCGACGACCGACCAGGACGGGCGCATCGCGGCTCTCGTCCCGGAGGGGATGGAGGCCGGCGTCCACCGGCTCCTCTTCGACACCGCGGCCTACTTCCGCGCGGCCGGCAGGAGGGCCTTCTACCCCGAGGTGAGCATCGTCTTCGAGGTCGGCGACGAGCGGCACTACCACCTGCCCCTGCTGCTGAGCCCGTTCGCGTACTCCACCTACCGGGGGAGCTGAGCATGCCCTACGTCCTCGGCCACAACCAGTACGGCAAGGCCGAGACCCATGTCGTGCGCGTCTATCGTGACGGCGACCCGCACGAGATCGTCGACTACAACGTCAGCTGTGCCCTGTCCGGTGACTTCGAGGACACCCACAGGACCGGTGACAACGCCAAGGTCCTCACCACCGACGCGGTGAAGAACACCGTCAACGCCTTCGCCAAGGAACGCGGCGACCAGGCGCGCCAGCCCGAGTCCTTCGCGCTCGTCCTGGCCGAGCACTTCGTCGACGACATCCCCCAGGTCGAACGGGCCAGGGTCACCGTCGAGGCCTTCGCCTGGCGGCGCCTCGCCAACGGGGGAACCGGACACCCGCACGCCTTCGTCAGGAGCGCTGACCACCTCCGCACGGTCACCGTGACCGACAATGCCGGCAGCGTCAGCGTGGTCTCCGGTCTCAGGGACCTCACGGTGCTCAAGACCACCGACTCGGAGTTCTGGGGGTTCTACGAGGACCGCTACACGACGCTGCGCCCGACCAGGGACCGGGTCCTCGCGACATCGGTCACGGCCCAGTGGTGCCACGGCTCCACCGACGTCGACTGGGCCCGTTCCTTCGAGTCGGTCCGGGAGGCGCTCACCCAGGCCTTCGCGGACGCCTACTCCTACGCGCTGCAGCACACCCTCTGGGAGATGGGCAACGCCGTGCTCGACGCCGAACCGGGGGTCCTCGAGATCCGCTTCTCCTGTCCCAACAAGCACCACTTCGCCGTCGACCTGGCTCCCTTCGGCCTCGAGAACCCCAACGAGGTCTTCCACGCCGCGGACCGCCCGTACGGCCTGATCGAGGCGACCGTCAAGCGCGACGAGTCGGTCGAGCTCAGCCACGCCTACGACCCGGGGCAGGCGTGGTGACGGCAGCGGAGCCGGCGACATCCGACGGCCCCCACCCCGTCGACGCGCTGCTCCCGGTCACCTCGATGCTCGTGTACGGGCTGCAGCACGTGATGAGCATGTATGCCGGCGTCGTGGCCGTCCCGCTGATCGTGGGGACCGCCCTGAAGCTGAGTCCGGAGGACGTGACCTACCTCGTGTCGGCCGGCCTGTTCCTCTCCGGGCTGGCCACCCTGCTGCAGACGGTCGGGGTCTGGAGGATCGGCGCGCGTCAGCCCATCGTCCAGGGCACCTCGTTCGCGGCGGTGTCGACCATCCTCGCGATCGGGACGGCGACCGGGGGGCGCGCCGGGCTCCTGGCGGTGTTCGGCGCGACCATCCTCGCCGGTGCGCTCGCGTTCCTCGTGGCGCCCGTCTTCACCAGGCTGCTGCGCCTCTTCCCCGAGGTCGTCACCGGCACGGTCATCACGGTGATCGGCCTCTCGCTGCTGCCCGTGGCGATCAGGTGGGCGGCGGGCGGGGCCGGCAGCCCCCAGTTCGGTGCGCCGCAGAACCTCGCGCTCGCCCTGCTGACGGTGCTCCTCATCGTGCTGATCCACCGGTTCCTCCCACCCTCCTTCGGCCGGGTGGCCATCCTGCTCGGGCTGGTGGCCGGCACGCTCGTCGCCATCCCGTTCGGCGTGACCGACCTGGGACGGATCGGCAGCGCCGGGGTATTCCAGCTGACCACCCCGTTCCACTTCGGCGTGCCGACGTTCGGGGTCGCCGCGACGATCTCGATGTTCATCGTCATGCTCGTCATCATGACCGAGACGACCGCCGACATCCTCGCCATCGGGGAGATCGTCGACAGGCGCGCCGACCGCCGGACCGTCACCAACGGGCTGCGGGCCGACATGCTCTCCACCGCGGTGGCGGGCGCCCTCAACGGCTTTTCGCTCAGCGCCTTCGCGCAGAACGTCGGGCTCGTCGCGATCACGGGGATCAGGAGCCGTTTCGTCGTCGCCGCCGGGGGCGTGATCCTCGTGCTGCTCGGACTGTTCCCGATCCTCGGGGCACTCGTCGCCGTGGTGCCGTTGCCGGTGCTCGGCGGGGCGGGCCTGGCGCTGTTCGGGACGGTGGCCGCGAGCGGGATCCGGACGCTCAGCAGGGTGGACTTCGCCGGTAACGCCAACCTCGTCATCGTCGCGCTCGCGCTGGCGATGGGCCTCATCCCGATCGCCGTCCCGAACTTCTACGACAGGTTCCCGGGCTGGATCACGGTGATCTTCGGCTCGGGCATCACCGCGACGACGATCACGGCGGTCCTGCTCAACCTCCTGTTCACCACCGCGGGGCGCGATGGTCGGTCGTGACCACCGGGCCGCTACCCCACCCGGTCACCGGTCAGCCCTTTCCCTCGCCGGTGCCTCCGGGCACGGGGTGGCCGGGGGACCCCGCGACCGCCGACACCCCCGTGGCGCGGACCGCGGCGCAGGTGGGCCGCCTCGCGCGGTCGGCGGCGACGGTCGCGCAGGTGGACGCGAGGGTCTCGGTATGCCGTGCCTGCCCCCGCCTGGTCGGCTGGCGGGAGGGCGTCGCGAGGGAGGGCAGGCGGGCCTCCTTCGCGGACCAGCCGTACTGGGGACGGCCAGGTCCCGGGTTCGGGTCGGACGAGCCGGACATCCTCGTCGTGGGCCTCGCCCCCGCGGCGAACGGCACCAACCGCACCGGCCGGATGTTCACCGGGGACCGCAGCGGGGACTGGATCTACGCGGCGCTGCACCGTGCCGGGTACGCCCGGTTCCCCACCAGCATCGCGAGCGGTGACGGCCAGGTCCTCGACGGGGTACGCATCGTCGCGGCCGTCCGCTGTGCGCCGCCCGCCAACAGGCCGACACCGGCCGAGCGCGCCACCTGCGGGCAGTGGCTGGACCGAGACCTGAGCCTGGCGTCACGGACCATCCGCTCGGTGCTCGCCCTCGGCGGCATCGGCTGGGACGCGGCGCTGGCCAGCGCCCGTCGGCTCGGCTGGGCCGTCGAGCGGCCCAGACCCCGGTTCGGCCACGGCGCGGAGACGACGGTCGTCACCTCCGACGGCCGCCCCGTGCAGCTGCTGGCCAGCTACCACGTCAGCCAGCAGAACACCTTCACCGGCCGGCTCACCGAACGCATGCTCGACGAGGTGGTGGCCCGGCTCTGAGGCCGGGCCACCGCCGCAGGCGGGCGGTGAACGCTACCTGCACCCCGGGCGACGGCGCGGGGACGAGAAGGTGACTGTCCGGCATACCCGGGCGCAGGTCCTTGCCAAGACCCCCGTCCTGGCCCAAGGTGAACCCATGCAGCGAACCCGAGCAGCAGCGGTGTCCCTTGCCCCTCTCCTCGTCCTGTTGGCGGCGTGCTCCTCCGGGTCGGCCGGCTCACCGGGGGGAGGCGCGACGAACGCGGGAGGGGGCGACTCCTCCGTGACCCTCACCGTCGCCGCCAGCGGCGACACCAACGTCCAGGAGCTGTGGAACCAGATCCTCATCCCGGACTTCCAGAAGGCCAACCCGAACATCCAGGTCAAGCTGACCTTCGACCTGCACGGGCAGAACGACCAGCAGAACTTCGCCAAGCTCGCCGCCGCGACGCAGCAGGGCAAGGACCCCGGCATGGACGTGCTCTCGAGCTTCACCGACAAGGCCTCCGGCGCGGGGCTGCTCGCCGAGGTGACGGCCGCCAAGGTGCCCAACCTCGCGAACGTCGACCCGAAGGTCGTGGCGGCCGGCGGCAAGGGCGCCATTCCCTACCGCGCCTCCTCGGTGCTGCTCGCCTACGACCCGGCCAAGGTCCCGAACCCACCGGGCACCATCGACGAGCTGCTCGCGTGGATCAAGGCGAACCCCGGCAAGTTCACCTACAACTCGCCGAAGTCCGGTGGCTCCGGTGGCGCGTTCGTCACCACGGTGCTCGACAGCAAGGTGCCCGCGGCGGACCGGGAGAAGATGACCACCGGCTACCAGAAGGACCTCGAGAAGGCCTGGGCGCCCGGCTGGGAGATCCTGCGCGGGCTCAACCAGTACGTCTACCAGAAGGGGGTCTACCCCAACGGCAACAACCAGGTCCTCCAGCTGCTCTCGTCCGGGCAGATCGTCATGGCGCCGGTGTGGTCCGACCAGTTCATCTCGGGCCAGGCCAGCGGGACCATCCCGAAGACCTTCAAGGTCCAGCAGCTCAAGAACCCCTCGTTCACGGGGGGCGCCTCGTACGTCGGGGTGACCAAGGCGTCGAAGAGCCAGGACGCGGCGTTCCAGCTCGCCAACTTCATGCTCACCCCGGAGGAGCAGGCCAAGATCGCGGACAAGATCGCCGGCTACCCGGCCATCGCCATGACGAAGATGAGCCCGGACATCCAGGCCAAGTTCAAGGACGCCGACGCGAACAACCTACGTCCCGGGTACTACCCCGACCACTCCAGCGACATGAACAACCTGTGGGACCAGAACGTACCCGGGAAGTAGGCCCGTCGCTGCGGCAACGGGCGGGCGCGCTCGCCCTGGCGAGCCCGCCGTTGCTGCTGGTCGCCGTGTTCGTCGGCTTCCCCATCGTCGTGGCCATCGCCTACAGCTTCGGGCACATCGGCGGCCTCAACGCGACGGTCGCCAGCATCGCCAAGGACCAGCACACCGTCGGCAGGTGGTACGAGTTCACCCTCGGTGCCTACCAGCAGGTGTTCGGCGAGGCACGCTTCCAGCGCGACCTGCTCGTCACCGTCGGGGTGTCCGTCGCCACGACCGTGATCGTCATCGTCCTGGCCTGGGGCATCGCCCTCTACGTCCGGCTCTCGGACACCTGGGTCGCCCGGCTGCTCTCGGCCCTCGCGGTCGTCCCGCTGTTCATCCCCGTCGTCATCGCCTCGTGGGCCATCCTCACCTTCTACGCCGCCGACGGCTTCGTCCGCTCCATCGCCTCGCAGGTGGGCCTGACCGCACCCGTGTGGGGCTACACCGTCACCTGCATCCTCATCGGCCTGGTGTGGACCCACCTCCCGTTCGCCACCCTCATGGTCGTCTCCGGCGTGCAGGCGGTCCCGGACGCGCTCATCGAGGCGGCCCGGGACGCGGGGGCCTCGCTGCCCCGCGCGGTGCTCAAGGTCGTCGCCCCCCTCGCGCTCGTCCCCACCGTCATCGCCGGCACCTTCACCGCGATCGGCACCCTCGGCTCCTTCACCGTGCCGTACTTCACCGGGCCCAACGCCCCGAACATGCTCGGAGTCGACATGGCGAACTACTTCCAGTCCTTCAACCAGCCCCAGTCGTCCGTCGTCATGGCCGTCGTCGTCTTCGTCATCGCCGCCGGCTTCGGGGGCGTCTACGTGTGGGCCAACTACCGCTCCGCGGCTGACACCGGACGGGCCTGACATGGCGCTGACCGTCGCTCGTCCCCGGGCCGTCGCCCGGCCACGCGCGGTGTCTGCCACCCGGCGCGGGACCCGGCGCCCCGGCCGGGGGGTGGGGCGGCTGCTCAGCGCCCTCTTCGTCGCGGTCCTGGGGGTGTTCATCCTCGGACCACTCGCCTGGCTGGCGATCCGGGCCTTCGCCACGAGCTGGACCTACCCCAACCTCGCGCCGGACGGCTGGACCATGCAGTGGTGGAGCCAGGTGTTCGAGGACCCCAACCTCAAGGCGTCGGTGATCCTGTCCTTCAAGTTCGCGTTCGCCACGATGGTCGTCTCGGCCGTCCTGTGCCTGCCCGCCGCGTACGCATTCGCCCGGTTCGACTTCCCGGGCCGGAGGGTGTTCCTCATCGGGCTGTTCGCGACGAACGCATTCCCCAAGATGGGCCTGTTCGTCGCCCTCGCGTCGCTCTTCTACGCCTTCAACCTCATGACCACCTTCCTCGGGGTCCTCATCGTCCACGTGCTCGGCACCGTCGTCTTCATGACGTGGATACCGGCCGCCGCGTTCGCGTCGGTGCCGCGCTCCTTCGAGGAGGCCGCCCGGGACGCGGGCGCCAGCCGCTTCACGGTCCTGCGCAGGATCACCCTCCCGCTGGCCGCGCCCGGCATCCTCGTCGCGCTGATCCTCTCCTTCCTCGCGTCCTTCGACGAGGCCCAGGGCACCTACCTCGTCGGGTCGCCGGACTTCATCACCATGCCCACGCAGATGTACTCGCTCGTGCTCAACTACCCGCCACAGGTCGCAGCGGTCTTCTCGATCCTGCTCGCCATCCCCTCGGCCGTCCTGCTCATGCTGGTGCGCAAGCACGTCATGGGCGGCCAGCTCGCGGAAGGGTTCCAGATCCGATGACCCAGGCCGAGTCACCCACCCGCACCGAGGCCCTGCGGGCCGACCGGGGCGTCGTCGCACCGCCCGTTCCCGGCGGACTGTCGCTGCGTGGCATCCACAAGGTCCTCGGCGGCCGCGACATCGTCGACGACCTCGACCTCGATGTCACCAAGGGGGAGATGGTGTGCCTCCTCGGCCCGTCAGGGTGCGGCAAGACGACGACCCTGCGGATGGTGGCCGGCTTCCTCGAGCCCGACCAGGGCAGCGTGACGATCGACGGTCGTGACGTGACCAGCCTGCCCCCCGAGCGGCGCCCGACGGCGATGGTGTTCCAGAACTACGCGCTGTGGCCGCACATGTCGGTCTTCGACAACATCGCCTTCGGGCTCAAGCTGCGCAAGATGCCCAGGGCCGAGATCAGCGACCGGGTGGGGCAGGTGCTCGAGCTGGTCAACCTCACCCACCACCTCAAGTCGAGGCCGGCGCGGATCTCCGGCGGCGAGCAGCAGCGGGTCGCCCTCGCCCGGGCCCTCGTCCAGGAGCCGAAGGTGCTCCTGCTCGACGAGCCGCTGAGCAACCTCGACGCCAAGCTGCGGGTACGGGTGCGCGAGGACATCCGCGAGATCCAGCAGCGCCTCGGCATCACGACCGTCGTCGTCACCCACGACCAGGACGAGGCACTGTCGATCTCCGACCGGGTCGCGGTGATGAACGGCGGACGGATCGAGCAGTATGCCGCGCCGGTCGACCTCTACCGCAGCCCGGCGACGACGTTCGTCGGCGGCTTCGTCGGCGCGATGAACGTCATCGCCGGGGTCGTCCGGCCGGGTGCGGGCGGGATGGTCGTCGACGTCGGCGGCACGGACGTGCCGGTGGGGTGGACCAGCCTCGGCCGGTCCGAGTCGTCCGGGCCCGACGACACCGTCGTGGTGCGACCCGAGGACGTGCTCGTCGGTGGCGACGGCCCGACGGCCCACGTCACCCGGGTCATCCCCCGTGGGCACTTCACCGAGCTGGTCCTGGCCCTTGGTGCCGCCTCGGTCCGCGCCTACGTCGACGGCGAGACCGTGACCGGCGACGAGCAGGTGAGCGTCCGGTTCCGCCGGGTGCTCGTCTACCGGGACGGCGCCCTGCTGACGTGACCACCGACCGGCGCATCGGCGACGGCGGCCGGGTGCTGGCCATCGCCCACCGGGGCGACCCGGTCGCCTTCCGAGAGAACACGATCGAGTCCATCGAGGCGGCGGTGCGCGCGGGGGCCGACCTCGTCGAGATCGACGTGAAGACCACCGGCGACGGAGTCAGCGTCGTGCTGCACGACGACACCCTCACCCGGCTCTGGGGCGACGACCGCGACATCCGGGACGTGCCGGTCGCCCACCTCCCGGCGCCCGGTCCCGGGCAGGGCGTCCCCACGCTGGCCGAGGTGCTGACCACGATCGGCCGCAGCAGCGCCGGGCTCCTGGTCGACATGGACTCCGGCGAGTGGGCCCCGGCCGCGCTCGACGCGGTCAGCGCTTCGTGCGCCGACGGTCGGGTGCGCGCCGCTCAGGTGCTCTGGTGCGGCCACCGGGACGGGCTTCGCCGGGTCCGCGCGGCGGACCCGGACGCGCGGATCGTGCTCACCTGGGATGCGCAGGCTCAGGGTGGCCCGCCGAGCGACGAGCTGCTCGAGGAGCTGCGCCCGGAGGCGTTCAACCCCCCCTGGCAGGGCCTGCTAGCGGGAGGCCTGGACTGGGCCCGCGGCAAGGGGCTGCCGCTGTGCTGCTGGACCGTCGACGACCGGGCGCTCATGCGCTCGCTCGTCGGGAAGGGCGTCGACGCCATCATCAGCAACCGGATCGGCGTGCTGCTCGAGGTGGTCCAGGCGGCTGCCGTCGGGACGGAGCCCGGAGCCGTCGGGACGGGGACGGGAGGCGTCGGGACGGGGCCCGGAGGCGGGGGGGGCGGATGAGCGAGCCGGGGCGCGCCGACACGGGGCCCGTCGATCCCGTCGGGCGGGGCGGCGTGGATTCTGCCCGGGCGCTCACCGTCGCACTCGAGGCAGCGCAGATCGCCATCGAGGTCCTGCACTCCACCGCGCGGGGAACGATCGCGACCAAGAGGGATGCGGCCGACGTGGTCACGGACATCGACACGGCCACGGAGCGTGCTGTGCGCGAGCACGTGGCCGGCGCCTTCCCGGGACACGCCTTCGTGGGGGAGGAGTTCGGGGGCCGCGACGACGGGGGGCCCACCTGGTTCTGCGACCCGGTAGACGGCACCATGAACCTGGCCTCGGGTCTGCCGTGGACCTCGTTCTCCCTCTCGTTGGCGGTGGGACGGCGACCCCTCGTCGGTGTCGTCGCCGACCCGTGGCGCCGGGACGTGTGGCACGCCGTCACCGGTCGGGGGGCGTTCTGCGGGGACGAACCGCTCGCGGTCAGTGACCGGAGCGCCCTGGCCGGTGCGGTGGTCATGACGGAGTGGGCCAACCACCGCCCCTGGCCCGGCATGGCGAGTCTGCTCGGGGGGCTGGCCGAGGCGATGTGCACCGCGCGGGTGATGGGATCGGGAACCCTCGCCGTCGCCTGCGTCGGCGTGGGCCGGGCCGCCGGGGCGGTCATCGGCCGGTTCGCCCCGGAGGACCACCTCGCTGCGGCGCTGATCTGCCGGGAGGCGGGGGCCGTCGTGACCGACCGGCACGGCACGGAGACAACCTGGCCTGACGGTCCGCTGGTCGTCGCCGCCCCCGGCGTCCACGAACAGCTGCAGGGCCTGGTCGAGCACTCGCAGCGCTAGAGTGCCCGGATGGCCGCCCCGACGGATGAGCAGGTCGTGGCCGTCACCGTGCTCGGGCAGGACCGGCCGGGCATCGTCGCAGAGGTCACCGCGGCGCTCGCGCAGCTCGGCGGCAACCTCGAGGACTCGACGATGACGCTCCTGCGGGGGCACTTCGCGATGATCGTGCTGGTGCGGACCGCCGCCGGCGCCGGCCGCGTCGAGGCCGCCCTGACGTCGCTGACCGAGGGCGGGGAGCTCGTCGTCAGCGCGCGGGTCCTGCCCGAGCAGGCCCGCGCCGACCAGGGCGGCTCGGCCTACGTGCTGCGGGTCCACGGGGCGGACCGCCCCGGGATCGTCGCGGCCATCACCCGCGCCGTCTGCGACCACGAGGCGAACATCGTCGACCTGGGCACCCGGCTCGCCGAGAACCTCTATGTGCTCGTCGCCGAGGTGGTCCTCCCACCGGGCGCGGACCCCGGTGTGCTCGAGGCGGACCTGCAGCGCACCGCCGCCCGCCTCGGCGTCGAGGTCCACCTCAGCCCCGTGGACGACGACCTGCTGTGAGTGCCGTCAGCGCCGTGCTCATGCCGGCGCTCCCGCCCGGCCGGGTCCTCGCCGTGGTCCGGGCGCCTGCCCCGGTGCTCGACACCGTCGGGCTCGACGTCGACCCCGGTGACCCGGCCGTCGTCCAGCTCGCTGCGGACCTCATCGCCACCGCGGCGGTCTCGCCCGGGTGCGTCGGGCTGGCCGCCCACCAGGTCGGCGTGGCCCTGCGGGTGTTCAGCGTGGACGTGCGCCACCATCCCCGGACGCGCACCTGCCACGGCCTGTTCGTCCTGTGCAACGCGGACCTGGTCTCCGCCTCCCGACGGGAACGCGGCCGGGAGGGGTGCATGTCGGTCCCGGACCTCACCGGGGACGTCGCCCGCGCCCGCCGCCTGGTCGTCCGGGGACAGCTGCCGGGCACCGGGGAGGTGGTCAGCCTGGAGACGGACGCCTTCGAGGCGGTCGCCGTGCAGCACGAGGTGGACCACACCAACGGCCTGCTCTTCCTCGACCGGGTCGCCGGGCCGCACGCCGTGCACCGCCGCCGCACCTACCGGTGACGGCCGGGACCCGGCACGGCTGGGCACGGGCGACGGCATACCCGGGTCATACGCTGGGAAGGTCCCCGTAGCCCAACCGGCAGAGGCAGGCGACTTAAAATCGCCCGAGTGCGAGTTCGAATCTCGTCGGGGGCACCGACCCGGTGGTGTGGCCGGGAACAAAACCGGCCTCCTGAGCGCCTAATCTGGTAAGAGGTGCCCGCGGGGGCGTCACGAGCCTGGAGGAATCGCGATGGCCGGCAACAACCCGGTGTTCGGACAGATCAACAAGAAGCTGGAGCAGGAGCGGTATGCCGGTTTCGGCCAGCGACAGTCCTCCGGCGGTTTCCTGCAGACGGGCAGGGGTGCCGCCCCGCAGGACTCGATGACCGCTGACCAGCTGCAGGACATGTACCAGCGCCAGAGCGCCGGACCCGTGCAGACCGGCCGGGTGACCTTCGACGACGTCGTCATGAAGACCCTGGGCCTGTTTGCGCTCGTCCTGCTCACCGCCGGTGTCGCCTGGGTCACCACCCGAAACAGCCCCGGGCTGACGTTGCCGATCTGGCTCGCCGGCATGTTCGGGGGCCTCGTGCTCGGCCTCGTCATCGCCTTCCGCAAGAGCGTGAGCGTCCCGCTTATCGTCGGCTACGCGGTGCTCGAGGGCGCCTTCGTCGGCGCCTTCAGCCAGGTCATGGAGCGGGTCTACCCCGGCATCGTCGCGACCGCGGTCATCGCCACGCTGTGCACGTTCGCGGGGATGTTCGTCGGCTACAAGGTCGGGCTCATCAAGGTCACCAGCAGGTCCCGGCGCATCTTCGCGATGGCGGCGATGGGCTACCTCCTGTTCAGCCTCGTCAACGTGCTGGCCCTGTTCGCAGGCTGGACCAGCGGGTGGGGCTTCGGCGGCAGCGGCCTTCTCGGGATCGGCATCTCGGTGCTCGGTGTGGGGCTGGCGGCCTACTCCCTCGCCCTCGACTTCGACTCGATCGGCCAGGCGGTCCGTCTCGGCGCCCCCGAGAAGTACTCGTGGCTGCTCGCGCACGGCCTGATCGTCTCGCTCGTCTGGCTCTACGTCGAGATCCTCCGCCTGCTCGCACGGACCCGCGACTGAGGTGTCCCGGGCGGGGCCCTCGGTGCCACGCCCGGTCGCGAGCGAGCCACGCCCGGTCGCGACCGAGTTGCGGCGCGTGGCCGAGCGGTGGAAGCAGCTGCCCCTCGACGACGCGCTGCGCAGCGCCGACGACGTGCGCGGGCTGGTCCAGCGCTTGGCCGACCGGGTGGCCGTGGCGGCCGGCGAGCCGCGTGCCCGGGTGCCCGACCTCGGTCCTGCGGTGCTGATGGACCAGCTCGCCGTGATGGTGCACGACGCCTGCGTCGCCGGGCTGGCCCCGGGAGTGGCCGCCGACCTGGCTGGTCTGCGCAGGACCCTGTCGAGGGAGGCGCCGACGCCCTGACCCGGACGGCGTCGGGGAAGAGCGGTCGGGGCTGAGCCGGCCGGCGCGCCGACCAGCCGCCACGGAAGGACGCGCCCCGGAACCGCGTGTCAGCTGAGGCGTTCGTAGATGACGGCCATGCCCTGGCCACCCCCGACACACATCGTCTCGAGACCGAACTGCCCGTCCCGCTCCCGCAGCCCGTTGAGCAGGGTGGTCGTGATCCGGGCGCCGGTCGAACCGAAGGGGTGCCCCAGCGCGATCGCACCGCCATGGACGTTGAGCTTGTCGAAGTCCATCCCGAGGTCGTCCGCGGACGGCAGCACCTGCGCGGCGAACGCCTCGTTGATCTCGTAGAGGTCCATGTCGGCGATCGACATCCCGGCGCGTCCGAGGGCCTGGCGGGACGCCTCCACCGGGCCGAGGCCCATGACCTCCGGAGACAGCGCGGACACCCCGGTGGCCACGACCCGGGCGAGCGGGACGATCCCGAGCTCGCGGGCCCGGGTGTCGCTCATGACGACGACGGCCGCCGCGCCGTCGTTGAGGGGACAGCAGTTGCCGGCCGTCACCGTCCCCTGCTCGCGGAAGACGGGTTTCAGACCCTGCAGCGCCTCGATGGTCACCCCCGCGCGCGGACCGTCGTCCCGGCTGACCACCGTGCCGTCCTCCCGGGTGACCGGGCAGATCTCGCGGTCGAAGAAGCCGTTGGCGATGGCCTTCTCCGCCCGGTTCTGGCTGCTCACCCCCCACTCGTCCTGGCGCTCGCGGGACACGCCCCTGGAGGTGGCGACGTTCTCCGCGGTCTGGCCCATCGCGACGTAGACGTCGGGCAGCAGGCCCTGCTCGCGCGGGTCCGTCCACACCTCGTTGCTCACGGCCATCGCCTGCATCCGGGCGACGCCGGGTCCGAACAGGGGGTTCTGGTCGTCCTCAGCGAAGCGACCCGCACCCGCAAACCTCGCGTACTGCGACACGCTCTCGACGCCACCGGAGACGAACACGTCACCCTCGCCGGCCCGGATGGCGTGGCAGGCCATCCGGATGGTCTGCACGCTGGAGGCGCAGAACCGGTTGACCGTCGCGCCGGGCAGGTGGTCGAGGCCGGCGAGCACCGCGATGACCCGCGCCAGGTTGGAGCCCTGCTTGCCCGACGGCTCGGCGCAGCCCCAGTAGAGGTCCTCGACGAGGGCCGGGTCGAGCTCGGGGACCTTCCCGAGCAGCGCCCTGACGACCCCGACCGAGAGGTCGTCGGGCCGCACGTCCTTGAGGGATCCCTTGAAGGCCCGGCCGATCGGCGTTCGGGCGGTGGCGACGATGACGGCATCTGACACGGAGGCCTCCTGCGCGGTGACGGCGGTGAGCGGGCGCTTAGTCCCGATGGTATGCCGGCGGGTCAGCCGCCGTCGACCGGCGCCGGTTCCCGATCCGCCTGCCCGGCGTCGGGAGCCGAGTCGGGGGCCGCGTCCTGGACCGGCGGCACGGGTCGACGGACTCGGCGCAGCACGACCGCCCAGCGCCCGAACCGGCCCCGTGCCTGGCCCGCGATCCGGGTGGCGCTGACCTCGGTGCCGGGCGCCCGCACGGCCCTGGTGGCGGCGAGGGAGACCGGCCCGACGGTCTCGCCCCGCGCCCGGTCTGGGGCCGGGTCCGGCTCCTCGCCCCAGAGGCGCAGGGCGGCGCAGACGCTGGGGAGCATCGCCGCCGCGACGCGCGCGTACCCGGCCGGCGACGGGTGGAACCGGTCCTGGCTGAACATCTCGCGGGGACGGGCGGCGAACTCCGGGCCGAGCAGGTCCCCCAGCGAGACCGTGCGCCCCCCGGCCTCCACGACGGCCACGGTCTGGGCGGCGGCGAGGTCCCGGCTCCAGCGCCGCGCCAGCAGCCGCAGCGGCTGGGCGACGGGCTCGATGGTGCCGAGGTCGGGGCAGGTGCCGACGACGACCTCGGCGCCGGCGCCCCGGAGGGAGCGCACCGCGGCCTCGAGGTGTCCGACGGCGATCGACCTGTCGATGCGGTGCGTGACGTCGTTGGCGCCGACGAGGATGACCGCCACGTCCGGATGCCCCGCGCCGGCAGGCGCGGCGGCCACCTGTGCCTCGAGGTCGCCCGACTCCGCGCCGACGACGGCGAGGTTGGTGAGCCTGACCGGGCGACCGCTGAACGCCGAGACGCCGCTCGCGAGGATCGCCCCCACCGTCTGGTGCGGGCTGTCAGCGCCCAGCCCGGCGGCCGAGCTGTCGCCGAGCATGAGGAACTCGATGGGCTGCCCCGCGCCGGCGCCGTAGACGTCGTCGGCCGCCGGGGCGGCAACGACGGGCGGCCCCACGAGCAGGCGGGCGAGCCGGGCCTCCATCTTGATCACGCCGTAGCCGAGCGCCCCGAGGACGCCGATGCCCGCGACACCGTACCCGCCGCCATACGCGGCTGCCTGGGCGATCTTGCGCGCCCGACGCGCCCTGCCCATCGCTGTCCCCTTCCGGCTGCTCCCCTACGGTAACGGCTGGACCCGCACGCACCGTGCCCGGTGCACGGCATACCGGCTGCTCCCGCTGGAGCCGGACTCCTCGCCCCGCGGGTGAGAGGATGAGCCGGTGAAGTATGCCGAGCACATCGCCGACCTCGTCGGGAACACCCCACTGGTGCGGCTGAGCTCCGTCGTCGCGGGGGCCGACGTCTCGGCCCTGGTGCTGGCCAAGGTGGAGTACCTCAACCCCGGGG
>JAABUR0100005700.1_pt1 | contig 15719 bp, 15 predicted proteins | sample 5560091 | NCBI WGS metagenome assembly JAABUR01 (sample SAMN10711879, study PRJNA513375) | rock metagenome | isolation source: Antarctica rocks | place: Antarctica: Victoria Land, University Valley sud
GGATCGGGAAGGCGATCAGGATCATGATCGCCGTCACCAGGATGTTCCAGGTGAAGATCGGCATCCGCCACATCGTCATCCCGGGGCAGCGCAGGCAGATGACGGTGGTGATCATGTTGACCGCGCCCAGGATGGTACCGAGGCCGGACAACACCAGACCCATGGCCCACAGATCGCCGCCGACCTGCGGCGAGTTCTGGACCGACGACAGCGGCGTGTAGCCGGTCCAGCCGAACGCCGCGGCGCCGCCCGGGGTGACGAAACCGGACAGCGCGATCAACGCGCCGAACAGGTACAGCCAGTAGGACAAGGCGTTGAGCCGCGGGAACGCCACGTCCGGGGCGCCGATCTGCAGCGGCAACACGAAGTTGGCGAAGCCGAATAGGATCGGCGTCGCGTACAGCAGCAGCATGATCGTGCCGTGCATGGTGAACAGCTGGTTGTACTGCTCCAGCGACAGGAAATCCAGCCCTGGCCGGGCCAGCTCGGCGCGCATCAGCAGCGCCATCAGGCCGCCGATCATGAAGAAGGTGAAGGACGTCACGATGTACATCACGCCGATGACCTTCGGGTCAGTCGTCTTGAAGTACTGCAGGAACGTCGAACCGCGGGCCGGACGCTGGACGGGGTACGGCCGGGTCACCACAGGGCGGGGAGCGACGGCGGTCACAGGTGGCCTCCAGCAAGTTCGGTACCGCGGCTGCGTGTGTGTCTGCTTCGGATCGGCCCAACGGGGCCGCCCCAACCGGCATTCCCCAACGTAACCGGGATGCTTCGGGTCGGCGATCGGTGGGACTCCCGCAGCCTAGTCCGACGGTGCGTAGAACATAGCCCGGGGTGGGTGTGTTTTCTCGCCACCGCAGGCGAATCGATCGGCCGGCGGCGTCACCGTCCGACGGCATAGCCCTGCATGCCGCGGGGGTCGGCGCCGGCTCGCAGCGCGCTCCCGTCGGCGCTGCGGGACACCGCACTCATCCGGCCCAGAGACCATGAGCCCGATCGCACCACCAGGTGCCCGCGCCGCTGCAGATCGGCGATCACCTCCTCCCCCAGCCGGTCCTCCACCAGCAGCTGACCGGGGAAGGACTCCCGCGGATAGAACGAACTCGGGAAGTGCGTGGAGTGGAATGCCGGGAAATCGATGGCCTGCTGCAGGTTCATCTCACCGATCAGATGGTTCAACAGGAAACCGAGCTGCCATTGATCCTGCTGGTCGCCACCGGGGGTCCCGAATGCCAGCCGGCGACCGTCGGTGTGGGTGGCCAGACTCGGGCTGAGCGTGGTCCGAGGGCGCCGCCCCGGCCGCAGCGTGGTGGGTAGAGAAGGTTCGAGGGTGGTCATCTGCAGTCGGGTTCCCAACGGGAATCCGAGAGCCGGGATCAGCGGCGAGCTGTGCAGCCAGCCGCCGCTGGGGGTGGCCGCCACCGTGGCGCCGAATCGGTCGACAACGCTGACGTGGCAGGTGTCGCCTCTGGTCTCCCCGCTGCTGGCCACCGTCGGTTCCCCGGTGGTGCCGGTGGCGCCGGACCGTGGATCGGGCTGTTCCCAATGCGGCAGCCGGGGCCGCAGGCCGTTCGGCGAGCCCGGGCGCAGGTCCAGCGAGGCCGTCGCATCGATCAGCTTGCGCCGCTGGGCGTTGTAGGCGTCGGACAGCAGCGCCTGGATCGGCACCAACGGGCCATCGGGGCCGGGATCGCCGTACCAGGCGTCCCGATCGGCGAAGGCCAGCTTGGCCGCCTCGACGATCGTGTGCACCCACTCGGCGGAGCCCGGCGCCATGGCACCGAGATCGACATCCTGCAACAGCCTGAGCTGTTGCAGCAGAACAGGTCCCTGACTCCATGGACCGGACTTGGCGAAAGTCCAGCCGCGGTAGTCGGCGGTCACCGGGGCCTCGTAACCGGGGCGGAATCCGGCAAGATCGTCACCGGTGAGCACACCGGTGTACCGGCCTCCGAGTCCGTCCGCTTGTTCGGTGCGGACGAAGTCGTCGATCGCCTCGGCGACGAAGCCGTTCGACCAGACGTCGACCGCGGCGTCGATGCCGGCTTCCCTGGAGCGTGCAGAAGCAGCGGCCGCGAGGCGGCGAAAAGTGTCCGCGAGTGCCGGGTTGGTGGCGAACGTACCTGCCGCCCAAGGCTTCCCGCCGCGCAGGTAGTGCGCTGCCGATGACGTCCATTCCGCCGCGAACAGCTCGGCGACGGTACCGATGGTCCGCTCGATGCTCGGCAGAACCGGGAAACCCGTTGCCGCGTAATGAATCGCGTACTTCAGCACGTCGGCGAGGGTCCGCGTTCCGTGATCGCGCAACAGCGTCAGCCAGGCCATCGTCGAGCCTGGTACGGCCGCGGCCACCAGACCGGAGCCGGGGACCCGGTCGAGTCCGCGCGCCGTCATCGCATCGACGGTGGCCGCCGCCGGGGCGGGACCCTGTCCGCACAGCACCACCGGGGCGGTGTCGGCCGCGGCGAACAGCAGCGTCATGTCTCCGCCCGGACCGTTCAGGTGCGGCTCCACCACCTGCAGGGTGAAGCCGGCGGCGACGGCAGCGTCCACCGCTGTGCCTCCGGCTTCCAGCTCGGCCATGCCGGCCGCCGAGGCCAGGTAGTGGGTCGAGGACACCATGCCGAAGCTTCCGGCGAGTTCGGGACGGGTGGTGAACGCAGCTGGCATCCACCCATCTTCGTCCGCGGATGATCGGCAGAGGGCGGCGGCCCGCCCCCGCACGCCGACGTCGATCTTCAGCGGTCGGGAACCTGCCAGCAGCGAGCCTGACCTCAGTCGGGATCAGGCAGGAGGGGGCGTCAGGCCAGCAGCGACCACAGCGCGATCACCGCGGGAATCAGGGCCAGTGCGGCCATGATCGGCCCGCCGACCTCGGCCACCAACCGTCCGGCCGCCAGCGCGCGGGTGACCCGCCGGTAACGCCGTCCTCCGTGAGCCCAGCAGCCGGCGGCCAGCAGCACCATCAGCGCCCCGGGCAGCCTGCCGACCAGCGAGGCGGTGCCCCCGCCCACGTGCAACTCCAACGCCCCGACCACCGCCATCGCCAGCGACGTCCTGGCCCAGGCGAGGCGTGTGCGCTCGGCCTGCAGGCCTGGGTCCTGCACCCGCAGGCGGACGTCCGGCTCGGCGTCGCTGCCGCCGCCTCGGTCGATGTCGCCGCCGCGGTCGCGGGCGCGGTCGCAACTGCGGTCGCCGTCGGCCTCCCCCAGATCGGAATCTCCCACGTCAGCCGCCGCCGGCCAGTAGCACCACGAACACCGCCACCGCGATCACCGCCACGCCATAGCCGAGAACCATCGTCAGTCGGGTCGGCCGGAGCTGCTGCTGCAGGCGCATCGCCCGTTCGTTGAGGTACCACCGGCGGTGGCTGGCGGCGGCCATCGCCGCCGAAAAGGCGATCAGCACACAGCCGAGGGTGAGCCGGATCCACCGGTTGCCGAGTGCCGGCGCCAACTCGACCACTGCCACGCCGCCGGCGATCAGTGCCAGTGAGGTACGGATCCAGGCCAGGAAGGTGCGTTCGTTGGCGAGCGTGAACCGATAGTCCGGATCCACTCCGATCTCGGCCAGCCGCCGCCGAAAACCCGCCCGCTGTGGCAGGGCCGGTTCACCGGGCTGGCCCGACGCGGGTTCGGTACTCATCACCGATGACGGTACAGAGCCAGCAGCGGCGCCAAGCCGGCCGGCGTGGGCGGCAGTGACCAGGCTCAGCCGGCCGTGAATCTCTCGCTGCCCGGCCCTGTCAGCCGGCCGGGCGGTAGCCGGCGGCCGCAGATCGCCAGCAGCAGGTCCTGTCCGGAGCCGTGGACCGGAGTACCGGTGCCCAGGGTCCAGTCGAAGTCGTCGGCTCGTAGTTGCACGCCCCACAGGTCGACGCCGAAGTACTCGAGCCGTTCGGGCGTGCCACGTCGGGCAGGATGATCCGCAGCCGTTCCTCGGGTACCTGCCGACGGATGCCCAACGGCACAGTGATGTCCAGTCCATGGATGACGTCGTGACTCAATGCGCCTTTCAGCCCGCCGCCCGGCGGCGTCCACGGGTTGCCGACGTTCGCTGTCAGCACCGCGACCAGTTCTGCGGGCGTCATGGCCGAGGCGTCACGCCGGGCCGTCCGGTCGGCCATCCGATGGAAGTTGCCGCGGGATTTCAGCAGTTCGACGGCGATCTGCGGGATCGAAAACCGAGCCCGGCTGATACACCGCCGTGTCCAGCGCGTTGGCGTTCGACACCGTGTGCAAGGTCAGCACCAGGTTCGCGTTGGTGACCACCGCATCCAACGGCACCGGCGAGGTACCGCTGGTCAGATCACCGAATTTCAGGAATGCCCGCCGCACGTACCCGGTGGGCCCGTAGACCAGATTGTTGTCGGTGCCCGTGGTCGTGGAACACAACTTCGGATCCGCCGGCGGCGTACCGGTACCCGGGTTGGTGACATAACAACCCAAACTGTCCGAGGTGCCGAATGTCGTCGACGGGTCGAGCAGCACCGGGAACACCCGTTCCGGGGCGGCCAGCCACTCGTGATTGATGACCGTGGTCACCGTCCACACCGGGGCCACCCCGCTGACCCGGTAGGACACATCGACCGAGGACACATTGGTGTCCGGATTCGCCGACGAATCCGTGAGCACCGGGGCCGGGATTGCCGCCACCGGTTCGCCTTTCGCGTTGCGGATCGGTAGCCCGCCGCTGGCGTCGGGTTGTCCCAACGTGTAGCCGGCGGTCAGGGTGACGCTCTGGGTGAACTGGGACACCACGTCCGGGGAGGCCAGCCGGAACGACTGCTCCAAGGTCTTGGGCCGGACCGTGAACAGCTCATCGACTCCCGGGAACACCCCCGGATACGTCGCGGTAGATCCGGCCGGTTGGGCGGGGACTTTCGCCCCGCCCAGCAACACCGACGTCACCGTCAAACCGTCCTTGGACACCGATACCGGGCTCCCCGACAGTGCCGGCATCGAAACCTGATGGCTATCGGCGCGGTTACGCCACAACCCGTTCACCGCGGGGACCAGGGTGTCATCGACTTTCTGCCACGCCCCGCCCTGCTGGAAATTGACCGGCATCGTAGAGAACCGTGTTTGCAGCTGCCCGTCCTGCACAAGAGTGGCTCTTCACAATTGAGGGTGTAGTGCCTGGCGTCAGGACGGTGATCGCGTCGGCCGGTTCGGAAAGCAAACGTCAGCGCGCGATCGGCCTGGGTGCCGACCACGTGGTCGACCCGACGGACCCGGACTGGCTGACGCAGGTCCTCGACGTGACCGACGATGTCGCGTTGGAGGCGTCCTGCGAAGCTCGGGCCAGGCAGCCCTACGACGGCCCATTGAGATCTCTTCGGCGGCGCGCGAGGGTCCGCGTGGCGGGAGGGGGAGACATCCGCTGCGGTGTTAAGTCATTACAACTCTGGGCGGCACCGTTGATCGACCCATTCCGGACGCCGCAACGGGATCGCCGAACGGGACGGGACACTCTCCGCATGCATTCCGACCACCCGACGACCACCACGGCTGCCTACGTCGTCCTCATGTGTGGAATTGCCGGATCGGGCAAAACCACCTACGCGCAACGACTCGAACACCAGGGCTACGAACGGCTGTCGATCGATGAGGAGGTCTGGCGGCGGTTCGGACGGTACGGCGTGGACTACGCCGCCGACGACTACGACGGATTGTCGGCGGCGGTCGAGGCAGATCTACAGATCCGTCTGTCGGCCCTCCTCATGCAGGGCCGCCAAGTCGTCATCGACTTCAGCTTCTGGCAGCGCGCCAGACGGGATCACTGCAAGCACCAGACGGGATCACTGCAAGCAGCTGATCGAACAAGCTGCGGCACGTGGCGTCTGGTCTATTTGAAGGTCGACGCAGAGGAACTCGGTCGCCGGCTGACCAACCGCAACACGCGAGTCGACGCCAACGCCACGTTTCCGATCACCGATGCACTGCTCGACCGCTACCTGCACGACTTCGAAGAACCGCGAGGCGAGGGCGAAGAAGTCATCTGGAAAGCCGATCCTTCACCGGCGACGCCGTGCCGCCCGGAGGTACGCCATGGCGGCGCGTCTCATCGGGTACGCCCCCGTAGCCGGGCATGAGACACGATCGCTGGGTGTTCGTCTCGCGGGGACGGACGGGTGGCGCGGGCTCGGTGTCCTGGGTCGAAGTCCCCAGCGTGCCTGACTTGATCAGGGCTTCTGGAAGGCCAGGCAGTAGTCGCCGGTGAACATCGTTGGCGGTTGGTCCCATGCCAGGTACGTCTCGCCCCGAAAAGCTAGGTGCGGGTTCATCGCGTGGGCGATGTCCCAGGCGAGTGGGGTGACGATCTCGCCAGTTCGGATGTTGGCGGCGTTGATCACCAGGTGCCCGCCCGTCCGCAGGTAGCGCGACACCGCGATGAACACCCCGGTCAGTTCGGTCAGGTAGGTGTTGTAGTTGCCGTCGAGTGTCGAGTACGCGGTGAGCGGGTTCTGCGGGTGATCGATCGCGTTCATGTAGGGCGGCGAGGTGAAGCACAGATCGATCTGGCCGAGATGCAGGTTGTCCAGGTTGCGGGCGTCGGCCTGGAGAACGACTGCGGATGGACTTACCCGTCGCTTGATGGCGGCGACGCGTTCCGGAACCAGTTCGACACCGATCGCTGAGCGGCCGAGTTTCTCGGCGACGACCAGCGTGGTGCCCCAGCCAGCGAATGGGTCCAGGACCGTCTCGCCCGGTGATGAGTAGTGGTCGATGACGGCATGGGCGAGCGCTTGCGGGAAGTGCACATCTTCGTCGCTTCCGTCCGGTCGTTCGTCGATGACGTCTGCGGCGGCCAGGTGCAGGATCCGTTCCACCCCCTCAGCATCTCGCACCGCGACCCGGTGATGTTGGGTGACGACCTACTGCTTGATGCATCGTGCGACGAGGAAGACTGGATGGCGTCCTGCCTGTCGGTCGTCCAGTCGCGCGGTGGGTCGGGTTCGAGCGGCGCGTCGAGCCAGAGGTCGTGGCGGCGTCCAGTCCCCGGCTGCCCGGCGCCTGCAGAACGTGGAACAGGGTCAGCCCGAACACCAGCGCGCAGTACGGGATGCCGATGAAGCACACCGCTCTCATGATTGTCCACTCTCCTTTCGATTGTCGTGGGTGTGCGGCCCAGTAGCGGTTCAGCGCGCCGACGAGCTCTTCGGCGCGCTCGTCGGGGGGAAGAACAGCTTGCCGCCCGGGATCTCGACCGTGTCGGTGCCGGGAATGGCCTCGCGCCGACAGTAGGCCCACATGCGGTGGAGAGCGGGTCGCCGGTACCCCACACGATCAGCGTCGGTACGTCCAGACGCCGCAACTCACGGGCCAGCCGCTGCCACAGGCGCCCGGTCTGGGGGACAGCGCGCCCGCGGGCTACCTGGCCCGCCATGAAAGCCAAGCCGAATCGCGATTGCGTTGCGGACGACACCCGAAGCGGGCGCCGTTACGAGAAGCGGTTGAGTTACACGGGTAATGCTGCACCCTCCCGAAGGCTGACCTCGTCGGCAAATTCGTCCGCCCAGGGGTAGTCGGCGAGGTCACCTGTAATCAGGGATGCAACTTGTGAGTGTTGTGTATCCATGGCCGTCGTGACTCAGCTCGGCTGGGCCATCGAGTTTCTCGACTCCGGCGCTCCGCTTACGCCGGGAGTTCCACGGCGTAGGAGGTGATTGTGCTGATGGCCGCGTGGTCGAACTGGTAGATGTCGCACGATGCGACGACCGAGGTGTGGCCGTCGGAGTCGGTGTAGCGGCCGACCGTGTCGACCGCGACGGCGTCCGCGCCGACCACTGTGACGAATCTGGTGAATTCGGTGCTGGTGGAGGCGAGTTCGGCTGCGGTGCCCTCGCATGCCTGGATCACCGCGTCGCGGCCGTCGATGGTGGATTCGCCGACAAGCACCCATCGGATGTCCGGGGCCAGATGGGCGAAGGTTTCGGTGAACCGGTGGCTGGAGAATGCCTCGGCGATCTGCTGGATGGTCGTGCTCTTTGTTGGGTCGGACATGGTCGGGGTTCCTTTCGGTTGGTTTGTGCGGTCAGTGGGCGGAGCGGTAGCGGACGTGGACGACGGCGCCGGGGAAGGTGCGTGACTCGACAAGTTCAAGGGTCAGTCGCCGTGCCAGGTCGCCGAACAGCCTGGGGCCGGCGCCGAGGATCACCGGGTGGACGAACAGCCAGTACTCGTCGATGAGGTCCCGTCCCATCAGCGCACCGGCCAGGTGGGCCCCGCCGTAGAGGATGTGCCGGCCGCCGTCCCGTGACCTGAGTTCGGCCACCGCCGCGGCAAGGTCGTCGCTGCCGACGATGCTGGTGTTCCAGTCCGCCTGCTGCAGGGTGTCGGAGAATACGATCTTGGGCATCGGGCGCCAGAGCCTGGCGTAGTCGGCCATCGCCGGGGTAGCGACGGGGTTGGAGTCGCCGGTGGGCCAGAACTCGGCCATCTCCAGGTACATCCGGCGTCCGTAGAGGAAGGACTCGGCGTCGACGATCTGGTCGTTGAAGAAGCCCAGGAGCTCGTCGCCGACGATCGGCCAATCGAACTCGCCGTTCGGGCCGGCGATGCGGCCGTCGAGGGAGAGCTGCATGGACAGGATCACTGTGCCCATTGCGGTGTTCCTTTCTGGGTGGTGGACCTCTGGGGGTTACGCGGCGACCGGGTCGTCACCGCGGTGTTTGGCAGGATCGGGTCCGCGGCCAGGGTGCGTCGGCGGGACACCGTGAGCAGCGCGGCGAGCAGCCCGCCCAGGCCGGCCACGATGAACGCGGCCGGCACCCCGGCGGTGTCGGCGATCGCTCCGGCGGCCGCGGCGCCGAGCGAGGTGCCGATCGCGCTCGCGGTGGCAAGCCAGGTGAAGGCCTCCGTCATGGTGCCCGCCGCCGTCGCGGTGTCGACCATCGCGTAGGCGGTCGCCAGGATCGGCGCGATCATCGAGCCCGCCACGACGATCACCACGCTGAGCGCGACAAGGTCGCCAGATGCTGGGGCCAGGGCCAGGTGCCCGACGCCCAGGCCGGCCAGCAGCAGGGCCAGCCCGCGGGCGGAGCGTGCTCCGCCGCCGAACCGGGTTGCCGCGACGCCCCCGGCGAACGAACCGGCCCCCCACAGCCCGAGCACAAGCCCGGCCATGGCGTGCTGGCCGACTGCGTCGGCCGCCGCCGCGACGGCGACCTCGGTGGCTCCGAACAGCACCCCCACCCCGACCAGTGCGAGGACCAGGGTCTGGATCCCCGGCGAGCGCAGGCTGCCCCCACGCGGACCGGGCCCGAGCCGGACCGGCCGCCAACAGCGGGAGGCCGGCGACGCGGCGAACAGCAGGGTGGCCGAGGCCAGCACCACCCCGCTGGCGGCCAGGGCCACCGCAGAGTTCCACAGGGTCCCGGCGAGCAAGACCAGTGCCGGGCCGGCGACCCAGGTTAGTTCCGTGGCGGCGGCGTCGACGGCGTACGCGGCACGCAGATCGGTCCCGCCCGGGACGACAACGGCGAGCAGGGTCCGCAGGCAGGCGCCGACCGGGGGGGTGGCGAAACCCAGCATCGCGGCCAGCAGCACCAGCAGCCCCAACGGGCTATCGGCGGGCGCAATTGCCAGTGTTACCAGCGACCCGGCCGCGACGAGCGCGGACGCCGTCAGGGTTGCGGTCTGGCCGCTGCGGTCCACGAGCCGGCCGAGGACCGGGCCTCCAAGTCCCTGCGCTATCGCCAGCGCCCCGGACACGACACCGGCCGCCGCGTACGAGCCCGTCAGGTGCTGTGCGTGGACCAGGACGCCGATGCTGAAGGTGGCCAGCGGCAGTCGCGCCAGGATCGAGACGGCGAATAGTCGGCGGGTGCCCGGGTCTTTGACGAGCGAGATACTTGCTCCGGTGCTTGTCATGGCCTCACACTGGCCGACGACTGGTGCCGTGACGAGATCCAGTTCGGCATTGGAATACGGGACCAGTTGCGAAGGGAGACCCGCGGTGAGCGAACCGAGCCGACCCTTCGATCTGCTGGTCAGCATCTCCCGGGATCGGCCGGAGACCCTCGGCGCACAGATCGAAGGCCAACTGCGGCAGGCGATTCGCGACGGATCGCTGCGCGCGGGGTCCAGACTGCCTTCTACCAGGGAACTGTCCAGCCAGCTGGGCATGTCCCGGCGCATCGCGGTGGACACCTACGCGCAGCTCGCAGCAGAGGGTTACCTGTTCCTGCGCCAGGGCGCGCAGCCCCGGGTCGCGGACGTCACCGACCCGACCCCGTCCGATCGGTGCGCCCCGCCCACCCCGCCCGCGGTGCGGGCGATCCGTTTCGACTTTCGGCCATCGCGTCCGGACGTCACCTCCTTCCCGCGCTCCGCGTGGGCCCGTTGCCTGCGGGAGGCGGTCACCGACATCAGCAACGACGACCTCAGCTACGGCGATGCGATCGGCGTCGAACGCCTGCGCGTGGGCTTGGCCGACTACCTCGGCCGGGTGCGCGGGGTCGTGGCCCATCCCAGCCGCGTCGTCGTCACCAGCGGCTACCTGCAGGGGCTGGGGCTGGTCTGCCGTTCGCTCGCCGCCCGAGGGGCGCGCAGGATCGGCCTCGAGGATCCCAGCAGCTCTGAGGAACCGCTGATCGCCGAGCGGTCCGGGCTGCGGCCGGTCCGGATCCCGGTCGACGAGCTGGGCCTCGACGTCGACGCCCTCGCCCGGGCCGACGTGCAGGCGGTCGTGCTGACCCCGGCCCACCAGCACCCGACCGGCGTCGTCCTGGCGCCCGAGCGTCGGGCCGCGCTCACCGCCTGGCTGCGGTCCAGCGACGCGATCGCCGTCGAGGACGACTACGACGCCGAGTACCGCTACGACCGCCCAGCGATCGGGGCGTTGCAAGGCCTGGCCCCCGACCGGGTCGTCTACGCCGGCACCGCCAGCAAGGTCCTCGCCCCGGGGCTGCGCCTGGGTTGGCTCGTCGTCCCGCCCCAGCTGCTGGACCACGTCCGGAACGAGAAGCTGCTCGCCGACCAGGGTTCGGCCCGGATCGACCAACTCGCCTTCGCCTACTTCCTGGAGCACGGTGACCTCGACCGGCACCTGCGCCGGATGCGTGCCCGCTACCACGCCCGCCGTGACCGGATGGTCGAGGCACTGATGACCGAACTTCCCGACGCCGTGGTCCGCGGCATCGCCGCCGGACTGCACGTCACGGTGGAACTCCCCGCCGCCGATGACGAGGACCTGATCCGGGACGAGGCCGCCCGGCGGCACATCGCGCTGAGCACGATGAGCGACTACCGGCCCCAGCCGACCGGCCTGCCACCGACCCTGATCTTGGGTTACTGCCAGACCACCGAATCCCGGATCCGCCCGGGCATCCAGGAACTCCAGTCGGCGGTGCGAGCGGCCCGCGAGCGATCGACACCCGGGATGATCACCGAGTAGACACACGATCCGACGACAAGCACTCGGTAGTGGTGATCGCTGTGAACATCCCCGCAGCCAGCACGGCACTCCCGGGTGCGGCAGCGTTTCCTGGTGTGCAGGTGCTAAAACTCGATGACCAGGTGGTCGGCCGGTATCCCGACAGGATCGGGACGGTTTTCGATGAAGGAAGACGGCGGACGGCAAGTGCAGGGACCCGAGGGATGGCGATTCGCATCGGCTCGCCCCAGGCGATCGGTGTTCGGTTCGCTCCGCGCGAACGCTCCTGGTTGCCGAGTCGGCATCAAGGTAAGAATGTAATCATGGAGTCCATATTTGAGCATGCCGGCGGACATGAGGCGTTGCGCCGCTTCATCGACATCTTCTACAGCACCGTGTTGGCCGACCCGCTTCTAGTACCGCTGTTCGGCACCGGCAAACCGGAACATGTCGATCAGCTCACCGCGTTCGACTCGGAATCATTCGGAGGGCCCGACGAGTTCACCCGCACGATGGGCGGGTTCGCCCATCTGATCGACGTGCACCGCGGCCTGAAGATCACCGAACAGCAGCGTCAGCGCTTCGTCGAGCTGTACCTGGCTGCTGCGGACACGGCCCGCCTGCCCGACGACCCGCCATTTCGTGAGGCGTTGCGCTCCCACGTCGAATTCGGCTCGCACGTCGCCATGCAGAACTCCCACGCCACCAGCGATGCCGAGCTGCACCCGCTACGCGAGGTACCTCGCTGGACGTGGCCCGGCGACGAGGAAGGATCGAGCACCGATGCCTGAGATCGTCAGCGGCGCGCAGTACGCGACGTTCATCAATACCTTCCGCTGCGACCCGGCGAACCAGGACGAGGTGGTGCGGATCAACATCGACATCGTCGATCAGGTTGCCTTCAGTTCCCCTGGGTTCATCGCGGCGGCCGTGCACCGCAGCACCGATGGCACCCGGGTGGTCAACTACCTGCAGTGGGAATCCGCCGCACACCTCACCGCCATGCAACGCTCACCCGAATTCCAGGCGATCGCCCGCCGCTTCGCAGGGTTGATCGAGTTCGACCCCCATCAATGCGAGATTGTTCACGTGGCGGAGGCCTGAGCTTGGCGATCTCGGGTGACGTTGCCGCCCAGAGCCTAAGCGGAGGGCTGGGGCGCCGTGCCGGCAGACGATCCCGCTGCGGCGACAGGCACATGAGGATCGCGGCCTATTGTCTGTGCGTGGCCATTGATGACGCCGAGTCCAGATGCCGCTGACGAGTGAGGACCGACTCTCCATTGCCGATCTCGTCGCGCTGCACGGCCACCTGTTCGATGAGGGAGAGCACGATCGGCTCGACGAGCTATTCACTGCCGACACAGTTGCTCGGACCGCGGCGGGATGGCGCATCAGCCATCGCCATCTCCAGGCGCGCCGCCACCCGCTGAACGACCTCGGGACGAAGTCCGAACCGCTCCGGTAGCCGATCCCCTTCGGGCGGTCGCGGGAGACTTGGTGACCGGCGGCATCTGAGACAAAATGATCATCGGAAAATTCGCCCGCCGCTTAACCCGGTGGCGTGCCATTGCGATTCGCTTTCGAGACATGCGCGATCGACTCGGAGTATCCGGTTCCGTGTCGCCCGTAGTCGAAGTCGCCTTCCGACGCTGCACGCGTCACGCCCTGTCGACACGGATTATGACGCCAGGCGGACAGGTGATGGCTGACTGGGCGGAACTGACGCAGTGGTGCGGGCGCTTGGTCGTGGAGCTGGGTGGTTCGGCGGCGGGCAGCAGATACGCGGGCGGTTCCGATGAGGGCGGCCGAGGTTCGCTGCGAGCCAGTGGACCGGAGCTGTCATTGGGTCGAGTAGGCCGCTGCCCGTCGGAGCAGTGTTTGTCGTTCGCGTTCGTTGCTGGTGAGGTCGGCGGCGCGCTGGTACTCGGCTCGTGCTTCCGTGGTGCGGTCGAGTTTGGCGAGAATGTCCGCCCGGACGGCCGGTAATAGGTGGTAGCGCTGCAACGTTGGTTGAGTGGAAAGTCGGTCGACGATGATCAGCGCGGCGGCGGGTCCATCGCGCATGGCAATGGCGACGGCGCGGTTGAGTTCGACGATCGGGGTGGGCGTCAGTTTTTGCAGGTTGTCGTAGAGGGCGATGATGCTGGACCAGTCGGTGTCCGCGGCGGTGCGGGCGCGAGCGTGGCAGGCGGCGATAGCAGCTTGTGTGACATAGGGCCCGGGCGGCGCGCCGAGGCCGTGGGCGCGGAGCAGCGCTGTGAACCCGCGGGCGATCAGCAGTCGGTCCCAGCGGCCCCGGTTCTGTTCCAGCAGCGGCACCGGTACGCCGGCGGCGTCGAGCCGGGCGTTCAGCCGTGACGCCTGAATCTCCATGAGCGCGACCAGACCGTGTACCTCCGCCTCGCGGTCGTCGAGTTCGGAGAGCATCCGTCCAAGTCGGAGCGCCTCGGCGGCCAGTTCGGGTCGAATCCACTCCTCGCCTGCAGTGGCTGTGTAGCCCTCGTTGAAGATGAGGTAGACGACCTCGAGCACGGACGTAAGTCGCGCTGGTCGCTCGTCGGGTCCGGGGACCTGGAACGGGACGGCGGCGGCTGCGAGTGTCCGCTTGGCGCGGACCATCCGTTGCGCGATGGTGGATTCACTGGTGAGGAAGGCGCGGGCGATCTCGGCGGTCGTCAGGCCCGCGACGAGGCGCAGCGTGAGCGCGGTTCGTCCTTCAGGTGATAGGACCGGGTGGCAGGCGACGAACACGAGCCGCAGTACGTCGTCATCGACGCCGCCTTCGTTGAGGACGTCAGCGAACTCGTCATCGCTGAACATCGCTGCCTCCTGATCCATTCGAGCGTGAGTGCTCAGTTGTTCGGTCTTGCGTTGCAGCGTTTCGTTGCGACGGAGCCGGTCGACGGCGCGGTGCTTCGCGGTCGACATCAGCCATCCGCCGGGATTCACCGGGATGCCTTCGTTCGGCCACTGCTGAAGCGCGGCGACCACGGCGTCCTGGGCGAGTTCCTCGGCGATACCGACGTCGCCGACCAGGCGCATCAGGCGACCGATGATGCGCGCCGATTCCAGACGCCACACTGCATCAACGGCTCGATGCACGGCAGGCGTGTGTGGTCCCGGTGTCATGCTCGACGGCGCGTCTGGCGGTGCCTGGCGGCGGGTGTGAGGGGTCGCGGGCCGCGTACTGTCACGGCCCGTAGACCTGGCGGATCTCGCCCTGTCCGTCTCCGGCAACAGCCCAGAACCGCCTGGACAGTTCGAGCGCCTCCTCCTTGGACCGTGCCTCGATGAGAGCGAAGCTCACAATCGTCTCCTTGGCCTCTGCGAACGGGCCGTCGGTGACCGTGATCTTCCCGCCGGAGGAACTGATCCGACTGCCGACCGGATCAAGTCCGCCGGTCGCCAACAGCACACCGGCTCGCGTCATCTCCTCGATCAGGCGTCCCATGTCCGCATACAGCTGCTCGTCCGGGGGCTCGCCGCCGCCCATCGTCGTCATCAGAAATCGCATCGTCATCCTCCGGTTCGTCATTGATCCCCTACTCACGCATCGATCGGGGCTCCCGAACTCGACCGAAGTGTCTGGTCGATCTTGTCGAGGTGGAGCTGTTTCGTTCGATGCATTGGTTAAGAGGTCGCTCACACGGTAGCGACCATTGACCGAAGGAGAACGCGATGCGCAAGATCGTCGCCAACCTGTTCGTCTCACTCGACAGCGTCGTCGAAGCGCCCGAGGAATGGACCTTTCCGTACTTCAACGACGAGGTCGGGCAAGCAGTCGGCGAAGGCTTCGCCGCAAGCGACGCGCTGCTGATGGGACGGGTCAACTACGAGGACTGGGCCGCGGTGTGGCCCGGCCGTGACGGGCCGCTCGCTGACACCATCTACAGCATTCGCAAGTACGTCGTGACCACAACGCTGCAGACCGCCAGCTGGACCAACAGCAGCATCGTCAGCGGTGACGTCGCTGCTGAGATCACGTCGCTGAAAGAGCAGCCCGGCAAGGATATCGCGATGTCCGGAAGCGCCACCCTCGCCGAATGGCTGCTGCACGCCGGACTGCTCGACGAGCTGCGACTGCTGGTGTACCCAATCGTGGTCGGCACCGGCAAGCGCCTGTTCGCCGACGGCCAGCCGCGCATAGGCATGGAGCTCGTCGGGTCCAAGACCTACCAAACCGGTGTCGTCGACCTCACCTACCGGCCCGCTGAGCGGCCCGGCGGTTTCCGGACAGTGATCTTGTGGTTTTTATGCTGCTTCTTGTTGTTGGATCCATTCGCTTTCGGCTTCGTTCGGTGTGCGGTAGCCGATGGCGGAATGGAGCCGGATCTGGT
>JAABUR0100005702.1_pt1 | contig 15710 bp, 12 predicted proteins | sample 5560091 | NCBI WGS metagenome assembly JAABUR01 (sample SAMN10711879, study PRJNA513375) | rock metagenome | isolation source: Antarctica rocks | place: Antarctica: Victoria Land, University Valley sud
CGAGGAAGTCCCCGAAGAAGCGCCGGGCGAGGGTGCCGAACCGCGAGGGCGTCGCATGGGTACGGAAGGCGTCTTCGATGTCGTCGACCGAACTCCCGAACAGCGAGCGTCCCTGGGTTCCGATCGTCTCGGTAAGGGCTCGGCGCAGGGAGAGCGAGGCCATCTCCCCAAAGAGACCGGAATCTGGATGGCGCTCGACTTCGTCCCGGACATGCTCGCTAATGTGGGCGATGAAACCGATGGCCGAGTCCGCCGGGCGGGCATCCAGTCCAAGCAGGCCAAGGCCATCGATGAAGTCCGGATGGCGGGCGGCGCTCGCCAAGCGTGCCAGGAGCCAGAAACAGTAGCTGAGGGAGGGGTCGCCTTGCAGGTGACCGAACTGAGCATGCGCGGCGAATGCGGTGGCCATTGCCACGCGCTCGGGATCGGGGGTCGCGCCCTCCAGCAGGGCGATGACCTCGTGCCAGCGCTGAGACTTCGGCAGGCGCCCGAGGCGGATATGACCCATGATCGGCCCTTGGGAGAATAGAACACTCGTTCTATTATATATGGCCGACAGGATACCTGTTTTTGGTCAGCAGGGGAAGAGGCGGATCGACTGGATGGATGGCAAGAGGCGGATGCTCGGCGGCAGAGCGACTTGCTTTGTGTGGGGGTAGAGCGAATATCGGCAAGAGGGTCGCGACGTACCCCGTGGGGATTCTAGAGTCTGAGGAGGATTGCACCATGAACAAGGCGTCAGGGTCGGTGATGGCGACGGTTCCCATGCGAGCGGTACTTTACTGCCGGGTGAGCAGCGCCGGACAGGAGGACAACTCTAGCCTTGAGACTCAGGAGCAACGCTGCCGCGCCCATGCCATTGAGCGCGGCTGGGAGGTCGTGACCGTCTTCCGCGAGGTCCACACCGGATCTGAGCTGTTCGAGCGACCTCAACTATCGCGACTCCGCGAGACGCTGCGTGGGGGTGGGGCGGATATCGTGCTCGCCTACGCCCTTGACCGCGTCAGCCGCAACCAAGCGCACCTCGGGTTTCTCCTGAGTGAATGGGATCACCTCGGAGTCCGTCTCGAGTTGGTCACCGAGGCGTTCGATGAGACGCCGGAGGGACGGCTGCTCCAAAGCGTGCGGGGGTTCGTGGCGGAGATGGAACGGCTCAAGATTCGGGAGCGGACCCAACGCGGCATCCGCTCACGCGCGGAGAACGGTAGCCTTCTCGCCGGTCCTCGTCCGCTCTATGGCTATGCATGGCGCGATGGAAAGAAATCGGCGCTCGACATCAATCCCGAAACTGCGTCGGTCGTCCAGCGAATCTTCCTAGCGTCGCTCGGTGGCGAAACGCTGCGATCCATCGCTGCCAAGCTAAGTGCGGAGGCGGTCCCCACACCGACCGGGCGCAATACGCAATGGGCAGTCACAACAGTGCGCCGAATTCTGTCGACACCGCAATATACGGGGCGGGCCGTCGCGTTTCGCTGGCAATCCGAGCGAAGGGAGGGCCGCAAGCGAGCGTCGAGACGGCCGCTCGACGAACAGCTTACGCTTCCTGAAGGCACCATTCCCGCCTTAGTTGCATCGGAAGAATTCGCGGCGGTCGCAATCCGACTTGAAGCGAATCAACGCATGGCGGTCCGCAACAACCGCGACCCCGAAGCATCTCTCCTCCGCACCGGGTTCGTGCGATGCGGTTATTGTGGAAGTCCGCTGACCGTGAAAAACCCGAGCCCGTCACGCCCGGGTGATCGCCACTACCGGTGTGGCACCGTCAATCGTGATCGGTTCGGCTGTCCGGCGGCCCGAATCCAGACGAGACTGCTTGATCAGGCGGTGTGGGATCGCGTCGTCTTGGTCCTCACACGTCCCGAGATCATCGCTGCAGAAGTCGAGCGGCGCCGAGGACAAGATCGATCGGCGACTGAGATCATTACGCTCGACCGGAGGCTCGCCGAGATTACAGCGAGGCGTCAGCGATTAGCGCGCGCCATCTCGCTTCTCGACGACGAGGAAGCCTCTGCGTCGCTGCTGCAAGAAACGATGGCCCTGACGGATCAACAGCGGGTACTGACAGCAGAGCGGGATCGGTTGGCGATGGAGCACAGCGAGAGCCGGGCTGACCAAGAGCGCTTAGGCGATCTAGCTGCTTGGTGCGAGCGAGTTGCCGGCAACCTCGACTCCCTCGCCTACGACGAGCGCCGGATGATTCTCGGCGCACTCGGCGTTGAAGTCAAACTGTTCCGATCGGATCATGATCCGCGTTGGGAAGTCACCATGACTCCATCTCCGGAGCCACCCTCATCATCGCCTATTGTGTTCCGTACCGCGTCTGGTTTGGCTGGGATGGCGAGTTCCTTCAGTTTAGCCAGACGACCGGCCGCCAGAAGTATCGCAACGTCGGGCGCGACCCCAGGATCGCGCTCTCGATCGTCGATCAGACCAACCCCTATCGCTACCTCGAGGTCCGGGGCACGGTCGAGCGCGTCGATCCTGACCCGGACAACGCCTTCATCAATAGCATGGCCAAGAAGTACATGGATCAAGAGGTCTACCCCTGGCACCAGCCCGGCGATGAGCGCTTCGTGATGGTCGTCCGCCCCGAGCATTCAACGCAGATGGGGTAGGGAATCGCGCATCGTGGACCGGGTGCAGCTGGCGACGGCCGGCCAATGCCAGCTGGCCGCCCCGGTTCTCCACCCTCAGACCGGCGGCCAGCTCAGCATCCAGCCGCCATCAACGAGAAAGGTGGCGCCGGTGCAGTAGGCGCCTTCATCGGAGCAGAGGAATCGGACCATCCGCGCCACATCCTCCGGCGTGCCCGCCCGCCGGAGCGGGATCTGCGCTTCCGCCGCGGCCCGCACCCCGGCGTCGTCGACGGCTGTCTGATTCATCGCCGTCAAAATCATCCCCGGCGCGACATCATTGACCGTGATCCCATACCCGGCCAGCTCGATCGCCATCGCCCGCGTCAGGTTCCGCAGCCCACCTTTCGAGACGCAGTAGGCCCCCTCGCCGGGTGTCGGCGCTTCTTCGTGGACCGACGCGATATTCACGATCCGCCCGCCCCGGCCCCGTGCGATCATCCGCCGTGCCGCCTCCCGCGAGCAGAGGTAGGGTCCATACAGGTTCGTCCGCAGCACCCGGTCCCAGACAGCGATCTCTGCCTCATGCAGCGGCCGTCCGTCACCCGCCTGACCGGCGTTGTTCACCAGCACATCAATCCGCCCGAACGCCGCATCGACCTCCTGGAACAACCGCTCGACCGTCGCCGGATCGCCGATATCACCCCCACACGCGATCGCCCGCCGTCCCATCGCCTGGACCGACTCAACACTCGCGGAGGCGCCGTCCGCATTGGCGCCGTAGACCACCGCCACGTCCATCCCGTGCCCGGCCAGCTCCCGTGCGATCGCCCGCCCGATGCCCCCGCCCGCCCCGGTCACCATCGCCACCGGCGCCTCGTCCTCAACCACGTCCTGCTCCCTCCACCACGCCCCGGGTTAGGGGTGCATGATCCGATCCGTCGTCGGTCCATTGGCCGCGACGCCGTGCAGCGGTGTCGTCGCCGCGAGCCCGCGCCGGGTCACCATGCGGTCAGACAGCCAACTGACCCTCGTTGCCATTCCCCGCTCCTAAAAAAGCTAGTGTCCGGGGTGGGAGATCATACGCCAGTCATGGTCCGTCGCCGCGACCACTCGCCCAGACGACACCCGGTGCGCCGCCAACGCCAACGCCCCGGCGATCGTTGCCGCTCAAACGCGAGACAACGATCACCGGGGAGTCAACTGAACCGGGTCGTGATCTAATCGGCGGAAACCGCCGGGGCTCCGGCCCGCTCACCATCCATCGCTGGCCGGGTCGCCGGTGCCGTTCGAAGCGCCGGGTTTCGCAGCAGCAGCGAGACCCCAAGCGCCACCGCGCAGGCGAGCGCTCCGACGATGAAGGTCTCGTGCAGGGAGTCGACGAATGCATGCTGGACCGCCCCGAAGATGGTCTGAAGCGTCTCCGTCTGGCCCGCTGGCACGACCGCCGGAATCGCTTCCAGCCGCCCGTCCCGCGCCAGATCGACCACCCGCGAGCTGACCCCCGGGTCGAGACCGAAGCTGTCGACACGCTCTGTCGCATGGACACCGACCCGGCCCTGGAGGACCGAGCCGAGAACGGCGATCCCGAGCACCTGACCGACATTGCGCATCGTGTTGAGGATGCCGGAAGCGCTCCCCGCGATCCGCGGCGGCACCTCGGCCATCACCGCCGCCGTCATCGGAGCGAAGGTCATCCCCATGCCGAGACCCGCCACGATCAACGACGGCAACAGTGTCCGCCAGGTCGTGTCGACCGCAATCGCCGCCCGCAGCATGAAGATCCCGACCGTCATCATCGAGAGTCCCGTCACCAGAATCCAGCGTGCCCCGATCCGGTCGGTCATTCGTCCCGCGATCGGCGCGGCGATCAGGATCATCAGCGACATCGGCGTCATCGTCAGTCCGGCCCGGATCGGCGAGAAGCCGAGCGCGCCCTGCAGAAACAACGTCATCGGAAAGAAGATCCCGAGCATGCCGAAGGAGACGGCCAGCGAGATCAGGTTACCAACCCAGAAGTTGCGAATCTGGAACAGCTCGATCTTCATCATCGGGTCAGCCGACCGCCGCTCCCACCAGACGAACAGGCTCAGCAGGACCGCACTCAGCGCGATCAAGCCGAGGATCAGCGGACTCGTCCATCCTCGCGACGCCCCCTCGATCGAGGCATAAACAAGGGCGAGAATCCCGGTTCCCGACAGCAGGACACCGCCCCAGTCGATCTTCCGGCTGGCGGTCGGGTCGACCGATTCTGGCACGATCGCCAGCGTCGCCAGCACCGCCGCGATCCCGATCGGCACGTTGATCAGGAAGACCCATTCCCAGGCATAGTGCGTCACGATCAGCCCGCCCGCGATCGGCCCGATCACCGCCCCCAGCGCCACCACGCCGCCCCAGATTCCCATCGCCGTGCCCCGCTTCTCCGGCGGAAACGCGACCGTGATCAGCGACAGCGTCTGCGGCATCATGAATGCACCGCCCAGCCCCTGCAGCACCCGCGAGATGATCAGGGCATCGACCCCGGAGATCCCGACCAGATCGCCGAGCCAGGCCGACGCCGCGCAGAGTGCCGAGGCGGCGGTGAAGATCGACATGCCAAGGACGAAGAGCTTCTTGCGGCCAAAGACATCGCCCATCCGCCCGAACGAGAGGAGCAAGACGGCGTAGGTCAGGATGTAGGAGTCGAGCACCCACTGGATCCCGGCCAGATCGGCGTCGAGCCCTTCTTTGATCTTTTGCTGGGCGTTATTGACGATCGTCGTGTCGAGAAGGAGCATGAAGATTGCCCCGCACAGCACGAGCAAGATCAGCCAGGGGTTGCGCTGCGGCGCCGCTGCCGGCCCCTCGTTCTCCATCCCCGGCCGTGACGCCACCTGTTGTCCAACCATGCCCGATCCCCCTGATCCGCCCGCCGGTCCGTTCGCAGCCCGTGCTACCCGCGTGTTAATGTCGGATCCCTCGTCTCATCGCTCGCCTGCGCCGTCGCCGGATCGCGTGGCACGGCGCTCGTTTCATCCCCGCCCATCCCCGGCAAGTCGCCCAGATCCTGTTGCAGCGCCTCCACCAATGCCGTCAGCACCGGCAGGAAGGCCGCTCGCTCGGCGGGCCCCAGCCTTGCCAGGGCAGCCCGGATCTGCGCTCGCCGCAGCGCGCCGAGCTCATTGCCGATCCGCGTCGCGGTCGGCGTCATCCGCAGCACGACCTGCCGCCGGTCGGCGGGGTTCACCCCCCGCTCGACCAGTTCCCGCTCGACCAGTTGATCGATCAATTCGGAGACCGCCGGCATCGAGATGCCCATGCCCGCTCCGATCTCACCGACCGTCGCCTGCCCGCTGTGGTGCAGATGGGCCAGCGCCTTCATCTGACCGAGTGATAGCCCCGACGCCCCCGCATGCCGCACGAACGCGGCATACAGCAATCGCCCAATCTGCGGGATCAACGGCATCGCCGCATCAACCACCTCGTCCGCCACCGTGGATAGTTCATCTTCCGAATAGTTCATAACCCGAATAATGATTGCTGCGAGACAGCCTGTCAAGGCAACGGATCGGCAGACGGCACAGCGGCGCCTGACGCGACGCTCCGTCCGCTATGACGACCCGGACCGGGTTCGTCGCCAGGCGCGCATCAGACCGACGTGGTGCCCCGAGGAGTGGTGGCGAACGTGGCGACCTGACCGACCGCGACCAACCCGGGCATGGATCGGCGAATCGTCGTGGGGCCGCCGGGTCGGTCCGAGCGTGGGAAGTCTCAGATCGTGGCGCCGCCCGACGAGCGAGGCAGCCCGGCCTGCAGCCTCAGGCGGGCAGAGGCGCTCCCTCCTGGACCATGCCGCGGGCATCGCCTGAGTCGCGCCGGATCGCCGTGGTGCGGCGCGTCCGGTCTCTTTCAGCGTGAGATGAAGCGGCTCGCGGTCTGATCGATCGCCGCCGATATCGTCCGGCGATCGGGACAGGGGGATGCCCTCGCGTTCTCAGAACGGACCAAACATCCCACCCGAACAGTCGCTAGCGCTCGCGAGCACGCGGGTCGAACGCATCGCCCAGACCGTCACCGACGAGGTTCATCGCGAGCACCGTCACTGCCAGCGCCAACCCCGGAAATGTCGAGATCCACCAGGCATCGCGCAGGTACGAACGACCGGCCGAGATCATCAGCCCCCACTCTGCTGTTGGCGGCTGGACACCAAGACCCAGGAACGAGAGCGCGGCGCCGTTGAGAATCGAATACGCCACGCCGATCGTCGCGAGAACCAGCACCGGGGCGATGATGTTCGGGAGAATGTGCCGTAACATCAACCGCAGATCGGAGCAGCCGATCACCCGTGCCGCGTCGACGTAGGGTTCCTGTTTCGCCGACAGCACCGTGCCACGCACGACCCGGGCGTAGACCGGGATCGTCCCAATCCCGACCGCCAGCATCACGTTGGCGAGCGAGGTACCCAATCCGGCGACGATCGCCAGTGCCAGCAAGATCCCGGGAAACGCGAGAAGAATGTCGATCAAGCGCATGATGACGCTGTCGACCAGATTTCCGGTGTAGCCGGCAATGAGCCCGAGGACGGTCCCCCAAAAGACGCTGATCAGGACCGCGACAAGACCGATCTCCAGTGAAATGTGGGCTCCGTCGATGACCCGCGACAGGACATCGCGACCATATTCGTCGGTGCCCATCACGTGTCGCATGCTCGGTCCCTGGCGCGCCTCGATTGGAGCCACCGCGAGCGGATCGAACGGCTGGACCCAGGGGGCAAGGAGTGTGACCAGGATCAGCCCACCGAGGAACATCGCGCCAGCGACCGCCCCTCGGCTCCGCGCGTAGTTGCGCCAGAAGCTCCTGAAGCGTCCGGCAAACGATGCCCGATCGGGCGCCGTCAGTCCCGCTCGCTTCCCAGCCTGCCGTTCGCGTCCCGCGGCATCGGCCACCATCACCTGACCCCTGCTATCTGTAGTGAATTCTCGGGTCGAGGAAACCGTAGAGGATATCGACGAGCAGGTTGACGAGCACATAGACGACGGCGACAAAAAGCACGATACCCTGGACGATCGTGTAATCCTTGGCGACGATGGCAGTCACGGCCAGCCGGCCGATGCCCTGGCGCGAGAACACAGTCTCGACGATGACAGCGCCGCCCAATAACGCGCCGAACTGCAGCCCGACCAGCGTCACGGCCGGAATAAGTGCGTTTTTGAGCGCGTGGCGCAGTGTCACCGACAGCTCGGTCAGTCCCTTGGCGCGCGCGACCGAGACATAATCCTGGCGAAGCGCGTCGACCATTGACGATCGAACCAGCCGCGCGATCACTGCCGCGGCACCGGTCCCGAGGGTGAAGGCCGGGAGGATGAGCCGGTCAAGGCCGCTCGTTCCGGTCGCCGGGAGCCACCCCAGACCAAACGAAAAGACGGAGATCAGGACCAGTCCAAGCCAAAAGCTCGGTGCACAAATCCCGACCATGGCGACGCTCATCGCCAGGCTGTCGACCCACGTGTGCCGCCAGACCGCCGCCGCAATCCCCAGGATGACGCCGAGTACGACCGCAATCACCATGCTCGCTGCCGTCAATTGCAGGGTACTCGGCAACTGGGTCCAGATCTCCCTGGTGACCGGTTGATTGTTGCGTAACGATGGACCGAGGTCGCCCTGCACCGCACCGCTGAGGAAGCGCCAATACTGGACCAGCATCGGCTCGTCCAGCCCGAGGTTATGACGGAGCCGGGCGATCTGTTCCGCCGTGCCGCCGCTGGTCTGGAGCATCAGCTGCGCGGGATCGCCCGGCAAAATGCGCATCAGGAAGAAGACGAGGGTGGCAACCCCCCAGATGACCGGGATCGCGATCAGCAAACGTCGCTGGATGTAGCTCGCCATCGATTGGGTCCCCGATCCCGATGGTCGCGCGGGTCAAGACCGCCCCGGCGAGGTGGCTACTTATCCAGGTAGACGTCATACAACCAGGGGTACCATCCTCGCGTGTCGACCCGAAAGTTCTTGACATAGGACCCGACGGCGTAAATAGCGGCCAGGTCATTGATCGGCACGACGAGGGCGTTCTGCATCGCGATTTGCTGGATCTTGGCGTAGAGCTGCCCCCGCTGCTCGGCGTCGACCGTGGCCGCCGCCTTGACGAGCAGGTCGTCGAGCTCGGCGCTGCGGAAACGGGTCCACCCGTAGCCGTTCTCGATATTCTCGGAGTAGAGGAGGATACGCGCGACGTCTGGGTCGGCCTGGATCCAGCCGATGCTGGCGAGATTGTGTTCGCCCTTGGTGACCAGCGGGATCAAGGCGTTGTAGTCCATCTGCTTGATCTCGGTATCGATCCCGATCTCTTTCCACTGGGCCTGAATCAATGGCGGCGCGGTATCCGTGGGCGCCGTGTAGTACGACACCTTGGCTGGCTGCCCCGCCTTCTCGTAGATACCTCCAGCCCCCTTCGTCCAGCCGGCCTGCTCAAGCACAGCTGTCGCTTTCTCCGGGTCGTAGGGGAACATCTCCTTCAACGTCGGGTCGAAACCAAGCGTGGCGGCGTTGAGCGGTCCGTAGGCCGGAACGTAGAGACCGAAGTCCAGCGTCTTGATGATGGTGTCTTGGTCCAACCCATAGTTCAGCGCCTGTCGCACCGCCAGGTCGCTGGTCGGAGCCTTCTCGGTGTTGATCGCCAGGAGGTTGGGGATACCAGGCACCGGGGCATTCAGCACCTGATAGGTATCCGAGTCGCCCTGGAACGTCGCGACATCCTTGGGTGGGACGGAGTCGATCCCGTCGGTCTCGCCGCTCTGCAGCGTCCCGACACGCGTGGCGTCGTCGATCACGAACTTGAAGACGATCTGGTCGAGGTAGGCCGGACCCTGGTGCCCGAAGATCGAGGGCGCCCAGTTGTAATCGGGGTTTTTGACGAGCGTAATGTGATCCCGGTCGATCCATTCTTTAAGCATGTACGGACCGGTCCCGACCAGGTGGTGGGCAAAATCGGTCCCGTACTTCTGGACCGCGGCCGGCGACACCGGCGCGCAGTACGACTGGCTGGCCGCGTCGAGGAACGGGGCGTACGGCTCTTTGAACTCGGCCCGGACCGTGAATTCATCGACGACGACCGCCTGGGCAAACGGCCCCAGCTGGTTGAGGGCCGTCTTCGATTTCGTCTCCGGGTTCATGATCCGGTCCCAGGAGAACTTGACCGCGTCGGCATTGAGGGGAGTACCGTCGTGGAACTTGACATCCTTGCGCAGGTGGAACGTAAAGGCCTTGCCGTCAGGTGAAACCTCGTACGCTTCAGCGAGACCCGGCTTGTACGACAGATCGGGGGCTTGCCAGATCAGCGGGTCGAAGACGTTGATGTTGACCTTGTTGGTGACCGCATAGGTGGTCACCGCCGGGTCGAACGACTCGGGTTCCTGGTTGAGGGCATAGGTGAAGGTGCCACCCGGCTTTGGCGCGTCCTGCGCCGCCGCACCCTGGGGCAATCTTCCAGCCATGGCAAGCACGCTTGCCGCAATACCGGCATCGCGGAGGAACTCGCGTCGTGACAACTGATGCGACCGGTAGCGGTCGATCAGCGCGTCGAGCCGGCGAGATACAGCAGTCGACATCTCCTGGTTCTCCTTCCTAACTGACGCGCGGTGAGCATCGCGCGTGATCACGGCGGGTGAGCCGGTATCGGACGAGGAAACGGACTGGAGCATCTGCAAAGGCGGCACGACAGCGAACGGACGATCGGCCTCGGCTTGCGGGCTCGGACACGCGCAACCACCGGATCATCAGGGGAAGGCGCAAGCCCGCGATTGGGAGATACCGTCTCAACCCGGACCGGAGGTACGCGTCATCGCGCGGGTGACCAGGCCGGGCCACTCCACCGCTCGGTGGCTCCTGTAGCCTATCCTTCATGGGCGTTCCTCGCAAGGTCCCTGTGTCGTTGTCCATCGTCGGCATCATGACGGCGGCTCAGCCGCGTCCTTTCACCTCCTCGACGGCGAGCAACAGCGGCAGGCTCGGCAGGAACGCCGGCGCAGGAACCTTCTCAGGAGGCACCCATCGACCCTGCTGCCTTCCCGGGCAGACTCCCCTGGTCGGCACTCAGGGGCACCATTCAGATCCTGCAGATGGGGAGACGGCCGGGTTAAGGCGCGCCAGATCACCGAGTCCGGATCACGTGCCAAGAGAGGAACAGCCGAATCCGGGATTTCCCGTCCGAGCCAGGATGCCAACCATCGGCTTGGAGGTGCTCGGTCTGCAACGACTCACCAACCCCGCCGGAGCAGCGCACTCCCGGCCCTCGGCGGTCAACCTGTGATCAGGTAGCCGGCAATGACATTGCAACGGTGGAATGGCGGTGGGCTGGTCGGGTCGAGGACGCAGCATGCAGCGCCCCTACCGAAGGACATCGCCCCCGCCTGACGCCTTCCTGATGGGGGCATCGCCTGGCAACCCACCGAGCAGCTTCACCACGCTCGGTGCGCGCATCGTGCGACCGATGCCCGCCGTTCCCGACACCTTGGTTTCTCCCCACCAGGATCGAGGGATCACACCGGACGATGCCGGTGCGCCCGAAACCGTGCGGTGTCCTCAGCAGTGGCCGAAGAAACGCCGTCGCTGCGACGGTCGACGATGTCACCGGCCCTCCGCCCCACACCACGCCTCCATCAGGATATGACGCGACGAGCACGAACGAACACCCGCTCTCCCAACGACTGGCACAGGGGGCTGGGGGATGAGGGAGCACGGTCGACCACCGACACGTCCCGGCTCTCCCCGCCGTCTGCCCGACCCCGAGGCAACCACCTGTCTGCCGCCCACCCCGGCACGCCCACGACAAGACAACCCCCGCTCCCAGGCGTTGGGAGAGGGGCAGGGGGCGAGGGCGATGCACAGGCGCACGCCCACTACACCGGCAACAGCCCCTCGACCTTGAATAATTCCGCGTTGAGAATCGACGCGCCGGCCGCCCCCCGGATCGTGTTGTGCCCGAGCACGACGAACTTCGTCCCCATCAGCGGGCAGGGTCGAACCCGTCCCACCACCGAGACCATTCCGTTCGAGGCGTCTCGATCGAGCGCCGGCTGCGGCCGGTTTGGCTCGGTCCGCACCACGACCGGCTGCTTCGGCGCGCTCGGCAACCCCAGCTCCTGCGGCCGCCCCCGGAACCCTTCAAAGGCCGCCACCACCGCTTCTGGAGTGGCCGGCTCACCCAATCGCACGGAGACGCACTCCAGGTGACCATCCCGCACGGGCACCCGGTTGCACTGGGCGCTGATCGTCAGCTCGGCCGGTCGGAACGCCCCGTCGTAGACGCCGAGCAGCTTCTGGGTCTCGGTCTCGATCTTCTCCTCTTCACTGCCGATGTAGGGCACGACGTTGTCGATCATGTCGAGCGATGGCACCCCCGGATAGCCGGCCCCCGAGACCGCCTGCAGCGTCGTCACCGCCACCGCCTCCAGCCCAAACGCGCACTGCAGAGGCTTTAAGGCGAGCACCAGGTGAATCGTCGAGCAGTTTGGGTTCGTGGCGATAAAGCCGCTCCACCCCCGGTTCCGGCGCTGCCCCTCGACCGCGGCGACATGCTCCGGGTTCACCTCCGGGATCAGCAGCGGCACGTCGGGCGCCATCCGGTGGGTCGAGGTGTTCGAGAGCACTGCCCGCCCCTCCCGCGCCATCCGCTGCTCGATCTCCTCGGCCACCTCACCCGGCAACGCCGAGAAAACGACCGGACTGCTCAGCTCGTCGCCATAATCCCGCACCATCAGATCGGCGGTGTCCGCCGGTATCTCGCCACCGAGCCGCCAGTCGGTCGCCTGCCGGTAGCGTTTGCCCACCGACCGATCGGAGGCGACCACCTCGGCCACCCGAAACCAGGGGTGCCGCTCCAGCAACTGCACGAACCGCTGCCCGACGCTGCCCGTCGCCCCCAACACCGCCACCGGAATCCGCTGCTCGCTCACAGGTCCCGTTCTCCTTTCCTGCCAGCCGCCCAGAGCGACGGCTTCCCTCCGAAAAGAGCGGGCCGGCGCCCGGTCTCAGAACGCCATCATCTCAGATACCCGCCCGGTGTTCCCGACATCACCCACCACGCGCGTCGGGCAGAGGGCCGTCTCACGAACCGTCGCTCAGCCGACGCGGACACTCTCCGCGAGCAGCTCCGCGCGGCGCGGCCGCCGGCCCCGGCTGCTGACTGGCAGCGGCCGGATCAAGGTATCGTGCAGGGCACGAACCGCCCGCTCGGCATGACTCGACGGGACCGCCGCGGTGAGGGCCACGTTCTGGTTCTGCTGATTCGCCGACAGCACCGGCACCTCGGCCCGCCCCAGCACATCGAGAAAGCGAGCCAGCGCCGCCGGCTGGGCCGCCGCCGCCTGCCCGACCACCGCCACCAGCGCGACATCTTCCGCGCAGCCGACCTCGGCCTCGACCTCGGCCAGGTCGAGTGCCTCGGTCAGACGTGGTCCAACTCGAGCGCAACCCCCGTTAGCCGTCGCGTCGACCAGGTAGGTCATCCGGCGCCGCGAGGAGGCCTGCGACGCCGCCACGATCTCGATCCGCTCGTCATGCAGCGCCCCAAAGACGACCGCCGACGCCGACGCCAAATCTTCCAGCTCCGGCACATCGAGCGTCAGCAGCAGCAGCCCGCGCAGCGCCGTCACCGCTTTGACCCCCTCGCCAACCGACACCCGCGTCACCAGCGTCCCCGGCTCGTTCGGCGCAAAGGTCGACAGGATCCGGACCGGGATGCCCCGCGCCACCGCCGGGCGGATCGTCCGCGGGTGGAGCACCTTGGCGCCGAAATGGGCCAGCTCCTGCGCTTCGTCGTAGCTGATATGCGGCACCACCCGGGCATCATCGACCTGACGGGGATCGGCCGAGAGCACCCCCGGCACATCGGTCCAGATCTGCACCTCGTCGGCATCGAGCGCCGCCCCCAGCAGGGTCGCGCTGTAGTCCGATCCACCCCGGCCAAGGGTCGTCGTCGCCCCGTCCGGTGAGCCCCCGATGAAGCCGGTCAACACCACCGTCAACCCCGCGTCGAGCAGCGGCCGCACCAGCGCCTCCGCCTGGTCACGGGTGCGGATCCGGTCCGGTCGCGCCGCCCCGAAACGGTCGTCGGTAGCGACGACCCGGTCGGCGAAAAGATGCGCCGCCGCTGTTCCCTTCCCGCGCAGCATGGCGGCGAAGAGCACGCTCATCGCCTTTTCGCCGGTAGCGACGATCCGGTCGGAGTCGCGGGCGGCCAGCGCACCGGCCTGGCCGACACTGCCCAGCGCGTCGTCGAGCGCCGCATGAAGCTGATCGAGCTCGGCCAGTGCCCCGGCCCGCTCCGCCTCATCCCCAATGCCGGCGGCGATTGCCAGGTGCGTGTCACGAATCGCTGCCGCCATCGCCGCGACCCGTGATTCGTCCCCTTCAGCCGCCGCCCGGGCCGCGTCGAGGAGCCGGTTCGTCACCCCAGAGGCGGCCGAGACGACGACCGCGCGTGGCAGCGGTTGGGCGGCGGCGATGGCAGCAGCCTCGCGGACGCGACCGGCGTCGCCAACCGACGTTCCCCCAAACTTCAGCACGATCATCGTCATACTCCCCGCGAAGCTGTTGTGCCGCGACCCGACACCCCTGGTGATCGGTGGTTTCGCCGGTCGGTCGCGCCGTTGCGCCGAAGCGGATGAGTCGGACGTTTCTCCACGCAAAAAAGCGGGGGCTCATCGCCACCCGCCTGCCGATCCGTTCTGGTTGTGCGTCCAGTCCCCTAGCGACGCACCCCCGAACCGGCAGGCAGGCGAATAGTGGTCATCCCCTTAATGGAGATCGCCGTCATCGCGGTGGTGCCGGTGGTCAGCGTCGAAGAGCGGTTCATGGCCGCACGATAGCAGGTTAGTCCACCCCTGACAAGTCTCATCGCCCGCGGCCTCGCCGCGCGGAACGTGGCAGACTGAACCCGGCGAGCAGCTTGAGCAACCCGCCGAGACGAGGAGCAGACACCATGACGACATCCACCACTTGGCCTGGCGCCACCACCGAGCCTGAGCTGATCGCCGACGAGGCCTGCGAGACCGGCGAAGGCCCACTCTGGCACGCGACCGAGCGGCGACTCTATTGGGTCGACATCCCGCCGGGTCGCCTGTTTCGCTACAATCCCGCCACCGGCACCCACGAGAAGGTGCATGACGACGGCGATGCCATCGGCGGCTACACGATCCAGGAGGATGGCGGGCTGCTCCTCTTTGGCGCCAACGGCAGCGTTCGGAGCTGGCGCGACGGCACACTGACAACCATCATCTCGTCACTGCCCGACGAGCAGGGCGGCCGCTTCAATGACGTCATCGCCGATCCCGAGGGGCGTGTCTTCTGCGGCACGATGCCGATCGGGGAGCGACCGGGGCGTCTCTACCGGCTCGACCCCGATGGCAGCCTGACCACGGTTCTTGCCGACGCCGGGCTCTCGAACGGTCTCGGCTTCGCTCCCGACCTGAAGGCGCTCTACCACGCCGACTCCACCAACGGCACCATCCGTCGCTACCCCTACGATCGCGCGACTGGCGACCTCGGGGCGGGCACCCTGATCGTGCAGATTCCCGCCGTGGAAGGGGTGCCGGACGGTCTGGCGGTCGACGCCAGCGGCGGCATCTGGTCGGCGCGGTGGGACGGCGGGGCGCTCGTGCATTACGGCCCGGACGGGGTCGAGCGGGGCCGGGTAGTCTTCCCCGCCCGCAAGGTCTCAAGCGTGACCTTCGCCGGACCGGAGCTGGCCGACGCCTACGTCACCACCGCTGGCGGGGGTGACAAAACCGCCGAAGGCGCGGGTGCCGGCGCCCTGTTCCGGGTCCGCCTCGGCGTCCGCGGCCAGCCTGGCTACCGCTCCCGCATCGGCTTGTCATAATGATTCACGGCTAGGGCGATCCTGGGCGAAAGAGGGGGGTCTGGCACGGTGCGCCGGGAGTCGGGCAGTGACGGAGAGCCGGTACTCCCGACAGGCCGGGTCCTGAGACTGGCGGCGGCCATGCCCGGCGCGCCTGTCGTAGCCGGACCGCGAGCGGGAACGCTACACTTGGCGGCGTCGCCGCGGCCCCGCCGGGTTGGTGAAATTGGCAGACACGCCAGCCTTAGGAGCTGGTGGCCGCAAGGCTGTAAGGGTTCGAGTCCCTTACCCGGCACCGACCGTCC
>JAABUR0100005706.1_pt1 | contig 15706 bp, 13 predicted proteins | sample 5560091 | NCBI WGS metagenome assembly JAABUR01 (sample SAMN10711879, study PRJNA513375) | rock metagenome | isolation source: Antarctica rocks | place: Antarctica: Victoria Land, University Valley sud
CAGGGTCACGATATACTTCTTAATTCACGACGTATCCTCCTCCCAGGTGTCCACGTACGGCTCTTGGTAAGAGGATGCCCTATTCAACGGCCAACTGTCAAAAAGACGGGTGACGGACTACTAGGCCGAAACCCTCCATAGCTGATGCTAGGACGAATATATCGGCCGCGCTATACACGTCCGCTGTGTCAGGAACGCGTCCCAGAAACCGCGCGCGGCCATTCAACCGAGCACTTGCAAGATTCTCCAGCGTGGCCCGCTCCGGCCCGTCGCCCGCGATGACAACAATTATCTGACTTTCGGGATCAGGTAGGCGCCTGGCTGCCTCGATCAGAGCAGCAATACCCTTCGACGGTGTAAGGCGAGCGAGTGAGCTGATGACGAACGCAGAGGCAGGTATGTTGAGGCGTGCTCGTGCTTCGGCGCGTGTTGGTATGTGCCGTGGAACGGGCGAGCCACAAGGGATAAGGTGTATCTTGTCTTGCGGCACACCTGCGGCCAAGAGCCTCTCTTGTGTCGCATGTGAGATAACGACGATTCCATGGCATAGACGCGCCGCTACATTTGTCATGATGCGCTTGCGGATATCGTCCCCGGCGGGATGGTTGACGGTAGCGACACAGCGATATCTGCCGGCCAGGCGAATGGCTATTATGTCCTTGAGCGATATGAAGCTGCTTCCATAATGTATGTTGATGACATCAGGATTGTTGCGGCGGACAAACCGCCGGAGCGCTAACATGTTGCGAAAGGAGTGTGGAACGGTCACCGGGAGCACGACGGGATTCGCTTCGGCGTCCACGTTTTGATTATGGCACCACTTCAGCAAAGCGGCGCTGCCTGGTTGTTGTGGGAACACCGTATGCATTCGCCACCCGCGAGCCGTGAATTCGCGACTCAGACTGACCGCGATTCGCTCCGTCCCCCCGATTTCCGCAGTGGTCGTCAACAGCAAAACCTTGGGGGCGCGCGTGTGTGTATCAGGACGACGCGGCATTGTCTTCTTGTCTTTCCCGACTAGACACACTCTTAGATCATTGAGCTTTGGAGATGGGATATATGTTCGATGTTGCGGGTCGATAGGGTAATGGTAACTTTGTACCATGCCTTTCAGGTAGCCGTAGAAACGCGCCAGACCGAGGTGGCGCCAGCGCAGCAGGAACAGCCGCTTCCAGGAGATACAGCGCGCGGCCTCCACTACTAGCGTCGGCAAAACGGCGGGATCACCTAAGCGCAGGTGCTTCATGTACGCTGCCCCCACGCCCAGCCCGACCCGTCGCATCATTTTCTGTCCTTCGCCCCAGGCGCGGAAGCCGTGGTGGACGACGTAGGCGTCGGGGACGTTGAGGACGCTATAGCCCGCCTTGAGCACGCGGTAGGTCATGTCGCCGTCGAGGCAGGCATGCAGCGGCGCACCCGGCCCCAGCACTTCGTCGAAGGAGCCGACGCGCTCCAGGACCTCTTTGCGGAACGCCATGTTGGCGCCGATGCCGCGTTCGCGCCACTTCAGCCATGGGCTCGTGACACGCCGAAAGCGGGGGACGGGATAATCGGGCACGAAGCCGGCGCCCGCGTCGTGGGGACCGGCGTAGACGGCGCCGAAGATCAGCCCCACGTCGGGATTGTTCGCGAAGTACCGGGCGAAGAGTCGCATGCGGTCGGGGCACACCTCGCAATCGTCGTCGGTGAAGGAAACGATCGGCCCCCTGGCGTTCGCCATGGAGATGTTGTGCGCCACGCCTGAGCCCACGGTGTCGGAACGGATGTACGTCACGCGAGGGTCGTCGCCCGCGACGCGGCGCACCGCCTCGGCCGTTTCGTCGGAGCTGCTCTGATCGACGATGACGACGTCGAAGTCGGCGTAGTTGGCGACCAGGATGCTACGCAGAGCCATGGCAATTGAGTCGCCCCGGTTGCGGGTGCAGATGCAAACTGTTACGTGCATGGCTGATATTCTAACTCTTTCACGGATCTCTTTCTCTTCAAGCATAACGCCTTGAGGTTACGACCACGTTAAGATTTGGGGTTACGAGCAGGTTACGATATCCGAAAAGGGGTTAAGATGCGGTTGAGGTACGTCAGGAACGGTTGGTATCGACTAAACTAGCGTTGTCATAGCGGATGCCTCCGCGTTTTACGTATCGGCCGGATTGTCGTTATCCTTAACTCATGCTGTAACATGGATGAGGCACTCATGGGGCGACATCCATCATGTGGATAGCCGTCGTTGTTGATAGGCGCCTGCTCATGTCGCATAACGTTTATCTTGTGGTAGATCCCGAGCTAACCGAAAGTAGGAAAATTTGTATCCCAATGAACGCTTACCGAGATACATAACCTGGTTCAATAACTTAACGCGGCCAGCGATATGGGCAGTGCGCTTTTACCGCATATCACACAAGTGCTATCTCGCGGGCGTACCTATGTTGCCAGATGTAATTGATTGTTTCTCACGCATCTTAACGGGTGTGGAGATTCATTGCCAAGCAGACATCGGCGTCGGCTTCAAGATTGATCATGGCGTGGGAACGGTCGTAGGGCGTGGCGTTGTAATCGGCGACTATTGTCACCTATGGCAAGGTGTCACCATTGGTACACATGACCCGCGCTTGGTGACTAAGGAGCCACAGCATCCAGTCATTGGTAACGGAGTCCATATATTTGCTGGTGCTAAAGTCCTTGGGACTATCCGTATTGGCGATGGGGCAACGATTGGCGCTAATGCTGTTGTACTGTACGATATGCCGCCTGGCGCCACTGCTGTCAGTCCCCCTGCCACGATCAAGCCCCCGCGTAACAAGTAGGACAGGCGGTCATCGTTGATGAAAAGTTTTCATCTAACGATTTCGGAAGAACTGCCAGATCCTTGGGCAATAGCCCGGTCTGGCGACGAGCATGTTAGGGCGAACTTAATTGGTCAGGTAGTACAAATGCGATACCGTAACGTTCAAAGGGGAAACGGCCCGTGCGCACGTTGTTACTGATCAACGCGGCACTCGATCCGGCGCGGGAGCGCCAGATCGCGGCGAGGGCGTATCCGCGCTAAGGATTACTATGAGCTGCGCGACGCGCTGAGGGCCGCTATCCTCGATCTGATCGCGCTCGATGAGCGGCGCTGGACGCGGCGACGCGGCTGGCGCGGCAATGCCGTCTTTGCCCATGTGTTACAATAGCTCACTAGTGTCACCGCCCCGATTGATCGCCGCGCGGACGGTGTTGAGCGATTTGGAGTAGCCGGGACCGGGCGCGTTCAGACATGTGGGGAGATTAGTGAAGTGGGCATAAAGGCGTATCAGCTATTGGGTCGAATCAAATGGGGGGTCGCGCTGCAACCGGTCTATGAGGCGGTGTTGGGCGTGGCCCTAACCGCCATGAATGTCGGACCAGGCAACACCGACGCTACGAGTGGCGAGACCTTCGTCTTGCACGGCGTTAAGGCGCGGCACGCGGGCCACGCGCCCGTCGTCGTATTTGACGTGGGCGCCAACGTAGGCCACTACACGGCGCATGTGATCGATATCTTTGGGGATGCAGCCCACATCTACGCCTTCGAGCCTTCACCTTCGACCTATGCCCTGCTCGCGCGCAACGTGGCGCCCCACAGTGATACCGTGCATGCGTACAACGTCGGGCTTGGAAGCACCGACGGCCCCGCGCCTTTTTTCCAAGATGAGAAGGGAGGCTCGACCATTGCCTCCCTTTATGAAAGTAATCTCGCGCGGGGATACGCTACAGTGCGTGAAGAGATCGTCATGCTGCGTACGATCGATGCGTTCTGCCGTGAGGAAGGGATAATGCATATCGATTTCCTAAAGATTGACGTGGAAGGCCATGAATTGGACGTGCTGCGGGGGGCGCGGGTAATGATCGAATCGGGGGCGATCGATCTCATTCAGTTCGAGTTCGGGATGGCAGACATTGGCAGTAGGACATTCCTACGCGACTTCTTCGATTTTTTCGAGGGGCGTTATCGGCTATATCGGGTGGTGCGCAATGGCCTCTATCCGCTGCCGCGCTACCGTGAGATTTACGAAGTGTTCTTCAACAGCACAAACTATGTCGCAGAACGCCTTGCTTCACAGTAACGCTGTCCTTCCTGCAAGAGGGGGCGTGTTTGATGAGCCATATCGCGCACTTGGATACGCTTGATGCTTGAACGCTTGTAGCAATCGGTCGCCTCTAGAAGGATTGGGCCCTCTGAGTAGTCGGTGAGAACATGTAGCATGGAGAGCGTGTGCGCGTACTACTGGTGATTAACGCGACGCTCGATCCGGCGCGGGAGCGCCAGATCGCGGCGGGGGCCTACCCTCGTAAGGATTACTATGAGCTGCGCGATGCGCTGGGGGCCGCTAGCCTCGATCTGACCGCGCTCGACGAGCGGCGCTGGACGCGGCTGGTGCGGCGCGTGGTGGGCCCGGCCCTGGCTCAGGCGCTGCTGGCCTGGTCGCTGTCGCGTGACTATGACGCGGTCTTCGCCGACCAGGAGTCGACGGGCTTCGCGCTGGCCGCGCTCTATAAGCTGTCCCGTCGCCGGCCACGCCTGACGATGATCGGGCACTTGCTTTCGCCGCGCGGCAAGCAGGCGCTGTTCCGGGGCCTGCGTCTACGCGAGACGATCGACGCCGTGGTCGTGCACTCGTCGCTGCAGGCGCGCCTGGCCGTGGGCGCCCTCGGCCTGCGCCCCGCGCAGGTGGAGCTGGTGCCGTATCAGGCCGACGAGCGCTTCTGGGCGCCGCGCGACGCGCCTGTCGCGCGGCGGATTTGCAGCGCGGGTTTGGAGTACCGCGACTATGACACGATGATCCGGGCCGTGGCCGATCTGCCGGTCGACGTGGTGATCGCGGCGGCTAGTCCGTGGTCGACGTTCACGTTCGAGGGTGATGAACGCACGCTGCCCGCGCACATCCGCGTCGATTCGTTCGATTACGCCGGCCTGCGCGACCTGTACGCGTCGTCGCTCTTCGTGGTGGCGCCGCTGCGCGATGTGGAGAATCAGGCCGGCATCACGACGATCCTGGAGGCGATGGCGATGGGCAAGGCGGTGGTGGTCTCGCACACGCGGGGGCAGACGGATGTGATCCGCGACCGCCGCAGCCAGAGCCGTGCGTTCCCCGAACGCTCCTCGCAGCCGGACTGGGCGCAACGGCTCGGCGCGACCGCCGACACGGCGCGCGGCTACACGGGCATCTACGTGCGGCCCGGCGACTCGGACGAGCTGCGGCGGGCGGTCGTGTATCTGCTGGAGCACCCCGAGGAGGCGCGCGCGTTGGGCGCGAACGGCCGCCGTGTGATCGAGGAGACGATGGGCCTGGACCTGTTCGCACGGCGCATGGCGGCGGTGATCGCGGGCGAGCGGCCGGCCGTCATGGCCGCGGAGCAGAACCTATGAATGTGTTGGCTCTGGCCGTGTCCGTCGAACTCCACGCGTGTCTGTATGGCGGGGGTCTGGGGGGAGGCATCTCCCCAGGTTCCCCCTGGGGGGCGGAGGGGGAGAAAAAAGGTTGATGATGCCCGGAACTGAAGGGTTGTGGAAGGCTATCGCGGGCCGCGCAGGCCCCGTTGCGGCCGCCGTGCTGCTCCTGCTCGCGCTGCTCCCGCCGGCCACGGGTCGGGCGGCGCCCCTCTCACTGGCGCGGGACGGCGGCACGACGGCGGGCTATGCCCCCGACGACCCGCTGTTGTACGGGCCGGCCCCGAGCCGCTTTGGGCGTCCCCGCACGATCACCGTCTATAACGACGGGCGGCTCGCCAGAGGCTGGCGGGACGCGTCGCCAGCCCCACATACGCTCGCGGCGCGTCCGCCGTCACAGTGGCGGGGGCGCGTCCTGCGCGTCTCGTTCACCCCGCGCGGCGGTGTGTTCTTGCGCGCGGCCCGCCCGCTCGATACGCGGGGCGGCGGCTACGTGCAGCTGGCCCTCAACGGCGGCTCGAGCGGGGGGCAGCGCGTGGGCCTGACGCTCACGTACGATGGCGGTCATCTCGGCACGGTCCTGCCCATCTCGCTGGTGTTGCCCGGTTATCTGCCGCGCGACCGTTGGGTGACGGTGCGCGTGCCGGTGCAGAATACCGTGCCCGCGGGGGCGCGCGTCGACGGCGTGACGTTGCGCGAGCTCGAGGGCCGGCATGAGCCGCCGCTGTTCATTGGCGCCGTGACGCTGGAGACCGTGCCGCTCGCCGTGCCCACCGCCGGCGTCCCGCTGAATGTCTCGGTCGACGCGGCGGCGGGGCGCCACGCCATCAGCCCCTATATCTACGGGCTGGCCGGCAGCTATGGTCCCGCCTACGCGCGCGCGCTGCGGCCGGCGCTGATCCGCTGGGGCGGCAACCAGACCACGCGCTACAACTGGCGCATCGGCCACGCCTGGAACACGGCCCGCGACTATTTCTACCGCAACACCGACTTCGGCGTCCACAGCGGTTCGGCCGTGGACGCCATGGCCGCGCAGGCTAACGCGGCCGGCGCCACGATGCTGGTCACGATCCCCACCATCGGCTGGGTGGCCAAGGACACGACGTCATACTCGTTCCCCGGTCCCAAGGGGCAGCCCACTGACGGCGGGGGCGCGTCGTGTACGAGTCCGGGCGTCAGGGCCGACCCGCGCCGCACCAGCATCCCTGTCGGACCCAGTTTCATGCAGGCCTGGGTGCGCCATCTGCAGGCGGAGCGCGCCGGCGTGCGTTTCTTCGCGATGGACAACGAGCCCGACCTGTGGGGCGTGACGCACTACGATGTCCACCCCACCTGCACGGGCTACGACGAGATCTACCACGCGTTCACGACCTATGCCAGCGCCGTCAAAAAAGTCGCGCCGCACAGCATGGTGACGGGTCCGGTGTCGTGCTGCTGGCAATACTACTTCCACTCCATGCTGGGCGACGTCGACCGCCTGCGTCACGACGGCCTGGGCTTCCTGCCGTGGTTCCTGCGGAGCGTCCATGGCTACGACCGCGCGCATCACCAGCGCACGCTCGACGTGCTGGATATCCACTACTATCCGGAGGGCGCGTACAACAGTAACGGCGACGCGGTGACGGCGGCGTGGCGTCTGCAGCAGACGCGCTCGCTGTGGGACCCCTACTACAATGACCACTCCTGGATCGCACAGCCGGTGCGGTTGATCCCGCGCATGGACAGCCTGATCTCGCTGTATTATCCGGACACGCGCCTGGGCATTAGCGAGTGGAACTGGGGCGACGAGCGCCGCATGGACGGGGCGCTGGCGGTGGCGGACGCGCTGGGTATCTACGGCGAGCAGGGCCTCTACATGGCGGCGTACTGGGCCTATCCGCCGCCGGGGAGCCCGGCCGCGCTGGCGTTCCAGCTGTTCAGGAACTACGACGGGCAAGGCGCGGCCTTCGGCGAAACGAGCGTACGGGCGACGTCGAGCAACCGCAATCGCCTCTCCGTTTACGCCAGCACGCGCCGCCGCGACGGTCACCTGCTGGTGCTGCTCGCCAACAAGATGCCGGCGACGTGGGCCCAGACGACGCTGGACCTGCGCGGCTTCGGGGGCAAGAGCGCGCGGGTCTACCGCTACGACGCGGCGCGGCCTGGCCGCATCATCCAGGGCGGAGCCATGACTGTCGGGGCGCATACGCCAGTGCGCGTCGCTCCGTACTCGTTGATGCTGCTCGACGTGGCGCCATGACATCGTTGGCCTGCGACGACCACGGGGCCCACGCGGAGCGGGGAGGGCAGTCGCAGGCTTCAGGCCCATTTAGCCGATAATACGGAGTATGAAGACTATGGTGCGCGCGTTGCTCATCCTGCTGCAGCTGCCTGGCGCGGCGATGGTGCTCTATCTCGACCTGTTGAGCGTGGCCGCGTTGCTGTGGCGGCGGCGTCCGGCGCCGGCCGCGCCGCGGACGCGCTTCGCCGTGCTGGTCCCGGCGCACGACGAGGAGCTGCTGCTCCCGGCGCTGCTAGACAGCCTCGGCCGCCTGGACTATCCCCGCGCGCTGTATGACGTGCATGTCGTGGCCGACAATTGCGCCGACCGCACGGCGGACGTGGCGCGGCAGGGCGGGGCGACTGTCTTCGAGCGGCGCGACGAGTCTCAGCGCGGCAAGGGCTACGCGCTGCGGGCGCTGCTCGCACGCCTAAATGGGGGCGACGCGGCTGCTACGGCGTACGACGCCTACGTGGTCGTCGACGCGGATTCGACCGTGTCGGCCAACTTTCTCGACGTGATGAACCGTCACCTGCTGCGCGGCGACGTGGCGATCCAATGCTACTACGGGGTCCTGAACAAGGACGACTCGTGGCCGGCCACGCTGCGCTATGTCGCGTTCGTGTTGTTCAACGGGCTGCGTCCACGGGGACGCGACAGCCTGGGCCTCTCGGCGGGGCTGCGCGGCAATGGGATGTGCTTCGCGGCGCCGCTGATCGCGCGCTTCGGATGGGGCGCGTTCACGCTGGCCGAGGACGCCGAGTTCCACCTGCAGCTCGTCGAGGCGGGCGTCCGGGTGGCCTACGCGCCCGAGGCGACCGTCCTGGCCGCGATGCCGGCCTCGCTGCGCGGGTCGCGCAGCCAAAACGTGCGCTGGGAACGCGGCCGGCTGCAGCTGTTGCGCGCGCACGGCCCGCGTCTGCTCGCCGCTGGGCTGTGCGGGCGCGACCCGGCGCGACTCGACGCGCTGGCCGAGCAACTGGTGCCGCCGCTCTCAGCGCTGACCGGGCTGACGGCTTTCTTTTTTGCCCTGACCACGGCGCGCCGCGCACGCGCCGCGCGCGGCCTGGCGCTGGCGGTGCTGCTGGGCCAACTGGGGTACGTCGTGACCGGGCTGCGTCTGGCGCAAGCCGCGCCGCGCGCCTACGCCGCGCTGCTGCTCGCGCCGATATATATCGTGTGGAAGCTGTCGGTCTACGTCGTGGCCGCCGCCGGCATCAAAGACAGCCGCTGGGTGCGCACGCGGCGAGAGGGCGAGTGCGAGAGAGCAGGCGCGGTCGTAACCAAATCTTAACCACATCGTAACTGGATCTTAACCTCTGTCTGCTATTGTAAGAGATAGAAGGTGGTGGTGTAGTGGGGCCTGCGACTGCGGTCGCATGGCAAACCGACGCCGACTGCGGTCGGGGGGCGAGTCACGGGGCCTGCGACTGCGGTCGGTTGGTCCAGACACCGCAGTGTCCGTGGTTTGCCATCGGGGTCCCCACCGCGGTGGGGAGGCAGTCGCAGGCCCACGGCGTCAGCCATAACCGGCAGGACCAGGCGGCTAGTGTCAGGGTTTCGTAATAATAGGGGAACAGAGCTTTAATGGACGATACTGTACAAGATGGGCCGGCCGCGGCGGGGCCGGCGCGCGCAGGGGGGCGCGGGCAGCTGGCCGCGGCGGTGGCCGTGCTGATCGCGTTGCTGGTGGTGTATCTGCCGACGTTCGCGCACGCGGTCGACGTGTGGAGCCGCGACGAGGAGTTCTCGTTCGCCTTCCTGGTGCCGCCGATCGCGCTGGGTCTGGCCTGGCTGCGGCGCGACACGATCCGCCGCTCGCTCGGCGCGGGCTCGAACCTGGGCCTGGTTATCCTTGCCGCCGGGCTGCTGACGCTGCTGGCGAGCGCGCGCAGCGGCGTGCACGTCGTCGCCGGCGCTTCGTTCGTGGTCACGGCCCTGGGCGTGATCGCCTACCTGTATGGCCTGCGGGCCATGTGGGCGTCGTTCTACCCCGTGGCGTTCCTGGCCTTCGGGCTGTGCCTCTACCGTGGCCTGCTCGTCTCGGTCGGCTTCGACATGCAGACCCTGACCGCGCACGCCTCGGCGCGGGCGGCGGCGCTGGTCGGCGTGCCGGTGCACCGCACGGGCGTCGATCTGTTCGTGGGCAAGTTCCACTTCGTCGTGGCACAGGCCTGTAGCGGTATGAGCTCGCTGCTGGCGTTGCTGTGCCTGGGCACGGTCATGGTCGGCCTGGCGCGGAGCACGATGTCGCGGCGGCTGCTGATGCTGTTGTTGGTCGTGCCCATCGTGCTCGTGGCCAACATCGTCCGCGTGACGCTGGTGCTCACGCTGTCGCAGGTCGTGGGCCTGGCCGTGGTCAACAGTATCATCCACGGCGCGTTCGACGCCATCATCTTCCTCATCGCCTTTGGGCTGTTCTTCCTCGCGGGAAAGGTCTTGAAGTGTACGCCACATATCGCCGCCATGGCCTCGTTCTAGCCCTCGTCGCCCTCACGGGCCTCGCGAGTGTCGCCGCGGGCGTGCCCGAGCGGACCGCGCCGCTGCCCCCTATCGCGGGCCTGGTCGCGCGCAGCGGCTGGTCCATCATGCAGCAGGCCCCCGCGGTGTCGTATCCGGGCTCGATCTACGTGGTGGCCGAGGCGGTGAACACGCGCGGGGCCTATGCCCAAATCTACGAGGGCGCCGAAAGCGTGCAGAAGATGCTCCACTGGAGCGGCGAGCTTGGCTTCGCGGGCGACGGCTATGTGGCTAGCCGGCGTGGTGTGGCGCTGGCGCCGCTGGAGAATGGGCGGAGCGTGGGGGCCAGCTACTCGATCGAGCAGAGCCCGACCGACCGGCAGTTTGAAGAGTATGCGGTGGTCGCTCCCGGCTATATCGCCGCTCATTCCACCGATCATCTTCTGACCGACACCTGGGATGTGATCCGAGGGCGTAGCGGACCGTACTTCGTCGTGCGTATCGCCATCCGCTCGTCGACGCCTACGACCGACGCCGCGGCACGGGCGAACGCTTCCCAACTCCTGGGGCACATCCTCACGCGGTTGAGCGCGACGGCGCGCGCGGAAGGTAGCGCCTCGTAAGGGCCTGCGACTGCGACAAGCGCTTGGGCCTGGCCTTGAAAGACCATGGCAGGGCTCCGACCTTGAAAGGTCGAGCTTGCAAACAAGCTGTGTTTACGTTTAGGAGATCCCCATGGTTCAACCGCGTGTGTCGCGCAAAAGCGTCGATATCGTCCTTAAGTACACGGCCGATGCCCTCGGTGGGGCGCTGTTCGCGCGCTTTGGGCTGCCCTTCCCGCCCATCGTCGCGGGCCTGCCCTCCGAGTTGCCCCAATTGCTCATCAGCTCGCAGCAGACCGACCTGATCTTCCGGCTCGCCGATGGCTCGATCCTGCACCTGGAGTTTCAGACCACGCGGCGCTCCGGCGACATCTTGCGCTTCGCTGCCTATCACCTGGCTGTTTATGAACGGTACAAGCGGCCTGTCCACACTGTCGTGCTCTACGGCGCGGGCATCAGGAGCGCCGCCGACACGCTGGACACAGGTGCGCTCACTTTTCGCGTCCACAACATCTTCCTCGGACGCGAGGACGGCGACGCCACGCTGCGCCGGTTGCACGAGAAAGTCGCGCGCGACGAGCCGTTCACGGAAACGGACCGCATCGACATCATCCTCGCGCCGCTGATGCGCCGGCGTCGCCCTATCGCCGTGGTGGCGCGCGACGCGGCGCTACTCACCGCGCATTTACCGCAGGCACAACGGGAGATGACGGTGGGTGCGCTGCTCGGTTTGTCGTATCCTGATATTAGTGACGAGGTCGCGATAGCCATATTGGGGGAGTTGGGCATGACAACACTAGCGCAGGCACTAGAGGCGCGGGGCGAGGTTAAGGGTAAACTCGAAGGTAAGCGTGAGGCGTTGCGGATGGTGCTACGCGCACGCTTCGATGCGTTGCCGGGGGATGTGGAGCGGCGCATCGACACGGTGGAGGGGGAAGAGTTGAACCGTCTACTGGCGCGCGCGTCCGTCATAGAAAACCTCGCCGCGCTCTAGGCTACGCTGGCTTACGCTGTTTAGCGGCGGCGCCCTGCCGGCCTATCGCTGTTGCTGGAGCGCGGCCAACGCCGCCTCGGCGTGCGCGTATCCGTTGTGGTCGCGCTGCGTGGCGAAGAGCGTCGCGGCGCGCTGGAGGTCGGCGCTGGCCCGCGCGGTGTCGTGGAGGTTCGCGCGGGCGACGCCGCGGTAGTAGTAGGCGGCGGCAAGGCTGGGCAGGAGCCGCAGCGCCTGTGACTCGTCGGCCGCCATGCCGGATAGGTCGCCCAGGCGTCCGCGCGCTAGCCCCCGCCGTAGGTAGGTGTAGGCGTTACGCCGGTCCAGCGCCAGCGCGCGGTTGTCGTCGGCGAGCGCCCCGCGCGCGTCGCCGGCGTAGAACTTGGCCAGGCCGCGCTGGTCGTAGGCGACGGCGCTGCGCGGGTCGATGCGCAGCGCCTGCGTGTCGTCGGCGATGGCCGCCCGCGTGTTGCCCTGCTTCAGGTGGGCCACCCCGTCCCCAATCAGCGTGCCGACGCGATCGCTTGGCAAACCGTGGCGCGGGCCGAACCAGGTGAGCAGCATGACGGCGGCGACGGCGATGAGGCCGGCGCTGAACGTGGCCGCGGCATTCGATGAGGGTGCCGCGCGCCGTCTCCCAGCGCCTAGGGCCAGTTCCATGACCAGCGCCAACCCGATCCCGCTGACGAAGCCGCCGGCGTGGGCGGCGATGCTCATGCGCAGCGCGAGGCCGGCCAGCAGGCTGGCTGGGACGGTCACGACGAAGAGTAGCCGCAGGTCGCGCGCCGTGTCCGGTGCCAGGATGTCTCGTCGCGTCCAGGTCCCGACGATGATGGCTCCGGCGAGGCCGTACAGCGCGCCCGACGCCCCCACGCCGATGTCGCCCGGCCCCGACGCCAGCACGGTCGTGACCGCCCCGCCGACGCCCGCCGCGAGGTAGAGCGCCAGGTAGCGTAACCGCCCGTACAGCGTTTCGGCGATGGCGCCGGCGGCGAGCAGCACCAGCGCGTTGACCGCGATGTGCGCGAGGCCGCGATGCACGAAGGTCGACGCGACGAGCCGCCACAGTTCGCGGTCGGACAGCGTCGCGCTCGTTGTGGCCCCGAAGCGGAACAGCACCGTCGCGTTGTCCGACCCGCCCTTCTGGACGCTCTCCAGTGCGAAGACAATCCACAGCGCGGCCAGCAGCAGGACCGTCACCACCGGGAGGCGGCGCGCCGGGAGCAGCCGCGCGACGGATCGCGGTAGCGCCGGCGCCGCTCGCATCAGGCCCACCTATCTCATTCCCGCTTCATAAAAACCGAGGGCCTCAACTCCTCTAGCAGCGCCTGGAACGTCTCCTCCAGCGCCTCCCATTCACACCCCGCGCGACGACACGCTACTCAGGCAAACCAGCCTGTTGAGACCACAAGTGCCAACGCCCGCGCACACGTAGATCCCACAATAGCTCGTCAAACGTACAACAGTAGAGGTGCTGCGAGTTAATGACTACATGGTCGCGTCTCCACTCCAGCCTGCGCCTGTCAGCGTTCGACACCCCACTGTCCCGCCCTATCACGAGTACGACCGTCGCGGTGATCGGACGCGGGCCGAACATCTCCTCGAAGACAAGCGTCTGCTGCTAAGTGGTCCCATACTTTCTGCCACACCACATCCTCGACCATGACCGGCGCCCCCTCGTCCCGGCGGACGATCACCAACACATCCGGCGTCGCGCGCAGCAGATAATACGGATCGGGGTCGGGCATACGTGTCCCCACGGCATCGCCGCGCGCGAACACCTCCGCCACCTGGCGCACCGCGTCGCGCACCGCGTCGCTGAAATGGTCCAGCGCCACAATGACGCGACCCGGCAGATCCGCCACGAGCCGTGCCGCGTCATTCCCGCGCGCCTGCCGCGCTACCGCTTCCATGATCCGCCTCCCTCCTAATCACGTCCGCCAGATCTTGTCGTCAGATCTTGTTGTCACGCTACCACGCGCCACGCTCGCACACCGTGTGCATAATGCCAGTATATCCACCGTTGCAACTCCCAGTGGCGCGCGCCAAGGTGCGCCTCCCTCTCCCGCGTCAGGGAGAGCCGGTTGGGCTATCGGAGCGGAGCGGCAGGCGCGGGCCCCACGGCCTCGCACGTCCACCAGTGTACCCGACCGGCCCCGACGCGTCCGGTGACGCCGCACTGCCATACTAATACTCGTTGCACTATTTCGGCCATCCGCGCGTACCTCCCGCAGTGATGTCGCAGGTCATGGCAGGGGATGTGACCTTAACCAATCTTAACCTGAAACCGTCAATATTAACCGGATCTTAACGCGCTTTTCCCCTTGATCGTAACCAGATCTTAACCAGGGGCTGTTATGATCTAATCAGGCGTGGAGAGCGACATCGTGGTGCTAGGCCCGGCACACGGAGCGCGTGGTACGACGCCTGGATGCACATTGCTCAGGAGGAACCAATACATGGCAAAACTTAGTTCGATACATGGTCGGCGTCTGCGCCCAGTGGCTGTCGCGGCGCTCGTCGTTGGCACGACAGGCGCTTTCTTCTCTGGCGGGCATGAGGTACATGCTGCCGGGGGCGTATTTGCGAATGGTAGCGGAACCATTTGTAATAGCGGTTCGTTGTCGCCCGATCCCATCACCGCGTCTAGCGGTTCTGAGTCGGGCCCAGGCTCAAGCACGAGCACTTTTAAGTCGGGCTCTGCTTCGGTCACCATTGATGGTGCCACGTTGGTGTTCAGTTCTCAGTCAGGTAGCTCTACCCTAACCCCGATTCAGACGGGTTCCTTTAAACCAGTTACTAGTAACGGTTGTGATGAGTTCACCCAGACTGGAAGCGACGTAATTTTTTCCAGTACACTTTTGACCACCACAGGTTTGAAGTGCGACCAGTTCAGACGGGTCGAGTTTGCTGTTGCGGGGACAAACGACCCTATCCAAAAACCTGGACAAACTACGGTAGTCTTAAGCGTATACTGTTCCGACGGAACAACGATGCAGGTTCAGGGGGTTGGCACCATTAATGGATTTGGTGACAAAAATGCTGCCGCGACGCCCGAACTCGGCAGTGGCGAGCTTCTCGCTACGGGTCTCGTGCCCGCCCTGGGCATCATCCTCTATCGCCGGCGCCGCCAGCGCCGCGCGGGCAAGTAGAAACGGTGCATAGGGCCTAGCACCCGATCGACGACAACTCAGGGGAGGGGACGCGGTTATCCGCGTCCCCTCCCCTTGTTTTTGTCACGATAGTCACCCCGAGCGAATGGCATTATACTGTGGATGAAAGGCGTGACATGCCGCCGGTGAGCGGCGAGGGAGGGGGGACGCTGACGACCACATCCATTGACTTCGACAGTCCCTGGAAGGAGGCGTTGGAAGAGTACCTGGAAGGCTTCTTCGCCCTCTTCTTTCCGCGGGCGCACGCTGAGATCGACTGGGCGCGCGGCGTCACCTTCCTGGACAAAGAGTTGCAGCAGGTCGTGCGTGACGCCGACCTGGGGCGGCAGATCGTCGACAAGCTCGTGCAGGTGTGGCGTCGCGACGGCGTGGACGCTTGGGTGTTGGCGCACATCGAAGTGCAGAGCCAGGAGGAGGCCATCTTTGCCCACCGCATGTTCGTGTACTACTACCGACTGCTCGATCGTTATGCCCGTCAAGTCGCCAGTTTCGCGGTGCTCGGCGACGAACGTCCAGGCTGGCGACCGTCACGCTACGAGACGGCGTTGTGGGGCTGTGAGTTGCGCTTCACCTACCCCATCGTCAAGCTGCGCGACTATCGGACGCAGCGCGCCGAGTTGGAGGCGAGCGACAACCCGTTCGCGACGGTGGTGCTGGCGCACCTGGCGGTGCAGGACACACGGCGCTTCGGGCAACGCTCGATCAGCTGGTCGAGCGCGCGGCCGTCGTCCAGACCATCGATGATCTATAGCGTGCCAGACAACGGATAGGCGACAGCCTGCTCTGCTCAACCGGCGTTCCGGACAGCCC